>Ga0335082_10001736_pt1 | contig 23295 bp, 14 predicted proteins | sample Lox_Sample_41_FD_206718 | JGI IMG/M metagenome (GOLD analysis project Ga0335082, IMG submission 206718) | Soil microbial communities from Loxahatchee National Wildlife Refuge, Florida, United States - Lox_Sample_4.1 | ecosystem: Environmental > Terrestrial > Soil > Wetlands | place: USA...
CAATCATCGCCAAGACCTTCACCGATCCTGTCTTCTTCTTCATCGCGGAATGGCTTCCAACGTACCTGGTGGCGAAAGGGATCGAGCCGAAGCACGATGTAATGGGGCTTTGGATTCCGTTTATTGCGGCAGACGCTGGCAGCTTTTTTGCGGGCTGGTTTTCCGGATTTCTGATTAAAAGAGGAATGTCGCTCGGCTGGGCGCGGAAGGTCCCCGTCATCTATGGCGGCATTGGAATGACTGTTCTGATATTGACGATTTTTGCCACGAATCCATATGTGATTGCACTTCTGTTCTCAGTCGTGACATTCACCTACGCTGGATTCACGATCATTGCCAATACACTGCCTTCGGATTTGTTCCAGAGTGGATCGGTCGCAACCGTCAGCGGACTCGGCGGAACAGGAACGGGGATCGGAACGATCATTGCGTTCAAGCTCGTAGGATACGTATCCGATTCGCGTCAAGTGACGGGCACGCACACGTTCGATCCGATCATGATCGCGCTGGGAATTATTCCCTTCATCGGAATGATCCTGACCTTGATACTGATCCGCAACAACGAGGCGACCGAGCGAGGACTCGTGCGACGAATCTGAGCTTTCGTTAAACTCATGGGTCGTACTCAGGAGAGTTCTTGAAGATCACCGATGCCAAGGTGTTTGTCTGCTGTCCAGGACGAAATTTTGTCACGCTCAAGATCTGGACAGACCAGGGAATCTACGGCCTCGGCGATGCGACGCTTAACGGGCGCGAATTGGCCGTTGCATCTTATCTGACCGACCACCTGATTCCCTGCCTGATCGGAAGAGATCCTTCACAGACGGAAGACGTTTGGCAGTACCTCTACAGAGGCGCGTACTGGCGGCGCGGCCCGGTCACCATGACGGCAATAGCGGCCGTAGATATGGCGCTGTGGGACCTCAAGGGCAAGGCGCTCAACACTCCGGTCTACAACCTACTCGGCGGAAAGAGTCGCACCGCTGTGATGGTCTACGGCCACGCGAACGGACGAGACATTGAGGAAACGGCCGATCAGGTCGCGAAATACAGAGACATGGGCTACGTTGCGGTGCGCGCGCAAACGGGCATCCCGGGCCTTCCTTCGACGTACGGAGTTTCTTCCGGCAGCATGTTCTACGAGCCGGCCGAAAAAGGCCTGCCTCCCGAGAATTCCTGGTCTACCGAAAAGTATCTGATGCATGTCCCGAAATTGTTTGAGGCGTTGCGACTGAAATTAGGAGACGATCTTCACTTACTGCATGATGTTCATCACCGGCTGACACCAATCGAAGCCGGACGCCTCGGGAAAGACCTCGAGCCCTATCATCTTTTCTGGATGGAGGATCCAGTTCCCGCCGAGTTGCAGGAGGGTTTTCGCCTGATCCGAAAGCATACGACCACGCCGATCGCAGTGGGAGAGGTCTTTAACACGGTGTGGGATGCGCACATCCTGATCACGGAGCAATTGATCGACTATCTGCGCATGACCGTTGTGCATGGCGGGGGTCTGACTCACCTGAAGAAGACTGCGGCATTGGCGGAGACTTATCACGTACGCACCGGATGCCACGGTGCGACAGATCTTTCCCCCGTGGCGATGGCGGCAGCGCTGCATTTCGATATTTCCATCAACAATTTCGGCATTCAGGAATACATGCCGCATACGAAGGAAACTGATGAAGTCTTCCCACATTCTTATTCGTTCAAGGGCGGGCACATGCATCCCGGCGACGTGGCGGGACTGGGCGTGGATTACAACGATAAGTTAGCCGAAGAATTTCCGTACGAGCGCGCCTACTTGCCGGTGAATCGAAAGCTGGATGGAACAATGTTCAACTGGTAGCTGATTCTTGCCTTACTGAAATCGAGGAGATATGGCTTATAAGAAGCTGGATCTGGCTGGGAAAGTCGCGGTTGTTGTCGGAGGCAGTTCTGGGATCGGACGCAAGCTCGCTCTGGGATTGGCCGAGGGCGGCGCCGATGTTGTTTCGAGCGCTCGAAGAATCGACTTTGTCACTTCGCTGGCCGAAGAGATTGAGACGTTAGGACGTCGTACCCTACGAATCACCTGCGATGTTTCGGACCGTCCCTCACTGGAGAACCTGCTGAAGTCATGTCTTGACGCATTCGGGAAAGTAGACATTCTCGTGAACGCTGCGGGAGTTACGAAACGAGCGCCAAGCGTGAACTATCCGGAAGAAGACTGGAACCGCATCATGGAGACGAACCTGACGGGTGCCTTTCGCACCTGTCAGGTGTTCGGCCAACACATGATCGAGCGAAACTACGGCCGTATTATCAATATCGCGTCGATAGGGTCGTTCCTGGCACTTTATGAGGTCGCAGCCTATAGCGCCAGCAAATCGGCGCTGGCATCACTCACAAAATCTCTCGCGGTTGAGTGGGCCAAGTACAACATCTGTGTGAATGCCGTTGCCCCGGGATATTTCCGAACGCCGCTGAACGAGAAACTCATCGTGGGAACGGAGCGAGGACGCGAAATCATCATGCGCACCCCCATGAACCGTTTCGGCGATTTGGAAGAATTGATCGGTGCGACGATCTTTTTGGCGTCCGATGCCGCAAGTTTCGTCACAGGCGTGATTTTGCCGGTCGATGGAGGGGTGCTAGCCAGCGGCGTGAATCGGTAGCTGGGTCTAACAAATCAGGACGCTTTTTTGCTGCGCAGCGTGGCGCGTGCGGTCGATACTGCAGTGACCAACTCGCGCGCGGCAGTGGCGATTTTCTCCAAATTCCCATCCCGCAAAGCAGCGGCATCCACCAAGTCTGCGCCTACCCCCAGCGCAAATGCGCCTGCAGCAATGAATTCCGCAGCATTCGCTGCGTTCACACCACCAGTGGGAATCAGCGATGAGTGCGGAAATGGAGCTTTCAGAGACTTCAAGTATTTCGGCCCTCCGACATTCCCGCATGGAAAGATCTTGACCAGGCGAGCCCCGTGGTCCTGTGCATTCATCAATTCGGTCGGAGTCAGCGCGCCCGGAATAGCAAGTCTTGCGTTCGCACGCGCCACGGACAAAACTGAAACCGCGAATCCAGGACTGACCAAAAACTGAGCTCCGGCGCGTAGGCAGGATTCGGCCTGATCTGCATTCGTCACCGTCCCGGCGCCGATCAGAACATCCCCTCGCCGTTGGACAAGTTCGCGGATCACAGAAATTGCATTCGGCACCGTCATGGTGATCTCCACCACTGGGATCCCGCCGGCACAGATCGCTTCCACCGCCCGATTCGCCTCTTCGACGCTGGATGCGCGCACAACCGGGACAATACCAATCTCGCCGATCCGGCGAATTACGTCCTCGATACTGAGCTCTGGACCCGGCATAAACCTCGCTTTCTACCTCTCAATTCGCGCCGTACGCGATTTCATGGCCTGCAGTACCTCTCCAAAGGTTGCCATGGTTGTATCGCCCGGCGTGGTCATCACTAAAGCGCCGTGGGCTGCGCCGCATTCTACCGCCCATTGCGGATCCTTCTCGGAAAGAAATCCATAAATCAATCCCGAAGCGAAGGAATCGCCTCCTCCTACCCGGTCGTAGATTTCAAGATCCTCCCGAAGAGGAGCCTCATAGAATTTGCTGTCGTGATAGCAGAGCGCTCCCCAATCATTGCGGGTAGCGGTCTTTGCTGTACGAAGTGTGGTCGCGATGACAGCCATCGACGGATATTCCTTGATCACCGCTTCGATCATCTTCTTGAATCCGGCAGTCTCAAGGTTCGAGTGATGATCGTCGAGACCGGAGACTGAGAATCCCAGCGCAGCCGTGAAATCTTCTTCGTTACCCAGCATCACGTCGATGTATGGTGCGAGCCGCCGGTTCACTTCCTGAGCCTTTGCTTTTCCACCAATCGATTTCCAAAGAGAGGCCCGGTAGTTCAGATCGTAGGAGATGATCGTGCCGCTCTGCTTTGCAGCCTTCATGGCTTCTTCAGCCACTAGCGGAGTGCTCTCCGACAGCGCGCAAAAGATACCACCGGTGTGGAACCAGCGTGCTCCCTCTTTGGAGAAGACGTGTGCCCAATCGATTTCTCCAGGCTTAAGTTGAGAAATAGCGGTATGCCCGCGGTCGGAACACCCAACCGCAGCGCGCGCACCGAAACCGCGCTCCGTGAAATTCAGGCCGTTGCGGACCGTACGTCCAATACCGTCATAGGGAACCCAGCGGACATAGTCCTGTGCAACTCCACCTTGCAGCATCAAGTCTTCCACCAGACGACCGATAGGGTTGTCGGTGAGCGCTGTGACGATGGCTGTTCTAAGCCCAAAGCATCGTCGCAATCCGCGGGCGACATTGTATTCACCGCCCCCTTCCCAAGCCCGGAAATAGCGAGTTGTGGAAATTCGCTCATCCCCGGGATCCAGGCGGAGCATCACCTCCCCCAGGCTGACGAGGTCCCACTTGCAGGTGTCTTGCGATTTAACTTTGAGCACTGACATGAAACGGTTAACCGAAGCCCTGTGACTACGCAATGCCGTATAGGAGGGCTATTCAAATAAGAACAAAACTAAAATTCGCTCGAATTTTAAATGATTTAGGAAGCGCCAACGGCAAATTTATGAGCGCTGAGACACGACTTTCAGTGGTCGAAAACGACGCAGACCATATGCGGCCGTGAAGATCCAGCGAGCCATGGGTCCCGTTCAACAGATGTAAAAAGCGCGCCGCCAGACCCCGCAGGTCTGGCCCGGATTACAACCATGCAGTGAGGGATCTCGCGGGTGACGCCCTGTTTGCCGGCGCATTCCCCTCGACTGGTCGCACGGCCCGAAATTTTGAATGCCATTGATCTATTCTACCGCCTTGCAGCGCGATGATCTTTTCTGCTAAAAGAAACCTAAGCAAGTTTCTCCATAGGCGCAGCTTGGGGATGCAAACTGAGGCAACCGCCTCACGAACCGTCTGTAACTAACGACAGACGCCTCTCGAACAGTTAGGAGTCTTCGCCAGGAATTACCCCGGCGTGAGACTTGGGCCCTACAACCAATCCTCGGAGTTCTGGATGCGGTTCAGTGGCACATCTAGTATCAGCAGTAGAATTGCTCGCTTTTGTGCCTTCTGCCTGCCTCGTCGTAACTCCTTACCTTTTTCACAACCCTTCCTGTCACGAATCTCCCAAAGTCCATTTCTATCAATGCCTAACGCCGGAGGAAGCAATGGCGACGAATTTTGTTCAGATCGAGAACGAATCAGAAATTAAGCAGCGCCTGGAAGCGGAGCGCGCACGCCTGCGCAAGATTGCCGGGCTCGACAAACCCGAACATTTTCACCGTCCGGTCGAGCGAGCGTTTACCGCGGAGCAGCGGCCGCACACCACAATCCTGTTTGGCGGTTTCACATGGAAGCACGAGGATTTAATCCGCGCAGTTTTCCAGGGTTGCGGCTATCGTTGCGAGAAACTTCCCGTTCCCGATGTACCGGCATTTCAGATCGGCAAAGAGTTTGGGAACAACGGGCAGTGCAACCCAACATATTTCACCGTCGGCAATCTGGTGCAGTATCTGCAATTCCTGGAGAAGGAAGGCCTGACACGCCAGCAGATTCTCGACAACTACGTCTTCTTCACCGCCGGCTCCTGCGGCCCATGCCGCTTCGGCATGTATGAGGCCGAATATCGTTTCGCGCTAAAGAATGCGGGATTCGATGGCTTCCGAGTTTTGCTGTTTAAAGACAGCGATGGCATCAAGGCTGCATCGGGCGAGCCCGGATTGAAGTTCTCAATCGATTTCGGCTTCGGCATGCTGAACGCCATGCACATGGGCGATGTGATCAACGATTTGATCTATCAGATACGTCCATACGAAGTGAACAAGGGTGAGACGGACCGCGTATTCCATGAAATGGTCGATGCGCTTTGCGAGGATCTCAAGCATCGCAAGTCATTCGAGATCGAGCAGAGCGCTCCGAACTGGCTCAAGCCGAAAGTCAAGAGCAACAAGGTTCTCCGCAATACCTTCAATGTCTTCGGCAAGTGGCACGAGCACATGTGGGGCAAGGACTATCTTGATGCCCTCAAGAACGCTCGCGCAAGGATGGACGCGATTGAGGTCGACCGCACGCGCGTAAAGCCGGTCGTGAAGATTACGGGCGAATTCTGGGCGCAGACAACCGAAGGCGATGGCAACTTCCACATGTTCGAGTTTCTCGAGCGGGAAGGCGCGCAGGTGCTGGTTGAACCGATTGCAACTTGGGTCGCGTATTTGATGTATCAGGCCAAGGCACACGCGATCGCAAAGTGGCCGGTGAATCGCCCACATAAAGACGCAAAGTGGTATCAGGCGAAAAAGCAATTCGCCAACTATCTCGGGCTGCGCAAAAAGCTCTGGGGAATTGGCGCGGGCGAGCGCATGTGGAAGTTCTTTTATCATCGCACGGCAAAGAATCTGGGCGGGATTACGCATCATCTAGCGCCGCAAACGGAGTTGGCCGAATTGGCGCATCCCTTCTACAACCAGTTCGCGCGCGGCGGCGAAGGACACCTCGAAGTCGGCAAGAACGTCTACTACACCATTCACAAGCTTGCGCATATGGTGCTCGCGCTAAAGCCATTTGGATGCATGCCGTCATCCCAATCGGACGGCGTGCAGTCGGCAGTAATCAACAAATTCAAGGACATGATCTTCCTTCCGATCGAGACTTCCGGCGAAGGCGAGGTTAACGCCCACAGCCGCGTGCAGATGGCGCTCGGCGAAGCCAAGGTCAAGGCCAAAACCGAGTTTGAAGAGTGCCTGAAGTCTACCGGCAAAACGATGGCTCAGATTCGCGAGTATATCGACGAGCATCCGGAGCTAAAACGGCCGTTCTATCACGTGCCGCACAAAGAAGGTGTGGCGGGAACCGCAGCGCAGTTCATTCTGCATATCAGTGATCGCATCGACAAGGATACGCACTTCTGGAAGCGCTCCCGCGTTCGGGTGGAAGCTGCGCCTGCGATGGGCGACTGATCCAGCGGAATGCAAAGTTTCCCAGGTCTCGCAAATCCGCCGAGACCTGGGGCATCCCAAACTTGAGTTCTTTTGACTTTGGAGTTACGACGTAATGCACGATCATAAGGGACCACAGCTAATCCAGATCGCTCCTCTCGAGGGTCAAGCACCTCCGTCCATTCAGCAGGTCAAGCATGCGCACAAGCCGCATGACCACAGCACTCAGTTCCTCGTCGGCCTGGATGTCGGCTCGACGACTGTGAAAGCCGTGGTGGTGGAGGCTGCGACCGACAAGACCCTTTGGCGAGATTATCAGCGTCACGAGACTAAGCAGCCGGAAAAAACTCTGGAGTTCCTGAAGCGGATGGAAGCCGAGGTTGGCATCAATCGGCACAACACCCGCATGTTCCTGACTGGATCAGGCGGAACGGCAATCGCCGATCAGATTGGCGCCAAGTTTGTGCAGGAAGTAACTGCCGTTTCTCTCGCCGTTGAGAAGTTGCATCCCGAAGTTTATTCCGTTGTCGAACTCGGCGGGCAGGACGCAAAGATTATCGTCTTCAAAGACGACGAGGAGACTGGGCGCAAGAAGAAAATTCCTTCAATGAACGACAAGTGCGCCGGCGGTACGGGTGCGGTCATCGACAAGATCAATGCGAAGCTGAAAATTCCCGTCGAACTCTTAGCGGAGCAGAAATACAACGGGATCAAGCTCCATAAAGTCGCAGGCAAGTGCGGTGTCTTTGCGGAAACCGACATCAATGGCCTGCAGAAAGTCGGCACGCCTCCCGATGAGCTGATGGCGTCGCTGTTTGAAGCCATCATCCTGCAGAATTTGAGTGTCCTCACACGTGGTCATACGCTCCGTCCGCATGTGCTTTTACTGGGGGGGCCGAACAGCTTTATTCGCGGGATGCGCGAGGCCTGGCAAGCCAACATTCCACGCATGTGGCAAGAGCGCAAGGTGCAGATTCCAGATGGCGCCAAGCCGGAAGATCTCATCAAGGTCCCGCAGAACGCCCAGTACTTCGCAGCCTTGGGCGCGGTTGAATTCGGCAAGAGTGAAGACGACTGCATTGGCTGCTACGTGGGATATGAGCGTCTCATGCACTACATCGAGTTCGGCCGTCAGGAGGAAAAGGCGAAATCCGGCGGTAAGGGCCTCGTTGAGAAACCGGGGGAGCTTGACGTCTTCAAGGAAGCCTACAAGGGAAAGAAATTCATTCCTGCCGTATTCCAAAGCGGCACGACGGTAGGCGGATTCATCGGGATTGACGGCGGATCCACTTCGACAAAAGCTGTACTGCTCGATGAGAACGGCGACATTCTGTGCAAGACGTATCAGCTCTCGAACGGCAACCCGATTCAGGACACGATTGATATGTTCGAAAACCTGCGCGGGCAGGTGGAAAAACAGAATGCCAAGCTCGAAGTGCTCGGTGTCGCAACCACCGGATATGCCAAAGATATTCTCAAAGATGTTTTGAACGCCGATGTGGCCTTGGTAGAGACCGTCGCTCACACGGAATCGGCACTCAAGTTCTACGAGGATCCGCACGTGATCGTCGACGTAGGCGGGCAGGATATCAAAATCATTATCCTGCACAACGGCCGCGTCAAAGATTTCAAACTGAACACCCAGTGTTCGGCCGGAAATGGATATTTCCTGCAGTCAACCGCCGAAGGATTCGGCCTCAGCGTGAATCAGTACGCCGATCTCGCGTTCTCTGCGCAGGCAATGCCCGTGTTTGGATACGGCTGCGCGGTGTTTATGCAATCGGACATCGTAAACTTCCAGCGCCAGGGATGGCGTGCGGAAGAAATTCTCGCTGGACTCGCGGCGGTTCTTCCGAAGAATGTCTTCCTCTACGTGGCCAGCATTCCGAACCTGGCGGCCCTCGGTTCGCGTTTCGTGCTGCAAGGCGGTACGCAGAACAATCTTGCCGTCGTGAAGGCCGAGGTTGATTTCATTCGGAACAGCTTCCGTGCGACCGGCAAGCAACCTGAAATCATCGTCCACGAACACTGCGGAGAATCTGGCGCGATTGGTGCCGCACAGGAATCTCTGCGCCTGTGGAGGAATGGTCAGCAGACCACGTTCGTCGGGCTCGACGCCGTCCGAAAGATTGAGTACCGCACAACCCGCAACGAAGACACGCGCTGCCATTTCTGCAAGAACGACTGCTTGCGGACATTCATCGACATTCGCACCGCTCCCAAAACTGACCTGAGCTTCGTGCCGATTCAGAAAGTAACGAAAGTTCCGCTCATGCACGGCGAGCAGCGGCTGATCATCGCAACATGCGAAAAAGGCACCGTCGAAGATGTCAATGATATGAAAGACATCAAGGCCGGGCTCGACGCGATTCGCGCACAGCATCCGAACTTTGTCGACTATGCCTCGAAAGAAGTATTCCGCCCAACAAATGCTAAGACCGTGGCTGACCCGCTACCGACGAAAACTTGGGCCGGATGGCGCAAGGATGACAAGGAACGGCGTGCCCTCATGGAGCGCCGCGCGAAGATTCGCATCGGCATACCGCGCGTCCTGAACATATACACGTACGCACCGTTATTCAATGCGTACTTCGAAAGCCTCGGTGTTCAGCCGGAAAATATCATCTACTCCGACTACACGAGCTCGGAACTCTACCGCGCAGGCGCTAGCCGCGGTGCGATCGATCCCTGCTTCCCGGCGAAGATTGGCATCTCGCACGTCTACAACCTCATTCAGGAAAAGCATCGTAAAAAGCCGCTGGATGCCATTTTCTTCCCCATGTACGACGTGCTGCACTCACCATTGCAGAAGATCGTCGGCACGAATGCCTGCCCGACCGTAACCGCAACTCCTGAGACCGTGAAAGCGGCCTTCACCAAAGAGAACGACGTATTCGCCGAGCACAATGTGAAGTACATCAATCCAGTGCTGAACTTCGCAGATCGCAAGCTTTTCGCGCACCAGATGCTGCAAGCGTTTCAACCAGTTCTCGGCCTCTCGCTTGAGGAGAACGATCGAGCCATTGAGTCGGGATTCGCTGCCCTGCAGGATTACGAAACACGCATTCGTCGGAAAGCTCGGGAGGTGCTTGATCAACTGGAGCGCGAAGACCGCATCGGCATCGTCATGCTTGGCAGGCCGTACCATCACGATCCGGGCTTGAATCATGAGATTCTCGACGAGTTCCAGAAGCTGGGATATCCCATCTTCTCCCAAAACACTCTGCCAATTGACGAAGATCTGCTGGAACGTTTATTTGGAGAAGAAGTGCGTTCTGGAGTCATCAGCAGTCCGCTCGACATCACCGATGCATGGAAGAATTCCTACTCCTGCAGCACCAACCACAAAGTCTGGGCGGCAAAGTTCACGGCTCGCCATCCGAATCTGGTTGCTCTGGAGATTTCAAGTTTCAAGTGCGGCCACGACGCGCCAATCTACGGAGTCATCGAAGGCATCATTGAGCAGTCTGGCACGCCGTACTTCTGCTTCAAGGATCTCGACGAAAATAAGCCGACAGGCTCAATCCGGATTCGAGTCGAGACGATCGATTACTTCCTGCGCCGCTATCGCGAGGAAGTCATTCGTAAGCGCAAAGCGGAACAAGACATCGAAGCCCAGCTTGCAGCGCTGGAAGCCCAACTCCGCGGCGAAAAGAGCGAAGGCCAGTTCCTGCCCCCACCGATTGAAGCAGAAGCGCAAGGAATGGCAGCAGATTAAACTTTTTATGGAATACCGGCGCTCAGTCAAACTTCTTGAGGCCGCTAACTTCCAGCCCCGCGTTCCAGACGAACACGGAGCCGTTCACTAGGTAGCGTCGCCAGAGACGGGTCGGCTCTTTCAAGAGTCGATAGAACCATTCGAGTCCCGTCTCTCGCATCCACACTGGCGCGCGGTTCAACTTGCCGGCGTGGAAATCGAATGCCGCTCCCACTCCATATAACACCGGCACGGTGAGTCGATAGCGGAACTCGTCCATCCATGCCTCTTGGCGGAGCGTCCCTAGACCGCACCAGACAATGTCTGGAGACGCGGACTCAATCGCCCGAGTAATATTCTGCTTCTCTACCTCAGGAACCGGCCAACTGGGAGAGGAGTAAACGCCGGCCACGCGAATTCCATACTTCTTCGTAGCCAATCGAGCAAGCTCTTCCGACACCCGATTGCCATAGAAAAAGTGCCTGTACTTGGGACCGGTCTGGCTGAACACCGCGCCCATCACTTCAGGCCCGGCAGACCGCCGCTTCACATACTTAAAACCATGGATCTGTGCCAGAGTCCTCATCGGCACGCCGTCCATACAGTTCAGGTCCATCCGATTCAACGTGTCTCTGAACGTCTTGTCTTCCATCGCAACGGAGGCCCCGTGCATTCCTGTGGAGCAGCAGCAGTGACCGCGCTTGCGGTCCGCAATCCAGTGATCCAGCACCCGAAGAATATCGGGGACTTGCAGCGTGTGAACACGAACGCCTAACACTCCATAGCTGGGTATATCAACCTCGCCTGATTCTGGAATCACAATGCCGCTCGACTGTGCTTGTTCCAGAGAGGATGACTTTTCAGGAAGTACAACAACTGGCGCGCTCACGTTACCTCCAACTTCTATTGATCACTTTCGAATCTTCGCACTCTAGCTGGCGGAAAATTTCTGTGCTTCGCCCCCAAGCAAACCTAGAACAATGCCACTGAATCCCGCGAAGGAGTTCAACAAAGCTTTGGAGATGTCCGGCAGATTATGCTGCGCCGTCCAAATCGCTCCCCACAACAAAGCGCCCGCGATGACCACGGCGCCGAGGAAGCGACCCGGATTAAACTGCGGGCCGGTAGCGTTAATTACTCCCATCGTTCTTTCCGCCGCTTCCTGGTCCACATTTCCAAGTGAATTGGGCTCGACCATCAAAGCGATGCGAATTGCACTCTGGATTTCCGGCACCACAGGCTGATGCGCGGTAAAGAAGATTCCCATTCCGTTCTCCCTTCAAGAACCCTGAGACATTGCGACTTGGCCTGTTCGGGTGAAACAGGCGAAGGAGCAATTGACGGGACTGATATATTAACCGCGCCTTCCCCGTTGTCAACGGGAAATCTTGCGACAACTGGGACCAAGGCTCGCCCCACGAGGCGTCCGACTCGCTCCGGTCCCCGCCCGTCCACGGCCTTTTCTCACGCCTGTAGCGAAGCTTTTCTGCGCCACCCATCCAGTGTGGGTACAATCGTCTCGTGAAAATAGCGATCGATATCCGGCGAGCTACCGAATTCGGCATCGGCACATATACCCGAAATATAGTCCGGGCTCTCGCCAGGATTGATCAATCCAACGAATACTTCCTCGTCGGTGCACCGCAAACTGCCTCTGAGATCGGCGACGTCCCGGCAAACTTCAAGGTTGTGCCTTTGCTCCAGCCGGATAACACAATCAAGGGCCATTTGGATTTTCGAGCCATCGTGCGGCGCTTCGGATGCAATGTGGTCCATGTTCCACAGCTCTTCTGGGTACCCCGAAGCTTGTCTTGCCCGTATGTTGTGACAGTTCACGATGTCGTGGAGCACATGTACCGCGCTCGCGACGGTTCCAACTTCCGGCGCTCCTTGCACTTTCAACTTACAAGGCACGTTCTGAAAAGGGCGGCTCGACTTTTGGCGGTGTCTAATTTCACCAAAAGCGAAATCGAGAAACTGTTCGCCATACCGGGACAGCAGATTGACGTTGTGTACAACGCTATTGACGAGAGATTCCTGAGAGGTCACGCCTCAGATAGCGACCGCCAGGCACTAGCATCGCGATATCAGGTCACCTATCCTTTTTTGCTGTATGCGGGACGAATTGGTCCACACAAAAACCTCGTTCGTATCATCCAGGCCTTTGCTGCTCTCAAAGCTGAACTCGAGAAACAGATGTTGTTGCCTGACCTGAAGCTCATCATCATCGGCGATGAACTCTCCAAACATCCAGACCTTCGCCGTACCGTCATACGCAGTGGCGTTCAAAATGACGTGCGATTCATGGGATTTGTACCCATCGAAATGCTACGGGTCTTTTATGACGCCGCCAAGGTTTTCGTGTTCCCCTCGCTTTACGAAGGATTCGGATTGCAACCGCTGGAAGCGATGGCTCATGGCACCATCGTGGTCACCTCCAATACCTCGTCGCTTCCCGAAGCAATTGGCGAGGCCGCGGTTCTGGTGAATCCGGAAAATGTTTTCGAAATTATGCGCGGAATACTTCGCGCCCTGACTGACCTGACACTACGCGAGGAGATGAGACGGCGCGGCTACGAGCAACAAAAGAAGTATTCCTGGGCGGCCTCTGCACAACGAGTCCTTCAGGTGTATGAAGCTGTGGGCGACGATACGGGTAACCTCCTTCGCGCCCACAGCGTGGCTTCATAGTTGCAAGAACTTGCAATCAACTTAGCAAGCGCTCTTTTACACAGAAACCAGCCAAATTACTAGTCCATTTCATTCTTGCAATTGGTCTGTAATGCGGCTAAAATTCGCGCCTATATCTGGGTTCCCCACCCCGGGTTTTCCCGTCCTCACATCCTATGACGGTGCAAGTTAGTGCATTCCCCGTCGCCCTTGGTCATGGCGACGAAGTGATAGCCTTCGATCTTGGGGGGACGTCTTTCCGCAGCGCTTTGTTGACGTGCGAAGGCTGTTTGTCGCACTCACAACGGATCCCTTCGCTGAATTGTCGTTCCCTCCCTGGCCATACTCCTGATGACATCGTGGGCGAGATTGCCTCCTATGTGGCTGACACCGTTCGCGTCTTGAGTCGCCGGTCTCTTTCTGTTTCAAAACCTCCATCCATTGCCATTTCGATGGGCGCCGCTCTGAATGCACACACGAACAAAATTCTCGGCTCGGGACCAATCCTCGGTGAAGGTTCACCGTCTCTCGATCTGGAAACCGCGATAAAAGAGCGCATCGATGACGCATACATAACAATCGTGAACGACGTGACTGCGTCCTTGGTTGCGCACTCACGCATCCCGATCCTCCGCCATACTCGTCGTCTGGCCCTGATCACGGTAAGCACAGGAATAGCCTCGCGAGTCCTGTCGTGCTCGGTTCCACATGTTCCGGTCTGTTCAGTTCTTGGGACGCAGGGTGAAATCGGCCATCATCGGATCGCGTTTTCCCTGAATGGTGTTCCCCTATCGCTGCGCTGCAGCTGCGGTGGCTTGGATCATCTGAACGCCTTCTCTTCAGGTCAAGGCATCGAGCAAGTAATAGCCCAAGCTCGCGAGATATGCCCGGATGAGTTTCGCCAGTCAGATCTGAGCGGAACTAATTCGAACCTCGAAGGAACCTTCGCTCTCAAGCACGCCTTGAAACATAGCGACCTTCTCGGTAGAAAGATCCTTAACGCAATTACTCTGCCCATCGCAGAGGCCATCAAGTGGCATTTCATGCTCGATCCAGAGATCGATAAGCTGATTCTTACTGGTGGAGTTTGCTTCGCACTTGGAGATATCTATCTCTCATCCGTACTGGAAAATCTTGCCTCTCTTGAGTTCTATCCAATGGGTAGCGATGCCGAATCGTTTTGGGCAGAGCACGTCATGTTGGGTCCTGTGTCCGACGATGCAGGTTTGATCGGTGCCGCCTACATTGCGCGCGAGTTACCGAACATTCACCGGCGGGAGACGCTGAGTTTGGATCCTCCATACCGGGTCTCGCGTCAGAATGCGACTGACTACCCTGTCCATCTCGCCAACGGCATTTTTGAGAATCAAGTATTTCCTCCGTCTCTCTTGGATCCATTTGAAAGGATCATCCTTGTTGCAGACACCACCGTTGACGAACTGTATGGAGATGAGATCCGGAAGATCTTAGCTGGCTCAACGCGACAAGTTGCGACCGTGGTTCTGCAGGTTTCCGAGAAAGAAAAAGATCTGAAGACGTTGGAAGAGCTAGTCTCCTCTTTTGAAAACTTGGGTGTCAGACGGCGCAAGGACTTGATCGTTGCTTCCGGTGGCGGTATTACCCTAGATCTGGTTTCCTTGGCGTCAAACCTGTTCCGTCGCGGAATCCCTTGTCTGCGCATACCCACAACATTGGTTGCTGCAATCGATGCCGGTATCGGCGTCAAGAATGCGATTAATTTCCGAAACAGCAAGAGCCGCCTGGGGACCTACGCAGCCCCGTACGGAGTGGTCATTGATCCGCACTTTTTGTTCACGTTGCCCGATCGCCAGATTCGAAATGGCCTGTCTGAAGCGCTAAAAATATCTTTGGTGGCGGATCGAGCCTTGTTTGAGTTGATCGAACGCAATGCCTCGCGCCTGCTCCTGAGCAAGCTCAGGTGCGAGCCCGGGATAGAACTCATTCGTCGCTCCATCCGGGCAATGCTCCTCGAACTCTCCCCAAATCTGTACGAGCGAACCTTGGACCGTCCGCCGGACTACGGGCACACGTTCAGTCCAGTTTTTGAATTTGCCCTGGACGACCTGCAACACGGAGAAGCCGTCGCTCTCGACATGGCGATTGCAACCATGTTGGCGGTGGTCTTGGGTGTCCTGGACATCGAAGATGCTGAACGAATCTTGACCGTGCAGAGCGCTCTCGGTTTGCCCATCGTGCGCGATGAAATTACGGTACAGATGCTTGAACGTGGCGTCGAGGATGCGAAAAAGCATCGCGGCGGCAGATTGAGAATGCCCATCGTCCGAAAAATCGGAGAGGTCGAGTTCCTCGACGACGTGAGCCACCTACAACTGGATGAGGCACTGACATTGCTCCGATCCTGGAACAGTGAAAGCGCCTTAGAGGCTCAGAGTGCTTGAAATTCCAAGCCACCAGCTCGTTTTCCGCCAACCCAGCCAACTGGTTATCAAGCAACAACCAGCCACCACCCTCGACGACTTCGCAATCGTAATCAAAATGCAAGCGGCGGGGCTTTGTGGAACAGATCTCGCCATGCTCAGCGGAGGCCGCGTCTGCCACGCTCAGGTTCTGGGTCATGAGGGTGTCGGTGTTGTTCTGTCCGCTCCCAGCACTAGCCCTCTCGCTAAGGGCACTCGTGTCATCCTCAACCCTGTGCATCGCTCGAAGCCTGAATGTGTAATTGGCCATAGCATAGATGGTGTATTCCGCGAAGTCTTCTGGTTGGAATCAACCGAAATCATGCAAGCAGGATTCCTGGTTGAGTGCCCCGCCGAATGCTCGATCGACAGTGCAACCCTCGCCTTGGCGGAGCCGCTCGCGTCGGTGTTATACAGCCTTGAGTTGCTGCGACAAAAAAGCAACGCCACTTCGCTTCTGGTACGGGGCTCCGGAACAATCGCCGTACTGGCGGCAAAATTGTGGTCCGCCCATCCGAACTCAAGCGTTGTTGCTGTCTCGAAGTCGGAAGCTCATGCGCAATGGCTTCGGGAGTCCATACCCTGGCCAGCGAACGTGAAGATCTGTAGTCTCGATACGAGCGATTCAAGAAGCAGTAGTTCCGATGCTCGTTTCGACGCAGGTATCTTGTGCTGCTCACGCGAAGATGCTTCCCACGGCTTACAGTTTCTGATGGATTCAGTCGAAGACGGCGCAATCATCGATCTGATGGCTGGATTCCCAGCAGATTACAAAGAGACGCGGCTCGGCAACCTCGAACTCGACCGGATCCGCTGGAACAATATACGCGGTGTTGAGAGCGCGCCGCCTACACTCGTTGCCGACCAGAAGACCCAAAGAACTCTCAGCCTGGTTGGACACCGCGGCACATCCGAACGCCAGATTCTAGACGCAGTGAAACTGCTCGCTAAGAAAACTATTTCACTCGCCGACGTTCCACACAAACAAATCACTCTCGAAGAGCTTCCCTCCACTGTGCGTGACATCCTCTCTCCGGCGCGTCAGAAGATGAAATGGTCCAAGGCCATCGTGATCTTCCCGCAGGACAAACTCGGAGACCTCGATGGGCGACTCTGACAGCGCCCGCGTGCTCGTCACCGGCGCGTCACAAGGAATCGGAAAAGCGATCGCCGCCGAACTAGCCAGCGCGCATCGGTTCGTGCTGTGCGTTTCCCGCAGCAAGCCAGATTTTCAGGGAAGTGAGGGGTCCGACTGCGCTGATCGCATTACCTGGAACCCTCTGGATCTCTCCAATGCAGCTGCCGTCGAAGAATACGCAGCCTCGCTCGAAGCTGTTGCGATTAACACTCTGGTTCTCAGCGCCGTCGACTACGGCGAAGGCGGACGTCACCCAGCGTCAGAAATCTCGGCGTCGGAGTGGCAACGAGTAGTCGCGACGAACTTGGTCGGACATTGCATCCTGGTTTCGCGTCTGCTGCCCAAGCTGATTCAAAATAATCCCAGCGGCGTCATCCACGTGTCCTCCGACGTGGCTGTATTACCTGCAGCTGGACGCGCCGCCTATGCAGCCTCGAAAGCTGGCCTACACGCGATGCTCCGGGCTTTAGCAGCTGAACATGAAAGCGACGGACTGCGCATCTATCAGCTGATCCCAACCTTTCAATCCGTAACCGAGGGCATTCGCCGCAGGAGGCCTGCCGGCTTCGACTTCTCTTCCTATGCGGATCCCGCCCTGATCGCCGAGAGCGTCGGCCAGATCCTCTCTCCCGCAAGAAATCCTCTTCCGCCAGGAACGTACTTGATTCATCGAGACGGAAGCTTGACTCCATATCCAGAGCCAGCCACGTTATGAGTCTCGCGTTGGATCGCGATCGAACCACACAGTTCCGTTCCGATCGACCTTGGCTTCTGGCATGCCCGCCCGGAGATGCTAGGGGATGTACCGCAACCGGCCTTTGCCCTCTGCTGCGAGAGATATCGCCCAAAGCAACGATCCGTCAATTTTCGAGTGCGACGCAGCATGAAGCTGCTTGAATCTGGTTCGAATCAGAGTCGATAAACCGATACCCGCCAGGCGTCGCGCCGACAACACCTCGGACGTTGGCAACTCCTATCGCCGGGAACTCCTGGTTAGCTTTTGGAGTCGGTTCGCCGCCCTGGCAAATACTCGTCCCGTCGCAACCATTTCGCTGAAACTCATGAGCGCGACGCAAATGCTTCTGTCTCACCACGCCAGTCACAGAGCGTACAAGTTCGAACATCCCATAGATGCAGTTGGACCTTATCAAATCACTGCGCACCGTCAGGATTTGCCGTCGCAGATAGCGATAAGCCCACGAACCATTCTTATATGACGCACCGGCCGGTTCCCCTGCGCTAGACTCACAAGGTTTCACGCGAACAATAGTCATCGATCCATCTGTCCGGAAGTATTCTCCCGTGGCGTTTCTGAGAACGTGCCCCACTGGCCTCACGATCATTCCAATGGAATCAACACAACCCGCAACCGCGAGGTCCCGCACGATTGTCTCTTGCTCCTCGTCCAGATCTTCCGAGACGTGGTGAACAAAGCCTTTGTGCCGGAACGAGAAGGTGGCGCCCGTTTCGCGAACCGCGGCGCTCGCCCACAGAGGCAAGCCTTCCCACGTGTCCTCCAGCGACCAAATACGCATGTGATTGCGCTTTTCGTGGCTCTGAAACACTTTTTCTAAAGCCAAGTCTGGTTTGCGTCCTGCCAGCAATTGAGTCGACATTGGTGCTGTCGCATAGCTGGTCCTCGAGAGAAATGAGTAAAACTGCCGCGTCACCGATCGAGTCGAAATCGACCCACTTTGATGCCAACCGGCAACCGTAAATGCCTTCTCTAGGTCGTCACGCGACCCGGCAAAAACAATATTGACGACGTCCGCCTCCCTACCTTTCTTGGTGAGTGTTCGCTCGGGCAAATTCGTCAAGTCCCGTTCGAGTTCGGCCTCGTGTTCAACGAACGGGATCTGCGGAACAGGAGCTAGGTCATCGGGCAGTTTGGCATTTCCGACCAATTCCACCTCGATGTCGGTGCCCACTTCGAGATTGATCTCGGGTTCAGGAAAGATGGGGAATAGCATCTTAAAGCCCAGGAGATATGGGTCCGGATACAAATGGAGCGACGGAAGATGCTTCAAGCGGCTGCTGATTGTTCCCTGCGGCGTATCCGTGCTGCGAATGCCCCGAATCACACCGTCTTTTACAGTTTCCCGAGCATTGTCAACGAGCATGACGCGGCCGTTGATCTCAATCGGGTCAGCACCGTCCGGCAACAAGCGAAGGAATGAGATCTCTAGCGCAGCGGTCTCGTGCCAAAGCCCCAATCCCACTCGATGCACCGACAACACCCGGCCTTCCACCGGAGTCTTTGTCCGAAAAACCGCAACGCCGTCGCATTGAGGCGATTCAAGCAAAAATCCTCGTACGAGGGTGCCGCGCTTCGCGGTGAAAGAAGAGATTGGAGCGCTGAGCCGTACCCACAGTGAATCCCCCCCAGTCAGTTTGTCGCATGCTCGAGCGAGTGGTGGAAAACTGGAGAACCCGGCCAAGAGCAGAAGACCCGCGCACAGCTCCGCGTATTTTGCGATTGACGCCGATCTCCTGATCCCTCGCGATCGCGTCGATGCCGTCTCGAATTGTTGCCCATCAAAAGCCAGTGTGCGTTATGCTCCGCGAGCAGCCTGACAGTTCACGTTAGAGTGAAGAACTGACAAGAATGACAGGCAACTCCCGGTGCCCACAAGCGAGGTTCTCCGAGCGCGGGAAGCATCCCCGACTTTTCCAATAGTCGCGGCCAATCGATCTCTCTACGACGTCGGGTCCGCCCCGACCTTACTGCATCACGTACTGGACATTTACGTAAGCACCGCCCCCTCCTGACGAACCCAGGTTGCAGTCGTACGCTGGGCTGTACCCAATGGTGATTGGCGTTCCCGCCGGAACGCTTAGGAAGATCGGGCCCGAATCCAGAGTATGGCTGCTGCCGTAAATATTTAAGCCATAGCCGTTTCCAGGGAAATTGACGGAGACGGATGCAACGACATAGCAGCTCAGGTCGACGGTATTGGCGACCACAACGCTCATGCGAGTGATCGCAATCCTCTTGTCCGGAACAAAGTAACCGCCCGGCCCGGCGCAATAAGCACCAGAGCATGTGGTATTGCCGCAAGTGTAGTCACCGCAGAAACTCCCGGGGAACATGCCCGAAAAGCTCATGTGGGGATTGCTGCTCATGGGCATATCACCACCGATCTTCAGACTGCCACTCATAATGCTGTTGCCGCCTACTGAGAGTCCGCCGCTCCCCACGTTTGCGGCGCCGCCCGCGAGTGACCCTGATGCGTTGACATTGCCTCCCACATCCAGGGTGGTCGCGGGAGCGGCCTTGTTGATGCCAACGTTGCCATTCGGCAGAATCGCGAATCGGCCACCGGGAATGAATGGCGCGTCAACTGTCACGGGAGCGCTACCGCCAACGGATAGACCTCCAGTCTCACTACGGATCGTGCCGATCGCTTGCAGGGCAAAGCCGGAGTATGGAACAGTCCCGATTCCCACACTGTTGTTGATGGTTTGCACGCCGCTGAATGTGTTGTTGGCGGCTAGCTGCGCGTAGCGGCCGTCGGTGTATGAAGTGTTCAAACTAACTGGCACCGCACCGCTGGTACCTCCGCCGCTCAAACCTGTTCCTGCGGTCACGCCAGTAATGGTCCCGGCTCCCGGAAACGTCTGCCCTGCCGCGAACGTAATAGGCCCCGTGAAGTTGGCGGCCCCGTGTACATCCAAGGTCGAGTTCGGAGTCGCCGTCCCAATGCCAACATTCACCGCATTGGCGCCCGTACCGCCCAGAACCAGGGCATTGCTCTTGCTGACCACCGCAAACGCACCTACCGCCGTCGCGTTCGTCAACGCGGATGAGTTAACGTCCGGCCCTGCACCGTATCCCAACCCTGTGTTGTAAGAGCCGGTTATATTGCTCGTGAGCGCGACGCCGCCAACCGCCGTGTTCGATCCCCCAGTCGTATTGTTCCCCAGCGCACCGGTGCCCAACGCCGCGTTCGAAGCACCGGTGGTGTTTTTGGTGAGCGCGGTTGGACCAACCGCCGTATTCCATCCTCCGCTGGTGTTAGCGTACAGGGCGCTTGGCCCAGCGGCGATATTGTTGATGCCGGTGGTGGTCGAGTTTCCAGCGAAACCCAGGAAGGCGTTGTTGCTTTGCTCCGAGCCGGACAAAAAAGGATCCAGCGAACCGGCAATCGAATAACTCGTAGCGTTGACGATCGCCCCGGTCACCTTTCCCGTCGACGTCACGTCCCCATTCACCGTCTGCGTTCCAGTGAAAGTGTTTGCCCCGAGAGTGGCATAGGCACCTGCCAGCTGATACGAACTCGGAGGAAGTCCCCCTAGATTCAGCGCGTTGTTAGCCGTCGCGACATTCCCCTGGACGCTGCCGCCTTGCAAACTGGTGAGACCAGAACCGTTGCCTGAAAACGAAGTCGCCGTAACTGTGCCGTTCACGGTCTGGTTAGCGGTGAAAGTGTTCGTCGAGTTCAGTTGCGGCACTTTCGTCGTGTCCAGATTCAGAGTCACGCTCCCGTTGGCACCACCGCCCGTAAGATCGGTCCCTGCGGTTACACCTGTGATGGTCCCGTTGCCAGTTCCCGGAAATGCCTGTCCCGCAGCAAACGTGATTTGACCGTTGCTGGCGATGTGCAGTCCCGTCTCCGCCGGAGGATTGGCTCCCGAGTTGAACAGCAGATTCAGTGTCCCACTAGGACTTGTCGTGTTGTTGCCCGCGGGTTCGGCCTGCCATCGGAAGTTCTGGGGCACCGCAGCGTTGGTTCCGCTGTTGAACGATGAAGCCGTCTGCAGCGACACTTGCGAGTTCTTCCCGCCAGCCGCCGTGGCGTTCCCCGTAGCAGGCAGGTTCAAAGTGCCGCGAATCGTACCACTACCCTTCACGTCAAGTGTGCTCACGGGCGTATTGGTGTTCACGCCGATCTTCGCCGTGCTGCCGGTGCCCGACTGGAACAGAACTGAATTGCCCAGAGTTTTGCCATCCGGTGTCCAGAGAGGAACGAAGTTGAGGGTGCCGCTGCCCGCCAGCGGAGGGGCCGTTGGCGCCGCAGAAGCGGATGATGACGAGGATGCCGACGCGGCGGTTCCGCTGGCCGTGGCCGGTGCCGCCAGTACGAACGCCGAAGGCGGCAAACCGCCGATGGTTTCTGCATCCCCCGCCTTCATCGCGTAAGGGACAGTGATGAGTTGCGCCCGCGGCTGTTCGCCCTGGCCTTCCGGTCGTACTCCCAACCACCGCGCTTCACCGGACACGAACAGATCCTGCGGCAGGCCGTCCGGCTTCGTTGCACCGAGATAGACGGAGAAGCGGCCCTGCAAATCGGCGCGCACGTTCTGCGTCTCCAGCCAGAGCGGGGCCCCACCCTCCTGGGCGGAGTAGAGCGCGAAGGTAACGCCAAGAGTCCCCGTCAGAGGCTTACCCGAAGCGTCCTTCGCCACGCCGTTGTACATCACCAGACGCGGCATGGTCGATAAGGCCGCCATCTGAGATTGCGCCAGAAGCGAGACGGAACAAAACACACAGGCCAAGGCAACAGCAACCGCGCAAACACACTGATATTGCCGGTGTAAATTTGGCATGATCTCCCCCAGACAGAGCGGCATGCTGTAAAGGTGCTCCGCTCCCCCTACTTGTAAAACGGGAAATCAGAACAGACCGGCTCACCCGGCTGCAGGAAATTCGAATTGTTTGTCTCTGGAGGCGGACTAGCGGAAGCGAGGGAGTGACATATCCATAGACGCGCTGGAACGTCTCTGGCCCCTTCCGATACCGGCACTGAGCTGCGGCCGGAACCTCAGAGCCGGCGGTTATGAGTGAGATCGAGATTTTTCATTAACTACGAGTCCCAAGCTGGTGCAATGGGCTGCACAGCCCCGGAATTATCTTGTCGAGAGGGAATGCAGGGTAGCTGCGGCCGATGCGCCTACCGGATCGGGAAGGTCTTAAGTTTACGAAGGATATCCTTCGGAGTGCACGCATTGCCCGCCAACTCTTGATAGGAGGAGTCGCTTTTTGGCAGGCCTCTTCTGTTTTCACGATTCCAGAACGCCCTGTTTACTTCGGGATCACATAGTCGGGCCGCAGCGACAATGCCTATCCGGTAGCTGACGACGTCGAGATCATCCATCAGCCGACGACGAGTCGCTGGTGGCGTGTGCGGATTCTGGCCAACATCCGCCCGAGTGTCTTCGTTTCCATGCGGCGCAAGCCATTGCAAATCGTCAACCGAAGTCACACGGGACAATGCGACGAATTCCTCTATGTTAGGGTCGCTTTGACGCCGACTTGGGAAAATATGTGTCACCCTGTCGTACCAGCCGAGTGCACTCATCCTATGAGAGAGGATGTCAAGAAAAAACACTTCTCCACCTCTCTCCATGAGATCCCCGAATGGTGATTTGCATCTAGGCCCCTTCTTCTTGGAGAGGACTTTGG
>Ga0335082_10001737_pt1 | contig 23288 bp, 19 predicted proteins | sample Lox_Sample_41_FD_206718 | JGI IMG/M metagenome (GOLD analysis project Ga0335082, IMG submission 206718) | Soil microbial communities from Loxahatchee National Wildlife Refuge, Florida, United States - Lox_Sample_4.1 | ecosystem: Environmental > Terrestrial > Soil > Wetlands | place: USA...
GATGAAGCCTGGATTGGCGGTCCCCAGGCGGGTTTGCGCGGCAGTCGTCAACTTAAAGGGCGTCGAGCCGCTCTTGTCTTGGTGGCCGTTGAGAAACGCGGCAAGGCATCGGGACGACTGCGAATGGCTGTGATCCCAGACTTTAAGGCAACCACGCTCAGTGGCTTTATCCAACAGCATATCGCTCCGGGCTCGACGATCTACACCGATGCACTGAAGAGTTTCACGGGTTTGGACAAAGTTGGGTATCGGCACATCGCGCGGACGCAGCCGAAGACAACCGAATTGCGCAAGGGAGCCAAATCGGTAGTGCCCTTGGCCGACCGTGCTATCGGCAACCTTCAGCAATGGTTGATCGGCACCTACCACGGGGTCAGCCGCGCGCAACTTCAAGTTTACCTCGATGAGTTTGTTTTTCGTCATAATCGGCGCAAGCAACCTATGGCGGCTTTTCAGACTTTGCTCGGTCTGGCAACACAAAAGCGGTCCACGGCTTACGGCCACATTCGAGGTGCTCTGGATTTGGCAAAAACTTCCGATCATGGATGAACACAACCTATTGGGGTTTGCTGAAACAACCGTATAAGCATGAGTTCTCTAGCTCTCATCGATCAGCAGCGTCCCGAGCTTTTCCAAAACTTCATTTGTGGTTTCTCGCGGCAGTTTGCAGATGAACTCGGCCTGTCGAACACGCCAGTCGAGGTTTTTCACCTGGTCGGCAAGAACGACTCCGGCGAGCTTCGATCCCGAAGGAATCGCTACCTCGAAAGGATATCCTTTGATTTGGCTCGTCACTGGACACACGATCGCCAATCCAACCTTGCCGTTGTAAGTAGAAGGGGAAAGAACGAGCGCAGGGCGACGCCCGGCTTGCTCGTGTCCCGCTTGCGGATTGAGGGTTATCCAAACTGCATCGCCGCGGGCGGGAATGTACCGTCTGGCCATCACCAAATCTCACGGCCCACGGGCGAACCAAAATCAACTTCCCCATGCAAGTTTTTCTTATTGACCTTCGCCAAAAGCTGTACAAGAGATAATTTCTTTCGTTGCACCGGAGTCGCCACGACCTTGCCTTCGGAAACCGCCAAGTTTAACACGGTTCCTTCCGTAACTTCCGCGTCTTTGGCCAAGGGTTTTGGGATTCTAAGGGCGAGACTATTTCCCCATTTTTGAACTCGGACGTGCATGCGCAGGACCTCCATCCCGTATATACAATGAAGATACAATTTGGGCAACCTTCCGTCAAGCATTGCGGGTGTTACTTGAGGGCACAAGCACGTCGTCTAGGCTCAACTTTGAAAAAAAAGAGGGGCAGGTTTGAAACCTGCCCCTACACGTGACACGCAAATTTCGCTTCAGTTAGCTTACGCTTTCCCCGCCTCCTTCAACCCGCGCAGCACATTCTCCGGGCTCAGCGGCAATTTGTTGATGCGCACGCCGGTGGCGTTGTAGATCGCGTTCGCGATGGCGGCCATGGGCGGGACGCAGGCGATTTCGCCGGCACCTTTGGCGCCGTACGGGCCGGCGCCGGGGTAGCCGCTGACCAAGGTCGTTTCGATGCGCGGCATCATGTTGATGGTCGGCATCAAATAATCGACGAAGGACGGGTTCATCGTTCTGCCATTGTTATCGAAGACCACTTGTTCGCAGAGCGCCTGGCCGATGCTCATGGCCGCGGCGCCTTCGATCTGGCCTTCGACGGCGGCTTTGTGGATCGGTTGGCCGATGTCGTGCACGGCGACGTATTTCAAAATCCTCACGTTGCCGGTGTCAGGGCTGACCTCGACGATGCAGGCATGCGCGGTGAACGGCTGCGAGCTGCCGTGGGCCTTTTCCTCTGCCATCAGCGCCAAGTTGTCGCAGTAACCGCGGCCGATGACTTCGCCGATGACGTTGTGCGCATCGGTGGCGACGGTGGCGAGAGGCACGCTCTTCGCCGGCGTGCCTTTGACGCGAATCTGCTTGTCAACGATCTCCAAGTCGTCCGGGCTCGCTTCCAGCTTGCCGGCGGCCATTTTAAAAAGCTGGTTGCGCGCGTCGATGGCTGCGAGTCGCGATGCGGTGCCGGAAACCAAGATGCCGCGGCTGCCGACCGTGCCTGCGTCCCACGGGCTGGCGTCGGTGTCGACGTTGACCACGGTGACATCGCTCACTGGTATGCCAAGCTCTTCGGCGACAATCATTGGAATACCGAAACCGGGAATGGTGCCCATGTCGATCTTGCCGATGTGCACGGTCACCGAGCCGTCTTCATTCACTTTGACTATCGAGCCGCCGCCGGGACCGGCGCTTTCGATCCATGAGCCGGTAGCGAGGCCGATGCCCTGGTTTTTTTCAAGCTTCACTTTGCCCCAACCGATCTTTTCCTTCGCGATGCGGATCGTTTCACCCAGCGAAACATCGCGCAGCTTGGGAACGCCGACGATCTTGTCGCCTGCTTTAGGAATGTTCTTAAGACGGAATTCCGTCGGATCCATGCCCAGCTTGGCAGCGATGGAATCCATATGCGACTCGACGGCGAACGCGGCTTGCGGGCCGCCGGGGCCGCGCACCGGGCCGCAGACCTGTTTGTTGGTGTAGACGCTGTAACCCTCGATGTGGCAGTTGGGCATCAAATACCAGCCGCCGAGCATGTTGGTGCAGCGGCCGCCGGCCTGCACGCCGAAGCCGGAGTAGCCGCCAGCGTCATAAAATACTTTGCCCGTGCGGGCGACGATGGTGCCGTCTTTTTTCACGCCGGTCTTGATATACATTTTCGCGCCGGCGCGGATGGTCGTCGAGATGGTTTCCTCGGCCTTGTCGAGGACGATCATAACCGGCCGCTTGGCCTTGATCGCCAACAGGCCGCAGATCGGCTCGATGGCGGCACCCGAGGTGATCCCGCTGCCCTTGCCGCCGAAGCCGCCGCCCAGGCCCGCGGAGATCACGCGCACGTTGTTAAGCGCCAGGCCGAGCGTCTTCGCCACTTCCTGGCGCACCGGGAAGGGCGCCTGGGCATTGGCCCAAACGGTGAGCCGGCCGTTCGGCTCCATCTGCGCCGCAGCGATGCGCGGCTCCAGATACTGGGGGTGAATCATCTTGGTTTCGTAAACTTCGTCAACGACCACGTCGGCTTCGGCCATCGCTTTTTCGGCATCGCCGACGTGAACGACGGTGTGGCCGCAAATATTTTTAAGCCCAGCGTCCGCGGCAATAGTTTTTGGCAGCGGCATATCTTCGTGCAAAATCGGCGCATTCGGTTTGGTCGCTTCTTCAGGATCGAGCGCCACCGGCAGCGGCTCGTAGACGACCTTGATTTTTTTGAGCGCCTGTTTAGCGATGGCCGGTGATTCCGCGGCGACGGCCGCCACCGGATCGCCCATGAAGCGCACTTTACCGCGCGCGAGAATATGGCGGTCGATATAACTGCGGCCGTAACGCACGTTCGGAGCGTCGGCAGCGGTCACAACGGCATGGACGCCGGGGATTTTCTTTGCTTCGCCGGTGTCGATGCTGATGATCTTCGCATGGGCATACTGGCTGCGCAGGATCGCGCCGTGCAATTGGTCCTTGAGCATCAAGTCGATGCCGTAAACACCCTTGCCGATGACACGTTCGACGCCGCCCATGCGCGCGGGGCTGGTACCGACTACTTTGAATTCAGCTTTTGCCATGACTATGGTCTCCTTACCGGATTAAGAAATTTTCCCGCCAAGGCGCAAGGGCGCCAAGGTTCGGAAAGAATCCGGACAGATTTTTTACTTTGCGTCTTTGCGCCCCTTCGACGTTGCTCAGGACATGCTTTGCGGGCGGCATCTTCTTCCGATTGTTGTTACTTAGAGCTTCGCCGCTGCGAGGTTGATCGCGTCGACAATTTTTGCGTACCCGGTGCAGCGGCAGATGTTGCCCGACACTGCTTCCTCGATGTCTTCAGCCGTTGGTTTTTTCGTCCGGTCGAGCAACGCTTTCACTGAGATGATGTATCCCGGCGTACAATAGCCGCACTGCACCGCGCCGGTGTCGATGAACGCCTGCTGCACGGGATGGAGTTTGTCACCGTCAGCGAGGCCCTCGATGGTCGTAATCTGCGCCCCGTTGGCGTCGGCCGCCATGGTGACGCATGAGTTGATCGGCTTGCCGTTATAAATAATCGTGCAAGCGCCGCATTCGCCGGTATTGCAGCACAGCTTCGTGCCTTTGTATTCCAACGTATCGCGCAGAAATTCCAACAGCGATGTGGATGCTTCCGCACTGGCGCTGACGGATTTGCCGTTAATCGTTGTATTGATGGTGAGACTCATTATGCTACCTCCTTGCCGGTTGCGGCTCTCCAGCTCTGTTCCAGACCGCGGCGGGTTAAAGCTTCGACGATCCATCGACGATACTCGCCGCTGCTGCGCTGGTCGCTGATCGGGCTCGATTCCGATGCCGACATTGCGGCGGCTTGTTTTATAAGCGCGGCCGTGAGCGGCTTGCCGCGCAGCAGAGCTTCGGTCTTGCTCGCTCGAATCGGTGTCGGCGCGACAGCGCCCAAGCCGATGCGAGCATCTTGGACATTATTTTTCGCGTTGTCCGGCGTGACGAGAACAGCGACGCCAACCATCGCGATATCCATCGCGCCACGCACGGCGTGCTTCAAATAAACGCCGCGGCTTCCGGGGGCCGGGTAGGGAACATCGATTTCGGTCAACAGACCCTTCGATCCGATACTGCTCTTGCCCGGCCCCTGAAAAAATGACGCGAATGCCTCGGTCTTTTCGCCTTCGGCGAAAGCGAGCTTGCCTTTGGCTTCCAGCACGAGCAACGGCGCTAATGTCTCTCCCGAGGGCGACGCCCGGCAGATGTTGCCGCCGATGGTTGCCGTGTTGCGGATCTGTAGTGACGCGAACTGGTGGCAGGCTTCCCATAGCACCGGCAGCCGTTCGCGCACGAGTTTATTCGTCTCCATCTCGTGGATCGTCACCAGCGGCCCGATGCGCAGGCTGCCGCCGTTTTCCTGTATCGCACCCAGGCCGGGAATTTTTTTTATATTCACCAGGCATCCCGGCTCTTCCTTATACTTGATATCCACCATGACATCCGTGCCGCCGGCGATTACCTTGGCTTGCTCGCCATATTTTGCGAGCAACGATAGCGCGTCACCAACCGTTTTCGGTTCAAAATAATCCATATTCGTTGCCTCTTGTGCTAAATAGACTTGGTATTGACTTATCGCAGATTCGAAAACTTTCATAGCTCAATTCGCACTTATATGGCAAGCTCCGTCGGATTGCCTGCGAAGTCCTTCCCTTGACGCCCGTTATAGGTTCATTGTACGACCTTCAAAGGAATCTTCTTGATGTAGGAGAGATCAGGACGTCACACGAAAACTACGATTCGGAGGGAATACGTATGGCGCGAGAGCTAATAGAGATAGTGAATCCGACGGCGCCCCGAGCTTCCAAGCGGACTAAGCTCGCGCCCAGAAAATACCGCAGCTTACGTCACAAGCGCATTGGTTTGCTCGACAATAACAAACCCAATGCAGACAAGTTTCTCGCTTATGTTGGAGAGCTTCTAAAGGAACGATACAACGGTGTTGAGCTCATTCCCAAACGAAAAATGACCCGCACCGAGGCGGATGGCATCCAGGAGCTTGTGGACAGGTGCGACGTCGTCATCAACGCGTTTGCCGATTGAGGGTCTTGCACGTCGTGGAGTGTCCACGACTCCGTTCAGCTGGAAAACGCAGGCATTCCGACCGCCACCTTGGTGACCGATGAGTTTCTGGCGCTTGCGAAGACCGAATCTCTGACCCGCGGCTTGAGCGACTTGCCGCTCGTAGAGCTTCCCCATCCGATTGGCTCAGTTTCTCTCGATATTTTGCGCTCACTGGCGGAGTCAAATATCGATTCCATTGTCGGCACATTAACGGCAGGCGAGGTTCGCTCTAATGGTAACATGAACGAAAAAGGGGTACCCGGAGTCGAACGCACGGCAACGGTGGAGGTACCGGCAGACCCTGGACTGATGTTTCAATACTTCATAAACAGGGGCTGGTCGGATGGCCTGCCGGTGCTACCGCCGACGCCAGCTGCGATCGATGCAATGCTTGCCGGCACCGGTCTGAAAAAGGATGACGTGCTGGGTATCATCCCTCCCCTCAATGGGATTGCCACCGCCGAAAGAATTGCCGCTAATACCGTGATGGCTGGCTGTTTACCCGACTATTTTCCGTTGGTGGTGGCCGCCGTCCTGGGCGTACTGCAGCCGGGCTTCAACATTGACGGTGTGCAAACCACGACCGGCAACGTTGCTCCTCTCGTGATTGTTAACGGGCCGTGTCGCAATACGTTACAGATCAACTATTCCGGCAACGTCTTGGGACAGGGGTGGCGCGCCAATTCCACGATCGGCAGAGCGTTGCGTCTTGTGCTGAGCAATATCGGTGGCGCGGCACCTGGCGTCTATGACAAAGCCACTCTGGGTCAACCGGCCAAATATACGTTTTGTATTGCTGAAAATGAGGAAGAGAATCCCTGGGAGCCGCTGCATGTCGAACGCGGGTTGGTTCGAAAGGCCGACGCTGTCAGTGTTTTCGGCTGCTCCGGCGTGAATAGCGCCGTTGATATGGCGAGCCAGACGGCGAAGGGACTCCTAAAGACATTCGCTCTCACGATGATCGGAGGATTTACCAGCGGCGTGACCTCGACCGAGACCATGCTGATTATTTGCCCGGAACATGCAGCGATTTTATCTGCCGGAGGGTATTCGAAAGCGACGATTCGCCACGAGCTTTTTATCGCCGCGCGCGTGCCGCACGAAAAAATCTCCAACGAAAATCTGGAACTGCTGGCGAAGAGAAGGCCGGGTTGGTTTCAGCAGAATAGTTCTTCTGAGATAGGTGTGGTGGACCGCCCGGAAGACATCTGGATTGTCGTTGCCGGAGGAAAGGGAGCCAAGTCGGCCTATATCCCGGGTCGCACCGGCACGCACCTGCAAACAACCGCGGTTGAGGATCACGCGCAGAGGAGTACGGCTGTCGATTGTCAATGTTCATAGCGTCATAGTCGATGGTGAGAAGAGGATCTTTCATGAAGCGCTTTATTAACCTTCTCGTGACTGCAGCTTGTTGGGTCTGTCTGATGCCGCTTTCAGCCGCCTCCCAGATCAAATCGATCGTTATTGGCGAAGGAGTTCGCGGCGCCATGTATATGCCCGCCTACATCGCGGAGGACAAGGGCTACTTCAAAAAACGAGATCTCGACTCGAAGATTGTGACCTTCAGCCGCAGCAACGATATTAATGCTCTGGTTTCAGGCGACATTCAGTTCGATCAGACCTCGCCGGATAAAGTGATCCACAGCGCTTTAGGCGGATTCCCGGTGAAAATGGTGATGGCAACCACCCGCGGTTTGAACCTCGCCCTCGTCGTGCACCCGTCGATCAAATCGGCGGCCGACCTAAAGGGCAAGTCTGTGGCGATCACCAGCTTTTCTGGCCTTCCTTACACCGGTCTGCTCCTGTGTTTGAAAGAGCTCGGCATGACAAAGGAGCAGGTCGTTCCTCTCAATATCGGAGGAAAGGCGGCTCGCTTCGAAGCTCTGGTGAACAACAAAGTTCCCGCCGCGATTCTCGATCCGCCCTACACGACCATGGCCGCCAAAGAAGGCTTCAAATTGATCGTCGATCTTGCGCCTCTCGATGTTCCTTACCTGCGAAATATCGTCGCGGTCTCCGAGAAATCTCTGCGCGAGGATCCCCGCACGATCTCGAAGTTCGTAGAGGCTCTAGCGGAGGGGATTCAGTTCTATCGCAACAAGGCCAACAAAGAAGAAAACATCCGAATCTTGGCCAAGTACTTGCGTGTTCCGCTGGATAAAAACCGAGCGATGGTCGAAGAGGGTTACGAGACCTATCGCGACATGCTGCTAAAAAAACCGTACCCTGACCCGAGCGCGATGAAGATTCTCTTGGAAATCATCGCCGAATCCAATGCTAAAGCGAAGAATGTAAACCTCGCTTCCTTAATCGACTCTTCCTATGTCGAGCGGCTGGATCGGGAAGGGCTTTTCGGCAAGTAGCGGGGCCCGCAGTGTCCATCGCTGCGCCGGCCCCCAAGCGGCTCAAGATTTCGCGCGGTTCCTCGAGGCAGAAGGAAAAATCGGTTAACTGTGATATAAAAAGGGGGACGTAGGTAGACTAGGTTCCGCGCGAATAAATTCGGAGTGAATCTGAGGCACGCAAACGCTGGAGTTCAAAAGTGAAGATCGCGACGTTATTCGTTCGTACGAGCTGGATAGGATGGAAGTGAGACGTCATTTAGTTAGTCCAATCCTAGCTAGCGATTAGTATTGCCTGTCATGTTTGGGTTGAGGGCCTTAGGACTGTGCAGAGTCTCGCTAACGGATCGCAAGTAACGGAACCTTTCAAAAAGGTCACCTTACCGAAAGGTTCAAGCAAGGTTGCGGCGTTACATTGCAGCATTGTTTTGCGCGCCCCCATTAGCGAGAGGAGTGCGTTGATAGGAAGGGAAAAAGGTGACGATGGCGCTCCGCTATCGGCTGGATAAAAAAATTCGCGCGTTGGCCACGTGGATCACTGGCCGGATCACGATCAGATCAAATGACGACCGACTCGATTTTGATCGTGAGCAGATCAACAAAATTCTATTGGTCCGCGCGACCTTTCGTATGGGCGGTTCTGTGCTCGCAACCCCCGCTATATTTTTATTTCGAAGCCATTTTCCTCGCGCCAGAATTGACTTCGTTGGGCCGGCTATATCGAAGACCCTTTTTCAGAACTTGCCAATTGATAACCACCACCAAATTTACCAGCGTCTTCCGAAGTCCTGCTGGGCTTACGTGGGCCTTATGAAACGGATTCGATCCACGAAGTATGACTTAGCCATCGATGTGAGTTGTTCCAAATCGGCCCTGGGCGCTTTCATCGTGGGATTTTCTGGGGCGCGCTTCCGTATTGGACTGCGGGGGCGGCGGGACAGATGGTTCAATGTCCGCTTGGATCGGCCCGGCGAAAACAACAAATACCGAAACTTGCCAGCCTTCGTTCGTTCTATGGGTTTGCCAGCTCAGGAAGTATTTCCCTCAGTGATTCTTGCCGCTGACGAAAAAGAGAAAGCAAAGCATCGCCTGAGAGCCGCGATGGGAGGGCGAGATCCTACGGGTCCGGTTGTTGGAATATTTGTCGGCGGGAGGAAGTCTTGGGGAAAGAGATGGCCGAAGGAAAAATTCATGGAGGTGATCACAAGCCTTCATGCGCAAGACACTAACGTGGTTGTCTTTATCGGCCCTGAAGAGAAAGACGTTATTCGGTACTTCGAACAGAGGCTGCCACGCGGCGTTTCCTTGGTGTTTGAACCGTCGCCGCGAATGTTCGCAGCGCTCGTTTCGAACTGCGCTCTCTTCGTTACGTGCGATAGCGGTCCCATGCATCTGGCCTGCGCGATAGGGGTCAGGACCGTTGCGATTTTTCTCCTGCAACACAACACTGACCGATGGGCGCCTCCTCCAAGTCTTGCACGAGTCGTCTATCAAACCGAAGGCCGCTCAATCACGGATCTGATCGAAGCCTGCCGCATGGAGTTGGAAAATTTGTCCGTTAAACGACAAAGGCCGAAAATTGTGAATGCTTAGAGCGACCTTTTGCCGATCGACCGCCAACCCTAAGCGCCGTTTTGCTCGCCAGCGGCATAAAAATCCATGTAGCTGACGATGCAGCAGCTATGCCACCGCATTCTATTTGGTCCGCTTGCAGCGACGCTTCGAGTGACACGCCGAAAATGTTGATGATTAGTCTCGCGCTGTGCTAGTGTTGCACTGTCGCAGGGGAGGAGAAATCTGTAGATGGCTCAGTACCTACTCATCGAGTCGCGCGATCCGTTTGAATCCAAAGACGTCGGCTACTACTACGAATTGGCCAAGGGGCTGGTCAAGAGCGGCAACCAGGTGACGCTGTTCCTCGCCCAGAACGGGGTGCTATCGGCGCGCCCGTCGGCGCAGTCGGCCGCGCTCAGCGCGCTGGCGCGGAGCGGCGTGACGGTGCTCGCTGATGACTTCTCATTGCAGGAGCGCGGCATCGCCAAGCTGGCGGAGGGTGTCGCCGCGGCCCCCATTGAGGTGGTCGTGGACCACCTCGCGGCTGGCCACAAGACCCTCTGGCACTAAGAGACGAAGCATGCCCAGGAAGACACTAACGATTGCGCTCATGGACCCGCCGTACGAGTCGGAGAATCTGACTACGGCGTTTCGCATCCTCGACGTCGCCGCCCGGCGCGGGTACCACATCAACGTCTTCGCCTACGAGGGGGCCGCGGGCCTGGCGTTCGTGCGCCAGACGCCGCACCCGAACCCTGTCCACGGCAAGAACGTGGCCGAGGAAAACCACCCCACCACGAAGGACCAGGTCGCGGCCCTGCTCGCCGAAGCCGACAAGAACGGCGGCAAGGTGGATTGGGTAAACTGTGGCATGTGCGTCGACGAGCGCGGCGTCAACGAGTTCGTGCCGGGCACGCGGCGCGGCTCGCCGGCCGACTTCCATGCCTTCGTCGAGGCGTCGGACAACGTTCTCGTCATCCCGACCAAGTGAGGTGAAGCCATGGCCAAGAAGACGCTGAACATTGTAGAGTCGGCCTATCGGGCCGTAACGGAAGAGCAGGATGATACTATCCTGTGGTTGCTCGCCGCGATGCAGGGCGCGGGTGCGGAGCACACCGTGGTGCTGCGCGGCAACGCAGTGAACTACGCGGTCGCCGGCCAGGGCGTCCCGGGCCTCATGGTCGGCGAGTGGAAGCAGACCCAGGCTCCGAAGATGGATCACGATGTCCTGGACCTGATCGAGAAGCGAAAGATCCCCGTGTATGTGGTCGCCGAGGACCTCGCCGACCGCGGCATCGAGCGCGGCGAGCTGGTGCCGGGCTTACAGCTGCTGTCACGGACGGCGCTGCCTGGACTCTTCGCCGAGTACGCACTGGTCGCCCACTGGTAGCCCGGGCCAACTCCCTATTATCCATTCATGCGATCCGACCCGTAAGGCTCTAGCTGGTTTTTGCGCAGCACAAATTCCCAGCATTTATCTGAAGCGTCTTCAGTTCAATCCTACGTCTGATATCAAGAAACTGCTGCCACTGTTACTGTCAACTTCATCTGGACCCTCACTGGCGTTTGCGCAATGGTTACCTGGCCACAATCCCATTGGCCGAATGGATTCAGCGAAATGGAAGGCGGTGACGGAAGATGGACCTATGGTTATCGTAGCGGTGCCGGCATTAGCGGTGTCCGGCAAAAGCCCCCCACTAGGCTTTTTTCAGTCCTTGTTCCTGGACAGCGCGGGCTTTCAACTGAATTCGATGCGAATTCCTCTTGAAATTGGCAAAGTCGTAGCAAAGTCAAAGAAAAACCTTTTTGGTTTCAAACACGTAAAAATGCGCAGAGGATTAATAATCCTTTGCTCGTTTGATTCGATTCCCTGTTTCTTTTGGGGGAAGCAGAGTTAATGAGTTCCAAAAAGAGGAGAACGGTGACGCCAAGAAGATTCCTCTGGGGTTTTCTTTGCGGCTTGCTTGCGACGAACGTCGTGCCCCAGAACGTCCATGCGGCTCAGTACGTTATCGATCCCGCACGTAGTACCCTGGTTATACAGCTATTCAAAACCGGTGTCGGCGCAGCACTTGCCCATGATCACGTTGTCCGCGCGACGAATTATAACGGGCAGATTCAGCTTGACCCCACCGCACCAACCGCTGCACAGATTGTCGTGGAAGTTGACGCCGCCGCGCTCGTGGTTGATGAACCTGAGACCCGTCGAAAATATGATCTGTCCCTCGGACTCAGTGACGAGAATCGGCGGGAGATTCAGCAAACTCTGGAGTCCGAAGGTCAACTGTATGTCCGGCGCTATCCTAAAATTCGCTTCCGTTCGACGCGCGTAACCCTGGAAAGAGAGGGACGATATACCGTCACCGGAGAATTAGAGCTTCGTGGCGTGACAAGGTTGGTTTCACTGTCCCTGCAGGCCGAATTGCAAAACGAAGTGCTGCGGGGCAAAGGCTCGGGTCGTTTTTTGCAAAGCAGTTTTGGCTATCAACCGTACAGCGCATTTTTGGGTGCGGTGCGAAATCAAGACGAGGTCGTACTCCAGGTTGACATCATCGCCGTCCGCCGGTGATACAAATTGGCCTTTCGCAACGATACGCGGAGATCAAAATCGCGCGCCCGTGATCCTGTCAAATCCCACGGAGGAACAGCTACAGCAGCGAAGAAGTGAGTTGGACGAATGTCCGGGGTGCAGGAACCATGGGATACATCGGTGAAGCTTGCGGCCAGGTCGCTCTCCCGCTCTGTTAGTCAAGGGTGACGATGAATTGATATCGCTCACCAGGGGCAAGCGCTCGCTCGATCAATATGCGCGGACAATTCACGGACAGCGATTGAAGAATCCTTGTGAAGCATCGGATTAAAACAGATCGTTAGATCAGCAATCAAGAGGGCAAGTCCAATTAGCCCCTCGTTACATTGAATAAAAAGGTGCTGGACAATCGACATTGAACAGCAGTAGACAGAGCCGTATGAATAGGAAAACTGTCATTGTCGTTTGGCTCGTCGTTTTAGCCTTCGCCTCGCCTCATCTCGCCGAGGCACAGCAGGCGAAGAAGGTCCCACGGGTGGGATTCCTAGGTACTGCCTCCCCTTCCGCTGTCTCGGCCCGAGTCGAGGCTTTTCGGCAAGGACTGCGCGAGCTTGGGTATGTGGAGGGGAAGAGCATTCTCATCGAGTACCGGTGGGCAGAGGGAAAATTGGATCGAATGCCCGACCTTGCGGCTGAACTAGTGCGCCTCAAGGTAGACGTCATAATGACGCCAGGTCCAGCAGCAACTCGTCCCGCCAAGGAAGCAACTTCCACGATTCCCATTGTCATGGGGTTTGATAACGACCCAATTGGAAACGGCTTCGTCGCTAGCCTTGCGCGACCGGGCGGGAACATTACTGGGTTGTCCAGTCTTGCGCCAGAGATAAGCGGCAAACAACTGGAGCTTCTGAAAGAGATCGTTCCCAGGCTCTCGCACGTGGCCGTCCTCGGGAATTCGACCACCCCAGGCAATGCACAGGCGTTAAAAGAAATCGAGCTCGCCGCAGGGGCGCTCAAGGTGCAGCTTCAATACCTAGACGTACTAGCTACAAAGGATATCGAGACCGCATTCCGAGCCGCGAGCGAGGGACGTGCTGACGCAGTCCTCGCGCTGCAGAACACCGTCCTTCTTTCCCAGCGAAGACACGTTGTGGAACTTGCGGTAAAGATGCATCTCCCGGCGATATATTACACGATAGAATATGTGGAAGAAGGCGGGTTTATGACCTACAGCGTTAACGTTACCGACCTGTTCCGCCGCGCCGCCACTTATGTGGATAAGATTTTGAAAGGCGCAAAGCCAGCCGACCTTCCCGTCGAACAACCAACGAAGTTCGAGCTGATCATCAATCTGAAAGCAGCTAAGCAGATCGGCCTGACAATTCCGCCGACGGTGCTGTTTCAGGCGGATAAGGTGCTCAAATGATGGAGAAAATCAAACTGTTGCGCTGGCAGGATTGAACTGAATTCTCCGCCAACTCAATTGGGCACAGCTTTCTGTCGTCGCTTTTGTTCGTCTGCTACTTCCGGCAAAGTAAAGCAAAACAGAAAAATTCTTTTTTAGTTTGTCAGTTAGAGATGCTACGAGAATACTTAATCTTCGCGTCCTTTGAGTTCGTTTCCTGGCATTGTGATCTACATAACGGAAAGGAGAACAGCAGGTGCCTGAAGAAATGGAAGTTCAATCCGAGACCGTGAACGAGACAGTTAACGAATCAATTGAACGAAAAGGTGACTGGTTGCTAAAAGCGATTGCTCTGTCGACGGCATTACTCGCCGGTAACAACCAAAAACCATAGGACCGCCGCGGACGAACCGCGGAAGATCGAATCGAATCAGGTACGTCAATAGTGATGCGAATAATTAAAATTGCCCTAGTGCTGTTGGTGGCGCTGCCGCCAACAGTCCTGGCTGCCGATAAGATTCGGATTGGATATTCTGGATTAAGCCCGGCTACCGCGATGCTGTGGGTTACGCAGGAGGGCAAACTCTTTGAGAGAAATGGTCTCAATCCCGACGTGCTGTTCCTACGCAACAACCTGGGCCAGGTGGCCATGATCGCCGGCGAAATCGAGATGTGCAGTTATTCGGCAAGCCTGTTGGCGCCGGCGCGGGTGCAAGGGGCGGATCTGTTGATGATCGTGAGCTTCCAGCAAAAGCTTAACTATCGGCTGGTGGTCCGCCCGGAGATTCGCACATTGGTGGATCTCAAGGGCAAGGTTCTCGGGGTTACCCGTTATGGCACCGTGAACGATTCGACCATGCGACTGCTACTCAACAAGCTCGGTGTTAATCCCGAACGAGATGTCACGCTGATTCAGGTTGGGGATTCGGCTCCTGTCGTTACCACCTCTCTGATTGCCGGCAAAACTTTCGACGGCGCTCTGCTTCAGCCGCCTTACTATAACAAGGCAGTGGAATCCGGTATGCGCGTATTTGCCAATATGGAAGAAATGGACATTCCATTTCAACAAGCGGGGCTCAACACCACGCAGCGCTATATCGTTAAGAGTCCCGACATGGTTCGCCGCGTGGTCAAATCGGTCGTCGAAGGCGTGCATTTGATCCGCACGAATCCCGGGCTGGCAAAGCGCGCGATCGGTCGTTATATGCAGATCAAAGATGAGAAAGCGCTGGAGGAGTCCTATCAGCAGCTGAAAGCGACTTCGGAAATCAAACCTTACCCCTCCGCGGAGGGCTTCAAAACGATACTCGATGAGTTGGCGAAAAAGCTCCCGGCCGCGCGTACGGCAAACCCCCGAGACTTCATGGACGCGCGCTTCATTCAGGAACTGGACAAGTCGGGATATATCGACGGAATGTATAAATAAATTCAAAAGCGCTCATCTTCATGACGTTGATTTTGTAATTGAACTGAATTCTCCTTCAACTCCATTAAGAAGTAGCCTGAGAGCTCGGTATTTCTCTCCGGCCTTTCGACTCAGCTCATTCTTTTACATATATTTGAGAAAAAAACCTCTAACCCTGGTTCGGTAATCGGAAGGGAGCTGACCGTGGGCAAAATCCTCATTAAACGAAAATTCAGCATTGGGGTTTTTTGTCAGGGCCTTCTGCAAAAGCCGGGCGTGGGAGAAGGGGATCACGGCATCGGCTGACGAATGGACTAGGAGAATAGGAATCGTGGTGTTGCGGATTCGATCTGCCGGCGACGCATCTCTCACGTCGATGCCAAGACAAAGCTTGGCCCAGAAACCGACAAGGTACGCCATAGGATACCTGAGCAGCGGGATTCTAAAAAGCTCCAAAGCCATTTCATGGAGACTGGCGTAACTGGATTCTGAAATGACCGCTCTGATCTCGGGGGCCTTCTCGATCGCCATCAAAGCCACGGCGCCACCCATGGAAAATCCCCACACGCCTACCTCCTTGACACCTCTGCGTTTGAGAAATTCAATAGCTGCAAGGAGATCTGCGACTTCTCTAGCGCCTGCCGTGGAATAGCTGCCCTCGCTTCTTCCGAGATAACGAAAATCGAATAAGAGGAGGTTAAAATCCTCATGCAGAAACGCCAGCGCGGGTAAGATATTGCCCTTGTCCGCCGGGTAGCCATGAAGGAGGATCAAGGTCTTCTTCGTCTCTTTCGCAGATAGGATGTACCAGCCGCGAAGCATGAGGCCATCCGCCGTTTTGAACGACACGTCCTCGTAATCCATTTTTAAGTCGCGCGGGGTGAGCGAGGAAATAATCTTCGGCGGTCGAATCGAAGAATAGAAACCCCAGAGGCTCATGATGATCGGAACGGAAAAAGCGATAAGGGCAACGCGAAGGATTGTTGTGTCCACCTTTACACGGATTTTTCACCGACGGCGAGAGGGTTGTCAACTTCGAGCTGCACGCCCATAAAAACAACAGCCCATAGCGTCAAAAATTACTTCATACCTAAACAAACTCGCCTTGCAGTTTCAATCCACCGAGACTATAGAATCTGCTTAGTTTGGTAACATGGTTCAAGATGTTTGAACGAGACAGGAGACGTTGATTCATGAGACTTCCACACAGGGATCCGATTCGTTTAGGTCCCACTCCATATGAAGTTTTTCAGGAGAAGGAAGGAATTCCTTCCGTCAAAGGGTTTTTTGTCGAAGATTTGATGGACGTCGAGGTTAAACCGTGGGCGCGCATGGGAGCGTTGGGCTCCTTTTTGAATCTCGGCGAGCAGCAAGAGACCGACGCCTACATCTGTGAGATTCCCGCGGGTAAGCAGACCGAGCCCCAACACCACATGTTCGAGACGCTGGTCTACATCCATAGAGGCCGCGGCGCGACCACGGTTTGGTTCGAAGGCGATACGAAACAGACTTTTGAGTGGGCGGCGGGAGCGATCTTCGCTATTCCCCTCAATGTTTCTTATCAGCACTTCAATGCCTCCAACGAACCGGTTCGTTTCCTCGCCGGCACTAATGCGCCCCATGTGATCAACTTGTTTCACAACGACGATTTTATATTTCGCAATACGTTTCAGTTTCGCGACCGCTTCCAGCCCGACCGGGAATTTTTCAATTACAACAAGAAGCTGACCGTCCGCTCCTGGGAATCGAACCTCGTGCCAGACGTTAACGAATTCGCCCTCGACGATTATCCGATGAAGGGTAAAGGCGTGAAGATCATGCGCTTTGGTCTGGCAGGCACAACTTACGGATGTCACATTCAGGAGTTTCCTCCGGGTAGCCGAAGCCTGTTTCATCGCCACGGTCCGGGCGCCATTGTCACCGTCACCCAAGGCGAAGGTTTTGCGATGGTATGGCGCGAAGGCGAAGAACGCACACGTTTTGAGATAAAACCAGGATCGATTTATTCGCCCGGCGATCTCATGTACCACGGTCATTTCAACACCGGACAGGCGACGCTGCGCCACTTCGCCATGCGCGGTCGAAGCCCCAAATACAGCCAGGACCGTTACCGGACGAAGCTGCACGAGATGATTCCTCTCGAAGAGGAGCCGCCTGATATTCATCCGGCGTTTCTTGAGGAACTGAAGCGAAAGGGCGTGAAGAGCGAAGTGCAGTTAGTGGAGGAGTAGGTTAGATATTGAGGTTTCGGGTGTCAGGTTTCAGGTTCAGCGTGAAACAAAACTTATGCAAAATGAGGACGCGTCTCTTTCAAGGGGTCGAATAGGAGAAAGATATGGCTGAACTCGCATACCATGATTTCAGGAGTTTCATTGAAGAGGCAAAAAGAATCAGTGACTACCGTTTGATCGAAGGAGCCGACTGGGACGGAGAGATCGGCGCTTTGGTGGAGTCGACGGCGGAGCTTGTTTCGCAGCCGCCGATGCTGCTGTTCGATAAGGTCAAAGGTTATCCGGCCGGCTTTCGCGTTTGCAGCCTTCCGTATGCTGCTTACAAACGTGCTGCGCTCGCATTGGGTTTGCCGACGGACAAAACCAAACTCGAACTTGTGCGTCTGGCGGCGCGGAAGATCAAATCGGCGAAGCCGATTCCAACGCGAGAAGTCGGCACGTCGCCGTTGTTCGAAAACGTGCTCAAGGGCGATGATGTCAATCTGCTCAAGTTTCCGGCGTTGCGTTTTCATGAGAACGACGGCGGTCGCTATTTTGGGCCGGGCGGGGGATTGATCAACCGCGACCCGGATTCAGGATACGTGAACACGGGAACCTACCGCATGCAGCTCCATGACCGGAATACATTGGGGCTGTGGATGAGCCCGGGACAGAACGGCCGGCAGATCTGCATGAAGTACTGGGAGAAGGGCAAGAGCTGTCCCGTCGTTGCGACGTATGGTCAGCATCCTTTGGTTTTCATGCCGTCTTATACCAAGTTTCCTTTCGGTCACTGCGAGTTGGAAGTGTCCGGCGGGCTGATCGGCAAACCTCTGGAAGTGCTGCGCGGACCGATTACCGGTCTGCCGATGCCGGCATCCTCGGAGATTGCCATTGAGGGAGAAATCCCGCCGCCTTCGGAAGAATCGCGCGACGAAGGACCGTTTGGCGAGTGGCCAGGCTATTACTCCGGCGGGACACTCGGCACCGGAGATAGACAGCCTGTCGTTCGAGTGAAAGCGATCTATCACCGCAACGATCCGATTCTCGAAGATGAAGCGCCGCTTTGGCCCGGCGCCGTCAAGATGGATTTGCACATCTCGGCCGGTGTTCTTTGGGATCAGTTAGAGAGCGCCGGTATCCAAGATATTGCCGGTGTGTATAACCACACTTCGTATCTCACCGTGATATCCATCAAGCAGAAATACGCCGGACATGCCAAGCAAGCCGGGCTGGCCGCGTTGAGCTGCGCCGCGGGCGCGCGTAACGGCCGGTATGTCGTTGTCGTCGATGAAGACATCGATCCGACCAACCAGAAAGAAGTTCTCTGGGCGATGATGACACGCGTCGATCCGCCAACGAATATCGACATTATCGACGGTTGCTGGAGCACGCCGCTGGACCCGCGCATGCCGCCCGACAAGAGGGAGAGCCGGGATCATACCAATGGCCGTGCGATCTTTTATGCCGTGAAGCCGTTTGCGTGGAAGGACAAGTTCCCGAAAGTCAGCCGCTCCAGCCGCGAGCTGCGTGAGAAAACGGTTGCGAAGTTCAAAGGCATTATTCCGTTTCCGGGGGTGTGAAGTGAAATGGAAGAGTGACCCTCACCCTAAACCCTCACCCTAAGTCTCTCCCATCGGAATGGGCGAGGGTATAACACGAGGTAATTCATACCATGATGACCAAAGAAGAAAATGACCTACTGACCCGAATCGGCCCAAAAACTCCGGCCGGAGAACTGTTGCGACGATACTGGCAACCGGTCGCTCTTGCAGAAGAGTTGCCTTCAGGAGGAGCGCCGCTGAGTGTGAAGATTCTCGGCGAAGAGTTGGTTTTGTTTCGCGATGACAAGGGACGCGCCGGGCTTCTAGGGATTCACTGCTCCCACCGAGGAACAAACTTGAGTTATGGGAGGGTCGAGAACGGCGGACTCAGGTGCCTTTACCATGGTTGGCTCTACGACGTTCAAGGGCGCTGTTTAGAGCAGCCAGGAGAACCCGGTGGCGGCGAGCATAGGGACGCTATTCGCCATCCGGCCTATCCCTGCAAAGAAACAGGCGGCGTGATTTTCGCCTACCTGGGACCGGGAGAACCTTCTTTGTTTCCCAATTATGAGTTTCTCAAAGCGGACCCCGAACATCTCTATGTCGCCAAGATGTTTCATGAGTGCAATTACCTTCAGGCCAACGAGGGAAATATCGATCCGGTGCATCTTTCTTATCTTCATCGCTTTCTTGAAAATAGAGAGGAACAGTATAGAGGCGTGCGGGGCGCTGACGAGTCGCACTATAACCTCGTAGCGAGAAACCTTGCCCCCACTATGGATATTGAGCTAACCGACTTCGGAGTCCGCATCTACACGATTCGAAAGCTCGCGGATGACAAAGCGTATCTGAGAGTCTCCTACTTCATTCTGCCGAACTTGAGCGCGTTCCCAGGGCAGACAGGAGGCGAAGGTTACTCGGTCAACTGGCACGTTCCCATCGACGATACCCATCATTGGAAGTATACATTTGTCTATAGTAGCGGCGGGCCCCTTCAAGAGAAGCTGCTCAATCGGGAACGTTCCGAGTTGACATCCGATTACCGATTGGTCCGCAACGAGGGCAACCATTACATGCAGGACCGGGAATCCATGAAGACCAAGACCTACACCGGCATGGGTTTTGGCTTTCAGGCCCACGATGCGTTCGCCACCACGAGCCAAGGCGCGATCCAGGACCGCACAGAAGAGCATCTCGTTTTGTCGGACAAGGCGATCGTCGCGGCGCGCAAGTTTCTGGAGAAAGCGATCAGGGACGTCCAGGAAGGACGCGAACCGCCCCACGTCATCAAGACGCCGGATCAGAATCGGTTTCCCCAGCTGTTGATAGTTTCCGACATGATTCCTGACACCAGTGACTGGAAAGAATACACCAAAAGCCTGGAAGAAGAAGCGAGGGCAAAACTCTGAGCCAGAAGTTGCGCATGGGGATGGCAGGTCTCGGAGTGGCGAGCACTCAGATCTTGCCTTCAGTATCTCGACTTCCTTATCTACAAATTACTGCCGCCGCTGATTTGCGCGCGGAAGCTTTGGCAAAGTTCCGCAAGGAATACGATGCGGAGGTGTTTACCAGCGTCGAACGGATGTGTGAGAGCCCCGCCATCGACTTCATTTACATCGCGACGCCGAACCAACTTCACGCGCAACACGCCATCACGGCAGCCAAACACAAGAAACATGTCATCGTGGAAAAGCCCATGGCGCTCTCGCTCGAAGAATGCGAGGCGATGAATGAAGCCGCGGAGAAGAATAACGTCAAGCTCCTCTGCGGCCACACGCACAGCTTTGATCCGCCGATCCGAAAGATCCGGGAGATCGTGAAGAGCGGCGAGCTAGGCAAGCTCTGCATGATCCACACGTGGAACTTCAATGAGTTCATGTACCGGCCCAGGATGAAACACGAGCTGGCCACAAGCCGAGGCGTGGTGCTGAACCAGGGGCCGCACCATGTCGACATCGTGCGCCTCATTGGCGGCGGCATGGTGCGGAGCGTCCGCGCCATGACCGGCATCTGGGACAAGGCGCGCGGCCATGAGGGAAGCTACACCTGCTATATCGAATTCGCTGACGGCACGCCGGCGACGCTCGTCTACAGCGGCTATGGCTTCTTCGATACGGCGGAACTGTTTAGTTGGGTGGGAGAAGGAGGACAGTACCGGGAGCCGGAAACCAATCTAAAAGTGAGAAGGCGATTAAAGGAAGTGCGTAGCTCTGAGGAAGAAGAACAGCTAAAAGAAGGAATGCGTTTCGGCGGCCAGCGCGAAGGGGAGTATAGCCATGTCTGGTCGGGCGAGCGAAAACAACCTTTCTTTGGTTTCACACTGGTTAGCTGTGAACACGGCGATATTCGGCAAACTCCGGATGGGCTCTTCATCTACGGCGAAAATGAGAAGCGAGAAATCCCTCTTCCAGCGGGGAGCAGAGGCCGCGAAGCCGAAGTCCAAGAACTTTACGACGCTGTCGTGAACCACCGCCCCGTCTTCCACGATGGCCGTTGGGGCGAGGCGACGTTAGAAGTCTGCCTGGCGATGCTTGAGTCAGCGCAGGAGCGGAAAGAAATTTTCTTATCGCACCAGGTGCTGAGTCCGGAGTAGCCAGATCAAGGTTCCGGGTTCAACGGCCGAAGGATCATGGTGACAGCGACTGCGTATTCCTTCTTGCCCCTCGATGGGGGAAGATCAAGATAAGGGTGCTTCGCACGGCATTGAAAGACGGGCCGAGGCTGGGAGATCGAGGATGGCGGATGCTCCAGTAGCTCGTCTGGGAGGGGAGACACAAGATGCTCACAGCGGAAGAAAATGAGATGCTGACGCGGGTCGGACCCGGGACGCCGGCTGGAGAATTGCTGCGACGCTACTGGCATCCGATAGCCATCGCACCGGATCTTTCCGATCAGAACCCTGTCAAGTTCGTTCGAATTCTCGGTGAAGACCTGGTGCTGTTTCAAAGCAAGAAGGGCGAGCTGGGCCTTTTGGAAGACCGCTGTTCTCACCGGGGCGCCTCGCTTTCCTACGGCAGAGTCGAAGAACGCGGCATTGCATGCCCTTATCATGGGTGGCTCTACGACACGAAGGGTAATTGCCTGGAGACTCCGGCGGAACCGTCCGGGAGTAAGTTCGCGCTCACGGTCAAGCATACAGCCTATCCGGTGCAAAAGCTCGCGGGGCTTTACTGGGCCTATCTTGGGCCGGAACCCGCGCCGGCGATACCAAAATATGATGTCTGGGCGCGCACCGACGGCTGGCACTGGCTGCGCGCGATGCCGCAGCTCGACTGCAACTGGCTGCAGGCGATGGAAAACTCCGTCGATACGGCGCATTTGCATGTGCTTCATCAAGAGCTGGTCACCGACGGATTCAAAGTCACGAGTACGACCCGCGGCACCATCGACAACCTGGTCAAGTATGAAATGGAAGAGTTCACCCACGGCATCATCAAGCGGCGCTATTTCAGAGATGGCAAGGTTGAAGAGCATCCGCTGCTCTTTCCAACCGTGCTGCGGCAGGCCAACCGCACCCAGATCCGCGTGCCGATCGACGACACTCACACCTATATCGTTTACGTACACTTCGTGCCGGATTCCGCCGAGCCGCGTCCAGCCAACGGCGAGGTGCCGGTCGTTTATCGCAAGCCTTTCAAAAATCCAGCCGGCGCGCGCCACCCATTCACCAAGTTTCGCCTTGATGAAGTCGATGCCCAGGATTTTATGGCGTGGGAAACTCAAGGGCCGATCCTCGACCGCACCCGCGAAAGGCTGGCGGGGTCGGACCGCGGCGTCGTGATGTACCGCGAGATGCTTGCGCGAGAGATCAAAAAAGTGCAGCAGGGAGTCGATCCAATGAACGTTTTTCGCGATCCCAATCACACGATCATCGATACCCAAATGGACAAGTCCCTGGAAGTCGGGAAGGCGGGATCAGTGCGCTACCACGTGCCGCCCAAGGGGTAGCGCGCTCCGCGCGCGGTTCAAAAGCATGTCCTGAGGCTGTCGAAGGGTTCGAGAGTTCAACGGTTCAAGTTCTCGGGATGCGGGACATCGGAACCATCAAATCGCCCAGCGCAGCAGAGTCACAACCGAGGGTTCGGAAAGATAGCATCATTAATTCTTCGGCCGCCGTCCCGGTCCTTTGTTAACAACCGAAGCGGATTACAACCACCGCCTCCCCGAGTAGCGACCGTCGGCGGTCGCGTAGCGAGGGGTGCGGATTTGCTCCGTGCGGCAAACCTGGTTAAAGGCCAAGAAAAGTCAACCCTCGATGCGCGCTTCGCGCTACTCGGGAAATCGGCTTATCCGACCATCCTGAGTAGGCAGCGGAGTAACGCTGCCGTATCGAAGGATCCGAATTCACCCATTGGGTCCAATCCTTGAAAGCCAGTGGGAACTGAATGTATGTTGCAGTGAATTGGTTCAGCGAAGTTACTCGAGTCAAAGTTGAACAGAATTTGGACCATGTTCGTCAGAAGACTACTTGCCGTTGCCCTTCTCAATTTCGTGCTCGGCAGTTTTTGCCACGCAGCCGAATCGAGACCGTCTTGGCAAGTCGACTGGGAGAAAGTCGTCGCGGCGGCGAAGAAAGAAGGCGAGGTGCGGCTCTGGGGCGATCAGGAGATCACACACCA
>Ga0335082_10001738_pt1 | contig 23281 bp, 19 predicted proteins | sample Lox_Sample_41_FD_206718 | JGI IMG/M metagenome (GOLD analysis project Ga0335082, IMG submission 206718) | Soil microbial communities from Loxahatchee National Wildlife Refuge, Florida, United States - Lox_Sample_4.1 | ecosystem: Environmental > Terrestrial > Soil > Wetlands | place: USA...
GCGAGGCCGCCGACCACATGGTCAACGAGAACGTCGGACGCCTGGCCGTGGTCTCGCGCCGCGCCCCGCACACGGTGCTCGGCATGCTGACGCGCAGTGATCTGCTGGTGGCGCACACGCGCCGCCTCGACGAGGCCCGACGCGCGCACCGCGTCATCGAGTTTGGCCGCAACGGCCGTCCGATGCCGGACGCCGAGTCGGCGGCGTGAGCGCGGCGGCGGCTCAGAAGCTCGCCCACCAGGGGGCGCCTTCCGGCGAGACGCGCTCGACCAGGATGTTGCGCGCCGGGAGCAGGGTGCCGTCGACGCGTCGCATCTCGGCCAGGTCGCTATTGTAGCGCGTCAGCGCCTCGACCTCGGCGAACTCGGCACGCGTCAAGCGGTCGGCGTAGTCGAGCAGATCCTTGGTGGTGGCCAGGCCGACGTCGTAGCGCGCCTTCTGATCGTGCAGGTTTTCCTCGGCGAGGGTGCGGGCGATGTGCGTGGCGTCGACACTCTTCAGGTCGCTTTGCAGGTTGCTGACCGCCGTGCGGATCTCCAGCGTGATGGCCTCTTGGACCTTCTGCAGGTTGAGGCGTGATTGTTCGAGGTTGATGTTGGCTTGCGCGTATCCGGCCTTCGCCTGCGCGTTGTCGAGTGGAATCTCGATGGTGGCGCCGGCGCTATAGTTGTAGTAACGCCCGTCGTGCAGGAGCTCGAGGGAGCGACCGTAGCCGCCGGTGAGCGACGGGTTGACTGGGATGGTGCCGGACGGTGGGCTGGTGAAGGTGTTGGGGACGTTCGCATTGGTGCCGCTCAGGCCGTTGAGCCCGATGCCGCCGACGAAGTTGAGCTTGGGGAGCAACTGATTCTCGGCCGATTTGCGCAGCAGCCCCTTGCCCTGCACGTCGAGACGCGCCGCCACCAACTCGGGGCGCTGCTCCAGCGCGGTGCGCAAGCTGCGCTCGAAATCGATCTCGTACGGCACCACGGTCGGCTTGTCTTGTGGATCGATCATCAGCAGCGCCGCGGTATCCGGCCGGCTGTAGTTGATGACGGCGCGCAGATTGTTGCGTGCGACGTCGCGCTCGTTCCGCGATTGAATCAGCAACGCCTCGCGATTGGCGACGTTCACCTTCGCCTCGAGCACCGCGGTCTGCGGTAAGGCGCCGACGTTGAACTTGCCCTCGTTCTGGCGCAACAGCTCTTTGGCGAGGTCGAGCCCCTTTTCCTGTACGACGACGCTCTGGATCGCCAGCACCAAGGTCCAGTAGGCGCGTTCCACGGCGGTGACCAGCGTGGCGATGCTGGCCTCGTATTGCCGGAAGACCTCCTGCTCGGTGTTCTGGGCGACGTCGACCAGGAGCAGCGCGTGCCGCCAGCCGAAGTCGCGCAGCAGCGGCTGGTTGAGCGAGAGGCCGAGGAAGGTCGTGTACTGCGGCACCAGGGTGTTGATGATCGACGAGTTGGCCACCAGCTTGTTGTTCTGGAAGGCGAGCGACAGCTGGCCGCCGGAAAGCAGCATCTTGCGCAGGCCGGCGTCGAGGTTGAGGTTCTGCGTGAAGGTCGGCTGGCCCACCGCGCCGCTCAAGACACTCACCGCCGGGGTCTGTCGGCGATCGCGCGAGACGTCACCGAAGAGGGCCGGATCGAACACCGCCCGCGCGCTGCGCACCTGCGTCGCGGCGCTGATCGGCCCCAGGCGTTGAATCTGCAGGTCGGTGTTGTTCTCCACGGCGAGCGCGATGCACTCGGCCAGCGTGGTCGCCTGCAACGGCTCGCTGTCGAGCAGGCGGCCGTAGTGATCGACCGATTGCTCCGCGGCGGTGACGTCCTGCGGCACGCCGTCGCTCCACTGGTGCGCCAGGACCGCGGCGTAGTCCGGCACGTCGTCGAGCAGGTGGACATCGCGCGGCGCCGGCGCCGCCGGCCGTGCCGGTTCTGAAGCGGTCTGCGCCAGCCCGGTGCCACCCACCAGACAGCCGATCAGGGCCCACGTCAATGCGCGCCGCTTCATGTCCGCTCCCCGTCCCAAACGGTCGCCACGTCTAGCAGGATCGTCGCCGCGCGTCACGCGCGCGAGCGGCCGTTGGTGAGGGCAGGCAGCCGTGCGGCCAGGCTGCGGGCCGACTCGCGGATGCGCGCGAACAGGCGCAGGCGGCCCAGGTCGTCGAACAACGAGTACGCGACCGGCGTGAGCAACAGGCTGAGCAATAGACACAACGTCTGGCCGCCGATGATGACCTTGGCCATGGAGGCGCGCGAGGCCGAGCCGGGGCCACGACCGATGGCGATGGGAATCATGCCGGCGACCAGCATCACCGTCGTCATCAGGATCGGCCGCAGGCGCACGTGGTTGGCTTCCAGAATCGCCGCGTCGCGCTCCATGCCCTCGGCCCGCAAGGTGTTGGTGTAGTCGATCTGCAGGATGCCGTTCTTCTTGACGATGCCGAACAGCATGAACAAGCCGAGGACACTGTAGATGTTCAGCGTATCGCCGAGGAGCAGCAACGACAGCAGCGCGAAGGGCACGGAGAGCGGCAGCGCCAGCAGGATGGTGATCGGATGCAGGAAGCTCTCGAACTGCGCCGCGAGGATCATGTACATGAACAGCAGGCTCAACCCGAAGGCGACGCTGAAATTCGAGCCGCTTTCTCCCAGCGCCTTGGCACGGCCCGAGAACTCCACCTTGTAGGTCGGCGGCAGGTCGAGTGCGTCGAGCACGCCCTGAATCTTGGCGATGGCCACCGACAGCGGCAGATGGTCGAGATTGGCGACCAGGGTGACCTTACGCTGGCGGCTGTAGCGGTCGATCTGCGCCGGGCCGCGCTCCTCGCTCAGCGTCGCGAGGTTGGCCATCTTCACCAGGTCGCCGCTTGGCGTGACCACCGCCAGGTCGCCGAGGGCGCTGGCGTCCTGCCGGTTCGGCAGCTGGGCGCGCAGCCAGATGTCGTACTGATCCTGCTCCTCCTTGAACTTGCTCACCGGCTCGCCGCCCACCAGGGTGCGCAGCGTCGCGGCGATGTCTTGCACGTTGATGCCGAAGTCGGAGGCCTTCTGGCGGTTGATCTGCACGCGCATTTCGGGTTGGCGGACCGACAGCGTGGTATCGACGTCGACGATGCCCGGGATGGCGCGCATGCCGGCCATGATGCGGTTCGAATACTGCTCCAGCTTCTCCAGGCTGGGGCCGGTCAGATCGAGCTCGATCTCGGTGTAACGCTGGCCGCCGCCCATGAACATGTTGACGTTCTGCACACTGGTGCGGAGATCGGGATACTGTGTGAGCCGCGCCCGCGCCTGCTCCATGACGCTGAACTGCGAGATGTTGCGCTGGTCGAGATCGGCGAGGCGGACGTAGACCGAGCCTTCGGTGACCGGGCCTTCGCCGGACTTCAGGCGGCCGCTGCTGTCGCCGATGGTGGCCAGCAGATGTGTCACGCTCGGCAGCGTGCGGAGCTGCGCCTCCAGCTCGCGGAAGGTGGCGTCGCTGCGCGCCAAGCTGTAGCCCTCCGGCGTTTGCACGATGACCTCGAACTCGCTCTGGTCGTCCTGCGGCAAGAAGTCCTTGCCGACGGCTGTGAACAACGGCACCGTCGAGGCCACGGTCAGCAGCGAGAGGGCGACGATGACCCAGCGGTGACGCAGCGACCAGCGCAGGATGACGCCGTACACCCGATCGATGGCGCGGTAGAAGCCGATGCCGCGCGAGCTCGTCGCGCCCGGCGGCGCGTGCTTCACCTTGAGGAAGCGCGAGCACAGCATTGGGGTCAGCGTGAACGACACCAGCAGCGAGACCAGGATGGAGCACGCGACGGTGATACCGTAGCTGTTGAAGAAGCGTCCGACCCGGCCCGACATGAACGCCACCGGCAGGAAGATCACCACCAGCGACAGCGTCGTGGCCATGACCGCCAGGCTGATCTCCTTGGTGGCGCCGGCGGCGGCGCGCATCGGCGACTCGCCCTTCTCCTCGGCGTGGCGGAAGATGTTCTCCAAGACCACCACGGCGTCGTCGATGACGATGCCGGTGGCCAGCACCAGGCCGAGCATGGTGATGTTGTTGAGGGTGAAGCCCATCAGCTGCATCAGCGTGAAGGTCGAAATGATCGACGTCGGGATGGCGACGGCGGCGATCAGCGTGGCCCGCAAGTTGGCCATGAACAGCATCACCGTCAGGCTCACCAGCACCGCCGCCAGCACCAAGTGGAACTGCACTTCGTTGATCGATTTCTTGATGAAGCGCGAGTGATCGCGCACGATCTCCAGCGAGATGTCCGGCGGCAACACGGTGCGCAGTTGCTCGAGGCGTCGCTTCACGTGATCGATGACGTCGACGGTGTTGGTACCGGACTGCTTGCGGATGAGCAGGGAGACGGCGGGGTTGCCGTCGAGCCGCGCCATCGTGCGGGGCTCGACGAAGCCGTCGGTGACGGTGCCGAGGTCGCCGACGGTGAGCGGCCGGCCGCGGACGTTGCCGACGATGAGCTGCTTGAAGTCCTCGACCTTGTCGAGCCGCCCCATGGTGCGCAGCGTCAGCTCCTTGCTGCCCTGGTCGACGCGGCCGCTGGGGAGCTCGAGATTCTGCGCCCGCAAGGCGGCCTTCACTTGACGGATCGGGACGTTGTACGCCGCCAGCTTGTCGGTATCGATGTCGACGTTGACGGCGCGCTCCAGACCACCCACCAGCGTGACCGAGCCGACGCCACGCAGGGTCTCGAGGTCTTCCTTCACCTGCTTGCGGGCGATCTCGGTGACCTCGCGCAGGCTGCGGTTCCCGGCCACGGCGATGCTGACGATGGGCGACGACTCGACGTCGAACTTGTTCACCACCGGGGCGTCGGTGCCTTCCGGCAACTGCGAGGTGATGGCGGCGACCTTGTCGCGCACGTCCTGGGCGGCGGCCTCGCGGTTGCGTTCCAGCACGAACATCACGACGACCTGGGACAGGCCTTCCTTGGTGGTGGAGCGCAGCTCGTCGATCCCTTCGATGGTGTTGATGGCCTCTTCGATGGGCTTGGTGACGCCGCTCTCCATCTCCTCGACGCTGGCGCCCTTGAGCGTCGTCGTCACGGTGACGATGGGGAAGTCGATGTTGGGGAACAGGTCGACCGCCAGCTGGCGATACGAGAAAGCGCCGAGGGCTACCAGAAAGGCGATCAGCATGGTGGCGAACACCGGCCGCCGAATGCAGAGGTCAACGAGCTTCATGCCTACGGATCCCTTCGGCGACGCGTTGGGGCGCGCCGCACTGGCTTACGATGCCGGCTCCTGGCTCGGCGCGTCGGGCTTCTTCACGGTGACGGCCACGCCGTTCTCGAGCTTGGTCAGCCCCGAGATGGCGACCAATTCGTCGGGGGCGAGCCCCTCGGTGATCTCGACCAGCCCGCCGCCGCCGCGCGTCCCGGTACGGACCTGGCGCTCCTGCGCCCTGCCGTCGGCGATGACGAACAGCTTGGTGACCCCGGCGAACGTGATCAGTGCCTCCTGCGGCACCATGAGGGCACGATCGTCGGTGCGGGTGACGACGCCGGCGTTGGCGAAGAACCCGGGCTTCAGCTTGCGGTCGTGGTTGTCGATCACCGCCTCGACGGCCACCGAGCGGTTCTCCGGGTTCGACGCGGGGCTGATGCGCGCCAGCCGCCCAGTGAAGACGGCATCGGGGAAGGCATCGACGCGCACTTGCACCGATTGGCCGTTCTGCAGCTCGTGGGCGAAACGTTCCGGCACGTCGCCGCGCAGCTTGAGGGGATCCTCGTCGACGACGGTGAACAGCTGACTACCCGGGTGCACGTACTCGCCGGCGGAAACGAAGCGCCGCGCGATGGCGCCGCCGATCGGCGATTCGACGCGGGCGTGCCGGATGTTGACCGTCAGCGTGTCGCGCTGCGCCTGGGTCACGTCGACGTGCGTCTTCATGACCTCGTACTCCTGCTGCGAGATGACCTTGTTGTCGACCAGCTGGCGGCCGCGCGCCTCGTCGGCGCGTGCCTTGGCGAGGGTGGCGTCCGCCTCGCGCAGGCGCGCCCGCCACTGATCATCATCGACTTGCGCGAGCACCTGGCCGGCGGTGACCGCATCGCCGAGATCCACGCTGAGCGATTTGATCTGGCCTTCGACCTGGCTGGAGAGCGTGACCTCTTCATTTCCGTACAGCGTGCCGACGAAGTTGACGAGCCGCAGACTCGGTTGGACGATGACCGACGCGACCGTCACCGGCACCACGGTCTGCTTGGCCTCGGCCGCTACCGCATCGGTGCGGGCCGGTTCCTGGCAGCCGGCGAGGGCGATGGTGGTGACGGCGAAGAGGGGGCTGATGAACCGACGGATCATGAACGCGGTGTGCCTCCTGATGCAACCTTGAGGGACCGGCTTCGTTCGCCCGCTGCCCGGGTCTCGCCGGTGATGCCGCGCAAGAAGAGTGCGGTGACCTGCCGGGTCAATTCGTCGGGCCGATCGCTCTCGGCGCGGTACAGGCAGGCGGAGCGGATCATCCCGAAGAGCAGCTCGACGGCCAGCCGGGCGTTGCCGCGGGCGATCTCGCCGCGGGCCGCCGCCCGTTCGAGCACCCGCCCAATCATGGCGATGACCTCGCTCCGGTGTTCCTGCCACTCCGCCCGCTCCCGAGCCTTGAGCTTCGCCTCGAGCCGGTGCATGAGCACGAAGAAGTCGCGTTGGCGCCAGAAGTAGGTGATCATCGTGCGCACCACCGCCTCGATCGTGGCCTCGAGCGGCGCATCTTGTTGGAGCACCGCCGTCACCGCCGCGTGCAAGCCGCTCAGCCCGTCACCGATGGCGGCGAGATACAGCTCTTCCTTCGAGCCGAAGTAGCGATAGATGGTGCCTTTGCCGATGCCCAACCGATGCGCGATGTCGTCGGTGAGCACCTCGTGGAACTCGCGTTGCGAAAAGACCTGGGCGGCGCATTGGACGATGGCCATCCGGGTCTCGTTGGTCTTTTTTCTGCCGCGCATGAGTCTTCGAATAACGGAACTGACCAGTCCGTCCACCCTAACAGAGCGCCATCGTCAGTCAACCGGGGCGACGCGCAATTGCAGCCGCGGTCGGCGCGTGGCACGGTGGGGACCGACGAGGGAGACGCGATGGCCAGAGACGCACTGTCGATCACTGACAACCGCACCGGCAAGACCTACGAGGTCGCCATCACCGACGGAACGATCCGCGCCATGGACCTGCGCCAGATCAAGGTGAGCCCGACTGACTTCGGGTTGATGAGCTACGACCCGGCCTTCAACAACACGGCCTCGTGCCGCAGCGCCATCACCTTCATCGACGGCGACCAGGGCATCTTGCGTTATCGCGGCTACCCCATCGAGCAGCTGGCGGAGCAAAGCACGTTTCTCGAGGTCGCCTACCTCATCGTCAAGGGCGTGCTGCCGGCGCGCCCGAACCTCAACGCCTTCGTTCACAACATCACGCACCACACCATCCTGCACGAAAACATCAAGCAATTCATCGACGGGTTTCACTACGACGCTCATCCGATGGGCATCCTGGTGAGCACCGTCGCGGCGCTGTCGACCTTCTATGCGGACGCCAAGCGCATCTTCGACGTCGAGTCACGCAAACTGCAGACGCACCGGTTGATCGCGAAGATGCCGACGTTGGCGGCGTTCGCCTACCGCCATTCGGTCGGCATGCCGTACGCCTACCCCGACAACGACCTCAGCTACGCCGGGAATTTCCTCAACATGCTGTTCAAGAAGACCGAGCTGAAGTTCCAACCCCACCCGGTGCTGGAGCGGGCCCTCGACGTGCTGTTCATCCTGCACGCCGATCACGAGCAGAATTGCAGCGCCAACGCCATGCGCAGCGTCGGCAGCTCGCTGGCCGACCCGTTCTCCGCGGTGGCTGCGGCCACGGCGGCGCTCTACGGGCCGCGGCACGGCGGCGCCAACGAGGGTGTCGTGCGCATGCTGATGCAGATCGGGCGCGTCGATCAGATCCCGGCCTACATCGAACGCGTGAAGAAGCGCGAGGTGCGCCTGGAGGGCTTCGGCCATCGCGTCTACAAGAACTACGACCCGCGCGCCAAGATCATCAAGCGCATCGCCGACGAGGTGTTCGAGGTGACCGGGCGCAGCCCGTTGCTCGAGATCGCCCTCGAGCTCGAGCGCATCGCGCTGGCCGACGAGTACTTCATCTCACACAAGCTGTACCCGAACGTCGATTTCTACTCGGGGATCATCTATCAGGCGATGGGCTTCCCGCTGGATATGTTCCCGGTGCTCTTCGCCATCGGGCGCACGCCCGGATGGATCGCGCAATGGCAGGAGATGCTGGTCGATCCGGAGAACGCCATCGCGCGGCCGCGGCAGGTGTACGTCGGCGCGGCGCAGCGCGACTATGTGCCGCTGGCACACCGCCCCGAGCACGCCGAGGCGTGAACGGACTGCCGCGGGCCGTTCAGCAGTGAAGGGCTCGTGACCGGGCAGGGGGAAGGCACCGGCGCACCGGTGCCGCGATCAGAAGCTGAGGCTCCGCTTGCGAGCCCGCAGACCGCGGCGGCTGCCCTTGTTCTTGAAGGGACGTCCCCCGCCACCGGCTCCGAATGCGTCGCCGCCACCGAAGCCCCCGAACGAATTGGGTGCCGCCGGCCCGGCCGAGAAGCTGGGGCGGTCGCCGCGTGGAGCGCCGAAGCGTGGGCCATCCGGGCGTCGCGGGCGGTCTTCCGCGGTGTTCACCCGTAGTTTGCGGCCGTCGACTTCGTGACCGTCGAAGCGTTTGATGGCCTCTGCCGCCGCTTCTTCGCTCGCGAACTCGACAAACGCGAAACCACGCGACCGACCCGTTTCCCGGTCCGTCCCCATGTGAACGTGGGTGACTTCTCCGGCGGCGGAGAGGGCCGCGGCGAGCGATTGCTCAGTGGTGCGGAAATTCAGGTTGCCGACGAATACCTTGGTCGAAATGGCTGCACTCCTTTGATGTGGGGGGTTTGACTTCGCACGTTTGCCCGATCAGGCTTCGCTAATGTAGCATTTCTGAAAAAAATGCAACACATCGGGTCGCGGTTTTTTGTCGTGACCCTGCCCGGGCCCCGGTCGGTCCCTCAGGCGGTGCCCCGCATGAGGTCGAACTGCACCCGACGTTCACGGAATTTCCAGGCACCGTTCAGCTTGACGAGCCGATCTTCGTACCGGCCGGCCAGCATGACGCCGGGCACGGCACCACCGTGGACGACGACGACATAGCTCTGGGCCGTTGCCTGCGGGCCATCGACTCGGATGATGCTGTTCATGACGCAGTGCCGCATCTGGGGGATGCCCTGGGTCAGGGGAATGCTGGCGAGAAATCGGCGCAAGGCATCCTGGCCGTTGAAGCTGCCGCGCGTGCCGAGGTCGAAGGTGGCGTCGTCGGTGAACAAGCCGAGCCACTGGTCAAACTCGCCATTGTCGAAGTGAAAGCAATAGGACGCCAGTACGTCGCGGATGGCGTCCTTTTCTTCGAGCAGGCTGGGCATGCCGAATCCTTTCACGCCGCGGCATTGAGCCGCACGATCTCCAAGACGATCTGCGCCGCCCGGTTCATGTCGTTGACGTCCAACCACTCGTGCACCGTGTGGATGTCGCGCATGCCGGTGCCGAGGTTCGCGACTTCCAGGCCGCGGCGATTGAGGATGTTGGCGTCGCAGCCGCCACCCATTCCGGTGGTGCGGACGCTGTAACCAAGCCGCTCGCCGGCGCGCAGCACCAGACGTACGATGCGCGAGCTGTCCGGCACGTTCATGCGATCGTATTGCCGCTGAACCTCACACTCGAGCCGCGCCCGGATCTGCTGTCCGTCGATGTCGATCGCATGGCGCCCCACCGCCTGCTCGAAGCAGGCGCGCATGTGCGCCGTCTGCGCCTCCAGCTTCGCCTCGTCGTGGCTGCGCGCCTCGCCGCGGATGGTGACGCGGTTGGGCACGATGTTGATCGCCATGCCACCGGCGATCACCCCGAGGTTGGCGGTAGTGTCCTCGTCGATGCGTCCCAGTCGCATCGCGGCGATGGCCTCGGCCGCAACCTGAATGGCATTGATGCCGCGTTCCGGCGCCATCCCGGCGTGGGCTTCCTGGCCGTGTACGACGAACTCCATGACGTTCGCACCCGGGGCACGCGTGAAGAGGAAGCCCGCGGAGTCGCTGTCGAGCACGATGCCGGCTTTGGCCCGTAAGCGTCCGGTGTCGAGGTGCTTGGCTCCGAGGAGACCGAACTCCTCGCAGATGGTGAAGACCACGTCGATGTCGCCGTGCGCGAGTTGCTGCTCCCGCAGCGTGCGCACCACCTCGCAGATGATGGCGACGCCCGACTTGTCGTCGCCACCCAGCACCGTGCTCCCGTCGGTACGGATGATGTCGCCCTCGACGATCGGCTGCACGCCTTCGCCCGGCACCACCGTATCCATGTGCGCGCAGAGCAGCAGCGGCGGCGCCGCTGACACAGTTCCCGGGACATGGGCGATGAGGTTGCCGGTCTCGCCCCCGACCCGCTCGCCGGCGTCGTCGAAGCTGACCGCCGCTCCCAGTCCTTCCAGCTCCTGTTGCAGCCGTCGCGCCACCCGGCCTTCCCGCTTCGAGAGACTGTCGATCTGCACCAGCTCCAGCAGCAAGGCCTTCAGACGTTCCGTGTTGATCATGCTCGACACATTCCCGTGGGTCACTTCATACCCTGGGGTGTCGCCGTCCCGCAACTCAGGTCCAGTGTGCCTTCGGCGTTCGACCCGCGCCAGGCGCCCGTGCTAGAAGCTAAGCCTCGCAGCGATGCCCCGTAGCCCATTCCAGTGCCGCGGGGGTGTCGAGGCAGGGGGCATCATGATCGACCGGAACAGAATTGGAATGGCAGGTTGGGGCATCGTGTTTGCCCTCGCTCTGGTCGTGCCGGGTTTGGCGGCGGCCGACACGCCAACGGTGACCCCGACTGACACGCCAACCGCGACCTCGACGGCTACCCCAACGTCGACGCCCGCGACAGCGACCTGGACGCCGACCGCGACGGAGACGTCCACCGGGCCGACAAGCACACCGACGTCCACGCCCACTTCGACGCGCACAGGAACGCAGACGCGAACGTCGACGCCGACCTCGACCGCAACGGAGACCCCGACCGGTCCCACGGACACCCCGACCTCGACCCGGACACAAACGCCGACGTCCACGGGACCGACGGACACTCCGACCGCGACGCCGACCTCAACGTCGACACCGACGCCAAGCCGTACGCCGACCGCGACACCGACGTCGACCCCGACGGCCACCGCGAGCCCCACGGGGCCGACGAGCACGTCAACGTCGACGCCGACCGTGACGCGCACAGGAACGCAGACGCAAACGTCGACGCCGACCGCGACGGCAACGGAGACCCCGACCGGCCCCACGGACACCCCGACCTCGACCCTGACGCAAACGCCGACGTCCACGGGACCGACGGACACCCCGACCGCGACGCCGACTACGACGCCGACCTCAACGTCGACGCCGACGCCAAGCCGTACGCCGACCGCGACACCGACGTCGACCCCAACGGCCACCGCGAGCCCCATGGGGCCGACGAGCACGTCAACGTCGACGCCGACCGCGACGCACACACGAACGCAGACGCAAACGTCGACGCCGACCGCGACGGCCACGGAGACCCCGACGGGTCCCACCAACACTCCGACGTCGACCCCGACCGGTCCCACCGGCACACCGACGTCGACCCCGACGCAGACGGCGACGTCCACGGGACCGACGAGCACCCCGAGCGCCACGCCAACCGCGACGCCGACCGACACGCCAACCTCAACGCCGACGTCGACCGGCCCCACCAGCACAGCGACGTCCACCTCAACGGGAATGTCGACCGCGACGCGAACCCCAACGCCGACCCCGACGGCGACCTCGACCCGAACGTCAACGCCGACCATCACGCCGACGGCGACGGCGTCGTCGACGCCAACGCCAACGGCAACGGACACCCCGACGCCGGAGCCCAAGACCGTCAGCGCGACCGCCGTGCCCGGCACCCCGGTGAGCACCGACACCGAGAATGACGGCGCGACACCAAGCAGTCCGCTCGAGACCGCGGTCACCTCTCCCGTCGGCGGATCGGTGACCATCAGCGAGGTGTTCACCGGTGCGTCGCCGGTCAGCGGCTACGGCGTGGCCGGCCAGCAGGTGGAGATCACCGCGCCAGCGGCAAGCGTCGCCGCGCCGCTGATCCTCGAGTTCCTGATCGACGCCTCCGCGCTCCCCGGCGGTACCGATCCGAACACGTTGCAGGTCACGCGTATCGAGCCACCGAATCCAACCCCGACAGTGGTGCAGCCTTGCAGCGGCGCGGACGCCACCCCCGATCCCTGCGTGGTGCTTCCAAACCAGGTGGAGCTCAACGGCAACATCAAGATCACGGTGCGGACGTCGCACGCCAGCCTGTGGAACGTCATCGTGCCGATGCACGACACGGTGGTGTTGCCGGTGTGGCCGGTGAACGTCACCGTGGGGCGCCATGCGCTCGCCGCCGCGAAGCACGTGAGGGTCAAGGTCCGCAACGCCGACATCGTCCCAATGAAGGAAGCGGCGGGGCATCACGTGCTGCTCGACGTACAGCCGGGCAACTGCCCGCCGGCGATCTTCGGTGCTCCGGACTTCGATTCACGACACGCGGGAGCTCAGAGTGATGCGGTCATTGCCGGCGGCAAGACGAAGACCGCCACGATCCCGCTACTGGTGCCTGCCGGTTTGTTCGCCAGCCTCAATGCCAAGGCCCCGACGCGCTGCACCTTCACGGTGACGGTGAGCACCGATGTCGTTGGCAACCACGACCCGAGCCCCGACAACGATACCGTGGCTGTCGAGCTGAATGTTGTCGATCTCTCGCACCCCCCACCGGTCGCGACGCACGAGTCGGTCCTCTCCAGTCTCGCTCCAGTGACCGTGACCTTCGCCCGCAATGTGTCGCCGCCGGCCCGGGTGGTGAAGGTGAAGATCGGCAACGCCGATCTCGGCGAAACGGCGGGAGACGACATCAATGTTATGGCGTTCGATGGGACGTGCCCGGCCGGCACGGTTGGAGCGGTCGACTTCGATCGGAGTCAGGCGGGGCCGCAACCCGACGCGACGGTCGTGGGCGGCAAACGTGTCACGGGTAGGCTGCGGGTGACCATCGATCCGCTCGCCTTCCACACCGCCAACGCCCAATCGCCCGCACGTTGCACGGCGCAGGTCGTCGCCACCGGCCCCTCCGGCAATGCCGATCCCGACCCGTCGAACAACGCGGCGCAGCTGGTGATCGACGTGATCGACAAGGGAGACTTCTAAATCCAGCATCGGGAGGCGCTTGGTCGGGTCAGCGCGGGGAGGCGTGCGCGTGCCCGAGATGTGCTACGAAGCACGCATGTCGGAGCCGCTCGTTCGCCTCAAACCGCGTAAGGAGCGGCCCGTCCACCTCGGGCATCCGTGGATCTTCTCCGGTGCGATTGCCGACCTCGATCGGTCGATCGCGCCGGGCGCGGTCGTGACCCTGCAGAGCGCCAGTGGAGAGTTCCTCGGCCGTGGCTACGCGAACCCGCGCTGCGCCATCACCATCCGCGTCCTGACGCGCCGCGACGAGGCGATCGACGCGGCGTTCTTCATCCGTCGCGTCGAAGCGGCGCGCGCCTTGCGTCGCGCCGTGGTGCTGCCCGACACTGACACCTATCGTCTCATCAACGGCGAGGGTGACTTTCTGCCCGGCTTCGTCGCCGACGTGTACGGGTCAGTCGTGGTGCTGCAGTGTCTCACCGCCGGCGCCGCCACGTTGCGACCGCTGATGGTCGATGCGTTGCGCGCGACGCTGGCGCCGGCGGGGATATTGGAGCGGAGCGTCGGGGCGGTGCGACGCGAGGAAGGCTTGGCGTCCGCGGAGGACGTGCTGGAGGGCATCGTGCCGCCGCAGCCGGTGACGGTGCAGGAGTGCGGCCAGCGCTTCGGCGTCGATCTCCGCGGCGGGCAAAAGACCGGCTTTTATCTCGATCAGCGTGACAATCGAATGCTGGCGCGGCAGTTGGCAAGCGACCGCGTCGTGCTCAACGCTTTTGCCTACAGCGGCGCCTTCGCGGTGTATGCCGGTGCGGGGGCGGCGCGCCACGTGACGTCGGTGGAAAGCTCGGCGCGGGCGCTGGAGCTGGCGCGCCAGAACTGGGCGACCAACGGGTTGAGCGCGACGCGCGCCGAGTTCGTTGAAGCCGACGTCTTCCGCTACCTGCGCGAGACCGATCGTAGCTTCGACCTCCTCATCCTCGACCCGCCGGCATTGGTGAAGCGCCGCCAGGAGGTGCAACGCGGTGCCCGTGCCTACAAGGACCTGCACCTCTGGGCCTTCCGCCGCGCGGCAGCCGATGCCTACGTGCTGACGTTCAGTTGCTCGCAGCACGTGCCGCCGGACCTGTTTTGGAAGATCGTCCACGGTGCGGCGGTCGATGCCGGCCGTGCCGTGCAAGTGCTCAAGCTGCTTGGGCCCGGGCCGGATCATCCCGTCAGTCTGGCTCAGCCGGAGGGCGAGTACCTCACCGGTATGTTGTTGCGCGTATGCTGAATTCACTGGACGTCAAGCGTCGTGTCGAGCTATACGACACGCATGACGACGGTACGCTCGATTAAGGATTGGCCGGAAAGCGATCGGCCGCGCGAGAAGCTGCTGCTGCAGGGGGCGCATGCGCTCTCCGACGCCGAGCTGCTGGCGATCTTGCTGCGGACCGGTGGCCGGGGCGCGACGGCTGTCGACCACGCCCGCGCCATCATCGACGCGTTCGGTGATTTCCGCCAGCTCGCACAGGTCGGCGTCGGTGATCTGTGCGCCGTGAAGGGGCTCGGGCCGGCCAAGGCGGCGCAGATCCTGGCGGCGATCGAGATCGCCAAGCGCTACGGCGAACGCGCGTTCAAGCCCGGTGACCCGCTGCGCGGCAGCGCCGACGTCTACCTCCACTTTCGCGAGCGCCTCGCCAGCGAGCGGCGCGAGCACTTCTACGCCGTGCTGCTCGACAACAAACACCGCAAGATCAAGGACGTCTCCGTGTCGCAGGGCTCGCTCACCGCCAGCATCGTGCACCCGCGTGACGTCTTCGCGCCGGTGGTGCGCGAGGCCGCGGCAGCGGTGATCTTTGTGCACAACCACCCGAGCGGCGACCCGACCCCGAGCCGCGAGGACATCGAGATCACCCGCCGCCTCCGCGAGGTCGGAGACCTCATGGGCGTGCGGGTTCTCGATCACATCGTCGTCGGGCAGGGACGCTACGTGAGCTTCGTCGACGATGGCTATTGGTGAGGCGCCCCTAGATCGTGGTCAGGAAGTCGCGCGCCGCGGCGACGAACGCTGCCGGATTGTCGCCCATGACCGAGTGTCCGGCACCCGGAACGACGGCGAGCTGGCTACCGGGGATAGCCTGTTGCAACTTGGTGGCGCCCTCGGTGGAGAGGATATCGCTCTCGCCACCCTTGATGATCAGCGTCGGGCAGCGAATGGTGCGCACGTCGTCCCAGAGGTTGTGCAGGGCGCTGGCTTGGAAGCTGCGCTCGCCGGCGCGCAGCGCCTTGTCGTATTTCCAGGTCCACTTGCCGCTCGGCAGCTGCTTGAGGTTGTGCGACAGGCGACTGCGAATGTTGTCGAGCGAGCGCCGCGGGTTGAACTGATGCGCACGCTCGACGAACGCCTCGAAACTGTCGAGCTCGTCCGGGGCCTGGATGAAGCTGCGGATGTTCTCCACGCCCTTCACCTCGATCTCGGGACTGACGTCGACGATGATCAGCGCGCGCACCTTGTCGGGATGCCGGGCGGTGAAGGTAATCGAGTTGATGCCGCCCATCGACATGCCGGCGAGCAGGAATTGCCGCACGCCCAGCGCGTCGGTGATGGCGTCGAGGTCGGCGGCCTGCGTCTGTCGCGTGTAGTCTCCGTCGGGTGCCCAGTCGCTGTCGCCGTGCCCGCGCTGGTCGAGGCATACGACCCGGTAGTCGGCCGACAGCGCGGCGGCGACTTCGTCCCAGCTGTGCGCCGTCTGCGTGATGCCGTGCAGGCAGAGCAGCGGCGGGTGCGTGGCGATGCCCCATTCGACGTAGTGAAAGCTCAAACCTCGCGCGCTGACCCGTCCGTCTCGTGCTGTCGGCATGCTTCCTCCGCGGCGGATGCCTCAACCATCGCCGCCGCGAGCGCTGCGTAACACGGAGACACGGTATGGACAAGGAGACGATGCTGTACGCGGTGATGCTGTCGGAGCTGCCCCAGGTCGGGGACAAAGGCGCCGAGCGGATCCTGGCGTTGAACCGTGCACGGCAACATGGACTGGCGACGTTCTTCCGTCTCCCCGACGCGGTGCTGCGCGACGATTACAAGCTGCCTCGTGCGACGTTGACGCGCTTGGGTGCCGAACGGGTCGATTTCGAAGCGCGCTGCCGCTGGCTGCTGGATCAACTGGCAGCGGCTGGCGGGTGTGTGCACGTGGCGGGAGCGCCCAGGTATCCGCAGCGTCTCTTGCGGCGCATCGTGCCGCCGCCGGCCGTGCTGTACGGGTTCGGCGCGGCCGAATTGCTCGAGGCGCCGACCCTGGCCGTGCTCAACTCTCGGACGTTCACCGAGCACGCCGTTTCCGCCAGCCTGGCGGTCGTACAGGCGGCGATGACTCAGGCGCTCACGCTGGTGACCGGCGGCATGAAGACCAGCTATCGCATCGCCGCGGTAGCGGGCCGCGCGGCGGCGGCGCCACGCGTGGTCGTCCTCGATCGCGGCATCTTCGCGACCTTCGGTGCGCACCTGGACCGCGATCCGTTCGGTTTCGGACCGGGTCGCAGCGCGCTGGACGTGCGACACACCTTCGTCCTGTCGCCGTTCCGTTTGATGGACCACGCCTCGCCGCGCAACGGGCAGCGACGTGACGAGCTGATCGCCGCGCTCGCCGACATCGTCGTCGCCGTGCACGCCCGTCCAGGCGGGCAGATCGAGCGCGTGTGCCTCGAGGCGCTCGACCGCGGGCAATGTGTGCTCTCCTGGTACGGCGAGAATTCCGGCTTGGTGGCCGCCGGCGCGACGGCGATCGAGGAGGCCGACCTGTCAAACGGGCTGATGCGCTTCCTGAATCGCTAGACGAGCGTCAGGGGTGCTGAGATCGGTGCGTTGCGGTCGAATGTGTGAGCAGGACGGGACAGCGAGTGTCCCGTCCTGCTCCCGCACATCATCACCCGGTGTGGCTACGGCACTGTGCACTGGCAGACGTTTGGTTGCGTCGGGTCGGGCGGTAAGCAGATGCCGTTGGCGCCGGCAACTTTGCATGGTGCGGCACACGGGCAATCCGTCGTCGTAGCCACTGTGCAGATGCAGAGATGCGACGTCGAGTTCGGGTCAGGCAGACACTGTCCCATCATTCCGGTGGCCGGATCGTTGCACGAGGCGGTACACGGGCAGTCGGGCGCTGGTGTTGGTGTTGCTGCGGGGATGCAGGCGCAGGTATTCGGATCCGCCGCGGTCGGTTCGCAGGTACCCGGCTGATTGTCCGTCGTCATGCAGTCGGCGGTACACGGGCAGTCGGGTGCTGGTGTTGGGGTTGGTGGTGGTGGTGGTGGTGCGACGCAGGCGCAGGTATTCGGATCTGTGGCCGTCGGTTCGCAGGTACCCGGCTGATTATCAGTCGTCATGCAGTCGGCCGTGCATGGGCATGCGGGTGGCGGCGGAGGAATCACACATTGGCATTCATCGTCTCCCGCCACCGGTTGACATTGCCCCACTCGACCGTGCCTCCGGCAGGGGGTGCCGCACGGACACACTTCGCAGCGGCCAGCGCTGGTGCACATGGCGCCGGGTTCCGGCCGGCAGCGGTGCCGTCGGCAGTCGTTCGCAGTCGCTTGACCGCATCCACGGCCCGGGCATTCGCAGCAGACGGGTGCTGGACATTGGCCATCGATGCAGCCATCGACGATCGTACAGCGGGCAAGTAGGCAACGTTTCGCCGTCGTGCAGGCGCCGGCGCCATCCGGGCAGTCGCAGCAAACGGCATCGCACGGGAACAGCGCCTGACCGGTGAGCCGTTCCCAGTTCTGCTGCAGGATCGCACAGGCCACACCGTGGTGCCCGTCCGGGCACTCTTGGGCGTTGCAGTAGGCGTTGCACAGACCGCGTGCCGCACCGCTCAAACCGTTGCAGGCGCCGCCATCGCGGTCGCCGTTGTCATTGCCGTGCGCCAGCGCGCCGCCGGCGCCAACGACGATCCCCAACAGACAACCGCACAACCACAATGAGACGTACTTCCATGGATTCTGTTTCATTTGGATCCTCCCTCATCGGGCGTTGCTTCTCCGCCCGCCTCCCGGCGCGGAGAGATCCGCTTCAGTCCCCCCCAAGGCCTCGCGCGGCGATCGAGACGGCGGGCTGCGCGCGCCATGCTGATCCCGCGGGATCGGGAGACCTGACTGCGCCGATACACCGGCTCGGCGCGCGATGCTTGAGCCACTGGCACACGAATCGGTTGTGGAGACGATGCGTCTCGCGTGGGGACCAGATGTGCTCGCGAGCGATGACACGGTGCTTCCGCCGCGCTCTGCGGTGTTCCTCCTGCGGGTTAGTGCGACGATGCTACGCCCGCAAGGAGCGCCGTCAAGTCCAATCTTGCGTCGCCCAGGAAGAAGGCGTGACGCGGTCAGGACGATCCGCCGACGTCGGCGAGGAACGTCACCCCGGGCGGGGTCGCGGCGGTCGTGAGGAACAGATCGAACCGGTCGTCGCCCGCAACCCAATGGAGGAGGAACGGTACGGCATAGCGGAGAATGTAGGGATGGGCATCGGCCGGGGTGAGCGTGTCCGGAGTGCACTCGATGCAGAAGTCGGAGAACGGCGAATGCGTCATGCGGTCGATCTCCAACCGATAGCGCGGCGCTTCGAGCAGATCGTACCCGAGGCGGGCGTCGCCGAGCAGATCGTCGAGGGTGCCGACTTGGATCATCATCGGCACCGCGATCGTACGGACCTCGTCCTGGATCGAGCCGACGACGGGTGCCAGCGCGAGGCCGGCGATGACGCGCGGGTCCATGGCGCACACCCGCAGTGTCGTGAGGCCGCCGAAGGAGTGGCCGGACACGCCGATGCGTGCCGCATCGATGGCGGTGTAGAAGAACGACGTCGGGTCGGCGTCGAGGGCGAGCAGCGAATCGATCACGAAGCGGATGTCCGCCGGTCGGTTGACGAAGGAATCGGCGAGATGATCCGGCAGGCCGCACGTGGCGAGCTCGACGCTGCTGTTTCCCGGATGCGGTGGTGCGGCGACGATGAAGCCATATGAGGCGAGCAGCGACGTGAGGAAGACCGATTGCTCCGGGAAGCCACACGAGCCATGCGAGAAGAGCAGGAGCGGCAGATTGGCGGCGCCGGTCGCCAACGGTGCGTTGACCCGCGCCCCGACCCGGGTGTCGATGGGGCCGGTGCCCGGATCGGCAGGATACCAGATGTCGGTGAGCAAGCGCCGGTCTTGATCGGGCATGGTCACCGACTTCTTGACGAAGGCGATACGCCGCAGGCCGACGCCGTACGGGCCCGGCTGTGTCGGGCTGCGGCGTCCGTGCAGGACGCCGACGAGATCGGCCGCCGCGGCGCGCCCGTCGGCATCGACATCGCCGCCCGCGGCGCCGGGAGCGCCGGCGAAGAGCAAGGTGACCACACGCGCGACATCGGCGGCGACCACGGCCCCCGTCACGGCGCGGCTCGACAGTGCGATCCAGGTTGCCACTGCGATCGATGCCCATACCCGCATGCGTGACCTCCCGCGTGTCCGTTCAGTGCGCACTGGCATCGGCTGCGAAGGTGACGCCCGGTGGCGCGGTGTCAGGGGCCAGAAACTCGTCGACGCGCCGATCCCCGGCGACCCAATGGAGCAAGAAGGGTACGGCGTAGCGCAGCAATGCACCAGTGGGCTTCTTCGGCAGTCGTGGTGTCGGGGCCGCAGTCCAGGCAGAAGTCGGAGAATACCGCAGCCCGCTCGGGTGCGGGTCGATGGCGACGGTCAGGACATCCTCGTTCATCAAGTCGGTGCTCGGCAGGCGCCAGGTGGTGCCGGCGTCCGTGCTCTTCACCACGCCGCCGCGAGTAGCGGCGTAGAGGGTGTCGGAGTTGGCCGGATCGGTGGCCGACGACAAGATCGGCGCCTGTGCCGCGTCGGCGTGCGTCCAGCGGTTGATACCCGCTTCCGCCACGCCGTCGCGACAGAACACAGTCGCACCCAGCAAGAGCAGCTGTTGTACTAGCCGTCGCCGTCCGGTGTCGTTGCGCATCGCGCCTACCTCCGTCGAGCCTGTGGCTTGGATGGCGGAGTCTCGCACAGTGTGCACAATCGCCTCAAGCGGTCGAGGCCGCTACGGGAACCGAGATGGCACCGCTTGCCAAACGAGCGATCGACCCACTCTGGGGCGATGCTCCGCCGCGGCCAAGCTTCACCCGCCGACGTCGGCGGTCAGGATGCTGCCGGGGGCCGCGACCCCCGGCGCCAGGAAGGCGTCGAAGCGCGGGTCGCCGGCGACCCAGCGCAGCAAGTACGGCACGGCGTAGCGCAGCACGTAGAGGTGCGCCTCGTCTTGCGTCAACGTGCCGGGTGCACAGTCGGTGGAGCCGGCGCAGACATCGGAGAAGGCGTAGTGGCCGGTGTTCTGGATCTCGAGAAGATAGCGCGGCGCTCGTAGCAGGTCGTAGGCGGCGCGGGCGTTGCCTTCGAACGACAGCACTGCGTCGATGGTGCCGGCTTGGATCATCATCGGGATGTCGATCAACTGCACCTGCGATTGTGTGGGCGTGAGCGCGGGTGCCATGGCGAGGCCAGCCACGACCCGTGGATCGCCGGCGCAGACCCGCAGCGTCGTTTGCCCTCCGAAGGAGTGGCCGGACATGCCGATGCGGGCCGGGTCGATGGCGCCGTAGAGGAACGACGCCGGCTCGTTGTTCAGGGCGAGCAGCGAGGTGATGACGAACTCGATGTCGTCCTCACGGTCGACGTACGAGTCGGCGACGGCCTGCTCGGATCCGCAGGTTGAGACCTGGCTGATGGTATTGCCCGGATGTGGCGGGGCCGCGACGATGAAGCCGTACGATGCCATCAGTGCGGTGAAGAAGATCGACTGCTCTGGGTAGCCACACGAGCCGTGCGAGAACATGAGCAGTGGCGCGTTCGCCAGGCCGTCGGCGAGTGGTGCGTTCACCACGCCGCCGAGCGTCGGGGCAACGGGGGCGGCGCCGGGGTTGGCTGGATACCAGATAGTCGTGCGCAACGTGCGTGGCGTGCCGGGGTGCGAGAGCGAGTCCTTGGTGAACGTCACCCGCTGCACGCCGACGCCGAACGTGCCCGGCTGCGTCGGGCTGCGCAAGCCGGCCAGCACGCCGCAGATGTCGGCGGCGCTGGCGCGGCCATCGGCGTTCACGTCGCCCCCGGCGGCGCCGGGACCGCCGGCAAAGGCCAACGAGACGACCCGCGCCACATCGGCCGGCGCGATCGCGCCCCACGCCGCCGCGGCGCGAACGGTCATTGTCACCGCCAGCATCAATGCCGAGAGTGCCGTCCGCATACACGCCCTCCGCAGTCGCCCGGCTCGTAGCACGCGGCGCTTCGCGGGCACAAGTGCCTGTGAGGGAAGCGAAATCACCGGCTATGGCCGTGCAGGTTCTTGCCGCGTCGAGAGATAAACACGCCCGGGGATTTGATCCGTCACCAATCGAAGCGTAGAAATCGACCAGAAGGGTTTGCTGAGTGCCGTGCACATTGTCGTTGTTTAAGAGTGATGGCGCTGGTAACCGTGACCGAACGGATCAACCCCGTGGCGCCGCCGAACAACAATCCCAACCCTGCCACGATGGAGCCATTCGGCAACGTCCGCCGCATTTTCGGCTTGACGCCTCACAACGAGTTGTGCTTAATCGAGCCGCGGTTTTGGGCCGGCTGGGGAGGTGGGGACGATGCGAGGGAACTCCGCTGGGCCGACGAGAGGGCAAGTCTTGGGAGGCTTTGTGCAGCAGTCGACTCTACACTGCACGGCGGAGGCCGCTGAGATGACCAACGCGTCGACCCGCGAACGGCTCATCGATCAGTACCCCTTGCGTGCCCCGCTCGCCTATCGCGGCACTGTGTACGTCCTCGACGTCCCTCTCTCCGCGGAGCAAGCAGACACGACAGCGGGCGTTATCGCCGCCGGATGGACTCACTTCCAAGACGAGATCAAGAGCGGTCTACTCAAGGTCACCGGAGCAGATGCTAGAGGTTTTCGGCTAAGTGACGAAAAGGTCCTTGTTCGCCAGGGTTCGGAAGACCCGAAGACCGGGGCTGTCCGCGGGCCGCTCGTGAGCTTCCCGAAGTTTTGGTTTACTGCCCGCGGCACGAGATACCTCGCGCGATACTCGATCAACGTGTGCCGCGGGCGGGCCAATTCAAAAGTCTGGTTTCGCGCTCAACCTGTCGCGGACGGAAGCGCTGGTGGGCGCCGCGTGCGCCATCCCGATGATGTTGTCGCGTTCTTCAGTCTGATGGATAGCTGGGCGGGAGCGCTCCTGCCGCGGATCGGGAGCGTCTACCACGCCGTGCTGCGTGAACAGTGGGAGGTGACATCCTTCGTTCCGGCATTCCAGTTGCGGACGAGTGCCGCCGTGTCACCGAGTAGCGCCCTTGCCGCCTTCTTGCGGGATGTTCGCTACGGCGCGGTCAGTTCGCCAGTGGATCTTTCGTTGTGGCCGCACCTCGATACGGATGTATTGGTGCTTGCGCGCCTCGCGCGCGTCCGTGGCCCGCTATCCAACCTCCGCCCGGTTGACGGCCGCCATCTCGAGGCGGAGTTGCAGTGGTGGCCCGTTCAGAGAGACGGGTCGGCAGGCCTCTATGTCGGCCAACTGACTCGTGAAGGGCTGGACTTTGCGGGCCTCTGCGCAGGTGCCGACGACTCGGCGACTGGGGACCTCGTTGACCTGGAGGCGGCGCGGAGAACCCTCCGCGAACTTACGGCTCGAACGGCTGAATGGTTCTGAGCGGCGCGGTTCCAGCATCTGCGCACTAGCTGATGCCGACTCCCGATGACGCGACCAAGGCGCCGTTTGAGAGGGCGCAGGCGGGTGTCGCCGGCATTCCGGACGCGGTCCCGCCGCCTCCCGAACGCGGGCCCGCGGGCGGCGGTCCCATAGACCCTGCCATTAACGCGCTGAACTGGATCATCACGCGCAGCACATTATTCGTGGCGGAGCCCGAACCCTACCATTTCAAGCCGGAGCATTTGCGCGTCCTGCGGGAGCCAGGATCGCAGATCCGCCTTGCCATTGCCTCGGTTCCCATACCTCCGG
>Ga0335082_10001739_pt1 | contig 23276 bp, 15 predicted proteins | sample Lox_Sample_41_FD_206718 | JGI IMG/M metagenome (GOLD analysis project Ga0335082, IMG submission 206718) | Soil microbial communities from Loxahatchee National Wildlife Refuge, Florida, United States - Lox_Sample_4.1 | ecosystem: Environmental > Terrestrial > Soil > Wetlands | place: USA...
AAAACCCTTGCGCCCGCTGACGCCGATGAACGGTTTTGTCTTGTCTTCTTCGCTCAGGTTATATCCGAGCTCGGCCGCGCAGCGTGGCGTCAGAACGACCATGCCGTAAGAAAAGTGCGTGAAATGATCCGCAGCCTCTCCGTGTCCTAGATCGCGAAGAGCGTCCTTCACGGTGTTTTGTGCTTCCGACTGTCGCACGTCGATAACGTTGTAGTTTTCGACTACGCCGCCGAAGTGGGGATGGTCCTTGACGCCGTCCGTCGTCGAAATCCAGCAATCGTTCTCGTTGGGATAGCGGTAGAACTTGCGATATCCGAAGTCGAGGCCGAGCAGCCCGAACTTCCACATGTGATAAGCGATGTCTTTGCCGACATAACCCACGGTGCCGTTCGAGCGCACAATGACTTTCTGATCTTCCTCTGTGATTCTGTCTTCCTCTGTGTCCCCTGTGCCCTCTGTGGTGAGTTTTGCTTCGGAAGTACCCGCCCGCCGCATGATCCAGCAGCCCTTGTTCTTGCCTTCCGTCTCAAAAGTCAAGACTCCGGCAGCTTTCAGCTTCTCGAAGGCGGCATTCCAGAAGTGCAAATGCAGAATCTCGCTCTCGCGCGGAAGGAAATCATATTCGATGTCGAGACGGTCCATGGTCTCGAGATGCCGCCGCAGCACAGCCGTAGAGATCAGATCGGCAACCGCCGCTATTTCGCTTCCGGCGTCTTCGATCGCATGCAATGTCTCCAGACGTACTTTTTGATTCTGCTTATCGGCCTCATACCACTGCGACACCCGGGCATAGAGATCCCAGCAGTAGTAGTCGAAGCGTGGCTGGCGGCTGAGAGCCTCGATCTCGGCGCGAGATTTCTTTTCGATATGTGTAAAACCCACGACCACGTCAGCCACCTGCACACCGGTGTTATCGATGTAGTTCTGAATGTCGACTTCCCTGCCCGCATAGCGCAACAGGCGGACAAATGTGTCTCCCAGGATCGCGTTGCGCAGGTGTCCGATATGCGCGGCTTTGTTGGGGTTGATGCTCGAGTGTTCCACCAGAATCTTGCCCGCGGGAGTTTCGGACGGCGGTTTCTTGTCGCCAGCGAGCGCGGCAGCCATCCAAGAGCGATCGATTTTGACATTGAGATAGCCGGGCGGAGCAACTTGCACGTCGCCGATGCCTTCGACCGATCCCAGGTCGGCCCGAATCGCCTCCGCGATTTTCAGAGGAGCTGAACGCAGCGGCTTCGCAAAAGGGAAAATGGGAATGGCGAAGTCTCCGAGTTCAACCTTCGGAGGCTGCTCCATGACAACCGTGGGCAGTGCGACACCGGGATAACGATTCTGTAAACACTCCAGCACTCGCTGGGCGAGACGACGCTCTAGATGACGATACAAGGAGACCCTCTAAGCTATTGAAGAAACAGTGATTTTAGCAGACTCAGCGCGGTGCCGACGTTTGACCGCGGATGCCACGCTTCCCTATGATGAAACACACGTCGTTAGTCGCTGGTCGTTCGTCGCTGGCCATTCACGCCTGGACCAACGACCAAAGGCTAACGACTTACGACGTTTTTATGCGCATCGCGTACCTAGAATGCTTTTCCGGCATCAGCGGCGACATGTTTCTTGGCGCCCTGGTGGATGCCGGAGTGCCGCCGAAATTGCTGGAAGATACGGTAGCGGCGCTGAAAGTGGGCGCAAAGCTGGAGATCTCAAAGGTCACGCGCAGCGGAATCTCGGCGACCAAAGTCGATGTGTGGGTGGACGGCGAAAAGGATATGCCGCGCGAGGAGTACTGGGCCCAGAAAGATGCGCAACATACTCACTCGCATCGCCACGATCATCATCATGGCGAGGGTCATACGCATTCGCATTCGCACTCCCACACGGAGTCGACCGAACACAAACACACGCATGAGCATGCGCATCGCGGGTTGACGGAGATCCGGCAGATCATTGGAGCCGCGGCAATCTCCGAATCAGCGAAGAAAAATGCGATCCGGATCTTTGAGGCCCTGGGTACGGCAGAAGCAAAGATTCATAACGTCTCGATGGACTCCATTCATTTTCATGAGGTCGGAGCCGTTGATGCGATCATTGATGTCGTCTGCGCGGCGGTCGGCGCCGAAGCGCTCGGGGTCGATGAGATCATTTGCTCTCCATTGAACGTTGGTGGCGGCACGGTGAAATGTGCGCATGGAACGTTTCCGGTGCCGGCGCCGGCAACGCTGGAGTTGCTGAAAGAGGCTCCCGTGTACAGCTCCGGGGTGCAAGCGGAGTTGGTCACGCCTACCGGTGCGGCAATTGTCCGCACTCTGGCCAGCCGCTTTGCGAGTTTTCCCGAACTGAAAATTGATAAGGCCGCCTACGGGGCTGGATCGCGGGATTTTCCTGGGCATCCGAACGTTCTGCGGGTTGTGATTGGTGAAGTGAGATCAATGCTTGCGACAAAGATAAATGCAGAGACAATCTCGGTGCTTGAAGCAAACCTCGATGACCTTAACCCTCAGGTTTTCGGATACGTAATGGATCGATTATTAGAGGATGGCGCGCTCGATGTCTTCGGCATGCCGGTGCAGATGAAGAAGAATCGTCCAGGCACGCTGTTGACCGTGCTATGCAAGCCTGAGGACGCCGCCAAGCTCATGCAATTGATCTTTGCTGAGAGCACTACGCTGGGCGTGCGGCGGCGCGATGAAGTCCGGCAGACGTTGGCGCGGCGCTGGGAGAGCGTCCGCACCGAGTGGGGAGAAGTCCGGATCAAGATTGCCAGCATGAATGGGACGGTCACGAATTACGCGCCCGAGTATGAAGACTGCCGAAAGATTGCAGCCGAGCATCATGTGCCTTTGAAGACCGTGATGCAAGAGGCGGCGCGCGCTTACGCTGGCAGGGCCGAAAGGCATTAACCACCAAGGACACTAAGTTTCACGAAGGAAAATCTTCTTACATCGGCCCTTCGCAGTTCCGAAAAATTATGACCAGGAAGTTCTACATCACGACCCCGATCTATTACGTGAACGCGCGTCCCCATATTGGGCACGCGTACACGACTATTGCCTGCGATACGATTGCGCGCCGGCATCGCATGTTGGGCGATGACACCTTCTTTCTCACCGGCACCGACGAGCATGGGCAGAAGATTGAGCGCGCCGCGCAGGAAGCGGCAAAGTCTCCGCAGCAATATGCCGACGAAATCTCGGGAGAATTTCGGGCTCTTTGGAAACGGATGGGGATCTCAAATGACGACTACATCCGCACCACAGAAGAGCGTCACAAGAAGCGGGCGCAGGCCTTATTCCGGCAAATTCGTGACAACGGTTACATCTACAAGGGGACGTACACCGGACAGTATTGCGTCTCCGACGAACTCTACGTCGATGGCGCGCAGCCCGGCGATCCGTGCCCCACGTGCGGGCGCATCACGGAAACTGTCCATGAGGAGAATTACTTCTTCAAGCTGTCTGCTTTCCAGGACAAACTGCTCGAGCTCTACGCGAATCCCGAGTTCATTCGTCCCGAAACGCGACGGAATGAAGTCATTTCCTTTGTGAAATCCGGTCTGCGCGATCTGTCAGTCAGCCGGTCGACATTCTCGTGGGGTATCCCTGTGCCCGACGACCCAAAGCACGTCATCTATGTATGGCTCGACGCGTTGGCCAACTACATCACGGCCATTGGGTACAGCTCGACGCACGAAGGCGCGCATCAAGCTTTCAAGAAGTACTGGCCAGCCGATGTTCACATGATCGGCAAGGAGATTGTGCGGTTCCATTGTGTTTATTGGCCGGCGTTTCTGCTGGCCGCGGGTTTGCCCGTTCCAAAGGCCATCGTGGCGCATGGATGGTTGCTTTTCGAAGAGAGCAAGATGTCAAAGTCGCGCGGAAACATTGTGCGCACTGAAACGATTCTGGATGTGCTGGGCGCCGACGCGCTGCGCTATTTCTTGCTGCGCGAGGTGGTATTCGGGCAGGATGGTTCTTTCTCGTTCGACGCGTTGGTTCAACGTTATAACTCCGATCTTGCGAATGGGATCGGGAATCTGGCGAGCCGCACTTTGACGATGATCAACCGCTACTTCAAAGGAGAAGTGCCATATCCGTCACCCACGGCGGCAAAAAGTTCTGGCGATGATGCCGTGGCGGAAACAGCGCGCAAAACGATTCGCGAGTTCTCTGCCCTGTTCGATCAGTTTCAATTTTCCCGCGCGCTCGAAACGGCGTGGAATCTGGTTGCGACGGTCGACAAGTACATCGTCGAGAACGAACCATGGTCTCTGGGCGAGAAGCAAGACGACGAAAGCAGGGCGCGGCTCGCGACTGTTCTATACACGTCGGCCGAGGCGCTGCGCATTGCGACAGCGTTGGCGCATCCGGTGATTCCCGATGCAACGGCGAGGATCTGGAGCCAGATGGGGCTGGGAGATATCAAAAAACTTCCCTTGACGGACCTGGCGTGGGGACAACTGCCTCTAGGAACGAAGCTGGGCGAGGTGAGTCCGGTGTTTCCACGCGCTGACAAGAGCGCCATTGAAAGGATGCAGAAGATGGAAGAGCAAGGAAGAGGGCCGGCGGCGGAGGAACCCAAAATTCCTGAGCCCGCTGCGGCCGTTAAGGCTCCACCCGCGGTGGCCCTGCCTGGAGCGCCGTCCACTGACGGCGGGGGGAAGATCACCATTGATGACTTCGCCAAAGTCGAGCTTCGTGTGGGATTGGTGAAGGTTGCGGAGCGGGTTCCGAAGTCGGACAAGTTGTTGCGGCTGGAAGTGGATATCGGAACCGAGGTTCGCCAGGTGCTGGCGGGGATTGCCGAGGCGTACGCGCCTGAGACCCTCGTTGGCCGCAAGGTAGTGATCGTTGCGAATCTTGCTCCGCGAAAGATGCGCGGCCTGGAGTCGAATGGAATGATCGTCGCCGCGTCGCTGGAAGGCGGGCAGCCGGTGCTGGCGAGTTTTCTGGAGGATGTACCGGTCGGGGCAAGACTGAAGTAGCAGGCGGCAGGCGTCGGGCCTCAGGCGTCAGGAACCCAACTGATGTGCTGCCGCCTAACGCCAGCCGCCGGATTTTCTATGTTCGTCGATTCTCACGCACATCTCGACGGCAAGCAGTTCGACGCCGACCGTGAGCAGGTGATCGCGCGTGCGCGCGAGGCTGGCGTCACCACGTTGGTCGCCATAGGAAACGGTGATGGTCCGCCCGAATTCGATGCCGGGGTTCGACTCGCCGAACAGTATCCGTTTCTGTACGCAACGATTGGGATTCATCCGCACGAGGCACGGCTCGCTTCGGACCACGCTTACGCCGAAATGGAACGGTTAGCGAAGAATCCGAAGGTGATTGCCTGGGGGGAGATCGGCCTCGACTACTACTACGATCATTCGCCACGCGACACGCAGAAAGAAGTGTTCACGCGCCAGATGGAGCTGGCCGCGGCTGCGAAATTGCCCATCGTGATTCATTGCCGCCCCTCGGACAATAGCGAAAATGCATGGGACGACTGTCTGCAACTGATTCAGGAGCAGTGGGCGCCGAAGGGGATCGGAGGCGTTCTGCACTGCTTCACCGGGAATTGGCCTCAGGCAAAACGGGCGCTCGACATGGGATTCATGATTTCATTCGCGGGGAACGTTACGTTTCCCAAAGCGCAGCAGATTCGCGACGCGGCACTGGAAGTCCCACTTGATCGCACGTTCATCGAGACCGACTGCCCGTATCTCGCCCCCATTCCGTACCGGGGCAAGCGCAATGAGCCCGCCTACGTGAAAGAAACAGCGCGCAAGATTGGGGAACTGCGAGGGCTCTCGATGGACGAGGTCGGGGAGCAGACAGCCCGGAATTTCTACAAATTTTTCAAAATCTCTGAAATCACTGAAAGCAAAGTTCCACCCCGCTAGCCGCCCACTTCTGTTAACCTCTGGTTACGATTCCTTTGTTTCAGAAAGATTAGAAATTCATGCCCGATAATAGTTTTGATGTCGTCAGCAAAGTCGACATGCAGGAAGTGTCGAACGCGATCCAGCAGGCGCTGAAGGAGATTCACACTCGGTTCGACCTGAAGGACTCGAAGTCGAACATCGAGCAGGAGAAGGACGCCATCGTCCTGCACTCGGCGGATGAGTACAAGTTAAAGGCAGTCAACGACATCCTGCAGCAGAAATTGGTGAAGCGCGGCGTCTCGCTTAAGTCTCTAACCTATGGGCCAGTGGAACCTGCGGCGGGCGGCACGTCAAAGCGGCGGATCACGATGCAACAAGGGATCGCGATCGAAAAGGCGCGCGAGATCGTCAAGCTCATAAAGGATTCGAAGAGGAAGGCCCAGGCATCGATTCAGGGGGATCTGGTACGGATCAGCGGCAAAGACCGCGACACCCTGCAGGAAGTCATTCAGTTGTTGCGGGGACACGATTTCGGGATTGATTTGCAGTTTGTAAATTACAGAACGAACTAGACAGCGGACCTCAGACTTCGGACCTCAGGCGTCAGACTTTGGCGCATCGTGTACCGAGGTCTAAGGTCTGAGGTCCAAGGTCTGACGTCAGAGGTCCGGGGTTCACTTGAGCGCGCCAGCGACCATTAACGGGAAAGAAGTCTTCGATCTGCTGCGGGACGATCTCGTCGCACTTGAGGCTGAGTTCGGCCGCGACACAGTCTCCAATGTTGGAGCGATTACCGAGATCGGAGAATACCTACGCGCCGGAGGCGGCAAGCGAATTCGTCCAGCCCTGTTACTGCTATCGGCGAAACTCCTTGACTATCAGGGTCGAGGTGCCGTTCGACTCGGCGCCGTGGTCGAGATTATTCACACTGCCACGCTGGTCCACGATGACATCATCGACGAAGCCAAAACCCGGCGCGGCCGTCCGGCGGCCAATACGCAATGGGGGAATTCCAAGTGCGTGCTGGCGGGCGACTGGCTCTACATGCAGGCGTTCAAGATCGCCGTGCAGGAGCGCAACTTCCGCATCCTCGATACGCTGATCGAACTCACCCAGCAGATGGTTGAAGGGGAGTTGCTCCAGATAGAGAAGCTCGGCACGCTGATCACTCTGGATGAACATTTCGATCTCATTTTCCGGAAGACTGCCTGTCTTTTTTCTGTCTGCATGCGGCTGGGAGGAATTCTGGCGGGTGCCACTGCAGAGCAGGAATCTGCACTCGGCAAGTATGGCCACGATCTCGGCATGGCGTTTCAGATTGTTGATGATGTGCTCGATCTGACGGCATCCGAAGAAGTGCTGGGCAAGCCGGTGGCCAGCGATCTGCGCGAAGGTAAAGTGACGATGGCGGTGATTCACGCCCTCGAGCGCTGCTCCGCCGAAGAACGCGCCAAGATCGAGACAATTCTCCGGGACAGGCAGTTCAATGGCGTGACTCACGCGGATATTCTTGAAATTCTCCAGCGGTACGGATCGCTTGATGCCGCGACGTCACGTGCGGCGCAATATGCGGAGTCGGCCCGAAAATCGATCTGCTTCTTCCCGGATTCCGAGATCAAGCGGGCTCTGCTCTGGGCCCCGGAGTTTGTCGTCGCGCGTGAAAAATGAGACGTTCAGGGGTCAGGGGCCAGGGGCCAGTAATTACGATCTGGTCTGTAGACTCCTCTGACCGGCCAATTTCCTCTCCGCGAACTCGAACAAGCTCCTTAATTCCCTTCATAAGATGGCTGTGACCCAGAACACAGAACGTCGCAGAACACCCTCTTGATTCCCGTCACTTCGAAGGGTGACGGATGCCACAGAAAATTCGGTCTGGTTCGCCTCAGAATGCAGCCAGTTGATGGGGGTGTCCGCCAGAAGCGCGGAAGGCTAAGGAGACGCACTGGCATGCGAGTGGGGCACGAAGTGACCTCACCTCTCCCCTGGCGCCTGAGAAAGGCAGGCCGCCGGGGTCCTGTCTGCGGCGGACGACCGTCAGCACCCAAGACGGCGGCTTCAGTCGAAGCCTAGACGAAAGGCGCCAGGCGTTTCGACGCGCCGGCCCGGACAGGGCCGGAAAGGACTTCGAGTGCAGGCCGCTGTCTTGCTCACCCTGTCGAGGAAAGTCCTCCTGAGAGACTCGCTCCTCGCACAACAAGGCCGGACGGATTCCATCGGATCCGCCCGGCTTTGTTTATACTGGGTCCTTTCGTGGTCCGCTGAATCAAAACCTCTAACTCACTCCTATGAGCCATCTGCTAGCGATACTGGGGCGTCACGGGTATTCTCTGACTTTCGCCGTACTGTTGGCGGAGACCGTCGGCCTGCCATTCCCTGCCTCGATCGCGCTGGTTGCCGCCGGAGCGGCGATTGCCTCTCATACGCTTTCGGCCACGGGTGTTGTACTTGCCGCGCTGGCAGGTCTGATTCTGGGCGATATATGGCAATTCTGGCTTGGCCGATACACTGGCTGGGCCTTGCTGGGATTCCTTTGTCGGCTGTCGATGAACCCGGAGACCTGCATCCTGCGCTCCGCAGAGTCGTTCTACAAGCGCGGCAAAGAAACCTTATTGGTAGCCAAATTCGTTCCCGGGGTGAACACCATGGCTGCGCCGCTGGCAGGGAGTATGAAGATGCCATTCGGCCAGTTCCTGCGCCTCGACCTGGCCGGATGCGTGCTGTACGTCGCGACCTATCTTCTTCTTGGATATGTTTCCCGTGACTTTCTTGCCGCTGTCCTGAACAGCATTTACACGGCTAGCAGGGTGATGGAAGGCATCATCATCGCCGCTCTGATCGCCTATGTCGTTTACCGAATTGTGCAGTATCAGAAGTATCGGGAGTACTACTTCGTTCCGCGGGTACAGGCCGAAGATCTGGCTGCGCGACTGGAGGCCGGAGAGGCGGATCGCCTACAGATTGTGGATGTTCGCAGCCACGGTTACTACGACATCGGCGCCGAACGGATCTTCGGTTCAATCCGGATCGAGCCCAACAACCTTGAGGAAGAGATCAAGAACCTTCCCAAAGACAAGGACATTTATCTCTACTGTACTTGAGCACGCGAAGCCTCGAGCGCCCGGGTGGCGCACATACTGAGAGACAAGGGATTCAACACGTTCGTGATCATTGGCGGCATAGCCGCCTGGCGCAAAGCCGGGGGCCATCTCGAGTCCGTGCCCAAGAATGACCTCGTGAAGCTGCCCACATTCAGTTAAGAATTTGTCACCGGTATTCAGAAGCTATTGAGTCCGGTTGAGCAGGACTACAACCTTGCCGGCATCGGTGCTGCTATCGGTGCCTGCCAGCGCAATATCTGGACGCCCGTCCTGATTGAAGTCCGCTACCACCGCGCGACCGCCTGGAGCGCCGGCGAACAATTGGCCAGGTTGGAAAGTACCATCTCCATTGCCCAGCAACACCGATACGTTGTCGCTGAACACATCGGGAGCAGCCAGATCGAGAAACCCATCTTTATTGAAATCCCCGACGGCCAGCGACTGGATCGCTGAGAACAGCGCCGCCTCTCCCTCGTCAACGAATCCTGCCGATTGATATCTTCCGTTACCCTGCCCCAGCAACATTTCGATGACCCCACCTTCCTCCACCGCGAAGTCCGCGAGATTGTCGTGATTGAAGTCCCCGGTTGTGAAAGTGAATACGAAAAACGAACTAGTCACAGTTTTCGCCGGCGCGAAGCTTCCTTTTCCGTCGCCGAGTAGCACCGAAACACTGTCGTTGATTCCACTGCTCGAATAGGCGATGTCGGGATTCCCATCGTTATCGAAGTCGCCGGTCAGCACCTGGAATGCGAAATCGATGTCCGGACCAACTTTGACCGGCGCCGAAAAGCCGCCTTTGCCGTCTCCGGACAGCACCGAGATGCCCGCAACTCCGACGTTCGTGCCGAAATCAGATACCACGACGTCTTGATTTCCGTCGCGATTGAAATCCGCAGCTGCAACGAAATCGGGGAAGTCTCCCGCGGGAAAGCTAGCCGCAGGCTGAAAGCTGCCATTGCCCTTGTTCAGTAACACGGAAATGCCGCCGGGATCATCGGGATACTTGCCAAAATTCGCCGCAACAATGTCGGGAAGCCCGTCATTGTTGAAATCTGCCGTCGCCAATGACAGGGGGTCCGTTCCCACTTTCAGCGCGAGTTGTCGCGAGAACTTTGCTCCAACTTGCCCGAAGAACACTGAGACTGTGTTTCCATCTTGCGAGTTCCCGGCATTTACCGTCGCCAGGTCCGTGATTCCGTCGTGATTGAAATCAGCGCTCACCATCTGGACCGGACCTGCATTGTCGGCAATCGGTGAGACGTCGAGGAACTTGCCGTTGCCTTTGCCAAAGACAACGGAAACCGTATGGCCATCCAGGTTCGAACTGACGAAATCGCTCTTACCGTCGCGGTTGAAGTCTCCGGCCAGGACCGCAACTGGAGTGCGACCCACCGACAGGTTGACGGGCTTGCTGAAGCTTCCTTTGCCATCCCCCGTCAGGAGGGCGATGCTGGACGTATTGTTGTTCGCGACCAGCAGGTCGAGGTTGCCATCGCCGTTCATGTCAGCCACGTTTACGTACGACGGAAAGAAACCCTGAACCGGAGAAGCGCCCGACCCAACGGTGAATGGTACGGCATTCTGGAATGATCCATTTCCGTTACCGAGCAGGACCGAAACTTGATCCGTCAACGAATTTGTGACCACTACATCCGGTTTGCTGTCTTTGTTTACGTCCGCGATTGCCACTCCAATCGGGCCCTTCGCCACGGGCAGGTTCACGGCCGGCTGAAAAGTCCCATTGCCGAGCCCCATCAAAATGGACACGGTATTCCCATTCGGTCCGGAACTGCCTCCGCTTTGGTTGGAATTGGCTACGGCCAAATCGGGACGTGAGTCATGATTGAAATCGCCGACCGCAATGCCGAGTGGACCGCGCCCCACGGTCAAAGTCGTTCTGAGACTCAGGTTTCCTCGCCCGTCGCCCTGGAAAATGGAAACCGTGTTGGACGAGAAGTTGGCGGCGGCTATATCGGTCTTGCCGTCTCGGTTGAAATCGGCGGCAACGAGTGACTCCGGCAGCCCAGAATCCGTGATGGTCTTTGGAGCGCCCAGATTTCCTGTGCCGTCTCCCAGCAAGATTGATACGCCTGACAAGGTTGCGACAGCCACATCGAGCTTATGGTCCCCGTTGAAATCGGCAATGACCGCGGCCATGGTGCCGACTCCGCCGCTTGCAAATGATCGTTCCGGCTGAAACGTTCCGTCGCTATTGCCCAGCAGAACGCTGACCAATTGAAAATTCAGAGTCGAGTTAGGAATGACGAGATCGGCAATGCCGTCGCCATTAAGGTCGCCGCTGGCGAACAATTTGGGACCGTCGCCGGCTACAAAGTCACGATGCGCTGCGAAAGAGACCGAGCCCTGAGCTGCGAACGAATGGCTGCTAACAACCAGGAAGGCGCAGAGAACGGTTAGAGCGGTCCTCTTCAGCATGTCTGCGTCGTACATTTTGCATTTGCCTCTATCGTTTTTTGGTTTCAACATTCGCGAGGCAGACTATACAGGCGGGACAGCGCAGGTATGTCAAAGGGATGTCAATTCAGCCGTTAGGCTCCGAACTGCCGCAGGTGATGGTCAAGATGTTTGTACATGCCCCGGGCCCACTCAGCGGGCGTTAGCGCTCCAAAGAACGGATGCGGATGGCGCGTGCACTTTGCTTCCCCACCAGCGTGGAATTCTCGAACGCAGTTCTTAAGACGTTGCTGCTCGCGTGAAAAATCTCTTTGATCGCTGACCACGAGCGTCTTATCTGTCGGACTGCTCCTGGAGAACGGCTTTTCATTTGTGTAGATCGGCTTCACCAATGGACCGAGAATCCGGCCAAACCAGACACGTGGCAGGTTCACTTTGCCCGATGCCATATCGAACACGCCTGAACAGTGGGCCATCATCTGCGCAACATCCATCTTTCCCCATTGACGTTGGGTCGTCGGTGTAAGGCGCTCGATTCGCTCACAAACTTCGTCGACAGCATCCTTTTCGAACAGGTTTTTCACTTTGCCCCCCCGAAGATTCCGAAATCATAGCAGGAGTGTACAATTGCTCGGCTTTGCCATGGCACCCGACCCCGCACCAGGCGCTCCGGATCAATTCATCCCACTGGGTTCTTCCCCATCGCGAATGAGACTGGTGCTGTTCCTTCTGGGCGTCTCGGTCCTCTTCTGCTACATCGACCGCAGTAATCTCTCGATTGCGGCAGAGATGATCAAGGGTGAACTGCGAATTTCCGACTTTCAACTGGGGGCGCTGCTTTCTGTATTTTTCTGGGTCTACGCCTCGCTCCAACTCCCAGCTGGATGGCTGGTCGACCGCTTTGATGTGAAGTGGGTCTTTGCCGCGGGCTTCTTTCTCTGGTCCGCTGCCACCGCGGCAACTGGGCTGATGCACGGGTTTGCGGCGCTCGTGATTGTGCGCGCCGTGCTCGGAATTGGAGAGTCGATCGCATTCCCGTCGTATTCAAATATATTCTCCACGCATTTCACCGAAGGCCAGCGAGGCACGGCGAACGCCGCGTTGCAGATTGGACTGGCGATGGGGCCGGCTCTGGGTATGTACGTGGGAGGACGCGCGGTGGGCCATTTTGGCTGGCGGCCGTTTTTTCTGGTGCTCGGGCTGGGCAGCCTGTTGTGGCTTATTCCCTGGATCGCCGCCATGCCCAACCGGCATGCCTCGGCGCGAGTTGCGTTCCATTCGAAAGTGCGAATCATCGACATCTTTCGCATGCGATCGGCGTGGGGCTCGTGCTTCGGGCAGTTTGCCTTGAACTATTCTCTGTACCTCTTGGTGACCTGGTTGCCCAGCTACTTGATACGAAACCGGCACTTCACGATGAACGAGATGGCTACAGCTGGCGGCGTGATCTTCACTGTGTATGCGATTTCCGCATTTGTGTGTGGAAGATTGTCGGACCACTGGATCAAAGCGGGTCATTCTGCAACACGTGTCAGGAAATCCATGCTGGGCATTGGACTCACGGGAATTGGCGCGTCTCTTTTCATCGCGGCACTGGCTCCCAACGGCGTGGTAGTACCTGTTCTTGGCGCAGGCAGCGCGCTGCTGGCGATGGCGGGAACGAACAGTTGGGCCGCGGCACAGACGATTGCCGGGCCACGGGTCGCGGGACGTTGGACCGGAGTGCAGAATTTCGTAGGCAACATGGGAGGTGCTGGTGCTCCGGTGCTGACGGGATATCTGCTGGGCCGCACGGGAGAGTTCTACTTGCCTCTTGGGATTGCGGCTGTCATCGCATGGATGGGCACCTTCAGCTGGGTGTTTGTGGTTGGGCGCATTGAAGAGGTCGATTGGGATCTGGAAACGCACGGCTCTCGACTTCCTCTGGAACAGCCTGCGACGAGCGGCACGCGTCCGTAATACACTCCAGTCATGGAACCCCGCGAAGTTGAGATCAAGTTCCGCGTAAAAGATGTGCGTGCCCTGACTCGCAAACTGCGGGCCAGCGGATTTCGATTGGAGACGCGGCCCACTCATGAAATGAACACGCTCTATGACCTGCCCGGCGCAGTATTACGTGGACGAAAGGAATTGTTGCGCATACGCCAGTATGGCTCTGCTTGGACACTGACGCACAAAAGCGGCGGCAAGGTCGGCCGTCACAGTAGCCGCAAGGAACTTGAGACCGAAGTCAGCGATGGCAAAACTCTGGACGCGATCCTGAGGGCCCTGGGATATTCGCCGTCATTCTGCTACGAGAAACATCGCGCTGAGTGGACGGATGGGAAGGGTCAGGTTGTCGTGGACCACACGCCGATCGGCGATTTTTGCGAGATCGAGGGCAAATCACGCTGGATCGATGCGACTGCGACGAAGCTGGCTGTTGGACGCGACGAGTACATTACGAAGAACTATGCGACGCTATTTGCGGAATGGAAGCAGGAAACAAAGAGCGATGCGGAAGAGATGACGTTTAAGGCAGTCAAGCGCTGACAAGCGACTAAATCAGAGGTCCATTCCTGAGGATGGAAAAGTCAAGACCTCAACTGTCTACCAGGGGCAACGAGGATGGTGCAGATCCGGCCAAATGACTGAACGCCGGAGTGTTCCGCAGTGTAAGTCCTGTGTAAATTATTCCTTGTATACTATTGATAATAAACAAGATAAATACATTAGTTAAATCGATTTAAAAGGCCGCGGGAGCGCGCTGAATTCCCGCCGACCTGAGGGTCGACGGCGGTGCCGTTTGTCCATCTACTGCAAACGGAAACTCCGCGCGAGCCACTTCATGAGTTGAGCCGGTCTCGGAATCGACCCTTAAGTCTGTCTGGAACTATGCTCCGTGGCACTTCTTGTACTTCTTCCCTGACCCGCACGGGCAAGGATCGTTGCGACCGACTTTCTCCTCGCCACGGACGACCTGCTGTACCTGCTGGGTTTCACCTCCGCCAGCCATGCGTGCCTGCTCCAGTTCGCGGCGTTTGCGGCGCATGAAGGCTTCTTCCAGTTCGTCGGCCGATGTAGACACCATTCGCGCCGGACGGCGGCCATTTCCGTCGCCGCTGAGCGTCGCCGTAGCCGGCGCATCCGTTGGAGGCGCGGTCGGCTCCGGTGGCCGTTCCAGAATCTGCATCAGGTAGAGATACCGGACCGTGTCTTCCTGGAAGCGCCGCATCATCGCTTCGAACATCTCGAACGATTCCTTCTTGTACTCGACCAGAGGATCGTGCTGGCCGTAGCCACGCAGACCGATGCCCTCTTTCAAATGATCCATGCTGAGCAGGTGATCTTTCCACTGCTGATCGATGACGCTGAGCATGATCATGCGCTCGTGGTGACGCATCGCCAGTGGCCCGATGAGCGCTTCCTTGGCGTCGTAACGCTCCTTCAGCTTGGCAAAGATCGCGTCGCCTAGTTCGCCACGGGTTGTTTCCTCGGGCTTCACTCCCTCAGCCAGAAAGTCGACACCAAAGCGAGTAAAGATTGCATCTTTCAGGGCCTTGATGTTCCAGTCGTCGGCATGCGCCTTCTCAGGGCAGTACTCTTCCAGTTGATCGGCGAGGATCGATGCCACGTAGTCCTCGAGAATCAGATCCTTTTGGTCGATGCCTTCGAGCAAACGGCGGCGCAGGCCATAGACGGCTTCGCGCTGCTTGTTCATTACATCGTCGTACTCGAGCAGATGTTTCCGTGATTCGAAGTGCTGACCTTCCACGGCCTTCTGCGCGGTCTCGATGCGACGCGTAATCAGCTTCGACTCGATCGGAACTCCCTCTTCCATCCCGAGCCGCTGCAACAGCGTCGAGACCCACTCCTTGGCGAATATGCGCATCAAGTCATCTTCGAGCGCCAGATAGAAACGGGAGGAACCGGGATCGCCCTGCCGGCCGGCGCGTCCACGAAGCTGGTTGTCGATACGACGTGATTCGTGCCGCTCCGTTCCCAGAATGTGCAGACCGCCCACGGAGATGACCTCGCCGTGTTCCTTGTCGGTCTGCTGCTTGTAGCGGTTGAAGGCTTCCATCCACTTGTCGGTCGGGACGTTGTACTCGTTGCCGTTGTAATAGAAGACGGACGTCTGGCCATCTTCCTGGGGTCCTTCGATCTTGCCTTGCGCGGCGCGCAACTGCTGCGCGATGCCCTTCTTGACCATCTCCTGCTTGGCCATGAATTCAGGATTACCACCGAGCAAAATGTCAGTGCCGCGGCCTGCCATGTTCGTGGCGATCGTGACTGCGCCCTTGCGTCCGGCCTGGGCGACGATTTCCGCTTCGCGCTCATGGAACTTGGCATTGAGCACCACGTGCTTGATGCCTTTTTTCTTCAGCAAGTCGGAAAGCCGTTCCGATTTTTCAACGGATGTCGTACCCACCAGAACGGGCTGACCTTTTTCGGCCAGTTGCTGGATTTCATCTGCCGCCGCGAAGTACTTTTCCTTCTCCGTGCGGTAGACGATATCGGGATTCTCGATGCGCAGCATTTCCTTATTCGTCGGGATCACGACCACTTCGAGCTTGTAGATCTTGTCGAATTCGGCGGCTTCGGTCTCGGCCGTACCAGTCATTCCCGCCAGTTTCTTGAACATGCGGAAATAGTTCTGGAAGGTAATGGTCGCCAGCGTCTGGTTCTCGCGCTCGATCTTGACGTTCTCTTTGGCTTCCACCGCCTGGTGCAGGCCGTCGGACCAGCGCCGTCCTGGCATCATGCGTCCGGTGAACTCATCGACGATGATGACCTCGCCATCTTTCACCACGTATTCCACATCACGCCGATAGAGCGCATGCGCTTTGACCGCCGTTTCGACGTGGTGCTTCCAGCCCCAGTTCTCCGGGTCGGAAATGTTGCCGATTCCCAGGAGTTGCTCCACCTTCTCCCAGCCTTCGTCGGTGACCGTGACGTTGCGGTGCTTCTCGTCGACAACGAAATCGCCGGTGTAGGTTGGCGGTTCTCCGGGAGGACCTTCGATGGTCTCGCCCTTCTCCAGCTTTGGAATGATGCGGTTGACCTTGTAGTACTTGTCGGTAGACTCTTCGCTCGCGCCGGAAATGATCAGCGGCGTACGGGCTTCATCGATAAGGATCGAGTCAACTTCGTCGACGATTGCGTAGTTATGGCCGCGCTGCACGCAATCCTTAAGGTCGAACTTCATGTTGTCGCGCAGATAGTCGAAGCCGAATTCGTTGTTCGTTCCGTAGGTGACATCCGCGGCATAGGCGGCGCGGCGTTCCTCGTCGTCAAGATCATGGACGATGACGCCGACCGTAAGCCCGAGGAAGCGATACAGCTTGCCCATCCACTCGGAGTCGCGTTTAGCCAGGTAATCGTTGACCGTAACAACGTGTACCCCGCGTCCGCTGAGTGCGTTCAGATATACGGGAAGGGTGGCGACCAGCGTCTTGCCCTCACCGGTCTTCATTTCAGAGATCTTGCCGTCGTGCAACACCATGCCGCCGATTAGCTGCACGTCAAAGTGCCGCATGTTGAGCACGCGGCGTCCGGCTTCGCGGACGACGGCAAACGCCTCGACCAGAATCTCGTTCAGAACTTCCTGCAGCGCGTCGTATTCTTCTTTTTCAAACTGTTTCTGCTGATCGAGATCGGCTCCGTCCCCATTCTCCGGCTGGGACGCCTCGCCTTGCGGATTCTTCGTAACCTGGCTCAGCCGCTCCAGGATGCGCTTGCGGAATTCGTCTGTTTTGGCGCGCAGTTCCTCATCCGTGAGCTTCTGAATCTCAGGCTCAAGCGCGTTGATCGACTGCACGTTCGGCATCAACGCCTTGATGACGCGCTCGTTCTTCGTCCCAAAAACTTTACCTAACAGAGTGTTGATCAAGCCGGAAATCCTTCGGAGGGCAGAAAACGCCCCAATAGCGTCTCTAAAAGCCTAGCACATTAGATGCAGCAGAAGTCTGCTCAAGACCAATCATCCCGGTATAATGACGGCACCGGAGGCTGTATGAACCGTCGCCTCTCCTTGCTGGTAATCGCAGTTCTCCTAGGAACCGCTCTTCTGCCCAACCAGGCTATCGCGAAAGACAAGAACAAGTCCGTATTGCCCGAGTACGTATTACGGGCTGAAACCGTGCTCGTCATGATCGATCCTGACGCAGGCGAACCTCTGGATCAGCCGGCGATAAATGCAGCTGCCCGCGACAATGTGGAAAAAGCGCTGTCAGAGTGGGGGCGTTATCGCCTCGTACTCGACGGTCAGCATTCGGACCTGGTGATTGTGGTCCGCACTGGAGACGGGAAGATGGCACGACCCACGATGAAAGGTGGGGGCATCGATCAGCGCGGGGGCGTAGCCCAATCCACGGACACTACTGTCCGTATCGGCGTGCAACATGGGCAAAATCCGACGAGCAATCCGACCATGGATCCAATGGATCGGGGACCTCACATCAGCAATGAAATCGGCCCGTCGGAGGACTCATTCGAGGTCTTCATGGGAACCGAGCACGATCCCCGGGATTCCCGGCCGGTCTTTCGCTACATCAAGAAGGACTGCCTGAAGCCTAGCCCGAATGTGCCCGCAGTTGAGGAGTTTCGCAAGGCCGTTGCCGAGGCGGAAAAACCGAAAACTCCCAAGACGCCATAGGACGCGTTCTGGCGGATACTCACCATGATGACTTCGCTCCTGATGACTCGACGCCTCCCTTCCCTGCTAGCGCTTGTCCTTTTGCTCAGCGCCTCTGCTCTTGCTAAAGACAAAAAGGGTAAGGTTCCGGAATATGTTTTGCAGGCGCAAACCGTAATTGTTGCCATCGAACCAGATGTGGGTGAGCCTTTGGATACTCCAAATTCAAACCTGCAGGCCCGAGAGAATGTAGAGAGAGCTCTTGCACAATGGGGTCGATTCAAGATCGTTCCAGACGGACAAGAGTCAGATCTGGTTGTGGGAGTTCGAGTCGGAAGTGACCAGGTTTTGCGTCCGACGATCAAAGGCGGCCCTCTCGACGACAACATACGGTTTGGACAAAGGAGCCAAGGTCCGCCTTTGGGCGGCGGACCAAGTGCCGATCCGAATAGCCGCAGTCCTCGCGTCACAAACGAAGTTGGACCAACTTCCGATTCTTTCTTTGTATACCGAGGAGGCTCAGCCAATCCGTTTGGCACAACCGTGCTCTGGAGTTATACGGCAAAGCACTGTCTACAAGCGCCTGAGATCAAAGCAGTCGCGGAGTTCAGAAAAGCAGTGGCGGACGCTGACAAATCAAAGGCGCCCAATACTCCCTGAGTTACTGATCGTGGGACTGCTTTTCCTGTAATATTCCCCACGACCCATGCCCACGTTCTACGACCGCTTTCTGGAATGCGCCCAGCGCTGGCCAAACAATACTGCCCTCGAACTTCAGCGGCACGATCATCTTGAAAGTTGTACCTACGGAGAACTTCATCGTTGGGCCGAAGCTGTCGGCCGATGGATCACGGAAAACAAGTTTGCACCCGGTTCTCGCCTCGCGATTCTTGCCGATAATCATCCTCGCTGGGTTGCCGCCTATCTCGGAATCATCGCCTCCGGCTGCGCCGCCGTTCCGCTAGACACAGCTCTTCACGATGACCAGATCGTCAAACTCCTGAAAGACAGCGGAGCCTCAGCGATCTTCGTCGATGTAAAGCACGTTCCGGTGACCCGCCGCGCGGTCGAAGAGCTGAAGATCGGCATGATCTTGACCGACCCTGACCGCATGACTGCACCGGCCGGCAATGACCATTTTCTTGCCAATCTGCCCGACATCTTCAAAGCCGGGCCTGGATCGTTTAAGCCCGTACCGGTGAAGACCGACGATCTCGGCGCGTTGCTCTACACATCCGGGACAACGGCCGATCCCAAAGGCGTCATGTTGACGCACGCCAATTTTCTGGGTGAGGTCGAGGCGGTATTCAATTGGGTGAATCTAGGTCCCGATGACGCTCTGCTTGGTGTGCTGCCGCTGTTTCACGTGCTGGCGATGATGGCGAACCTGCTTCTGCCACTTGTGAAGGGATCGCGTGTCGTCTATCTCGAAACACTCAATACCAGCGAACTGCTCAAGGCATTGCAAGAACGGAATATCACAGCTTTTGCTGTCGTGCCACAGTTCTACTACCTGATTCATGAGCGGATTTTTCAGGAGATCAAGAAACGCGGACCCGTTACGCAGAAGATCTTCGGCGCAATGCTGATACTGAATCGCACGCTGCGCAAGGTCGGTATCAATGCCGGACGGACTCTGTTCCGAAAGGTTCATGACACGATGGGTCCGAAGATGCGCTATTTCGCGACGGGCGGTTCGCGCTTCGATCCGTCCATCCAGAAAGACTTCCACGATCTCGGCATCGACGTGATGCAGGCTTTGGGGCTTACCGAGACCACGGCCGCAATCTTCGTCAATTCGCCAAACGACATTGTCATCGGTTCATGCGGTAAGGCAATGAAAGGCGTGGAGGGCAAGATAGTCGATCCGCAACCGCAGGAAGAGGGTGGACCAGCGGTAGGGGAGATCGCTGTCCGCGGAGCGGTCGTGATGAAAGGATATTGGAATCGTCCCGATGCTACGGCCGCGACGTTACGCGACGGGTGGCTTTACACCGGCGATCTGGGATATTTCGATTCGGACGGGAACCTGTTCGTCACCGGCCGAAAGAAGGAAGTCATTGTTCTCAGCAACGGCAAGAACGTTTATCCCGAAGAGATCGAAGCCCACTACATGAAGTCTCCTTTCATCAAGGAAATCGCGGTGATGGGACTGGAGGGCAAACCCGGCGAGGAGCGCGACCGGCTGCATGCGGTGATCGTTCCGAATTTCGATGAGTTGCGCAAGCGCAAGATCGTGAACGCAAAAGAGGTGATCCGCTTCGACATCGAAGGACTATCTCCGCAGATTGCCTCCACCAAGCGCATCAAGAGCTACGACATTTGGCAAGACGATCTTCCCCGCACCACGACGCGCAAGATCAAGCGCTTTGAAGTAGAGAAGCGCGTGAAGGCGAATCAAGCCAGAAAAGTTTCCGACGATGCGGACTTGCCGGCGGAAAAGCCGCTCACCGAAGAAGAATCTGCGTGGCTCAATCAGCCAGACGTGCAGAGAGGATTGAAGATTGTGCGTGCATCCGCACAGTCTGCGCCCCCGACGCTGAGGCCGACTCACAATCTGGAACTCGATCTGGGTCTTGACTCAATGCAACGCGTGGAGGTGCTCAGCCGGTTGGAGGAAGAACTCGACGGCAATCTCGAAGAGTCGCGACTCACTGACATTTATACAGTTCGCGATCTCATCGATGCGGTGTTGCAGAGCGCAGCCAGCGGCGGCGGTGCTCCGGCGGCGCGAACTCCATTCGCAGGCTGGAAAGCGATCCTGGCCGAGGATCCCACCGATCCGGATGTTCTTGCTCTGGCACAGCCTATCCAGTTCAAGACCAAGTTCTGGTACTTCGTTTCGCGGTTGATACAAGTGATCTCACTCGACCTTTTTGACCTAAAAGTCAGTGGGATCGAAAAACTACCCAAGGGCGGGGCGTTTCTCATCTGTTCGAACCATCAAAGCTATCTTGATCCGCTGATTATGACGAGCGTCTTGCCTGCCGAAGTGAGCATGCGAATGTTTGCCGTGGGTACGAGTGAAATCTTTGGTGAGGGTTTCATGCGACGGCTGGCTCGGTCCCTACGAGTTGTCGTGCTCGACCCCGATGCGAACCTGGTGCCCGCGATGCGCGCTGGAGCATTTGGCCTTCGACAAGGAATGGTGCTGATTCTGTATCCCGAGGGAGAGCGGTCAATCGACGGCACGCCGCGAACTTTCAAAAAGGGTGCCGCGATTCTATCGATTCATAGGCAGGTGCCAATTGTCCCGGTAGCAATCGATGGCTTCTTCGATGCCTGGCCACGGAACCAACGCTTCCAGGGATTCAAACCGCTGAAGATTCAGTTTGGAGATCCGATCCTGCCTCCGCCAGAGTCAGAAGCGTCGGAGCAGGCTTATGACAATATGACCGCAGACTTGAAGGCACGAGTCGTAGAGATGTGGGAAGGCATGCGCAGCAAGTAGTGTTTAGGCACCCGCCGCAGTGGCAGCATCTCCGCCAAAGACTTTGCTGAAGCCTCCAACCACCATGGAATCGTAGTGATTCGTCGCACGCTTGATTACTTCCTGGCCGGCTTGCGATGGCGACAACTTCGTGCCCCTGAGACCTGTCGTCAAAGCGTCGTACTCTTCTGCCAGTACAAGAATCTGCACCTCAAGCGAAGCATCTTCCGGCTTCGCTCCAGATTGCCGCAGTTGACGTTCGGACAGAAAAATGGGGATGGCACGCCGCAGTGAGCCGCCCATAGCTGCCGCCATCGAGGTGAACCGGCTCTGGCTTCCTTTCCCTTTGCGCAATTCTTCTTCTGAAACCTGCGCCGCTTTGATCAAGACTTCATTCGTGATGCCCATATCTTTCAAATTAAAGAGCAGTGCGGCTGTGCGGATGTCTTCGACACTTTGTCCGTCGAGGCCGACAGCTTCGGCGATCTTGTCGGCGCACATCGAAATCCGGTAACCGTGCGTGTCACTGTACTTCTGATTGGCCAGGAAGTTTTGCAGGATCACCAGCATCCCGTCGTAGCCCTCTTCCATTTCCCGCAGGCTCTTCTGATTGTGTTCGTAAAGAGTGCCCGTTGCGTAACCCGCCACCATCAGGATCCCGCCCCAAACGGTCAGGTCAAACCAGAGTCCAAACTGGACCTCGACACGGCGCGTGAACATGCCTGGATTCAAGAAGACGAGGAGCACCACGAGGATGATGCTTGCGACCGCCGTCAGCGTGGCATGCCGCCGCCCGAAGTGGTAGGCGGAATACAGCGTTGGCAGGAAATAAAAGACCAGAGCCATTCGCTGCGACGCGACCACGAAATTCAACAGCGCAGCGATCACGACCAGGAACAGCAACAGCCAGAGTTCCGGATTAATCTTTCTCACAGTGCCTCCGGGGGTGAGGTACCGCTCTCGAAGCGAACTTAACCTCAAGGCCAAGCTTGCCCGTTCTAGTATTTTCCCGGAGTGCGGGAGAGGCCCAAAATTACGGAGGTAACAGTGGCCGGGTACCGATGCTATTTTGCGCGCGGATGCGTCTGATCGTAGACCTGCAGTACGTGCTTCATGGAAAGTTGTGTGTACCGCTGGGTTGTCGCCAGGCGCTCGTGGCCCAGCAGTTCCTGGATCGCGCGCAGGTCCGCACCTTCCTCAAGCATGTGGGTGCCGAATGCGTGACGGAGCGTGTGCGGGTGCACGTCAGGAGAGAGGCCCTTCGACACAGCAATCTTCTTGATGATTCGGCCAACGCTGCGTGTGGTGAGGCGTCCGCCCCGTTGATTGATCAGCAGCGCGGTTGAGTTCTTGCGAGCATCGCCAAGCACCGCCTGCCGTGCAGGAAGGTAGGCAACCAGAGCGGCTTTTGCGGAGCCTCCGAAAGGAACGTAACGCTCCTTCTTCCCTTTCCCGCGAATCAGAATCGCTTCGGCACTCAGGCGGACATCGTCCAGATTGATGCCGATCAACTCGGAGTTGCGAATTCCACATCCGTAGAGCAGTTCGAGAATGAGCCGATCGCGCTCGGGAAATGACGCGGTCTCCGGCATCTGTCCATCAAGAACCGAATTCATCTCCTCGATGGTCGGAACGCGCGGTAATTTCTTTGGCAGCTTCGGCGTCGCGACCAGCTTGGCAGGATTCTGATCGACCACGCCTTCCTGTGCGAGCCAGCGATAGAGAGAGCGCACGGCAGCCAGAGAACGCGCCACAGACGTCTTGCCCAACCCCTTCTCGAAGAGTTGGGACAGGAATCCTCGGATCGCGATGTGATCGATCTGCTTCCATCCGCGCGAACCGGCGTAG
>Ga0335082_10001740_pt1 | contig 23273 bp, 19 predicted proteins | sample Lox_Sample_41_FD_206718 | JGI IMG/M metagenome (GOLD analysis project Ga0335082, IMG submission 206718) | Soil microbial communities from Loxahatchee National Wildlife Refuge, Florida, United States - Lox_Sample_4.1 | ecosystem: Environmental > Terrestrial > Soil > Wetlands | place: USA...
GGGATCGTGAGGATCCAAGCGTAGACGATCCGCCCCGCGACTCCCCAGCGCACCGCCGAGAAGCGTTGCGTCGAACCCACGCCCACGATTGCCCCGGTGATCGTGTGCGTGGTCGACACGGGAATTCCCCAGACCGACGCGAGAATGACCGAGGCGGCTCCGCCGGTCTCGGCACAGAATCCCGAAAACGGCTTGAGCTTCGTGATCCGCGTTCCCATCGTTCGGACGATCCGCCAACCGCCCGTAAAGGTGCCGGCCGCGATTGCCGCGTGGGCCGCCAAGATGATCCAGAGCGGCACCGTCTTCAGGTCCGGCAGGTGCATCCAGTGCAGGGACGAGCCCGGATCCTCGAAGAGCTTGCGGTTGGCCACGAGGAGGCCGGCGATGATGCCCATCGTTTTTTGCGCGTCGTTGGTTCCATGGGACAAGGAAAAGAAGGCGGCCGACCCAAGCTGCGCCCGCCGGAACCAGCGATCCACGAAACCGTAGGGGAACTTCCGGAAGGTCCAGGACACCGCGACCATCAAGATCCAGCCAAACGTCAGCCCGATCAGAGGCGAAAGCGCGATGAAGGACAGCGTCTTGACCCAGGCCGCTCCCGGGACGATGGCCTTGACCCCGACCCGTGCCACGGCGGCGCCCGCGTAACCGCCGATCAAGGCATGGGACGAGGACGACGGGATTCCGAAGTACCAGGTGATCACATTCCAGACGATTGCGCCGATGAGGCCTCCCAGGACGACGTCCGAGTTGACGATGGCGACGTCGATGAGACCGCTGCCCATGGTCTTCGCGACGGCCGTCCCGAACACGAAAGCCGCCACGAAGTTGAAGAAGGCCGCCCAGAACACCGCCACGAGAGGCGTCAGAACGCGCGTCGACACGACCGTGGCAATCGAGTTCGCCGAGTCGTGCATCCCGTTGATGAAATCGAAGACGAGCGCGACGGCGATGATGAAGAGGACGTAATTCACGGCTTCCCGCCATCCTCCCGATGCCGGAGGCGCGGCCGGGAGCCGCACCGACGCTCGGCGCCGGGCCGCCTCGCGCCTCGCTCTGGGCTCAAGAGTGTTTCAGGACGACACTCTCGAGGATGTGCGCGACCCCGGCGCACTGATCGATGCAACGTTCCATGTTGTCGTAGATGTCCTTCCACTTGATCACCTCGAGAGGAGCCGTCTGCTCGCGAAAGAGCGAGGCCACCGCCTCGTGGTAGGCCACGTCCCCCTCATTCTCGAGCTGCTTGATGCGAATGCAGTGCTCGACGACTCCCTTCTGCTTGCGCAGGGCGGAGACGGCCTTGACGAGCTCTTGAGTCGCCCGCACGATGATCTGGGACAGCGCGTGAGAGAGGGGGGTCGGCTCCGAGACGTTGAAGAGGGAAATGCGGCGCACGGTGCCGTCGATCAAGTCGATGACGTCGTCCAGGCGAACCGCGAGCGCGTGGATGTCCTCGCGGTCGATCGGTGTGATGAAGGTCTGGTCGATCCCCCGCAGGATCTCGTGCGAGATCTCGTCGCACTCGTGCTCGAGACGTTTGATCTGGTCGGCGGCCGCCGCGACGGAAATTTCCTTCTCGAAGAAACGAGAGAGGATGATGGCGCCGTCGGAGATGCGGTGCGCCATGTCGGTGAAACGGTCGAAGTACTTGCCGTCCCGCGGAAGAAAGTTGAGCATGCGGCCCTTTCGAACGGCCGGTATGCTACCCCACACTTCACGGATCGTTTACGCCCGACTTCACACCGACGTCCGGCCGCCTCACGGGTCCCCGAGGAAATCCCTCGGTAGCCGATCTGTCATGCGGGTGAGCCGCGCGCCACTAAGCGGCGGGCAGCGTGACCCGGAAGGTGCTTCCGGCCCCGACCTCGCTCTCGACATCGATCCGCCCGCCGTGGAGCTGGACGAGGTGCTTCACGATCGCCAGACCCAGGCCGGTTCCGGGCCGGCTCTTCGAGCGCGAGCGATCGACCTGGTAAAAGCGCTGAAAGATCTTTTCCTGCTCGGCGCGCGGTATTCCTGGACCCTCGTCCACGATCGAGAAAAAGACCTCGCCGCGCTCGCGCCCGGCGTAAAGGCGAACGGTCCCGGCGTCGCGGGAGAACTTGATCGCGTTGTCGAGCAGGTTCCGGATGATCTGGCCGAGGCGCCGGCGATCCGCGTCGACCGAGACCTCTCCGTTCGCGCTCACCGCGAGTCGGATCGACCGACTGGCCGCGGCGGAGGAGAGATCCCGCGCGACCTCGCTCAAGAGTCCCGAAAGAGACAGCGGCTCCTTGCGCAGCTCCACGGCGCCGCTCTCGATTTGCGCCAGGTCCATGAGGTCGTCGATGAGCTCTCGCATCCGGTCCGACTGTCGGCGGATCATGGACAGCAGCTCCGTCGACTCGGCCTCATCCGGGCCTCCCTCCGACAGCGTCTCGGCGGCCGCGGCGATCGAGGCGATTGGGGTGCGCAGCTCGTGAGAGACGTCCGCCACGAAGGTGCGGCGCATCGATTCGGTGCGCTCGAGCCTCGTGACATCCCGCAAGACTCCCACCGCGGCGCCTCGGGACCCCTCGGGAAGAGGCACCACGGTGACCTGCCAGACCAGCTCGTCGGCGAGTCGGACCGTCCGCTCCGAGGTCTCGCCGCCCTTGAGCGCGGCCTCGAAGATCTCGAGCATGGCGCGGTGCCGCAGCAAGTCATAGAGAGCCCGGCCCGCGGGCGCCGGAACCCCGATCATGCGGGCGAATCGGGCGTTCGATTCCAGGACCTGGAGGCGCCCGTCGATGACCACGAGCCCGTCCGGCAACTGCTCGAAGACGGTGGCGGTCAGGCGCCGCTCCGCGTCCGCTCGCTCGGCCGCGCGCTCGAGCGAGTCCTTCATTCGCCGCAGCGAGGCGCCGAGCAGCTGCACCTCTTCGCCGCCCGCGCTCGGGAGCTCCCGCTGCGTCTCACCCGCCGCAATCGCCGAAGCCGCCTGCGTCAGCGACGCGATCGGTTGGGAGAATCTCTTCGAAATCGATCTCCCGATCAGGAAGAGCGCCAGACAGGCCAGCACGATGGCGACCCGCGCCGACCAGAGGTAGGGACTCTCGAGTTGACGCACGTCGGCCGCCGCGACCGAGAGGCGCAGCACTTCGCCTCCGGGCAGCCGGCGCGCGAAGTACAGTCGATCCTCGCCCTCCGTGGCGGAAAACCGCCGCGCGGTCCCCGACCCGCCTTCCCGCGCCTCGCGGATCTCGGGGCGGTTCCCGTGGTTTGCCATGGCCGGTACGTCCGACGGCAACAGGTCCGTGTCGTTCGTCACGCGTCCGTCTGGCGCGACGAGCGTGACGCGGCACTCGAGCTCCTTCGCGAATTGCCGCAGGAACTCGTCGAGCGACTCGGGCCGGTTCTCGAAACGCCCGAGCTCTCCCGCCAGATGGTCGCGCTCGCGCTCGACGCGCTCGGCCACACGATCCTCCACGGCCCGGCGCAGAGTCGCGTCGAAGACGAGGATCAGCGACATGGCCGCCGCGGCCGACAGAATGCCGAAGACGGTGGTGAAGCGGGATCCGAGTCGCATCAGTTTCGACGGTCGGCGTCCGGCGGCACCGCGTCGGGCCGGGTAACGCGCATGTGAGGAGCTTACTTCGTGGGCGTCTCGCGATACCGATATCCGAGCCCGACGACCGTCTCGATCCGTTCTTCGCCGAGCTTGCGCCGCAGGGCGCGGATGTGAACGTCCACGGTCCGTGTCTCCACGTCCGCATCGTAATCCCACAGCCTTGCCAGGATGGCGTCGCGGGTGACGACGCGGGAGCGATTACGGATCAGGAGCCAGAGCAGATCGAACTCTTTCTTGGTCAGGTGAATGCGCTCGCCCTTGAGCCGAACCTCGAAGCGGGCGCGATCGACGTGCAGATCGCCGTCGTCGAAGACCTCCTCCTCGGAAGTCTCGAAGGCCGCGACCCGCCGCAGGTGCGCGTGGATTCGAGCCAGGAGCTCCCGCATCGAGAAGGGCTTGGTGATGTAATCATCGGCTCCAATCTCGAAACCGAGCAGCTTGTCGCGCTCCTCCACCCGGGCGGTCAGCATGATGATCGGCACCTTGCGGGTCTCGTCCGCTCTCCGGAGCTCGCGGCAGAGGGCGAGACCGTCGATGTCGGGCAGGTTGAGGTCCAGGATGACGAGATCGAAGGGCTTCTCCTGAAGGGCGGCGAGCGCGGCGATTCCCGAGATGTAGTGTTCCACCTGGTAGCGCTTCTCCTTGCGCAGGTTCAAGCGGATCGTGTAGGCAATGTCCGCATCGTCCTCGATCAAGGCGATGCGCTTCAAACCCGCTGGCTCCCGACTCGCCACAAGAGTGGTCGTCTTGCCGCGTGTCGTGGACGTTTTCGTCTGAGCGGCCATCGCTAGCCGAACCTTCCGGTGATGTAGTCTTCCGTGATCTTCTGCCCCGGATTGGTGAACATCTTTTCGGTTCGGTCGTACTCCACCAGGCGGCCCAGCATGAAGAAGGCCGTGTACTCGGAGACCCGCGCCGCCTGCTGCATGTTATGGGTCACGATGGCGATGGTGTAGTCCCGCTTGAGCTCGTAGATCAGCTCCTCGATTTTCTGCGTGGCGATCGGGTCGAGCGCCGACGCCGGCTCATCCATCAACACGACCTCCGGTTCGACGGCCAGCGCCCGGGCGATGCAGAGGCGCTGCTGCTGCCCCCCGGAAAGCCCCAGCGCGGAGGTCTGGAGCCGATCCTTGACCTCGTCCCAGAGGGCCGAGCCACGCAGCGCCTTCTCCACCCGTTCCGGCATCTCCGCTCGAGAGCAGAGGCCGTTGATCTTCAGGCCATACGCGACGTTGTCGAAGATGGACTTGGGAAACGGATTGGACTTCTGGAAGACCATGCCGACCCGCCGGCGCAGGTCGACGATGTCAACGCCCGGCCCGTAGATCTCCTTGCCGTCCAGGAGCACGTCGCCCTGGACCCGCGTGTCCACGATGATGTCGTTCATGCGGTTCAGACACCGAAGGAACGTCGACTTACCGCAACCCGACGGCCCGATGAACGCGGTGACCGACTTTTCGGGGATCTTGATCGAAATGTCGTAGAGGGCCTGGTTCGCGCCATAGAAGAAGTTCAGCCCCCTCGCCTCCATGCGGATCGCCGAGGTGAACTCGAGCGTCGACACGGCCTTTGGCGTCGGCGGCGCGGCGCCGAGTGGCAGGGCCGGGGGCCGCTCGCGCTCCGTGTCGCTCACAACAGTCTCGGTCATGTCCGGTGCATCCTTTCTAGCCGCTTGGTCACGACTCGAGCGAGAACCGAGAAAACGAAGACGCCCGAGACCAGAACGAGTGCCCCGGCCCACGCTTGTCGATGCCAGTCATCATATGGCGAGATGGCATAGGTGTAGATCTGCACGGTCAATGACGCGATCGGCTGATCGATCCGCGTCGTGAAAAATCGGTTGTTGAAAGACGTGAACAGCAGCGGTGCGGTCTCGCCCGAAATCCGAGCCAGCGCCACGAGGATGCCCGTCATGATCCCGGGAAGGGCCGCCGGAAGCATGACCGAGAACGCCGCACGGGAACGTGTGGCCCCCAGGGCGAGCGCCCCCTCTCGCAGCGTTCCGGGGACGAGGTTCAGGAGCTCCTCCGTCGTGCGGGCGATGATCGGAATCATCATGAACCCGAGCGCGACTCCGCCGGCAAGCGCCGAGAAATGCTTGACCGGCATCACCACGAGGCCATAGGCGAAGATCCCGATCACGATCGAGGGAATTCCGTTCAAGACGTCCGCCGTGAACCGCGTCGCCGTCGACAGCCGCGTGCGAGGGTACTCCGAGAGGTACACGCCGGCGATCAGGCCAACCGGGACGGCCAGCGCGGACGCGATCGCGATCAGATAGAGCGTGCCGACGATCGCATTGGCCATGCCGCCGCCGCTCTCGCCGACCGGCTTTGGCATCTTCGTGAAGAAGTCCCAGTTCAACGACGAAAAGCCCTGTTGAAGGACATAGAAGAAGACGAAGAACAGAGGGACGAGCGCCAGCAGGACCGCCCCTGCACAGAGGGACTCAACGAATCGGGAAAAAGCCTTTCGACGCACCGACCGTGTCACGCGGCCGCCTTCTCCGGCGCGAACGCCGCGGTCTTCGGCTTCCGGATCTTCACCTCGCGGGTCACGCTCCAGATGAGCAGGCGGGAGAGCGCGTTGATGACCAGGGTGATGACGAAGAGAACCAGCCCGATCTCGATCAGGGCGCTCAGGTAGAGATCGTCCGCCGCCTCGGTGAACTCATTGGCGATGACGGCGGCCATGCTGTACTGCGGCGCAAAGAGCGACCAGGACACCTGCGGGTTGTTTCCGATGACCATCGTGACCGCCATGGTCTCGCCGATCGCGCGGCCGAGGCCCAGAATGACGGCGCCGATGATGCCGGTTCGCCCATAGCGCATCGCCGCCTGGATCGCCTCCCAGCGCGTCGCGCCGAGCGCGTAGGCGGCCTCGCGCTGCGTGTCGGGAACGGCCCTCAAGACCTCCCGCGCCACCGAGGAAGTGAACGGGATCACCATCACGGCCAGGATGATCGCCGCCGTTCCCATCCCGACGCCCAAAGGAGGACCGGAAAAGAGCGGGATCTTCTTCATCCAGGCGGGCGTCAGCACCTCGAGCTTTCGGACGATCGGCACGAGCACGAAGACGCCCCATAGGCCATAGACGATCGAGGGGATTGCTGCCAACAACTCGGTCAGAAAAGCCAGGGGCGTGCGCAAGGGCCTGGGTGACAGCTCCGAAAGAAAGATGGCGATGCCGAGTGCCACGGGAGTCGAGAGCAGCAGCGCCAGGAACGACGAGTAGAGCGTGCCCCAGATGAAGGGCCAGGCCCCGAAATCGCCGGCGACCGGGTCCCAGACCTTCGTCGCCCAGAAGCCGAAGCCGAACTTGTGGACCGAAAGACGCGAGGTCCGGTAGAGCTCGAAGGCGATCGCCGCGACGAGCAGCGCCACGAGAAACGCGAAGAATCCCGTTGCTAGACGGAAGAGGCGATCATCCGTGCTCCGACGAGGGGAATGGGTTTTCGCCACCTCGGACCTTTCTCTTGCCGCCGTGTCAGAGCTTGATACGCTTCAGGGCCTCGATCTCGAGCGCAACGACGCCTTCCGGCACCGGAGCGTAACCGAGGTCCGGCGCGAATCGCTGGCCGTCAGTCAGGGCCCACTTCATGAAGTCCACCATGATCTTCGCTCGCTGCTGGTCCTTGGGTTTCTCGTAGAAGAGCAGCCACGTAAACGACGAGATCGGGTAGACACCCGAGCCGGGGGCGTTGGTGATTGAGACCCGAAAGTCCGGCGGCATGGCCTTGGCCGCAGCGGCCGCGGCAGCGGTGACCGACTCGAGGCTGGACCGGACGAACTCGCCCGAGGAGTTCTGGACGGAGCCGTAGTCGATCTTGTTCTGGAGGGCGTAGATGAGCTCGACATAACCGAACGCTCCCGGCGTCTGCTTGACCAGTCCCGCGACACCCTCGTTGCCCTTGCCGCCCACGCCGACGGGCCAGTTGACCGACGTCGCCACTCCGACCTTGCTCTTGAACTCGGGCGAGATCTTCGAGAGGTAGTCCACCCAGATGTAAGTCGTGCCGGAGCCGTCGGAGCGATGGACGATGGCGATGTCGGTTCCCGGCAGGTTCGCGCCGGGATTGAGGCCCGCGATGGCCGGATCGTTCCACTTGGTGACCTTGCCGAGGACCATGTCGGCGATGACCTTGCCGGTGAACTTCAGCTCCGCGCTGACCCCCGGAATGTTGTAGATCGGTACGACGCCGCCGAGCACCGTCGGAAGATGCAGGACCTTCCCCGGCGCCGCCGCCTGCTGCTCGGGGGTCATCGGGCCGTCCGTGGCGCCGAAGAAGACTGTTTGGTTCGTCAGCTGGCGGATGCCGCCGCCCGATCCGATCGATTGGTAGTTGACCTCGATGTCGGGATGAAGCTTGTTGTACTCGGAAAACCACTTGGAATAGATCGGGTAAGGGAACGTCGCCCCGGCGCCGTTGATCTGAACCTTCTGTGCCAAGCCCGGGAGCGCTAGCAAGAGTGCTGCGGCTCCGATGGCCAGCAATCGGAGAGCCTTCATCGTCTCACCTCACAGAAAATGTAAAGTTCGAATGTTAAAACCGCACGAAATTTGCGTTAACTAGAAGTTGAAGAGGGAGCTAATAATCCAGCGTCTCTCCTCAGGCTTGCGGTTCGCGTCTCCCACGGCAAACCCGCTGTATTTCACTTCCTCGAAGTTCGGCATGATCGCTGCCGCGATCCCCGACTTGGTCACCGGGAACCAGTACGCAAGTCCCGCGATATAACGCTTCTTGACCCCGGGGCGGTTCTTGTTGGGCTCGAGCCAGTCGTAGCGCAGGAGCGCGCCTATCCCGTTGGGCAGCTGCGGGGTCAACCAGACCGTGTAGCCGTCCGACTCGAGAGCGGCCGCAGATGGCACGGTCCGATCTTTCGCCCAGAGATAGTAGAAACCGGCATTGCCCCAAGGATTCTCGAACGTCGCCATGGCGATGGTTCGCTGTTTCTCGCCCCCACGAACATAGGAGTCGCCGTCATAGAAGCCCGTCAGGCGCAAACCCTTCAGAACCTCCACCATCGGGGCGGGACGAAGCGTGCCGCGGATTTGCCAGGACTTCATCTCGTTTACTTCCGGCCGCGTATACCCCTCCCCGTTGTAGACGCCTCCGTGGATATCGCCGAAGTTGCTCGGAAAGACCCAGTGGAGCGAGGCGCCGAGGTCGGAGGACGTGAGGAATCCGAAGCCGTTGACGGTTTCCCGTTCGGCAAAGATCGTCCCCTGGAAGCGGTAGCGGTAGATCTGTTCCGTAAAGTCGACGAACGGCGTCTGCTGCATCCCCAACCGGATCCAGTCTCCATTCGTCAACCAGGGCCCGGTCGTGCCGCCGACGTTGCTGAAATTGATCTGGCCGTAAGCGTACTTGAGGCGGTACGTCAACGTTCCCGTGATCCCGGGCACGTCGCCGACGGGTGTCGTGCCAACGCGCACGACATCCGGCGTGATTCGGAAGGACACCCAATGGGAAATGCTGCCCGTGACGTTGATGTAGGCGCGCGTCACATTGAACGCGCTCGCGTGGTTCACGTTACCGACGCTGTCCTTGGTCGTAGGGTCAGCCTGGTACGTGTAGTCCGCGAAGATCGTTGCGCCGACGCCGATGGAGGGCGTGTCGTCGGGCGGCGTGTAGCCGGCGGCTGGCGTGACCTGCGCTCGCGCCGCCCGCGAGCCCGCGAGCAGCGCTGCCAACCAGACGGCAGTCCGAAGAGTTCCAAGGCGATGCTTCATGGCTCTCGTACCTCCTGTTTGGGTCGCGACTTGTAAGGGGGGGCGGTCAACGGGGAACGAAAATTCTGTAAATTCGATTTAAAGCCCGCGCCTCCCAAAGAAAAAAACGCCCCGAGGACTCGGGGCGAAGTTCAGGGGTACGAAGGCGCCGTGGAGACCAAGCCTGCGCCCGCCGCATGAACTCCGCGGGCAGAGGAGGTCAATTCGCCGCGAGGATGGCGGTCCGGCGGGCCGCCCGTCAGCTTCCCAGGGCCGCCTGGATCACCTGGTCGTCGATTCCGGCCTTCTTCCAGTCGATGATCTCGTTGGCCGTGAGCTTCTGCTTCAGCCGCTCCCCCTTCACGTAGGCCACGATCACATCGGTGCCGACGCCCGCCTTCATCATCTCGAGAATCTTGGCCTTCATCTGGTTCACTGCGACGTGCGAGGAGCCGAGCTGCCACGTGAACAGGGGCCCCTTCGGTTCGGCAGCGTTCTCGGCTTGCGACTCGAGCAGCCCGACCGCTTGCGGTGTGCAGGAGTAGTAGCCGAAGGAGACGCGGTACCAGGTTTGCGAGGCCTGCCGACAGTCGTAGGTCTGGCTGCGCGGCGGGCAATCGTCACTCGGCTGCCGGATGATGGTCTGAGAGAACACGAGCAGCACGTTGCCCCCCTTTGCGGCGGCCTCGTTTCGCTGCTTCGCATAGGGGTCGTAGACCGCGCGCTCGCCCTCCTCCTGGTCGAAGAAAGCGGTCGATTCGAGCAAACGGCACCCCTCTGGAAGCGCGCGGGCCGTTTCCTTGACCGCCGGATCCGCGCCAAAGACCTTCACCTCCGAGCCCGCTTTCGTGGTCGTCGTCGCACAGGCGGCACAAATCAGAGCCAGAACCGGTAGCAAGCAAGGTCTCGTCATCGCTCTCCCTTCCGGCGGGATTCTAGAGGGCCGGCCGTTAAGGCGGTGTAAAGAAAGAGGGCCCGGGTGGTCCCGGGCCCTTTCTTCTACCGGCTGGAATTTCTCAGTCGAAATCGTCCGACCAGGCGAACGGTGCCGAGTCGGTTCTCAGGATCTCCCACGTCACGTTGTCTCCGTGTTGCTGCGTGTAGAAGATCCGCCACCCCTGCCGGAAGGGGTGGGGAGTCTGCGCTCCCAAGATCCCATGGATCCCCGGGTCTCCATCCGACACGTGAATTCCGGTAATTTCGTTGTCTCCCTCATTCTGGAAGCCACTTCCGGAGACCGAGGAAAGGCCCGAATCGAGGGTGGCCGAAGCGTCCCGCCCAAGGGCGAGAAGCCGAATCGGCTGCGCGCCGTGGCTGTAGTCGGACCGCACGTCGAACAAGTAGGCGGAGTCGAAGGCGTTGCGCTGCGTGTGCAGCCCGTCGCCCGCATCCTCGACGAAGACGATGTGATCGCGATCCCAGAACGCAACGTTGTCGAGGCCCGTGTGCGCCACGTCACCGAGGTAGAAGAGAGCCAGCGTCCCATCGTTGGACGATGGGCCCGACTGCGTCAGCCGGAAGACGCCGCCGAAGCCACCCCAGGCCGAGCCAGCCTCGGTCGAGGCGTTGGTGTCGCCCGTCTCATCGAAGAAGAACTGCGTAAAACCCTTGCCGGGGCGGAACTGACCGTTTTCCGGACGCTTGAACGGAGTTGCCTGCTTCGCCTTGGCGAGCCCGTTGGCGTCGAACGGCGTCGTCCCGTCGACGTCGGTGTCGTGAACGGTGATCCAGTGGGTCGAAAACTGCTTCCCGTAGGTATGGAGGTTTTTCACGTCGCCAGACAGGATGTCGGCGTCGGCCTGGCCCGCATGAAAGACGATCGGAAGGTTGGTCGCGATCGAGATGACCTGCAGGGCTTGGAGCTTCCCCTTCGTCAGGTCCGACGGATTCTTCGGGACGAAACGGTACACGAAGCTGTTCGGCTGTTTGGCGTGAGTGTTGACGGTCCCCGCCTTGCCGCCGACGTCCTCGACGATCCAAAGGTTGCCGTCCGAATCGTTTTGGATGCCCTCGTAACCGCCTCGCCCCAGGGAGCCAGAAATGTCCTCGACGACCGGCGGAAAGTCGAGCGTGGCCTGCCAGACGCCGCCGCCGGTTCCGAGCTCCGCGGTGAAGAGAAGTCGCCTCGCCCATGGGTCCCACGTAGATCCGTCGAACACGGGCAGCGGATTGCCCAATCGGTCCTGAAAGGCGAAGAGCGTGACCCGGTGCGCGTCGTCCGCGTCCAGATTGACCCGTGTGATGTAACCGGCGAGACCGGTCTCGTGTCCCTGAAAGAGGAAATGCCGGCCGTAGTTGTAGTGGGGATCGGGCCCCTCCTGACCCTCGAGAACGAGGTACGTATTCTTGTCCGGCTCGGTCTTGGAGGCTTCGATATTGTGTCCCGGCATCTGAACGTCGCCCGGCGCGGGCACCATCGGTCCGTTCCCGTTGTAGCCGTAGAAGGTAAACGGGGACGTCGGATTCTCGAGCGGTGTAGAGCCCTGCGCGACCGGACACTCCACCAGACCCGAAAGAAGCGCATTGGGCGCCGCCTGGCCGGCGACCTTCGGCACGGCCGAGGGTTCGACGGTGGATGATGCCTTCTTTGCCTCCTCGAGTCCGATCGTCTGCGCGCCCGACTGCGTTCCAACCAGCGACGCGGCAATCACCCCCGAACCGATCGCCTTCTTCCAACCGGAAATCCTGACCATGTCCATGCTCCTCACTTTCTCGCCTGATGGCGCTCCCGCACGATCGCGGGGACGCCACGGTAGTGAGGCCTTGTGATCCGGCCGTGAACCTGACGTAAGAAGCCCCGTGTGCCGGCGTCAACTTTGGGCGATTCCCCTCGCCCTCGGCCCGGGGAAGCGGCGCGCCGATCGCGGCTCTAGCTGGCGTGCGCCTGGCTCACCCTCACTCGGTCGTGGGCCTCGCGCAGACCCTCGATGACCTCCACTCCCGGAGGGGGGTAGGTCCGGCGTACGCCCTTGCCGCCAACGAGAATAGGCACGGGGATCGGGATCGTGTCGCGCAGTTCCGTCAGGTACCGGCGCGCGCCTGGTCCGGCCGTCGCGAGCGAGACGCTGATCCCGATCGCCTCGGCGTTGTGAATGACCCAGGCGTCGGCAATCGCCGAGACCGGCGTATCGGTGCCGAGCACGTGCGGGCGAAGGCCCGCCACGGCCGTCACGAGCGCAACCATTTGAAGGCCCAGTCCGTGTTGCTCTCCCGGCAGGGTGGCAAGGATCATTCTCGGCCCTCGCGCCGAACGCTCGTACGGAAGCCGCACGGTCCGCAGCACGTCCTCGGCGCATTCGGCATAGAAGTGCTCGTGCGCGATCCCGATCTCCTCGCGGGCCCAGGCCTCCCCGACGCGATCGGTGAGCGGCGCGACACAAGACTCGAGGAACTCGATCGGCCCGGTCGTGGCGGCTTCGGCCAGCATCGCGGCGGTGAGCTCTGCCCGCCGCTGGTGTTTGACGTGATCGAGCAGCACCGCGACCGGGTCGAGCCAGCCCTTCCCCCTGGGGTCTTCATCCATGAGGAGCGCCTCGAGCCCGGACTCGGTCAACGACACCACCTGCGCCGGCCGGTGTCCCCGGGCGATCGCCTCGGCGATCCGCCGCAGGCGCCGGACGTCGGACATCGAATAGAGCCGATGCCCTGACGGCTTTCGCTTCGGAACGGGGAAGGCGTAGCGTTTCTGCCAGACTCGCAGCAGATCCGGCGAAAGGCCGGTCAAGCGTGACACCGCGCCGATGGTCAGCTGGGCGGGCCCTGGTGAACCGCCCCTGGGTTGCCTGCGTTTCTGCATCGTCACCTCGCGTCGCGTACATGATTCCCCGAAATTCCAGAATGTTTCAAGCTTATGTCTAGATATATACCTGGACGAAATCGTAGCGACGCAATCCTCTAGATACCGCTTCATGTTAGTTAACTTATCTTGTACATATAACTTATCTCGTGGATGAGAACGAGCATGGCGGATGGCATGACTTCGCTCTACGTCTATATTCTCGGACGATTCACGCGGCCTTCGAGTCGGAGTGATAACCTCGTCTGCCTCCCCTATGACTGAACCCAGGTTGGTCGGCGAGTCGACGGGCCCGGACGACGTTCTTCAGGATCGGTCCCTCTACATCAACCGGGAAATCTCCTGGCTGGCCTTCAATCACCGGGTACTCGAGGAGGCGCTGGACACGTCGTGGCCGCTGCTCGAGCGCCTCAAGTTTCTTTCCATTTTTCACTCCAACCTCGACGAGTTCTTCATGATCCGCGTCTCGGGACTGCACGAGCAGCTCGAGGCCGCCGTGACCGAGAGGAGCCCGGACGGGCTGTCGCCCCATGAGCAGCTCCGTGCCATCGGCGAGGTCGTCCGGCAGGACCTCGCGCTTGCCGCCTCGACGCTCAAGGATGACTTGCTCCCCCGACTGGCCGAGGCCGGGATCCGGATCGTGCATTGGGCGGACATCGACGCCGAGCGCCGCAAGGAGCTCACAGCGTACTTCGAGAACGTCGTCTTTCCGATCTTGACGCCGCTCGCGTTCGATCCCGGGCACCCCTTCCCGTTCGTCTCGAATCTATCCCTTTCTCTCGCGGTCGAGCTGACCGGGAAAGAAGAGGAGCGCATCTTCTTCGCGCGTGTGAAGGTGCCGCCGTCGCTGCCGCGCTTCGTCCCTCTGCCCGGAAATACCCCCCGGGCCTGCGAATTTCTCCTGTTGGAGGAGCTCGTCGAGGCTCACCTGCCACAGCTCTTTCCGGGGATGAAGATCCGCGGGGCTTCTTCCTTCCGGGTCACGCGCGACGCGGACATCGAGATCCGAGAAGAAGAGGCGGGCGACCTTCTGCGCTCCGTTGCCGAGAACATCCGGCGCCGCCGCTTTGGCGCCGCAATCCGGCTGGAAGTCGACGACCGTTGTCCGCAGACCGTTCGGGATCTTCTCCGGGGCCAGCTCGAACTCGACGCCGAGGACGTCTATGAGAGCCCGGGGCCCCTGGCGGTATCCGACTGCCTCGCCGTGCAGCGCCTCGACCGTCCGGATCTGAAGGATGCGCCATTTCTCCCGGCTTCCGGTTCGCTCTTCGCGCGTCCGGGTGATTCCTTCGAGACGATCCGGCAGCACGACATTCTTCTGCACCTGCCCTACGATTCGTTCGATCCGGTCCTGAGGTTCCTCGAAGACGCGGCCATCGATCCGGACGTCCTGGCCATCAAGATGACGCTGTATCGGACCGGCGCGGACTCGCCCATCGTGGCGGCCTTGGCTCGCGCCGCCGAGAATGGGAAGCAGGTCGCGGTTCTGGTCGAGCTGCAGGCGCGGTTCGACGAGGAGAAGAACATTCAGTGGGCTCGCTCTCTCGAACGGGTCGGAGTGCACGTGGCCTACGGTGTCGAGGGTCTCAAGACCCACGCCAAGATCGCGCTCGTCGTCCGCCGGGAAGGGACCTCGATGCGTCGCTACGTACACATCGGAACCGGCAACTACAATGGGGTTACGGCGAAGATCTATACCGATGTCGGTCTCTTCACGTCTCGCGCAGACTTCGGACACGACGCGTCGCAACTCTTCAACTTCCTCACCGGGTTCTCGAAGCGGACCCGTTACCGCCGCCTGACGGTCGCGCCGTTTTCTCTTCACGAGAAAGTCCTGGCGCTGATTGATGGCGAGGCGGAGAAGGCCCGCGAAGGCCGGCCCGCCTCCATCATTGCGAAGATGAACGCCCTCGTCGACCCCAACGTCATCCGTGCCCTCTATCGCGCTTCGCAGGCGGGCGTCCCGATCATTCTCGCGATCCGGGGAATCTGCTGTCTTCGCCCGGGAGTCCCTGGAGTCTCGGACAACATCTCGGTATCGAGCGTGGTCGGCCGGTTTCTCGAACACAGCCGCGCCTTCTGTTTCGGCGTGGGGGACGAGGAGGAGATCTACATCTCGAGCGCCGACTGGATGCCCCGAAATTTCTTCCGTCGCGTGGAGCTCATGGCGCCCATCCTGGACGAGAAGGCAAAGGAAAAGATCCGGCAAGAGATCTTCGAGCCGCTCTCCCGCGACAACTCGCGGGCCCGGGACCTGCTGCCCGATGGAAACTACGTTCGGCGAACGTCTCCATCCGGCGATCCGCCGTTTGACGCTCAGTACACGTTGGTCGAACGTCTGTCGCGACGCGGACTGAGGGCCGTCGGGCAAGATGCCGAACGAAATAAGGACTAGGCAGCTCTTCCCCTTATTCTATTCGGATCTCTCTCCCGGACTCCCCCACGCCGCTCTCCCACCCCGATGAGCGTGCCGACCCCGATCCGCATGGCACGCCCGCGCCACCGCGTTTCCGAGCCGGTCAGGCCAGCCCAAAAAAGCGCCGCGACAGCCAGATCGCGCAGCGGCAGCAAGAGGAGATCGGCGGCCTTCGGAGCCTCAGTCCCTCGCCTCCAGCCACCGGCCTCGAGGCCGATCCGGACCAGCCAGAGTGCCAGCGCCGCCGCCGAAACGGCTGGAGAACCGCCTGAACTAATGACGGCGCCCGCCACGAAGGCGGCCGGGCTCGCCAGCGCCTCCGCGGCATAGGAGAAGCCGCCGAGACGCCGCCGCAAAATCGCCCACCGTCGGTGGCGGTCCCACACCGACCGGAGACTCTTCGACCCCAACTCCGTCTGGATTTCATGCGCCGAGAGCACGACCCGGTAGCCGGCGCCGGCGACGAGCCTCCCGAGCAGGAAATCCTCGGCCAGATGGTCGCGCAAGGGGGTCAATCCGCCGATCGCATGGAGCGCCCGGCGGGAAACCAGGATGGCCTTGCCGACCACGCACGGCCTGCGGAGAATCCTCGTGATCGCCACGGTCCCCGGCCGGAGGACACCCTCGAGATAGAGGCCCTCGAGCCGCGACCCCAGGGACGTTGTGCCGCTCCCGCAGAAGAGGTGCGAGACCAGCCCGACCGTCGGGTCGGAAAACGCGGAGACGGCCCGACTCAGGAAGTCGCCGGCCGCGCGCACATCGCCGTCCGAGAACAGGTACAGTCGATTTCGGGCGACTCGCAGGCCGGAGACGAGCCGGTTGACCTTGGAATTCCTTCCCGGCTCTCGGCCATCCACGACGAATACCGAGCGAATTGTCGGATGACGGTCGGCGACCCGGCGGGCCACGGCGAACGCCGGGTCCGTCGAAGAGGCGAAGGAGAACACGATCTCGTACGACGGGTAGTCGAGGCGGAAAAAGGACTCGAGGTTCTCCTCCAGACGCGCGTCCAGGCCGGCCAACGGCTTGATGATCGATACGCCAGGAGTCCAGCCGAGCGGGCCCTCGCGGATTCCGCGCCGATGCCGCTTCTGACTGATGAGACAGGCGCCGTAGAGGAGGACGCTCGAGAACAGGATTGCCAGGAATGCTTCGGCCATCCTCAGGCGGTCGCGTACGCCTGGTCGGGATGCAGCCGAAGAATGCCGATTCCCTTGACGCGACGTAGGGCTCCGAGGACGCTGGCCGCGGTCCTCTCCGCCCGAAGGAGCGTCTTCCACGCATGGAGATGCTCGGGGCGGTGGAAGTCGCTGTTGGCGATGTGCGGGAGCCGCTCCTGCGAAACGACGGGGAACAGGTCCCAACGGCAGCCCACTTCCCACAAATCCACGAGCCCTCTGACGATCTCGCGACGGTTCCAGAGGTACCAGGTATTGGCGTAGAACTCGCTCATCTCGTGCGGGTGGCAGGCCACGGAAACCGCGCCCCGCTGGCGGATCTCGCGCAGCATCTCCAGGGGATCGCCATCGGCAGAAAGGTACTCCGTCAACCCGAGCGCCAACACATGCACCGAGGTGTCGCGGTTGATGGTATTGCGGGTCATCTCCGCGCCGGGAAGCACGAGCATTCCGTAGGCCTTCCAGGCACGGTCGGCCTCGCGGGATATTTCTTCGCGGTATCGCTTCCAGCTCTCTCGATCGAGCGATCGCCCCATGGCGTGAGCGATCCGCCCCAGACGACTGTCGCGGTTGACGATATGGTCGGTCACCGCGATGACGTCGTGGCCGGAGCGCCCGAAGAGGTCGACGACGTCCCGAAGCGGCAGCGCCCCGTCGGAGTAGGTCGTGTGGACGTGAAAGTCGCAGAGCAACATGCTTTCAGCCGCTCGGATTGTCGGCTCGGGAAACAAAGTTCCCGCGTGGCCGCGGCAAGAACCGCGCGTACGCGGTGTGAGAACCAGGTGAAGTCCGCCGGGCCGGTCCCGAGCGCCTTCAGAGCTTGTTCAAGCCGTCCAGGCCTGCCACCCGGTAGGCCTCGGCGAACGTCGGGTAGTTGAACACCGTGTCGCGAAAGTACTCGACTGTCCCGCCGAAGGAGAGAACGGCCTGGCCGATGTGGATGATCTCCGCGGCGCCGTCGCCGATGGCGTGGACGCCCAGGACCTTCAGCGTCTTGCGATCGAAGAGAACCTTCAACTGACCCACTTCCGCCCCCACCATCTGGCCCTTGGCCAGCTCGGAATACTTCGCGTGACCCACCTCGTAGGGGACCTTCTTCTCGGTCAGCTGCTCCTCCGTGGCGCCGACCATGGAGATCTCGGGAATCGTGTAGATCCCGTAGGGCAGGAACTCCGGGAAACTGCGGCAGGCGACTCCGAACATGCTGCAGGCCGCCAGTCGCCCCTGTTCCATCGACGTCGAAGCCAGGGCCGGAAACCCGATGACATCGCCGGCCGCGAAAATATGCGGCACCGACGTGCGAAAGCCCTTGTCGACGGCGATTCGGCCCCGGTCGTCGGCGGCGAGGCCTGCGGCCGCCAGATTCAGCAGATCCGCGTTGGTTTGCCGGCCGACCGTGTACAGGAGAGCGTCGCCGTGGAGTTCCTTGCCGCTTTCCAAGCTGGCGGCGACCCGGTTCTTATCGTCATAGGCGACCGAGACCACCCTCTCGCCCAGCCGGAACGTCGCGCCGCGCTGGCGCATGAAGTACAGGAGCGCGTCGATCAGCTCGCGGTCCACGAAGTCGAGCACGATCGGGCGCTGATCGACGATCGTGACCTTGATGTTCAACGCCGTCAACATCGAGGCGTACTCGAGGCCTACCACGCCGGCGCCGACGACGATCAGATCCCGCGGCAGCCGCTCGGCCTCGATCAGCTGGTCCGAGTCGATGATGCGCTTGCCATCCAGGGGAACGGTGGGACTATGCGCCGGGCGCGTGCCGCACGCGATGAGGACGTAATCGCCGCGCAGGACCGATTCGCCGTTGGACGACACGACCTCCACGGTATGGGGATCGGCGAAGCGAGCCGAGCCGTTACAGGTCACGATCCCATTTCGCTTCAGCTGGGCCCGGACGACCTCGATCTCGCGCGCCATCACCGTCTGGATCCGGAAGGCGAGATCCGCGACGGAGACCGTCTCCTTGAGCGAGTAGTCGCGGCCGTAGAAGGAGCGCTGCTGAAAACCCGAGAGGTAGAGAATTGCCTCCCGCAGCGTCTTGGACGGGATGGTGCCGGTGTGCAGGCAGACTCCACCGACCATCTCCTTGCGGTCGATGATCGCCACTCGTTTTCCGAGCTTGGCAGCGGCGATCGCGCACTTCTGACCCGCCGGACCGGAGCCGATCACGACCAGGTCGAAGGATTGAGGTTCCACGCCAGCCCCCCTCGGGCGCGGAGTCTATCGGAGGGGACGCTCTCAGGAGGAGGCCGGCGGCGCTCTCCGCTCGGGCAACCGCGGCCTCGAGGCCGACCCGGACGACCGAGCGGCCAGGTCGAGAGCGGCGCGCGCGATCGAGAGCGGCCGACTCACGGCGCTCGCCGTCACCAATCCTGGCCCGCCCGACCCGCTCCACAGCATGCAGTAGTGAAGCCCTTCGAACTCTTGAACCTGGAAGGCAGTGCCCATCTGCGCGAGACGCCACAGCAGCAAATCCGCGGCGACATCGCTGGTCGAGTAAGGCGGGATCCGCAACGAATTGTCTCCGAACAGGCTTCGCGCGATTTGGCGGTCGAGATTCGGACCCGCGGGCTCTGGCATTGCGACCTCCTCGGGCGACGGATGTCACCACCCGCCCTTAGAGACGGAGGGAAGACGGTGTGAAGTTTCATCGGGAGCCGGCGGTAAGATCGGGACGGCCATGGCGAGTGAGCAGAAGTCTCGGACCGACCTCGACGTCATTGCCGGGGATGTGCAGGGCGAAGAGCCTCCCGCCGCGCCGGCCCGGCGGCGCCCCCCGCACGGCCGCAAGCTGCGGCTGCCCCGGCGTCGCCCGCTGCGCGAGGGGATCCTGGCCGCGTTCTCCCGGATTCTCGGCGCGACGCGCGCCGCCGCGCGTTCGGCCGACGTTGACCCCGTCGCCGCAGTCCACGAGTACCGAAAGTCTCTTCGGCGCGCCCGGGCCATCGTCGCGCTGCTTTCACCCACCCTCGGCAGCAAGGCCGCGAAGGCCTTCTCCCGGCGCCTGCAGGGCGCCTTCCGCCTGACGAATCCCCTGCGCGACGCCGACATCCTGCTCGCCACACTTCACGGCATTGCGCCGGTGCCGGAGGACGATCTGGCACGGCACGCCATCGAGGTCGTGTTGCAGCTCGAGCTTCGCCGCACACAGGAAGAAACGGCCCAGACGCTCGCACCCGGTCTGCGGTCGCTCACCGCAATGCCATCGGCCCTCGAGGTCACGCTCGATCCCGACTTCTCGACCCACGATCTCGAAATCGGACTCACGCGCAGCCGCCGCCGGGAACGGCGAGCCCTCGAGCGCGCCCGCGAGAGCGGCAACGACGCGGACCTGCACGACTGGCGCAAGCGGGTCAAGGAGCTCCGGTATCAGGTCGAGCTCCTCGCGACCACCGGGAGCCGCGAGCTCAAGAAGCGGGAAAAGACGCTCGGACAGCTCGCTCAGAAGCTCGGCGACACCACGGACCTGATCGTGCTCGGCCGCGAGATCGGGCGACGCGTGAAGGACGGAACCATCCCGCCGGCGCCGGCCCTGCTCGCGCAGATCCGGCAGCTCGTCGAGGCGCAGTCGCGGGAGATCATGGATCGAGGCTCCTCGCTGTTCGAGTCCGACCCGAAGCAATTTGCCCGACAAGTCATCGCGGAGCGAGGATAGACGCCGAACCGCGGGCGCTTGTCCCGGGGAGCCAGCTACCGGCGTCCCACGAGACCGACGAGAACCTCGAAGAGGATCAGCAGCACGATGGCCACCTCGAGCAGGAGGAGCCGCCGGTCTCGGGCCACGCCCAGGATGAGCTCGAGCGCCTCCTGGACGCTCGACAACTTCAGCTGGAGCGCGTGGTAACGGTCGGTCAGGTCGAACTCCTCCCGGAGCTCATCATGGATCCGATCCATTCCCGGGTCCTCCCAAGTGGCGTCGGGCTTGTCCAGCAGGTGCAACACGGAGAGAACCTCGGAACGAGTGCCGATCGCCTCTCCGATGAACCGGTGGAGCGGCCTCGTCCGCAGGGGCACGTCTCCCCTCGACTGCAGGCGATCGACCAGGGCCCTCGTACGCGCGAAGAGGTCTTCGACGATTCGCTCGTAGTACTCCATGGCCGCGCTCTGGCCGATGACCAGGGCGACGACGCCCGCGCGAGGGGCCGTCAAGCGGTCGATCACGAGCGCGCCTTCCACGACTCCCGGCCGGGCCTCCGGCATCTCGCGCACCGTGAAGTCCTCTCGGACGGTTTCCGTCGTCAAGCCGGGCTGAGCGCTCCGGAGACGGGCAATCTCCGCTTCCCGCTCGGCACGCGAGGCGTCGCGAAAGACGACGGCGCCGAAGGGATAGATGAACACATCGGCGCCCGACTCGAGCTCTCGATGAAGCTCGTGAGGCGTGATCCTCGCGCCGGGAAATGCCCCGGCCAGCTCCTTCAGAGAGAGGTTTTCGACGAAGGCGATCGCGGAGAACGAATGATGCCCCGGCTCCGGAGGGCGGGAGGCCACCGTGCCGCGGGACGATTCGGAGCCGCTCATGGAAGCCCTCCCGGCCTTTCCGCGCCGCCGCGCTCTTGGGGCTAGCATAGCAACCATGGCATCCGTCTCGCGCGGGCCGAAGCTGCCTGACTACCACGTTCATACCTTCCGCTGCGGGCACGCCGGCGGGGCCTCCCGCAATTTCGTGGAGCGGGCCATCGAGCGGGGCTTGGGCGAGATCGCCTTCACGGATCACATCCCGCTGTACTTCCTCCCGCCGGAGGAGCGCGACCCGAGGCTCGCGATGCGCGAAGAGGAGCTCGACGGCTACCTGGCCGAGGTCGAGTCCCTCGCCGGCGAGTTCCGGGGCGTCCTGCCCGTCCGGCTGGGACTCGAGGCGGACTACGCCGAGGGGCATGAGGCCGCTCTCGGTTCGTGGCTCGCGCGCGCCGATTGGGACCTCGTGCTGGGCTCGGTGCACTGGGTGGCGGGCGACTGGATCGACTCTCCGGAATCGGCCCACCGCCGCTTCGAGCGAGAGGGGGCCGAGAAGCTCTACATCGAGTACTACCGGCTCCTCGCCAAGGCCGCTCGGACCGGACTCTTCGACGTGCTGACGCACTTCGACCTTCCGAAGAAGCACGGCCACCGCCCGGGCCGGCCGCTCGAAGAGGCGGAACAGGAAGCGATCGATGCGGCGCGCCAGGCCGGCTGCGCGGTCGAAATCTCCTCGGCCGGTCTGCGCAAGCCCGTCGGCGAGGCTTATCCCGAAGCGCGCCTCCTGCGAAGGCTGGTCGCCGCGGGCGTTCCGGTCACCTTCTCCTCCGATGCCCACGCCCCGGCCGAAGTGGGTTGGGGCTACGACCGCACGATCGACCTCGCGCGCGCCTGCGGAGTGACCGAGTTCGTCACCCTGGAAAAGAGGAGAAAGATCCCCCACCCCCTGGACGGATGAACCCCCGTCCCAGCTCGGCGAACAGGCTCGCCGACGGACGGCGTCGGCGGGCGAACGTCGCGTAATCCACCTCGAAGAGTCCAAATCGCGGTCGCAGCCCTTCCAGCCACTCGAAGTTGTCCAGCAGGGACCAATAGAAATAGCCCTCCACGGACAGGCCGCCCCGGCGCGCGTGCGCCAAGACCAGGGCGTGCTCCCGCAGGAAGTCGCGCCGCACTCGGTCGTCTCCGGTCGCGATACCGTTCTCCGTCACCAGGATCGGCCGACCGGCCTGCGCCGCCGCGCGAAGGACTCGGGCAAAGCCCTCGGGATGGATCTCCCAGCCGGTCTGCGTCAGGCCACGGCGGCCCGGATCGCGGTAGAAGAACTCGGCGATCCTCCCGACCACGCCATTGAAACGCAGGTGGACTCGGCTGTAGTAGTTGACGCCGAAGTCATCGACCGAGGCGGGCAGCTCCGGAATGCGAAAGACGGTGCGCCCCTCGCCCGGGAAAGCCCAACGAACCCGTCCGGTTGCCAGCGCCTCCACGAGAGCCATGTTGTAGACGGCCTCGCCCTCCCCCGACAGCCGTCGATCGACGGGATGGCCGGCGCGGTCCGGCGCGAAATCGAGCATGTTGTGGGCGATCAGCGTCCGAGCCGAGGGCCTGCGCGTCTTGATGGCATCGGCGGCCGCCGCATGCGCCCGAAGAAGGTGCTCCAACGCCCGGGCGGAGCGCGCGAAGCTGCGATGGCCTGGAGGGATTGCCCCGGAAAGATATCCGCCGAGCAACAGCACGATCGGCTCGTTCAGCGTCACCCAGTACCGCACGCGCGGCGCGAGGGCCTCCGCCACCCGGTCGGCAAAGCGCGCGAACCAATCGACGCTCCTCGGATTCTCCCAGCCCCCCTCCCTCCAGAACCAAAGCGGATGCGTGTAGTGGAGAAGCGTGACGACCGGCTCGACTCCAAGTTGCTCGAGAAGCGCGACGCGGCGCGACTCGAGCTCGAGCTCCGCGGGATCCGCCTCCCCCAGCCTCGGTTCGATCCGACTCCACTCGACGGAAAACCGGTAGGCGTTCGCTCCGATCTCCGGCAACAAGCGCAGATCGGATCGCCACCGATCCCGGTGGCCCGACCCCTCCCCGCACGGCTCGGCGCCGGGCTTGAGCCGGCCGGCGCGCTCC
>Ga0335082_10001741_pt1 | contig 23269 bp, 17 predicted proteins | sample Lox_Sample_41_FD_206718 | JGI IMG/M metagenome (GOLD analysis project Ga0335082, IMG submission 206718) | Soil microbial communities from Loxahatchee National Wildlife Refuge, Florida, United States - Lox_Sample_4.1 | ecosystem: Environmental > Terrestrial > Soil > Wetlands | place: USA...
CGGCGCTGCGCCTCGCGCCGCCGGTCGCCCGCGTGGCGCCGCTGCTCGCGGATCCGTCGCTGCGCCGCCCCGGGTACCGCGTGCTGGGGCCGTCGGACGAGCCCGGCGCGCTCGCCGTCCTGGCGCGTGGGCTCTCGGAGCCCTCGCGGCGCGTGCGCGACGCCGTCCTGGGCGCCATCGGCGAGCAGCGGGCCCGCCGGACGCCGCAGGACCTCGCCCCGCTCGCGGCGGCGGCGGCGGACGCCGCGGCGGCGGATCACGCCCTGGGGGCGCGGGTGGCGGAGGCGCTCGGCGGCGAGGACGCCGGGGTGTCCGTGGGCGCGCTCGCGGTCCTGGCCTGGATCGGCGACGTCCGCCACGCGGGCGAGATGGCGCGCGCCGGGGAGGACGATAGCCTTCGGCCGCTGGTGGAGGAGGCGCTGGCGGCCCTCCCGGCCGGCCCGGAACTGCTCTCGGTGCTGGCGCAGGTGATCGGCGAGCTGACGCCGCTGGCGCGGATCCCGGCGGGGACGGTGCTGGCGCGGTCCGGCGTGGCCACCGCGCTGGAGGCGCTGGCGGACGCCGCCAGCGACCCGGATTCGCAGGTGCAGGCCGAGGCCATCGCGGCGCTGGGGCGCGTGGGCTGCGCGCGGGCGGTGGCCGCCCTGGCGGCGCTCCTCGGCGACGACGCCCCCGCGGCGTCCGGGATGGCCGCGACCGCGCTGGCGCGCATCGCGGCGCGGACCGGGGAGGGCCGCGCCGCCGTGCTCCGGGAGTGCCGCCGCCGCGCTGCCGCCGCCCCCTGCGCCGCCCTCATCCGCGTGCTGGGCGACGTCGGCGACGAGGCCGACCTCGGCGTGGTCCGGGCCGGCGCGGGGAGCCCCTCGCCGGCGCGGCGGGCGGCGGCGGCGGGGGCGCTGGCCGCGCTGCTGGAGCGGGGTCGCCTGGGCCCGGAGGGCGTGGCGGAGCTGACCGCGCGGCTGGGCGATGCCGAGCCCACGGTGCGCGCGGCGGCGGCCCGCGCCCTCGCCGCCTCGGGGCCGGCTGCCTCGGCCACGGGCGCCGCCGGCGCGGCGCTCGACGAGGCGGCCGGGGCGCTGGCTCGCACGCTGCTCGACTCGGAGCCCTCCGTCCGCGCCGCCGCCGCCGAGGCGCTGGGCGCGCTGGGGAGGAGGGAGCGCGCAGACGAGCTCGCGGCGCTCCTCGCGGTGCCGGTCACGCCGGCGGTGGTGGCCGTCGCTGCGCTGCGGGCCCTCTCCGCGGTGGGATCGGTCCCGGCCGAGGCGCTGGCGCGGGCGGCGGCGCATCCGGACCCGGAGGTGGTGAAGGAGGCGATCGCCGCCGCGGCCCATGTCCGCGGCGCCGAGGCGGCCCGGCTCCTCCTCGCGGCCGCCGGCAGCGAGCGGTGGGACGTGCGCCGCACGGCGGCGCGCGCCATGGCCGACCGCGGGGACCCCTCGCTGCGCGAGGCGGTGGCCCGGCTCGCCGCGGCGGAGCCCGATCCGCTGGTGGCGCGCGCCTTCGACGAGGCCGCGCGCGTCCTCGGGGCACGGCGCTAGCGCATGTGGCGCCCGGACCAGGCCGCTCCGCCGATGACGGAGGAGGAGTTCCGGCTCCTCCGCGACCTCTTCCACGCGCACTGCGGGATCTTCTTCCGCGAGGACGCCCGCTACCTGCTGGAGCGCCGGCTCTGGCCGCGGCTGCAGGCGCGCGGGCTCGACACCTGGCGCGCCTACCACCGCTTCCTCCGCTTCGACCCGGCGCGGCAGGCCGAGCTGGAGGAGGCGACGGACCTCCTCACCACCAACGAGACCTACTTCCACCGCGAGCCGAACCAGCTTCGCGCCTTCACCTCCGAGATCCTGCCCGCCGCGGCCGCGGCGCTCGGGGGAGAGCGGCGGCTGCGCATCCTCTCGGCGGGCTGCTCCACCGGCGAGGAGCCCTACACCATCGCGGTGCTGGTGCGCGACTCCGGCCTGTTCGAGGGGTGGGACGTCGAGATCCTGGGCTGCGACATCTCCCGGCGCGTCCTGGCCTCGGCCCGCGCCGGCGCCTACGGCGAGCACGCCTTCCGCAACCCGGAGGCGGACGCGATGCGCCGCTGGTTTCATCTGCGATCCGGGCGCTGGGTGATCGACGCCCAGATCCGCGCCTCGGTCCGGCTCTTCCAGGCGAACCTGCTCGACGAGGGCGCCCTCGCGGCGGTGGGGCGGCTCGACGTCGTCTTCTGCCGGAACGTCATGATCTACTTCGACCTGGAGGCGCGCCGCCGCGTGCTCCGGCGCTTCCACGAGAGGATGCGCGACGGCGCCTGGCTCCTGCTCGGGCACTCCGAGTCGCTCCTCAACGTCACCGCCGACTTCGAGATCGTGCACCTGCGGCACGACCTGGTGTACCGCAAGCCGGCGATGACCCCGGCGCGCGAGACGCAGACGTGAGCGGCGGCGGGGCGACCGCGCGCCCCCTGCGCGCCCTGCTGGTGGACGACTCCGACGCCAGCCTGGCCGGGCTGGCGCGCATCCTCGGCGGCGCGCCCGGGCTCGAGCTGGTCGGCACGGCCCGCGACGGCGAGCAGGCCCTGTCGCAGGCGCTGTCGCTGCAGCCCGACGTCGTCCTCCTCGACCTGCACATGCCGCGGATGGACGGCTTCACCTTCCTGCGGCTGCTCATGGCGCGGCGACCCACCCCGGTGATCGTCGTCTCCGCCTGGTCGAGCAAGGCCGACGTGTTCAAGTCCCTGGAGCTGGGCGCCATCGAGTTCGTGGCCAAGCCCGAGGGGGAGGGCGGGCTCGCCGCGTTCCGGGACGAGCTGCTGGAGAAGTGCGCCATCGTCCGCGCGCTCCGCATCGAGAACGTCGATCCCCACCCGGTGCCGGCGCTCACGCCCGCGCCGGTGCGGGCGATGATCGAGCCCGCCCGCGTGGCCGTGATCGGGGCGTCCACCGGCGGGCCGCAGGCGCTCGCGCACGTCCTGGCGGCGCTCCCCGGCGACCTGCCCCTCGGGATCCTGCTGGCGCAGCACATGCCGGAGCGGTTCACGCGCGCCTTCGCCGAGCGGCTGGGGCGCGGGACCCGCTTCGCGGTGAAGGAGGCGGAGGAGGGAGACCTGGTGGTCGAGGGGCGGGTGCTGGTGGCGCCGGGCGGGCACCACCTGGAGGTGGCCGGGGGCGGTGCGGACGGCGCGCTTCGCGCCTCGGTGGCGCCGCGCGGCCGCGACGGGCGGACCCGCTACTGCCCGAGCGTCGACCGGCTCTTCACCTCGGCGGCGCGGGCCCTGGGGGCGCGCGTCTGCGCGGTGGTCCTCACCGGGATGGGGAGCGACGGGCGCGCCGGCGTCGCCGCGGTGAAGGCGGCCGGCGGTCTGGTGCTCGCCGAGTCGGGGCGCACCGCCGTCGTCGACGGGATGCCCCGGTCCGCCGCCGCCACCGGCGCGGTCGACGAGGTGCTGGATCTCGCGCACGTCGCCGCCCGCCTGGCGGAGTTCGCGCGGGGCGAGCAGGTCCGTCCGCCCGGCGGGTAGGGGCGGCGGCCGCCCCCTCGCGCTCGACGGATGAACGTTCAGGGCGTGATGCGCTCCATCATCCGCGCGAACGGGATGGTCTCCCGCACGTGGTGCAGGCCGCAGATCCACGCCACGCAGCGCTCCACGCCCATGCCGAAGCCGGCGTGCGGCACCGTCCCGTAGCGGCGCAGGTCGAGGTACCACTCGAACGCCTCCTGGGGGAGCTGGTGGTGCGCGATGGCGGCCTCCAGCGTGGCGAGGTCGTCCTCGCGCTGTCCGCCGCCGATGATCTCGCCGTAGCCCTCCGGCGCGAGCACGTCGCACCCCAGCGCGACCTTGGGATCGCCCGGGTCCTTCTTGAAGTAGAAGGCCTTCATCTCGGCGGGGTAGCGGTGGACCATCACCGGCCGGTCGAACTCCTTCGCGACCAGGGTCTCCTCGTCGCCGCCGATGTCGTCGCCCCATTTCATCAGGGGGGCGTTGGGGCCAGCCTCGTCCGGCTGACCCTGCGCTCGCATCGCGAGCTGCGCCTTCCGGATCACCTCCACCGCCTCGGTGTAGGTGATGCGCGGGAAGGGCGCCTTCACGTTCTCGAGCCCGGAGACGTCGCGCTCCAGCACCGAGACCAGCTCGCGCCGGTGCTTCTCCAGCGCGGTCTGCACCACGGTCGACACGAGCTGCTCCATGAGCTCCATGTCGCCGTCCAGGTCCATGAAGGCGACCTCCGGCTCGACCATCCAGAACTCGGTGAGGTGGCGGCGCGTCTTGGACTTCTCGGCGCGGAAGGTCGGCCCGAAGCAGTAGACCTTCCCGAGCGCCATCGCCGCGGCCTCCATGTAGAGCTGGCCGGACTGGGTGAGGTAGGCCTTGCCGAGGTCGAAGTACGGCACCTCGAAGAGCGTGGAGGTCCCTTCGCAGGCGGACGGCGTGAAGATGGGCGCGTCCACCAGCGTGAAGCCGCGCCCGTCGAAGAAGTCGCGGATGGCCTTCTCCACGGTGTGGCGGACGCGCAGGATCACCTGCTGCCGCTGGGAGCGTAGCCAGAGGTGCCGCTGCTCCATCAGGAACGCCACGCCGTGGTCCTTGTGGCCGATGGGGTACTCGCGCGCCGGCCTCGCCACCGCCGCGAGGTCGCGGACGTCGAGCTCGTAGCCGATGGGCGAGCGGTCGTCCTTCTTCACGGTGCCGGTCACCGTCAGCGAGGTCTCCTGCGGCAGGTGGTCGGCCTCGACGAAGGTCTCCGGCTTCACGTTTCCCTTGAAGACCACGCACTGGATGGTGCCGGTGCCGTCGCGGACCTGGAGGAAGTGGAGCTTCCCGGAGGAGCGCCGGGCGTGGAGCCAGCCGTGGAGCGTGATCTCCTTCCCCTGGTGCTGGGCGACGTCGGCGACGTAGACGGACGGACGCATGCGCGAGGGCTCCGGTGGGGGTCGAGCCGGCGGCGGTGCCGCCGGGTTCGTGGAATATAGCCCGAACGTCCGCTAGTATCCCCGGTCCGCCATGCCGATGAACGAGCGTTACGAGCCCCAGTCGATCGAGCCCCGCTGGCAGGCGCGCTGGGAGGGCGCAGGCGCCTTCCGCGCCGGCCGCCGCCCAGCCGCCGAGAAGCGATACGTGCTCGAGATGTTCCCGTACCCGTCCGGCGCCATGCACATGGGCCACGCCCGCGTCTACACCATCGGTGACGCGCTGGCCCGCTACCTCCGGATGCGCGGCTACGACGTCCTCCACCCCATCGGCTTCGACGCGCTCGGCCTCCCCGCCGAGAACGCCGCCATCAAGGACGGCCGCCACCCGGCGGAGCGGACCGCGGAGAACATCGTCTCCTTCCGCGCCGAGATGAAGCGGCTGGGGTACTCGTTCGACTGGGAGCGCGAGATCGTCACCGCGGACCCGGGGTACTACCGCTGGAACCAGTGGTTCTTCCTGAAGATGCTGGAGCGCGGCATCGTCTACCGGCGCCAGGGCAAGGCCAACTGGTGCACCGGCTGCAACACGGTCATCGCCAACGAGCAGGTGGTGGACGACAACCGCTGCGAGCGCTGCGGCTCGCCCGTGGTCGAGAAGGTCATCCCGGAGTGGGCCTTCCGCATCACCGCCTTCGCCCAGGACCTGCTCGACGGCCTCGACCAGCTCGGCCAGTGGCCCGAGCGCGTCACCACCATGCAGCGGAACTGGATCGGCAAGTCGGCGGGCGCCGAGGTGGACTTCGCGGTGGCGGGGTCCGCCGAGCGGATCAAGGTCTTCACCACCCGGGTGGACACCATCTACGGCTGCACCTACGTGGTCCTCGCGCCCGAGCACCCGCTCGTCGAGAAGGTCACCGACGCCGCCCACCGCGCCGAGGTGAAGGCCTTCGTCGAGCGGATGAGGCGGACCGACGTCCTGGAGCGCACCGGCGAGGAGGCGCCCAAGGAGGGCGTCTTCACCGGCGCCTTCGCGGTGAACCCGTTCGACGGCGAGAAGGTGCCGGTCTGGATCGCGAACTTCGTCCTCGCCGAGTACGGCACCGGCGCGGTGATGAGCGTGCCGGCGCACGACCAGCGCGACCTCGAGTTCGCGCGCAAGTACCGGCTGCCCGTCCGCGTGGTGATCCAGCCCGCCGCGGGCGAGCGGCTCCCGCCGGGCGACGCGCTCCCCAGGGCGTCCACCGAGGACGGCGTCACCGAGTCGTCGGGGCCGTTCTCGGGCCTGCCCTCGTCGAAGGCGCGCGACCGGATGGGCGCGTTCGCCAAGGAGCAGGGGTTCGGGGAGGCCACGGTCCGCTGGCACCTGCGCGACTGGGGCTTCTCGCGCCAGCGCTACTGGGGCACGCCCATCCCCATCATCTACTGCCCGGATCACGGCCCGGTGCCGGTCCCGGAGAAGGACCTGCCGGTGGTGCTGCCGCCCCAGGCCATCATCACCGGCACGGGCGAGCCGCCGCTCGCCAAGGTGCCCGAGTTCGTGAACACGACCTGCCCGCGCTGCGGGAAGCCGGCGCGCCGCGAGGTCGAGACCATGGACACGTTCGTGGACTCGTCCTGGTACCACGCGCGCTACCTGTCGCCGAAGGACGACCAGCGCCCCTTCGAGCCCGCCATGGCGAAGCGGTGGCTGCCCATCGACGTGTACGTGGGCGGCCCCGAGCACGCGGTGATGCACCTCCTCTACTTCCGCTTCTGGCACCGCGTCATGCACCAGCTCGGCCTCACCTTCGAGGACGAGCCCTGCACGCGCCTGGTCACGCAGGGAATCGTGAACGGCCCCGACGGCAAGAAGATGTCGAAGCGGTGGGGCAACGTGGTCGCGCCCGGGCCCATGGTGGACCGCCTGGGCGCCGACACCGTGCGCCTCTTCATGCTCTTCGCCGCGCCGCCGGAGAAGGACATCGACTGGTCCGACGAGCAGGTGGACGGGCTGTTCCGCTTCCTGGCCCGCGTCTGGCGGCTCTTCCACGCGCGACAGGACTGCTTTGCCGCGCCCGCGGCGGCGCTCCCGCAGGCGGCCGGCGCGTTCCTGGAGCTGCGCCGCAGGACGCACCGGACCGTCAAGCGCGTGACCGAGGGCATGGAAGGCGACATGAAGTACAACACGGGCATCGCCGCGCTCATGGAGCTGGTGAACGCCCTCTACGCGCTCGAGCCCGCGACCGACGCCGACCGCGCCGCGGTGCGCGAGGCCCTGTCGGCCCTCGCCACGCTGCTCGCCCCCTTCGCGCCGCACGCCGCCGAGGAGCTGTGGCACGAGGTGCAGGGGGAGGCGGCGCGCGACCGGCTGCTCGCGGACGAGCCCTGGCCCTCCTTCGACCCGGCGCTCGTCGCCGCCGACGTCGTCACCATCGCCGTGCAGGTGAACGGGAAGCTCCGCGGCGAGGTCCAGGCGCCGGTGTCGGCCGGCGAGGCGGAGGTGCGGGCGCTCGCCGAGGCGGAGGATCGTGTCCGGGCCCACCTCGCGGGCAAGACCGTGCGCAAGGTGGTCTTCGTGCCGAAGCGCCTGGTGAATTTCGTGGTGGGTTGATGCGGGCCGCCGTCCTCCCCGCCCTCGCGGCCGTCGCGCTCGCCGGGTGCGGCTACCGCTTCACGACCGCCTACCACCTGAAGGACGCGGAGCGCGCGACCGTGGCGCCCTTCGAGAACCTCTCCGCCGAGCCCGAGCTGGGCGCGACGGTCGCCGCCGCGCTCCGCGAGGAGCTGGCACGGCGGGGCGCCGCCGGCGAAGGCGCGGTGATCGAGGGCGACGTCCGCTCCGGCGAGCCCGCCCCGACGGCACCGGCCGGCGCCGCGTACCGGGTGGCGCTGCTGGTCCGCGCGCGCCTCAAGGTCGGCGCGCGGGTGGTGGCCGCGCGCGAGGTGCGCCGCGAGAGCGACTACGTCGCAGGCGTGGACGCGCTCGAGACCGAGGGTCGCCGTTCGCTGGCGCTGCGACGGGCCGCAGGCGACGCCGCGAAGGACGTCCTGCGGGCCTTCGAGCGGTAGTAGCGCTACTTCGCGGCCGGCGCGGCCGGCCCCGCCGTCGCGACGGCGTGCGCCAGGCGCGAGATGCGGCGCGAGACGGCGTTCCGGTGCATCACGCCCTTCGAGGCGGCCTTGCCCAGCGCCCGCTCAGCCGCCGCGAGCGACGCCTTCGCGCCGACGGCGTCGCCGCGCGAGAGCGCGTCGCGGACCTTCTTGACCGCGCCCTTCACCTGGGAGCGGACCTTGACGTTGCGGGTGCGTCGCCTCTGCGCCTGCCGGTTGCGCTTCTCCGCCGATGCCGTGTTCGCCAAGCGGGACTCTCCGTTCGAGGTTGCGAGGGCGCGCTATCTATCGCCCATCGCGAGCGGAGTCAAGGGGTTACCGCGTCGCCGAGCCAGGGTGGGCGCCGCCGCGCACCCGGACCGGGCATGTCCCCTGCGCCGCGGAGCCTTGAGCGGTGCGCTTCGCGCCAGCAGATGCTCGCCGCTCCCTTGGGCGGCGTGGGTTTGCGCGCGGTGCGCCGTGCGCGTCCTTGTCGCTCAAGGCGGCGCCGACAACGTGTCTGACGCGGCCTCATCCCACGCGGCCGCCCGCGCGATCGAGGTCTGCGGAGTTATCCACGAGCGCAGAAAACCACGGCGTCCCCCGGGGGCACTTGACGCAGATCGATCGGAAAATGGTGGGTGCGATTCCCCTAACCAGCTGAAAAAACTGAATTCGAACCCGCCCAGTGCTCAGCAATCGGTGTGCCGATTCAGTGAAAAGCCGAGGTGACGAAAGCGTTCCCACAGACTTATCCACGGTCTTTCCCCAAAGGGCGCGGAGGGGAGGCGGAGGCGGCGGATGGCGGCGATTTCGCTTGAGCTTCGAGCCCTTTCGCCTCGTCCCACAGCGCGTCCATCTCCGCCAGGGTAGCCCCGCCGTGGGGGACGCCTCGCCGAGCGAGCTCCCGCTCGATGTGCTCGAAGCGCGAGACGAACCGTCCCAGGGTCGCGCGGAGCGCCTCCTCGGGCGCGACGCCGAGCTTGCGCCCGAGGTTGGCGAGCGCGAACAAGGCGTCGCCCAGCTCGTGCTCCATCCCCGGGCGGTCCCCCGCGGCGATGGCCTCGTCGAGCTCGCCAAGCTCCTCCGCGACCTTGTCGCGCGCGCCGGCGGCGTCGGGCCAGTCGAAGCCGATGCGGCTCGCCTTCTCGGTCAGCCGGTCGGCGCGGGCGAGCGCCGGCATCTCGCGCGGGACGCCCTCCAGCACGCTCGCGCCGCCGCCCTTCTTGAGCTTCTCCTCGCGCTTGAGCGCCGCCCACTGGCGGAGGACGCCCTCCGCGTCGATCGTACCGGGGGGATGATCCCCCTCGATACGGCCGAAGACGTGCGGATGCCGGGACACGAGCTTGCTCGAGATCGCCTCCGCCACGTCGGCGAAGTCGAACTGGCCCGCCTCGCGCGTGAGCTGCGCCTGGAACACGATCTGGAGGAGCAGGTCGCCCAGCTCCTCGCAGTGCTCGCGGGGATCGCCGGCGTCGATGGCCTCCAGCACCTCGTACGTCTCCTCGAGGACGTACGGGCGCAAGGTCTGGAGCGTCTGCTCGCGGTCCCAGGGGCAGCCGCCCGGGGCGCGGAGCCGCTCCATGATCCCGAGCAGGCGCTCGAGGGCGTCGGTGGCGCGCGACATGCGGCGTCTTCTTAGCGCAAACGGCGGCGTGCTAGCATCGAAACCCGCGTGAAGACCCGCTGGACCGCCCTCGCGCTCCTCGCGCTCGCCGCCGTCGCACCGCCTCCCGCGGCCGCGCAGGTCTCCGCGCCCACGATGGTGGAGGAGGGCGAGGAGGCGCCCGAGGAGCCGGAGCGCCCCCAGCGACCGGCCCGGCCGCCGCGGGCCACGGAGTCCGTCCCCGACGCCGCCGCGCCCTCCGCCGCGGCGCCGGCCGCGCCCGCCGCTCCGGCGGCACCCGCGCCGGCGATGTACGACCTCCCGCCGCCCCCTCCGCCGCCGGCCTCCCCGGGCGATCTCGCCCGCGAGATCGTCCCGGTCCAGGCGAGCTGGCCGAAGCTGCTCGCCGCCTGGGCCGAGCGGCGCGCCGCGCTCCGGGAGCAGGACCCGGTCCGGGCGGCCGGCGCGGAGAAGGCCCTGCTCGAGGCCAGGAAGGACCTGGCGATCGAGAACCTCGTCCCGCTCGCCGCCGCCGAGGTCCGCGACGCGCTCCGCGCGCTGGCCGCGAACCTGCCCGGCGAGGCGCTGTCGCACGCGAGCCTCGCGGTGCAGCTCGCGCCCGACTACCCCGATGCCCACCTCGCCGTGGCCCGGGCGCGGCTGGTGAAGGAGCCCGCGTCGCCGATCGCCGCCCTGGCGTCGCTCCGCGACGCGCTGGCGGCGGCGGCGCGCGAGCCCCACACCGCCCGCGCCTTCCTCGCCGACGTCCTCGCCGCGCTCCTGGCGGCCGCCTTCGCCGCGTCGGCGGCGACGCTGCTGGTGCTGTTCCTCCGCCGGGTCCGGCTGGTGCTCCACGACTTCCACCACCTGCCGTTGCTGCGCGGCTCGGCGCCCATCCAGGCGACGGTCCTCGGCGTGGCGGTCCTCGCCGTGCCGCTGCTGCTCGGCCTGGGACCGTTCGCGGCGCTCGCGATGGCGGCGCTGGCCGCCTGGGTCTACCTCGACGGGCGGGAGCGGACGGTCGCGACGGCCGCGCTGGTCCTCGTCATCGCGTTGCCGGACCTGGGGCGCTGGACGGCGCGGGCCACCGCCTGGACCGGCACTCCCGCCGAGCTGGTCCACGAGATCGAGCACGGTGCGCTCTCCGACGAGGACGCGGCCGAGCTGCTGGCGGCCGCGAAGGACCCTGCCACGCCCGCCCCGCTGCTGGCCGCGCTCGGCCACCACTTCAAGCGCCGCGGCGACCTCGACCGCGCCCTGGAGCTGTACCGCGCCGCGCGGGCCGCAGACGACCGCGCCCCCGAGGTCGAGGTGAACCTCGCCAACGCGCTCTTCCTGAAGGGCGACCTGGAGGGCGCCAAGGCCGCCTACCTGGGCGCCACGGACCGGGCCGGCAGCGACCTCACCGCGCTCGCCGCGGCGCACTACGGGCTCTCGAAGCTCTACGTGCGCGCCTCGGACCTCGAGCGGGGGAACGCCGCCCGCGAGAAGGCGCTCCGCGAGGACGGCGACTTCCTGCGCCGCGCCGCGCCCGAGGAGGCCTTCAGCGCGAACCAGTACCTGGTGGACGTCCCGGTGCCGGACGCCCGGATCCGCGCCCTGGCGGCGGACGGTGGCGCCGACGCGCTGGGCGACTGGCTCCGGGCGCGGATCGCGGGGCCGCTGCCGCGCGCGGCGTGGCCCGCCGCCCCGCTCGCCTTCCTGGCGGCGCTCTGGGTGCTCGCGCTCGTGGCGCGGCGGCTCGCCCCCTCCGCCGGCTGCGAGAGGTGCGGGCGGCCCGCCTGCCCGCGCTGCGACGTGACCCAGAGCGGGCTGTGCGGCCAGTGCGTCAACGTCTACGGACGGAGGGGCGTGGTGGACGCGCGCGACCGGCTCCGCAAGGAGGCGCAGGTCCGCCGCAGGGCGCAGCTCGTCCAGGCCGCCACGCGGACCCTCGCCGTGGTCGGCGGCGGCGTGGGTCAGGTGTTCGGGGGCGCGCCGTGGCGTGGGTTCCTCCTCCTGTCGGGGCTCCTGTTCGTGGGCTTCGTGATCTGGTTCTGGCGCGGGGTGATGCCCCCGCCGCATCCCTCGGGCTACGTCCTCGCCGGCAAGCTCGCGGTCGCGGTGCCGCTCGGGCTGGTGCTCTACGCCGTCGCGGTGCGCGACGCCTTCCGGCGGACGAGGTAGCGGACAGCCATGGCGCTCAAGGGCACGCTCAAGGACTTCGGGATCGCCGAGATCCTCCAGCTCATCGGCCAGCAGGCCAAGAGCGGCGTGCTCCACCTGCGCGGCCGCGACGAGGAGATCCACATCTCCATGTCGGACGGCAACGTGGTCCGCGCCGAGCACGCCGGGAAGCACGCCCGCCAGCGGCTCGGCGAGCTGATGGTCCGCGCCGAGATCCTGACCGCCCAGGAGCTGCGGGTCGCGCTCGACGCGCAGCGCCGGACCCTGAAGCGGCTGGGCGACATCCTGGTGGAGATGACCTACTGCACCAAGGAGCAGCTCCGCGAGATGACGGCGCTGCAGACCACCGAGACCGTCAACCGGCTGTTCCACTGGAAGAGCGGGACGTACGAGTTCGAGTCGGGGGCGGTGGAGTGGGATCCGGAGACGGTGACGCCGCTCCGGGCCGAGACGGTGCTGATGGAGGGCTACCGGCAGGTCGACGAATGGCCGATGATCCGCCGGAAGATCACCTCGGCGGCGATGACGTTCGACCGGGTGCGGCCGCTGGACGGGTCCCGCGAGGGGACCGCGCGGACGCCGCCGGCCGCGGGGGACGACGTGGACGCGGCCCTCGACGTGCTCGGCGGCGCGGCCCCGCGCGAGGGAGAGTTCGCGAGCGCCGGCCCGAACGAGCGAAGGGTGTACGAGCTGGCCATCCCCGGCCGCCCGGTGGAGAAGATCGTCCAGCTCTCTCGCCTGGGCGAGTTCGAGACCTGCAAGGCGCTGCTCGCGCTCGTCAACCTGGGCGTGCTGCGCCCGCTCGCCGCGCCCGGGCGCGCCAAGGGCGTCGGCGAGTACGGCGCCGGCGACTGGCTCCCGCGGCTCCGCACCGGGGCGGCGCGGGTCCTGGCCACGGTCGCCATCGCGGCCGCGCTCGCCGGGATCGTGACCTGGGTGGACGAGCGCGGCTTCCAGCTCGCGCGCGGCCGCGGGGCGGCGCTGCACGACAACGGCGCCCAGCGGTTCCTGGCCCGCTACCAGCTGGCGCGGCTGCGCGGCGCGCTGGAGGTCTTCCGCGTGGAGCGCGGCGAGTACCCGGAGCGCCTCGGCGATCTGGTCGAGACCGGCCTCGCCACCCCGCGCGACCTGAGGTACCCCTGGGGCCAGGAGTACTATTACCGGCGCAAGCCGGGGGGACGCTTCGTGCTCCTTCCCCCGGTCGAGTAGGCCGCGCGGCCGTGCCGGCGCCCCGCGGCTCCGTTAAGTCCGCCCCGGAGGGCGAGGAGGATCCTTGGGTCAGAGCGCAGCGGAACCCCTGAAGACGTCGCGGCTCGAGTTTCCCGACAACGACATGGTCCGCGCGCTCTGCGGCGCCCACAGCGAGAATCTGAAGTTGATAGAGAAGCGGCTCGGGGTCCAGCTCGGGCTGCGCGGGAGCCAGCTGGTGGTGGCGGCGGCCGAGGAGGCGCGGGTGCAGCTCGCCGACGCGCTGCTGCGCGAGCTGTACGACCTGGTCGCGGGGGGCTACCCGCTCTACCTCGAGGACGTCGACCAGGCCACCAAGCTCGCCGGCCAGGGCGTGCCGCTCAAGGAGGTGTTCGGCGACACCGTCTTCGTGTCGTCGCGCCACCGCGTGATCACGCCCAAGGGGCTGGCGCAGAAGCGCTACATCCAGGCGATCCGCGAGGACGACATCGTCTTCGGGATCGGCCCGGCGGGCACCGGCAAGACCTACCTGGCCATGGCGATGGCGGTCGCGTTCCTGGTGGAGCGGCGCGTGAAGCGGATCGTCCTCACGCGCCCGGCGGTGGAGGCGGGCGAGAAGCTCGGCTTCCTGCCCGGCGACATCGCCGAGAAGGTGAACCCGTACCTGCGGCCGCTCTACGACGCGCTCTTCGACATGGTGGACTACGAGAAGGCGAGCGCCTTCATGGAGCGCGGCACGGTGGAGGTGGCGCCCCTGGCCTTCATGCGGGGCCGGACGCTCAACGACGCCTTCGTGATCCTCGACGAGGCGCAGAACACCACCGAGGAGCAGATGAAGATGTTCCTGACCCGGCTCGGCTACGGGTCGAAGGCGGTGGTCACCGGCGACGTGACGCAGGTGGACCTCCCCTCCGGACGCGGCTCCGGGCTCGTCGAGGTCCAGAAGATCCTCCGCGGCGTGGACGGGCTCGCCTTCTGCTACTTCAGCGAGGTGGACGTGGTCCGGCACCCGCTGGTGCAGGAGGTGGTGCGGGCCTACGACGCCTACGAGGCGGAGCGGCGGTCCCGCCAGGACCGGGAGAAGGCCGAGCGGGCGGAGCGGGTGGAGCGCGCCGCTGCCACGCCCACGGGGGAGGACCCCGGCGGGCAGGGGTAGCAAGCAGCGGCTGCCGCTGCCGCGGCGTCCCGCCGGGGATGGGGGCGGGAAAGATCCCGTGTCGCCGCGGGTTAGCATGGGACCCGGAATCGATTTGCGTTCGGGCGATCCCGGTGCGAGGCTTCCCGGCCGTGTCCGACGACCCGCTTCCCCCGCCGAGCCTGCCAGAGCGCCTCGCCGCCCGGCTGGCGGGCAGCGACGCAGGGGGCTGGCTGCTCTCCGGCGTGCTCGTCGCGGTGGTCTCGGTGGCGGCCGCGATGCTGCTCGCGCCGGGGGACGCCTACCGCCTGCCTGGGCCGGAGTCGCTCGGCCAGCCCGCGCCCGCCACCATCAAGGCGGACCGCGACTACGACATCGTGGACGAGGAGGCGACGGCGCGGCACCGCGCCGAGGCCGCCGAGGCGGCTCCCCCCGTCTACGACCAGGACGACGGAGCGCGCGACGAGGCCGCCGCCCGCATCCACGCCGCCTTCGACCTGATGCGCGAGGAGGAAGCGAGCCTGCGCGACACGGCCGCCGCCGACGCCGCCGGCTTCGGCGAGGAGCTGGGGCGCCGCTACGCGGCGCAGCGCGACGCCTTCGTCGCCCGGCTTCAAGTCCTGGTCCGGGACGAGGACTTCGGAGCGCTCGCCGCCGCGCGCTTCTCCGCCGCGGTCGAGCGCGACCTGGCGGCGCTCGTGGCGCGCGGCCTGGGCGGCCTGGTGGTGGGCGATCTGAAGCTCCTCCCCGTCGAGCCCGGCTTCGCGGTCCGCTCCTTCCGCGGGGGAGCGCTGGAGGGCGAGCAGGTGGTCACCGACCCCTCGCTGGTGCGCGACGTGTCGGCCGCGCGCGCCGAGGTGGCCCGCGCGGCCGGGGCGCGCCTCGCCCAGGATCCCCCGGCGCTCCGTGCCGCGCTCCTGCGGCTGGCGTCCGCGATGGTGCGCCCCACGCTCGCCTACGACCAGGCCGAGACGGCGCGCCGCAAGCACGAGGCGGCGGCGCACGCCAAGCCGGTCGCCATCCCGGTGAAGCGCGGCGAGAAGATCATCGGCGACGGCGAGCGGATCGAGGGGCGCCACCTGGTGGTGTTCGAGGGGATGCGGACCCAGACGCGCGGAGAGGACCTGCGTCACGTCCGGGTGGGAGGCGGCGCGCTGGTGGGACTGCTGGTGGTCCTGTTCTGGGGGTTCGCGCGCCGCAACGTGCCGCGCTTCCGTCCGGCCCGGCGCGACGCGCTGCTCCTCGCCTCGCTCCTGGTCGGCACCCTCGCCCTCGGCTCGATCGGCTTCGCCGTGGCCGACGCGCTCCACGAGCGGTTCGTCGGGTTCCCCCGCCCGTCGCTCTACCACCTGGTGCCGTTCGCCGCGGGCGCGATGATCGTCCGGCAGGTGCTCTCGGCCGAGGAGGCGATGCTCTTCGCCCTCGCCTCCGGGCTCTCGGCGGGCCTGCTCGCCGGCCAGTCGCTCGGGTACGCGCTCTTCGCCACGCTCACCGCGGTGGCGGCCGCCGGCTTCGGCGCGGGCAGCCGCGATCGCGCGGGCCTGTTCCGCGCCGGCCTGGGCGTGGGCCTCCTCGGCGTCGCGCTGGTCGCCGCCACGGTGCTCTACACCGGGAAGGGCGCGGCCGATCTCGCCGCGGCGGGCGCGGCGGCGTTCGTGGGCGGCGCGCTCTTCCTCCCCATGGTGGTGGTCGGGGTCCTGCCCATCGTCGAGGCGGCCTTCGGGTACGTCACGGACGTGAAGCTGCTCGAGCTCGCCAACCTGAACCACCCGGCGCTGAAGGAGCTGATCGTCCAGGCGCCCGGGACCTACCACCACTCCATCCTGATGGGCTCCCTGGTCGAGGCGGCGGCGCATGCCATCGGCGCGAACGCCCTCCTGGCGAAGGTGTGCGCCTACTACCACGACCTCGGGAAGATCCGGAATCCGCTCTACTTCGCCGAGAACCAGCGCGGCGACAACCGGCACGATCCGCTGGCCCCCTCGATGAGCGCGCTCATCATCAAGCGGCACGTGACCGACGGGCTCGAGCTGGCGCGCCACTGGCGCCTGCCCAAGGTGGTCGCCGACGCGATCGCGCAGCACCACGGGACGCGGCTGGTCGGGTACTTCTGGGCGAAGAGCCAGCGCGACGACGACGAGGGCGGCGGCCGGCCCGCGGCGGTGGACGAATCGCTGTTCCGCTACCCGGGGCCGAAGCCGCAGACACGGGAGGCGGCGCTGGTGATGATCGCCGACGCCTGCGAGGCGTCGTCCCGGGCGGTGCAGGAGCCGACCGCCGAGGGAATCCACGCCCTGGTCACCAAGCGGCTCAACGAGATCTTCGCCGAGGGCCAGCTCGACGACTGCGAGCTCACGCTCCGCGACCTGAACGCCATCGCCGGCGCCATGGTGCGCACCCTGGAGGCGATCTACCACACGCGCCCCGAGTACCCGGGGCGGCCCTCCCAGGAGCCGCGCCCGCCGCCCCCCGTCCACCTCGTCGCGAAGCCGTGACCGTTCGCCTGTCCTGCGACCACCCGCGGGGCGCCCCGGCCGCGCGGCGCCTGCGGGGCCGCGCCGGGGAGTTCCTCGCTGCGCTGGCCGTCCCGGAGGCGGAGCTGTCGGTCGCGCTCGTCACCGACCGCGCCATCCGGGCCCTCAACCGGCAGTGGCGGGGCGTGGACCGCGCCACGGACGTGCTGTCCTTCCCGCAATCGGATCCGCCGGGGAATGGGCCGCTCCTGGGCGACGTGGTAATCTCGCTCGATACGGCCGCCCGACGCGCCCGGGCCGAGCGGCGGCCCGTCGGAGCGGAGCTCGATCGATACCTCGCGCACGGGCTCCTCCACCTGCTCGGTTACGACCACGAGCGGCCGGAGGACGCGAGGGTGATGGCCGAGAAGGAGGCGGAGCTGGCGCGCTGGGAAGGGCTGGTGGGCGCCGCGCTCCGCCGAGGACCCCGGACACCCCGGAAACGAAGCGGATGGATCCGTTCGCCGACATCGACCTCGACTCGGAGTCCGTCTGGCTCGACGGGGGCTGGTACACGCGCGACCAGCTCGCGCGGCGCATCAAGGAGATGATCGAGGCCGGCGACTTCCGGGTCTCGCGTCCCAGCCAGGCGCTGGAGCGGCTCGAGGCGGCGCTGGCGCAGGCGCGCGTGGTCGCGGTGCGGATGCCCTCCGAGCTGGCCGAGGCGGTGGGCGCGGCGGCCTCGCGGCTGAACCGCCCCGTCGGCCATCTCCTCCGCGAGGCGGTCGCCTACTACCTGGCCGCCGCGGCCGCCTACGGCGTGGCGCAGGGCGGCCAGCAGCCCGCGGCCGCGCGGACCGAGGTGCCCTCCGTCGACGTGGACGTCGAGGAGGACCCCTTCGCGGTGAAGAAGGCGCGCTGAGGGACGCGGCGATAGGATCCCCGGTCCCCGTGCACCGCCTGCTCCCGTACCTGGCCGCCGCCGTCTCCGGCGCCGCCATGGCCCTGGCGCTCCCGCTGGTGGTGCCCTGGATCTCGCTGCGCGAGGTCGATCCCGGCGGCCACCTCGAGGCGATCGCCTGGATCGCGCTCGTCCCGGCGCTCGCGGCGCTGGAGCGCGCGCGGTCGGCGCGCGCCGCGGCGGGGCTCGGGCTCGCCGCCGGGCTCGCCTACTTCTTCGCCGCCATCCACTGGGTGTCGCACGCCATGACCGCCTTCGGCGGGCTGTCGCTCGGGTTCTCGGTCTTCGCGCTCACGCTCCTCGTCCTCTACATGGCGGCCCACTGGGCGGGCGCCTTCGCGGCGGCCTGGGCGGTGGAGCGGCGGCTGGGGTGGCCGCTCTGGGCGCAGCTCCCCTTCGTCTGGGCCGCCTTCGAGTGGCTCCGCAACTACCTGTTCAGCGGGTTCCCCTGGGGGAACCTCGGCTACGTGCAGGCGCGCCACCCGCACGTCGCCCAGCTCGCGGCGGTCCTCGGCGTCTACGGCGTCGCCGCGCTCGTCGTCTTCGTGAACTGCGTCGCCCTCGAGGCATGGCGGGCGTGGCGCGGGCGGCGGGCGTTCCCGGCGCGCCTCCTCGCCTCCGCGGCGGCCGCCCTCGCCGCGGTGATCGTCTTCGGCCACCTCCACCTGGCCAGGGTGCGCGCGCGAATGGCGGCGGCGCCCACCGTCCGAGTGGCCGTCGTCCAGCCCAACGTCAGCCAGGACGTGAAGAACGCGGCTCGCGACAACGCCGACTACATCCTGGGGCGGCTGGTGCCGCTCACGGTCGAGGCGGATCGCGCCGGCGCCGACCTGGTGGCGTGGCCCGAGGCCTCCTACCCGCTCTACGTCCCGCCCGGCGTCGCCACCTTCGACGTGCCCCGGGCCGGGATCCCGCGGCTTTCCCGGGCGCACCTGCTCCTCGGCGCATCGACGCTGGAGTGGCCGGCGGGCGGGCGCCGCGGCGTGCCGCGCCTCACCAACTCCGACTTCATGGTGTCGCCGGAGCTCGGCGTCCTGGGCCGGTACACGAAGCACCACCTCGTCCCGTTCGGCGAGTACGTCCCGCTGCAGCGCTGGCTGCCGTTCGTGGGGAAGGTGGTCCCCAGCCTCGCCTCGGCCAGCCCCGGGAGCGAGCTGCGGGTGCTCGCGTTCGAGCCGAGGCCGGCCGTCGATCATGCCGTGGGGGCGGAGCCGGTCCGCATCGCCCCCATGATCTGCTTCGACGCCATCTTCCCGGAGATCGCCGGCGACTTCGCGCGGCGGGACCCGGAGCCGGACGTGCTCGCCAACCCCACCAACGACGCCTGGTACGGGTACTCGTCCGGTCCCTACCAGTTCCTCGCCATCGTCCGCATGCGCGCCATCGAGACCGGGAAGGCGGTGGTCCGCCCCGCCTACGCCGGCGTCTCGGCGGTGATCTGGCCGACCGGCGAGGTGGCGCCGGGCGCGATCGAGGTCGGGCCGGTGGACCCGGAGAGGGCGCCGGACCCGGACGAGCCGCCCCGCTGGCTCCTCGCCGACGTGCCGCGCCTCCGCGGGCGGACGCTCTACACGCGCATGGGCGACACCTTCGCCTGCGCTTGCGCTATCTTCACCGCCGCCGCGCTGGCCCTGGCCTGGCGCCGGCGGCCGGCCGCGGCCCCGGGAGACCGGCGCCCCGCGGCGTAGCGGGCCGCACCGCGGCGGACCGCAGGAGAGCTACCGGACATGGCCTCACCGACGACCGAGCGCATCGACGACCTGTCCCGGCGCCTGGAGGCGCTCCGGGGGTCCCTTTGACGTGGAGCGGAAGCGCTCGCGCGCGGACGAGATCGCGCGGATGTCCGAGGACGCCGCCTTCTGGGGCGACGCGGCGAAGGCGCAGGCGCTCCTGAAGGAGAAGGCCCAGCTCGAGCAGCTCACCGGCGCCTACCAGAAGGTCCGGGTCGCGCTCGACGACGCGCGCGCCATGAACGAGCTGGCCGAGGAGGCGCGCGACGAGGGGGCGCGCGGCGAGGCCGCGGCGCACGCGGACGCCGTCGCGAAGGAGCTGGAGGCGCTCGAGTTCCAGAAGATGCTCTCCGGCGCGCACGACCGCGCCGCGGCCATCGTGGAGGTGAAGAGCGGCGCCGGCGGCGTGGAGGCGATGGACTGGGCGGCGATGCTCTACCGGATGTACACCCGGTACGCGGAGCGCAAGGGCTGGCAGGTGGAGCCCGCCGACCTGGTGGCGGGCGAGGAGGCCGGCATCTCCTCCGCCTCGTTCTTCGCGCGCGGCGAGTTCGCCTACGGCTTCCTCAAGGCGGAGAAGGGCGTGCACCGGCTGGTGCGCATCTCGCCCTTCGACCAGAACGCGCGGCGACAGACCTCGTTCGCCGCCGTGGACGTCACCCCGGAGATCGACGACGACATCGTCATCGACATCAAGGAGGCGGACGTCCGCATCGACACCTACCGCTCCTCCGGCGCCGGCGGGCAGAAGGTGAACAAGACCGACTCGGCCGTGCGCCTCACGCACCTCCCCACCGGCATCGTGGTGGCGGTGCAGAACGAGCGCAGCCAGCAGAAGAACCGGTCCGTCGCCTGGAAGATCCTCCGCTCGCGCCTCTACGATCTCGAGGAGAAGAAGCGGAATGCGGTCCGGGACGCGCAGGAGGCGCTGAAGAAGGACATCGACTTCGGCTCGCAGATCCGCAGCTACGTCCTCCAGCCCTACCGGATGGTGAAGGACCTGCGAACCGGGGTCGAGACGGGGAAGGTGGACGACGTGCTCGACGGGGACCTGGACCAGTTCGTGTTCCCGTACCTGCTGGGCGTGCGCCGGACGGACCGGGTGGTGGACGAGTAGGTGTCAGAAACCGGCGAAGCGCGCGCGGCGGTGGCAGGATCGCCCCGTGCCCACCCGCGCCCAGATCCTCGCCCGGCGCGCCATCCACCGCACCCGCGTCCGCGCGGGCGACGCCCGCGCCGCGCTGGCGCTGGCGCGGTCGCTGGAGCGCGAGCCGCCGCGCGACCTGGAGGCGGCGCGCCGTCACTACCGGACGGCCGCCGGGGCCGGCCTGCCGGACGCCATGGCGGCGCTCGGCGCGCTCCTGCGAGACGGCGCCGGCGGCCGGCGCGACCTCGGCGGCGCCGCCGGGTGGTTCGAGACGGCCGCGAAGGCGGGAGACGCGGAGGCCGCGGTCGCCCTCGGGCGGGCGCTCCTCGACGGCGAGGGCACCCGGCGGGACCGCGCGGCGGCGGTCCGCTGCTTCCGCCGGGCGGCCGCCGCGGGCGTCCCGGCGGCGATGTTCGAGCTGGGGCTCTGCCTCCGCCAAGGCCACGGCGTGGCGCGGGACGAGGCGGCCTCGCTGCGGTGGCTCCGGCGCGCGGCGGCGCGGGGCCACGCGGGCGCCGCCTCGCAGGTCGGCCAGGCATACTGGTGGGGCCGGTCCGGCGCGCCGCGAGACCGGGCGCGGGCGGCGCCCTTCCTGCTCGCCGCGGTCCGGCGCGGCGACGCCGACGCCGCGGCCATGTACCTCCTCGCGCTCTCGCGCCGCGACGGCGACGGGGTGCGGCGGAGCCCCGCCGCGGCGTGGTCCTGGGCGCGGCGCGCGGCGGAGGCGGGCAGCGCGCGGGCGCGGGCGCTGGTCCGGCGGCTCCGGCGATCCTGACGAGAAAGGCTCACCCCTGCGGTGCGTAGATGATCGCCGCGCGCGCCTGGGTGAACCGCTCGATCGACTCCGTCGCCCACCCCGGCAGCCCGTGGAGCTTCACCCCGCACCCGGACGGCTGGCGGCCCGTGGTGGCGCTCTTCTCGCGCACCCAGGCGACCTCGCCCTCGACGTCGATCTTCCGGCCGTCCGCGAGCCCGAGCCGGACCTGGAGGCGGGTCCCGATGGGCGGCGGCAGGGCCGTGGCGATGAAGACCCCGCCCGAGTCCACCCGGCGCGTGGGGCCGACGTAGAAGTTGTGCTCGGAGACGAGGCTCACGTTCACCTCGACCCGCGTGGGCGTGGGGCGCGACTTGGGCTGCTCGATCAGCTCCTCGTCGATGAGCGCCATCAGGTCGACGTTCGACGGGCGCGCCGGGGCCCGGATGGGCGGCGGCGCGGCTGCCGGGTCCTCCATCGCCGGGGCCCGGGCCGGCGGAGCGGAGCGCGCCGGAGCGGCGGAGGCCGCCTGCCCGCCGGCGGCGGGCGGCTGCGGACCGGGGAGCGGCGGCTTCTCGACCACGACCAGCGGCTTCGAGAGCACCTCGGCCCGCGACAGCGCCTTCTCGGCGCCCGCGACGGCCGCGAGCGGCTCCACGATCTCCCGGGAAGGCGCCACCATCACCACGCGGACGCCGACCCGCGCCGCGTTGGCCGCGGTGGTCAGCGCCGTCCCCCAGGTCCCGTCGGGCGTCGCGGGCAGCATCAGCACGATGACATGGGGCGCCACCGCGCGCACCACCGCCTCCAGCTCCCCGGGGCCGGGCAGGCACGCCACCGCGTACCCGGCCCGTTCCAGGTGCAGGTGCAGCGCGATGCAGACGTCGGCGTCCGAACCCACCACCAGAACGCGCGACGCCCCTGAGGCGCCGGCGGCGGTCACGCGGAGCGGCCTCCCGTCTCCATGAGGATCCGCCGCTCGAGGTCGGCGCGGTTGGTGGCGTTGGCGAGGGCCGTGTCGAGGCCGATCCGCTTCGACTCGTGGAGCCGGTACAGGTACTGGTCGAAGCTGTGCATGCCGAGGTCGGAGCCCGCCGTCTCCATGTACGTCTTCAGCTCGGCGATCTTGTTCCCGTCGCGGATCAGCTCGCGCACCGTGGAGGTGGCGAGGAGCGCCTCCACCGCCGGGATGAGCCCGGCCGCGTCGGCGCGCATGAGCAGGCGCAGCGCGATGACGGTCTGGAGGTTGTCGGCGAGCCGGGCGCGGACGGTCTCCTGCTCGTCGGCCGGGAAGAGGCCCACCAGCCGGCCGATGGCGCGCGGCACGTCGGGGGTGTGGAGCGAGGTGATGACGAGGTGCCCGGTCTCGGCGGCCTTGAGGCAGATGTCGGCCGACTCCCGGTCGCGCAGCTCGCCGACCATGATGATGTCCGGGTCCTGGCGGAGGGCGGCGCGCAGCGCGTCGGTGTAGCTGGCCGTGTCGGAGCCCACCTCGCGCTGGATCACCAGCCCCTTGCCGCCCGCGAAGATGAACTCGATGGGGTCCTCGACGGTGATGACGTGCAGCCGCTCCTGGTTGATGATGTGGTTGATGATCCCGGCGATGGTGGTCGACTTGCCGTTGCCGGTCGCGCCCGTCACGCAGATGAGCCCGCGCCGGGCCTCGGCGATGGTGCGGATCACCGGCGGCAGGTTGAGCGTGTCGAAGTCGGGGATCTGGAAGGGGATGGTGCGCATCACCGCGCCCCAGCTCCCGCGCTGCTTGAAGATCGAGGCGCGGAACCGCGACACCCCCGGCAGCGAGTAGCTCCGGTCCACCTCGCGGAAGTCGAGCGGGGTGAACCCGGCGCCTGGCGCCTGGAGGACGAAGTTCGCGATCGCCTCCGTGTCCGAGTGCGCCAGCGGCGGGGTCTTCGCCGCCAGCAGCTCGCCGAACACACGGTAGGTCGGCGGATAGCCGACCTCGAAGTGCACGTCGCTCGCCTGCCGCTTGACCGCGAGCTGCAGGAACGAGTGGAACATCTCTTCGCTGAGCGGGCCCTGGCCTTCCATGGCGCGGAAGTGTAGCGCGGGAGCGGCCGGGCGGGCCAGCAACGCAGGTGATCGTGATCGGTCTGGGGGGGCACGCAGTGCCCGGCGAATGAAGAGCCTGGAGCGCAGGGGCAGGCGG
>Ga0335082_10001743_pt1 | contig 23256 bp, 20 predicted proteins | sample Lox_Sample_41_FD_206718 | JGI IMG/M metagenome (GOLD analysis project Ga0335082, IMG submission 206718) | Soil microbial communities from Loxahatchee National Wildlife Refuge, Florida, United States - Lox_Sample_4.1 | ecosystem: Environmental > Terrestrial > Soil > Wetlands | place: USA...
GAACTATTTCACGCCATCGAGCCTGACGGGGAGTAACAGCCTGACGTCGCCACTGGCCGAGGGGGACTTCAACAATGACGGAAAGCTGGACGTTGTGGTGGCGGCGGGTTCGACGGTGTATGTGCTGAAGGGGAACGGTGACGGCACGTACGCGCCAGCGGTGGGAAGCGCGGGACCGGCAAATTCGGTGATCAGCGGGATCCACGTGGCGGACATTAATAATGACGGCAAGCTGGACCTGATCGTGAACGGCAAGCGAGGGACAACGGGGCTAGCGGCGACGATGCTGGGAGCCGGCAACGGGACGTTTCAAGCGCCGGTGGAAACCACGTTCAGCCTATTGGCGTCATCGAGCGTGGTCGCGGCGGATTTCAACGGCGACGGAATCTGGGACGTGGCGCTGGTAGGGGCGAATGCGGTACAGGTGCTGCTGGGCAACGCAAATGGCACATTTTCGGTGGGGCCGACCTCAGCACTGAGTTTCGTCGGGCGCGACGGGATCGCGGCAGGCGACTTCAACGGCGACGGCAAACTCGACCTGGTGATTACGGCGTTCGATCCGTATAGCCAGGGGTACAACTTCGCGGGCGTACTGCTGGGCAACGGTGATGGGTCGTTCGGCGGGTTGCAGGAAGCGGCGGGATCGGGATCGACGTTTGTCGGATCGATCACGGCGGCGGTGGCAGATTTCAACGGGGACGGCAAACTGGACATCGCGACGGCAATTCAGACGGCCGGAGCGACGATTCAGGGACTGCTGTACCTGTCCAATGGCAATGGCGACGGGACGTTTACGGTCGGCACGAGTGTGCCGGGAGTCGTGAGCGTGACCACGCCACTGCTGGTGGGCGACTTCAACGCGGACGGCAATCTGGATCTCGCGAGCGGCGGATTCGTGTACTACGGCGCGGGCGACGGCTCGTTCCCAGGATCGAATGGTTCATCGGGGACACCGACACTGGTGCTGGCGGGAGACGCGAACGGCGACGGGCTGCTCGATCTGTTCGACGAAACGGTGACGGTGCAGTCATCGAGATCAGGAGTGACCACGCTGGCCGCGATCGGGCTGGAACTGCAGGTGCCGCCGCTGCCGGACTTCAAGGGGATTGTGGCCCCACTGAACACGAACCTGTTCCCCGGAGGCAGCGTGTCGTTCAACGTGAGCGTCACGCCGCTTTACGGTTTTTCGGGGGACGTGACGCTGGGAATCACCGGACTGCCGAACGGGATGAGCCCGTCGTATAGCCCCGTGACGGTGCACGGCGGCAATGGCTCATCGACAGTTACGCTGTCGGCGACGAACGCGCTGCCGGTCGGGAACTACACGGTGACGCTCTCAGGCAACTCCGGTTCACTGTCGCACAGCACAACGGTGCCGGTGACGGTGAATAGTTCGCCGGGGGACTTCGGCGGGACGATCAGCCCGAACGTGCAAAACATTGCGCGGGGCTCGTCGGCGGTGTATCCGATCACGATCATTCCGTCGGGTGGATTCAACGGGCCAGTTACACTGAGCGTTTCAAACCTGCCGCCAGGAGCGACGGCGGCGTTCAGCCAGAACCCGGTAACGGGAGGATCAGGCACAACGAACCTGACAATCACAACAACGGGATCGACGCCATCACCGCAGGTGTATGCGCCGATGGTAACGGCGGTCAGCGGGTTGCTGTCGCACAGCCAGACGGTGTATCTGGGTGTGGCGCCACAAGCCCGGCTGATCGCGGGGACGATCACACCTTTGCAAAGCGTTTCGGCATCGGCAGGAGGCACGGCAAGCTACACGCTGAACCTGGTGACGGAAAATGATCCGTCGAATTCAGACACGGCGCTGACGGTGAGCGAAGTGCCGACGGGAGCGACGGCGGCATTTACTCCGACGACGATCAACACCGGGACGGGGACGTCGACGCTGGGGGTGGTGGTGCCGGCGGGAACGCTGACGCCGGGGACCTACACGCTGCTGATTACGATGACGGGAAGCGGCGTGGTGGCGCAATACGGGGCGTCGCTGGTAGTCAATCCGTAGATAAGCGGTTCAACCGACACACGAGCAAACCGAGAAAGGAATCGCCGGTGGGAGAGGCTCTCCCGCCGGCGATCCTTTTGTTGCTGGTATCAGTGTGCGATCAAAGGTCTTGGGTAGCTGGACTCCGGCGGGCTACAGTTCTTCGAGGCGAAGGTGAATGGAATATGTGGGTGAACCACCGAGTGTGGTCGTGGAGATCGTGATGGGTTTGCCGGGCTGCGAGTAAAGGATAAATGTGAAGGGAAGGCTGTCTCCGACAGCCTGGAAGGGAACGGGCAGGCCAGTGTTCTGATACTGGAGGCCGGTTTCGTCGGTAAAACCGGTGGTGAAGAGCATGGTGGAGCCAGACGATGCGCCGGTTACGGTCATGTAGCCGGTCAGGCGGTAGAGGCCGCCACTGCCGTATCCTGTGGGATCGGTGGTGTAGATCGTGAAGGGACCAAAACTGCCGGTGAGGGTGGAGTCCCGGGAAAAGAGAATCGTGGACATGCCGTGGCCAGCGGTCGGTTGCCCCAGATACTGTTTCAGAATGCCGTTGGGGGCAACGCGGAGGGCCTGACTGGAGCAGGGGGCTGTCTGCGTCGCCGGAATACACGTGTCGCCGGTGGCCGCTTCGATTCCGACGCCGCCTCCGCCCGAGCCGTAGATAATGGCGCTGCCGTCAGTGTCGAGATCGAGGAAGGAAGTGAGATACCCTTTGTTGAAAGTTTGAATCTCGAATTGGTCGTCGGTATTCAGGAGGAACTGCACACCGCTATTACTGGGAGCGGCGGAGTTGTGCAGGACGAGGGGGGCATGCCACGTTCCGGTGCGGTCGGTGAACAGCACCCAGTTGTTGGTGGGATCGTAAGTAAGGATTCCGCCGAACGACCCGCCTTGGCCCTGTGCGGTGGCGAGAAAGCTGAATACAAGTGCGAGCGTTATGGCCAGCAGAACGATCGGTTTACTACGAATGAATTTCATACCGCGCTCCCTGATTCTGATTTTCTGCGCAGACTAAGGGCACCGCGCCGACCGTTTTTGAGACTGCGACGGGATCGGGTGATGCTGCTTATTTGCCCGGGGGATGAGAAGACCGCGGGTCAGCGCAACCATGGCCTATGGTCCGCCTCGATTATCAAAACGCGATGAATCAGAGTTGAATTGTGGTGCGGGGGGACGGTTGCGGGATCAGGGATCGAAACTGTAGAGCGAGTCATTCATCTGCCACATTTCAGGAGCCAGGTATTTCTCGTCCCGCTTGTGCACGAGAAGAACACGAACACGGCGGGCGCACAAGAAGCCAGCGCGGCGCAACTGCCGGACGAGTTCGGCGGAACAAGGATCGGCGTCATAGACGGCCCAACGCATGCCCATGGCACCGCCGGACCGCGCGCGAGAGACAAGGGAGCGAATGACGCGGTGAAGGTCCGCGGAGCCGGCTAACCTCCATTGACAGACGCGGGAGAAACGTTCCGATGATCCGCGCTTAACAATGACGTAATCTCCCGGAGATTGTTCGATATCGAGACGGAAATACTGGCCGGCGAAGTATCTCCACTGGAGCGACTCGGGATCCTGAAAAAAGGAGAGCCGGGCAGTTTCGAAAGGGAATCCGTTCTTTTCGACGGGCACTTCGCATACACCGTTTTGACGGCCGAGAAATGGCGCGGCGCAAGTCCAAGCTGCACTTTGGAGCAAGCCGGTGGTCAGCAGGCCAACTCGCTGCCTGGAAGAAAGGTTCGGCGTGTGGCGGGCGGCGTTCGCGGGCCGGAGCATGAGGAGGCATTCGGTCAAGGGGAACTCGACCTGGCGCAGGCCTACCCTTCTGCCGATGAGCTGGTTTTTGTCGTTGGTGGAAACGAAGAAAGGACCCCAACCCTGTTCCTGGCAATGGCGCACCAGTTTGTCGAGCAGAACGACAAAGGGAGGGCGGCCGGCATCTTCAAGGCCGAGGATTTTTTCTTTGCGGAAATCCTCATGCATGAAGGAGTATTCGGACTTGGCGGGGGCGAGCTTGCCGTCGCTATGAGGGGTACGAAGTGGAAACGCAGAGGTGTGGCCAACGATTCGACCGTCTTGGGTTTCCAGAATGCCGTGCCAGGCGGGGCCGACAGGATTCCGGCTGACCCAGTGCACGAATTCGTCGAGAGGAATCCGGCCGCCGGTGAGACGGTTGTAATTTTCAAGTATCGCGCGATTCTCGTCGTCATTCAGCGGGGCGCGCTCAATCTTCAATTTAAGCATCCAGGCAAACCTCCCGGAGCAGTCCCGCCGCCTGATAGCGCGGCAAGCTTGCGTGCAGGAACTGCTCGGCACTCATCCAACGCTCGCCGTGCTTGCCGTTTCGTTCCGAAGATTTCCAAAACACGCGGTTGATGTTTTCCGGAACCTGGACGGCTTCCATGGGGTTGTGCCACAGAACGGAGACGCCGCCCCAACCGAGGCGGCGGCTTTCCTCGAGAATGCGGTCGGCGATTTCCTGCGGCTTCATTCGAAGAGTGCGCGAGGCTTCGGGGAGGCTGCCATCCATGATGACGAGCGGGATCTCGAGGAAATCGAAAGCACGTTCCGCCTCGAAGTCGTAGGGTGGGTAGGCGAAGTTGGCGCCGTTGCGGAATCCACACATTTCGGCGAAGCCGATGGAAGAATCGTAGGCCAAGCCGGAGCGCTGGAGTTCGCGGTTCAAGGAGTCCTGGGCGTGGAAGCGCAACCAGTGCTGACGGCTGCCCGCGGGGCGATGACCGACGACGCTTCCGAGCTTTCGGGACTCGTTGCGCAGGGTCCACTCGCGGCCGAGACTCTCGTAGGAAGCGTGCAGAGCGACACCGAATCCCTTTGCCGCCGCGTGGCGCAGATGGGGAGCGATCTCGGCGAGACGGTACTCAGGATCGCGGCGATGATCGCCATCGGCAACCGCGAAAAGAGTCGAGCGAAACCCTTGCGCCTCGATGGCGTTGACCATGTGAGGGATGTAATCTCCGATAGGCTTGCCCAGGATGAGCTTTCCGGTCATTTTGACGCTGGACCAGAAGAATGAAGGGCTGTTGTATCCCACGACGGAATAGACGATGTTTTTTCCGACGCGACGCCATGCCGAAGAACTGTGGGCGTAGTGGAAATCGATGTCGTGGGAACAGATCACGGCATGCTCGAACTCCGAAGAAGGCGACGGTGCTTTCGGCAGGCATTTCGGCCGGGTATAACCTTCAAACTCACTCTGCAACCAAGCCATCAAGATTCCGGCGAACGGCTTCAGCGGGGAGAGCTTGTGTTTCTCGAAGACGGTTTCCGAGAAGGGGATTCGCCCGACGGCATCTCGTTCTTCACACGCGGATTCGAGGCTCCCTGAAATCCATTCGAAGATTTCGCCGAGCCAGTCCGGCCTTCCGGTGTCATTGAGCCCGAAGAGGAGAGGGATCGACTCGCCGGCGCATTCTGTGCGTTCGAGTTTCGACGGCTTCTCTGCCTTTTCGCGTGGGCGGTAGCGGGCGGGCACATGGACGATGCTTCCCGAATAGTTTTCTATTGGTAAGAGAGAGTAGAGGCAGTGGATGTCTGCCCGGGCGTCCGAAACGAACTCGTAGCCGAAAACCGAAGCAAACACACGCAGTGCGTAGGTGATTCTGCGGCGGGTTATCTCCTCGACGCACTTGTCAAAGCCCAGACTGATTGTCCGCTGCGGCATCCGCCCTGTCCCGACCCTTGGAGGCGCACAGGCACACGCCACCGAGTGCGATGTTGGATTTTTGCGGTTACACGCGGATAAAGGAAATGTGAAGGTTAGCGAAGCCCTCGTGGCGGCCAAAAGCGGCCCGCCGGGATTCGCGAACGAACCGCCAGCTCTGTGTTTGCTCTGCCAGGGATATAATCCTCGCAGACGCACTTGGGGCGCGGCCTGCCGATCTTGTTCGGGCGCGCGAGAAATCCATGACCAACAACGATCGATATGCGAGCTACCCGAGCCTTCGGGGGCGGGCGGTGATTGTGAGCGGCGGCGCGAGCGGTATCGGAGAAGCCATCGTCGCCGCATTCGCCGCCCAGGGAGCGCACGTGGCATTTCTGGACATCAACGATCAAGCCGCGGGTTCTTTGATTGAACGGTGCCGGGAAGATGGTGATGCGATTCCACATTATTTTCGCTGCGACCTGACCGATATCGATGCGTTGCGGAACGCGGTGCGAGCGATCCTCGAGAAGTTCGGCACGGTGGACGTGCTAGTGAACAACGCCGGCAACGACACTCGTCACACAATCGCCGAGGTGACCAGTGCGTCGTGGGATGAGGAGATTGCGGTCAACCTGAAGCATCAGTTCTTCATGGCACAGGCGGTCATTCCCGCCATGCAGAAGGCGCAGCGCGGATCCATCATCAATATGAGCTCCATCAGCTGGGTAATTCCTTCAACGCATGTGCCGGTTTATGTGACGGCGAAGGCGGCGATTGTGGGCATGACGCGCACACTGGCGCATGAGCTGGGCGGATGCAATATTCGGGTCAACTGCGTGATGCCGGGCGCGATTTTAACCGAACGCCAGCAGCGGCTGTGGTACACGGAAGCCTACAAGGCGGAAATCCTGGCAAACCAAGCGCTCAAGCGGATGCTGTATCCCGAGGAAGTCGCAAGGCTGATTCTTTTTCTCGCTTCGGATGATAGCGCCGCGATCACGAACCAGAGCTGCGTGATCGATGGCGGTTGGGTGTAAGGCCCCGCTACGCCTTCTTCTCGTTAACCTCGACGTACACCGAATAGCGCTCGTGAATGATGCTCGACAGCGGCACAAACGTTGTGGCTTCCGGCTGGGCGTCGGCGCGAAAGGCCAGGTTTCCATCCGTTGGCGTAAGCCAGCTCGACGGATCATCCAGTTTCCCGTGCACTCGCAGGTCCGGCGCAGGTTGCTGCTTTTCGTCCGCCGTAAAATGCCGGTACCAGCGGTCGCGTGGCTCCTGCTGGAGCCGGGCGGCGAGTACCAACGGCCCGTACATGGCAGCCTGCAGGGTCGGCTTGTCCAGCATCGGCGCCGCATGCAGACGCATCGGCAACGACAATTCAATGCGATCGCCATTTTTCCAGGGCCCGCGAAGGACGAGATAGCTGCCGGGATCGGCAAACGCCGGAATGGTTTGCCCGTTCACCTTGACGCAGCCGTCTTTCACCCAGTAGGGGATGCGAAGCCTCAGATCAATGGCGACCGGCTTTGCGACGGAGATGGTGAAAGAGGACGTCTGCTCCTGGGGAAAGGCGGTGTTTTGCGTGAGGCGAAGGCCTTTTTCGGGCCAGTCGAGTTGCGAAGCGATGTACAGGTTGACGAAAATCGAATCGTCGCTGTGGAAGTAGATGGTGTCGGTGAGTTTGGCAAACTCTTCGGCCGCGGTTCCATTGCAGCACCAGAATGAATCAAAGGGTTTGGCGTAGAGCTTGGAGTAGCCGTTACCGAGGGGCAGATAATAAACCGTCGTTCCGGTTTCAGGATCAATCGTGCCTATGCGATGATTCAGCAGAACCCGCTCGTAGTAATCGATGTAGCGCGCCTGAGGGGACCAACTGAACAAATGGCGCGTCAGCTTCATCATGTTGTAGGCGCAACAATCTTCTGTCGTGTGCGGACTGAGTTGCGTCGAGAGGATTCCGGGCTCGGTCCGCCAAGTTTCAAAATTGCTCGTGCCTCCGGTGCAATAAGTGCGTTCGCCGGTCACCTCGTTCCAGAAATAATCGGCGATGTTCCGATATCGCGGATCGCCGGTCAGCTCATAGAGCCGGGCCGCGGCAATGACCTGCGGAATATGCGTGTTGACGTGCAGTCCCTTGAGTTCGTCGCGGTGCGCCGCCAGGGCGTCGAAGAACCACTTCTTGTCGAATCGCTGCGCCAGCTCGAGATATTCACGTTTGCCGGTGAAGCCGTACAAATCGCTTAAGACCTCGCCCATCCCGCCATACTCCACCAGGAGCACGCGCTGCATTTGGGCGTCACTCAGGGGATCCGCCCAGCTCCCCACCCATTGCGCCATTTTTTCGGTGGTCGCCAGGGCTTGCTCGTTGCCCGTCAAGGCATACATGTCCAGGTGGCCCGCCATGATTTTGTGATAGGTGTAGAACGGAGCCCAGACGTTAACGCCATCCCGCAAACGATCAAAGAGTTCTTGCGGAAATGCGCTGAGATAGCCGCTCTTGTGGTGCGCCTGACATTTGGCCAATTCCGTTACTATCAAGTCGCCATTGCGCTTAAGCTCTTCATCGCCCGAACTGGCGAATGCCAGCGCACAGGCGGATAAATAATGTCCGCCAACAAAGTGTCCACGCAGTTCACAGTCCGGCTTCTCCCAATCGCCCAGCGCTTCCGCCGATCATGGCAGTCCGGCAGTCAGTCGAAAGGTGTGCAGCAACCGGTCGGGCGGCAGTGTTTTGAGATAACGACGATTGGCCTCGGCAGCCGCGCTGAACGCGCCGGGGCCGAGCCGCACCTGTTTCGCCGGGAAGGGAGCAGCGGCAAAGGGTACAGCCTCACGAACGGACTGTTTCGGCACGGCGGCGGAAGCTTGATTCGTGGGTTCTTGCGCCGTGGAAAACATGGGCCGGGGAGCAAGGACGGATGCGCCGGCGCCAGCCGTAACGGCAACAAAGTCGCGGCGACTGAAGGTTATCAAAGAGCACCTCGAGGATTCAGGGTGAGCGCTCTCTGAACAATACTCCAATGGCGAGGTCGATCCCACAAGGGAGTCGGGGAGAGGAAGTGAGCGAGTGAGTGGAAAGCGCGTGAGATGGGGTGGAGGTGATTGCGAAAGTGGGCCCGATTCTGCCGGATTCCGGATATTCCATTTACAATGACTGGGAGTTGTGGCATTTCTCAATTGGGTTTTCTTGAGCGCTGATGCGTGTACGTTAACAGGAAGGGTTTTTGAGCTCCAATACCATTGTCAACGATCGGAGAATGCACATGCTTTTTGAGCGTGTTCGTGAATTGCGAGTAAAAGAAGCAGGATATTCACACCTTGTTCGCGGCTTGCTTTGCGCGTTGGTCCTGGCCGGGGCAACCATTGCGGTTCCCGTGCTGAATGCTCAAAAGGTGCAGTTGTCGATCGACCCTTCGAAGACGGGGGCGAAGATCGATCGCAACCTGTTCGGCCAGTTTGCCGAAGACCTGGGGCACGGGTTGTACGAGGGAATCTGGGTCGGCCCAGATTCGGCGATACCGAACACTCGCGGTATTCGCAACGACGTGGTGGACGCGCTCAAGCAAATAAAAGTCCCGAATGTTCGCTGGCCGGGCGGATGCTTTGCAGACGAATACCACTGGCGCAATGGCATCGGACCCCAGCGAGTGGTGACCCTGAATCCGAACTGGGGTGGTGTACTGGATACGAATGCATTTGGAACGCACGAGTTCATGGACTTCCTCGAGCAGATTGGCGCCGAAGCGTATGTCTCTGTCAATCTGGGCTCCGGCACGCCGCGAGAGGCAGCAGAGTGGTTCGAATATCTGACCACCGCCCAGCCGACGACTTTGGCTAAGGAGCGAGCGACCAACGGACATCAAGCTCCGTACAAAGTGGGCTATCTCGGACTCGGCAACGAGAGTTGGGACTGCGGCGGCAACATGACGCCTGACTATTACATCAGCCAGATGAAGATCTACAGCCGGTTCGTCCGAAACTTCAATCCTGACCAGCAGGACAAGAATCAGATGCTGAAGATCGCCGTGGGTCCGGGCGGCGCCGAGCCTCGCTGGACTGAATGGACCGAGGCAGTCATGAAGGCGTATCAGGCGCACACGTGGAGTTGGGACATCAACGGGCTTTCCATGCACTCCTACACGGTGGGGAAGTGGCCGCCATCCTACGCGTCGGTGGGTTTCGGTGAAACGGAGTACGCGCAAATCCTGAAGCACACGCTGGACATGGAAGATCTCGTCAAGAAGCACTCCGCGATCATGGACAAGTACGACCCGCAGAAGAAGGTTGCGTTGGTTATCGACGAGTGGGGCGCGTGGTATGCACCGTTGCCCGGCAGTAACCCCGGCTTCCTGGTGCAGCAGAACAGTTTGCGCGACGCGGTCCTCGCCGCGCTGAATCTGAATATCTTTGCGCGCCATGCCGACCGGGTGCGCATGAGCAACATCGCGCAGATGATCAACGTGCTGCAGGCCATGATCATGACGGACAAGGAGAAGATGGTGCTGACGCCGACGTACCACGTGTACAAGATGTACGTACCATTCCAGGAGGCTAACTTCGTCCCGGTTGCGTTGGAAGCGGGCACTTACAAGAACGGCGACATTTCCTTGCCGCGCGTGGATGCCATCGCCGCGAAAGATGCAGCGGGAAACGTGTGGCTGGCGATCACGAACGTGGATCCGAATCAACCAGCCGAAATCGAAGCGAGCGTGACCGGGATCGCTCCAAAGTCGGCGAGCGGCGAGACTCTCACGGCTCCGAAAGTCGACAGCGTCAATACGTTTGATGCGCCGAACGGCGTCGCGCCGAAACCTTTCACCGCGAAGGTTGAGGGGGGCAAGGTGATGCTGACGCTCGAACCCAAATCAGTCACGGTGATTTCAGTGAAGGAGTGACCTCGTCGAGATGGGGCTGGCGACAGTCGGGCCAGATCAGACCTGGGGGCCTACTTCTCCAGTTGGACCTTGATCGCTTCCAGGGACTTCTGAAGGGATGAGCGCGTTTTGTCGACCGCGATCTTGCGCATGATCGAGCCTCTGACTCCGGTCAAGCCAGCCTGGGTCGATCCTTTCGCGGTGATGAGATAGAAGGTGTCCGCGGAGTGAGGGACGCAAAAGTACATGTCGATGGCGGTTTGAAAATAGTGACTCGCATAGAGCTGCTTGATGGCCAAGACGTCGATCGGGCCGTTTCGCTGGCTGTTGAGGCGCGCAGTGATCTGGTGGTTGATGCGCAGGGTGGGCTTAAGGCCGAACTTGATTTTTTCCCAGTACAGGACCGACGAGCTTTCGGGCAGCGACGCGTTTGGGTAGTTCAGAAGATAAGCATTCAATTGCGGAAGTTCGGTCGGCAGAACGGTCGAGCGGGACAGCAGCTTGCGGAATTGCTCGCTGACTTGCGTGGGTTCTTTCTTATCGCGGTAGGTTCCAAGGGCTACGTTTCCACCTTGCTGGTATGCCGTCACCGCGCGCAAGGCCATATTTTTAGCGAGATTGTTGGCCTGGGCGTTGGCATCGGGCCTAGACCAGTCGATCGTTTTGCGGAATTGCTCCATGGTGGATTCGGGAAGCTGCACGTCGCAGTCACCGGTCTCGCATTCTTTCAACGCTTTCATATCGTCGGCATCCAGATCGAAGCCCGCCAGATCGGCTAATGCCGGTGGATTGGAGAATTGCTGGATGGCAAGGTAACCCGGGAGCGTCTTGAGCTTGTCGAGGTTCGTGGCCAACCGGAGAAAGGCCGCCGGTTGCGCCTTGATGAGCACAGCACCAAAGACGAAAACTTCCGCCGGCGTCGGAGAATCGAGGATCTTAGCGATCGCGCGGCCCTGGTTGAGCTCACCGATTTCCGCATCCTTCAAGCCGATGTTCTGGCGGAAGAAGGAGTCCAGCGGAGCCTCACCTTGCGTGCGGAGCGGCACGGCGCTGAGCGCTACAGTGAGTAGAACGGCGATGAACGGTCGCAGCATTACTTTTTCCTTTGTCCTGCGGCACAGCAATTGTATCCGAACGCCGGCCGACTTTCCTTGGCCCGACGGTGCCTTCGCACATTGGATGAGCGCCCGGGGACATCTGGCCAGGTGAAAAATGCGGCTTGTATTCGCGGGCACGGCTTTCACCGTTGCAAGCCACGGCTTCAGGCTACAATAGAAAAAGAAGTTCCAAGCTGTGACCCTCCGGAAATGGCCACCTTATGACGAGAATGGCGGTTGACAAGCAGAACGCTTCGCCCGTGAAGCCACGGTTCGACTTCCTGGATTTGCGGGCACAGTTTGGCCCGATTCGCGAGGAGGTCCTGTCCGCCGTCACGCGCGTGATGGAATCGCAATACTTCATCCTTGGGCCCGAGGTTGAAAAGCTCGAGCAGGAAGTTGCCGGCAAGCTGGGCGCAAAGCACGCCGTAGGCTGCGCGTCGGGCACAGACGCCCTGATTCTTGCACTGATGGCGGCGGGAATCGCGCAGGGGGACGAGGTCATCACCACGCCATTCAGTTTCGTCGCGACGGCCGGTTCAATCGCGTACTTGGGCGCGAAGCCCGTGTTTGTTGATATCGATCCCACTAGCTTCAATATCGACTCTTCACGGATCGAGGCGGCGATCACCCCGAAGACGCGCGCCGTTATGCCCGTGCATTTGTTCGGCCTGCCGGCAGACATGGATTCTATCCTGACGATTGCGAAGCGCCACAGCCTACTGGTGATTGAAGACGCCGCGCAAGCGATCGGCGCTCGGTATGGGGAACGCTTTGCCGGCACGATGGGTGATTTCGGGTGTTTCAGTTTCTTCCCCTCCAAGAATCTGGGCGGCGCGGGCGACGGCGGGCTCATTACCACGAACAATCCGGTTTTCGCCGAGCGCTTGCGGATGCTTCGGATGCACGGCAGCAAAACCAAGTACTTCCATGAGATTCTCGGCACGAATAGCCGTCTGGACGCGCTGCAGGCCGCCGTTCTACGCGTGAAGCTTCGCCATTTGGAGAGTTGGGAAAAGGGCCGGCAGAATCGCGCCGCCCGCTACCGCGAACTAATTCGGCAAGCGAAGCTCGACAATTTCGTCGCCTTTCCGTCCGAGCCGCCTGCCAACTATCATCATGTCTACAACCAGTTCACAATTCGCGCCACTCGCCGCGACGAACTGAAGGAATCCTTGCGCCTGGCGGGCATCCCCAGTGAGATCTACTACCCGCTGTGTCTGCATTTGCAGAAGGCGTTCACCTATCTGGGCTATGCGCCCGGCCAATTGCCGATTGCTGAGAAGGCCAGCCAAGAGGTCCTGTCTCTGCCGGTGTATCCCGAGCTGACGGATCCGCATCAGGATCTGGTCGCGCAGGGCATCGCCGACTTCTACAAGAGAACGGCCTGATCTGAAATTTCACGCCGCGCGACTACTTCGCCTTGTTCGACTGGCTCGGTCCGCACCTCGCCCGGGCATACCTCCAATGATCGGTTGCGGATGCAACCGTCACCGACAAAGCTGCCTGGATGTCCCCCAGTCTCCGACTTTACTGAATCGGGAGTGACGCGATGGAGTCCACGGATCGGACTTGTTGCGTCATTTCCGAGGTCCGGCGCCAATCGATGTTGCTGATGGCAACCGACCCTGTGCGGCCCTGCGCATCTTTGAACATCAGTTGATCACCGTCCCGCCGGTACTTGATGGCTTCAACCTGCTGGTTAGACTTCAAGACGAGAACGGTGAATCGTTCGGCCGCCTGCGGTACATCGGTGGCGGCCAAGTTCGACGCGCCTTCCGCGTCTATATGGCGCTGCACCGACAACTGCATGGAGCTGCCGACCGGCGCAGCTTCCGTTGCGCTCGGATGGTAGGACGACGCGTAGGGTGGGCGGTCCACATGGCGCGGCTGTGGAATCACAATGTCATCCATCAGCCGGAGTTCGAGAGGTTCCTCGCCCTTCAACGTTGGACGCGGTCCGCGAAATGGCAAGCTGACTACCTTCCATGGCCAGAGCGGCGGAATCATCCATTCCACCACGTCCCGCTTCGCGTGGCCTTTGCCGTCGATGTCGCCGTCCTTATCCACCTTGAACCCGCGAGCCTGAATCACTTTGGCTGGCACGGGCATGTCTCCGTTCGGGAGAATCACGCGGTCGAAGCTAATCTTCAGGTAGCCCTTGCCGACAAAATGCCCGGGCTCCTTGTCCGCTTCAAGATGTCCCCCGAGAATGCTGCCCCGAGGAAAGACCTGCCGCCCGAACTGCTGCATGGTTCTCAAGTGACAGACCACCGGATCGCCAATCGCCGCCGTCGCCGAGGAGAAATTCGGCTCGTCCAGCGTGCATTGCAGCAGAGTGCCGGCGGGCACCAGCAGATCTTGAGCCCGCACTGCTGCAGCCCACGCCAGCGACGCTACGGCGCACACCAGTACTGCCATGAGTCGTCGATTCATGTTGTCCTCCAAATTGATGGTTTCGTTCGACGGCTAGGCGAGAATAGCCGTTCCGGCCGGCAGGAATACCCCAGGGCGAGATCCTGCGGAAGTCAGCAAGGACACTCCCAGTCGGTTGCAGCGCCCCAACCCGGGTAGGGCGGGAAAGTTGCGGCTAAATGTAAGATTTTTCAAAAAGGCCCGCTGCCTGCCGGGTAGCTTAGTTCCAGTACTACTGGAGGAGATTTCTGAGGGTCGGCGTGACCCCAATCACTGTCAACAAGGCCCAAAATGCGGTGAGATAGTTACCGGACGTTGGAGACTAACTTTGTCCGGTTCACAACAACATGCAAATAACTAGAGCAGCTGATTACGCCGTTCGCGTCATGGTTCATTTGGCCGCCGTGCCCAGTGGGCAGAAGCTTCCCTTGAACGAGCTCGCCGAAGCCACGGGCGTGCAGGAGAGTTTCCTGTCGAAGATCCTGCAGCGGCTGGTGCATCAGGGGATGCTGGTATCGCAACGGGGCAGTGGTGGGGGGTTCCTGTTGAACCGGGCTCCCGACCAGGTGTCGCTCCTGGACGTTCTCGAAGCCATCGAAGGGCCCACGCAATTGAATCGCTGCGTCGGGGAATCCGGAGATTGCGCGCGAAAGGCGTTATGTGGTGTTCATCCTACGTGGGAGCGAGCCCAGCAGACCCTCACGCATCTGCTCGGCGGCGTTTCGATCGCGCAACTGGCGGAAGAAACGGGCCGGCTGCAGAGCGCGCAGAACCTCGTTCCGGACACCACGGAGAGAGCGATCGCAGCGAAGTAACTCGACGCCTAGCCGGGCCTGTGCCCCAGAGAAGTCAGTGTTCGTGACGAATCAGATTGCATTGCTCAGGAGTGCCGGTGACACACCTTTCCAGCCTATTGTTTGCCGGTTCAATTTCCAATCGCGATTGGTCCATCGCCGGAACGGCTGTGCTTGTTCTTGCGTGCGTCGCTGCCGGAGCCTTCCTGCAGCGCAAGGGCATCGCCCGCACCGGATTCAAACTGGCTCGCCTGGCGAGGCTCAAGTCCAAGAGTGTGCGGCTCGCCGATGACGGGCGCGAATGCTTTGAAGACGTCACCACGCTCGAACCCGGCAACATTTTTGTCGTCCGGGCCGGCGAACGTTTCCCCACGGACGGCATCGTCGAGGAAGGGAATTCGCAGGTGGACGAGTCGCTGCTGAACGGAGACCGCACGCCTCGTCGCAAGGAACCCGGCGAGGTAGTCTTCGCCGGCACGCTCAATCTCGAAGAATCGCTGCACGTGCGCGCCACGCACAGTTCGCACGAGTCCACGCTCAGCCGCACGATCGCAGTCCTCCAGCAGGCGTTCGCGAGCCGACTGCACTTCGAACGCTGGGTGGACTATGCCAATCGCGTTTTCTTCCCCGCGATGCTGATCCTGGCCGGGCTGATCTTCTTCCTCTCCTGGTCCAGCGGGCTGGCGAGCTTTCGCGAAGCGCTGTGGCGTGGGATCGCGCTTGCGCTTGTGGCGTATCCGCTGAGCTTGCGGCTGGCCACGCGCCCGGTGGTCAACGCCGCGCTGTGGGCCGCCTCGCGAGAAGGCATTCTCATCCGAGACGCCAATGTTCTGGAGACGCTGGACCACGCCAATCATTTCGTGCTCGATAAGACCGGCACGGTCACCGAAGGAAATTTCGAACTGCTCGGGTGCGAACTGGTGCCAGACTACTGTTCCTCGCCCGCGTGGATGCAGGCCAATGCCGCGAATCTCGACCTAGATGGGCTTCCTTCGGACTTCCCGTTCGCGGTCGGCGCTCCGTCTTACGAACAGACATTTGAGCTTCTGGGGAGCGTGGAGCAACAGTCCTCTCATCCGCTGGGAATTGCCCTGGTGAATTTTGCGTGCGAGCGCGGTATCCCGCTGGCGGAAGCCACCTGCAGCGAAGTGCACAAGGGGCTCGGCGTGACGGGCATTGTCGACGGCCGCAGCATCTTTATCGGCGGCAGGCGGCTGGTGGAAGGACTCTGCGTATTTGTTGACGCGCGCACGGAACTGGTTGCGCGGCGCTGGGAGTCCGAAGGGCGGACGGTGGCTTTTTTTGGCTGGGACGGCGCGTTGCGCGGTTGCCTGGCGTTCGGCGACAAGCCTCGACCCCATGCGCCTGAACTGATCGCCGGTCTGAAGCGCAGCGGGATTCGAGTCCACCTGCTGTCGGGTGATTCGTACGCCACGACCGAGGCGATTGCCCGGCAGCTAGGTGCCGAGAGCTGCCGCTCCGACTTGCTTCCTTACGATAAGGCCGAACTTGTCCGGTGTCTCCGCAAGCGCGGCGCGGTGGTCGGGGCGGTTGGCCACGCCATTGACGATGAGCTGGCGCTGGCCGCTGCCGATGTCGGGATCGCAATCGGGTGTGCCTCGGACTGGGGAGCCCGTACGCCTTCTACGATTCTGTTGAACGAGGATCTGACAAGTTTGTCGAAACTGGTCGCGCTGGCCCGCAGGACGATGGGCACGGTTCGCCAGAACCTCATCTGGGCGGCCGGTTGCACGGCTTTGGGAGTAGTGTTGGCGATCTACGGATTGCTCAACCCGCCGCTCGCCGCTCTGTTTGCTTTGACTTCGGCGCTCGGTGTTGTCGGGAATTCCATGCGGCTGGAAGCCGCGATTCGTGCACGATAGCGCAGGCCGGTCGCGCTGAGGCTCAGGCCGCGAGTTGGTCGCCGGCCGATTCCTCTTCGAGTTTGGGCAAGGCCACGTCCCACGCCAGACCGAGGGTCCGTAACATCCAGATTCCGTACCAGTTCACGTCCAGCTCGTACCACGCGAACCCATGCCGTGCCGAACGCGGCTGTGCATGATGGTTGTTGTGCCAGCCTTCGCCGAAGGTCAGGAACGCCACCCAGAAACTGTTCATTGAAGTGTCGCCGGTGTCGAACCGCTGCGTCCCCCACATATGTGTGGCGGAATTTACCAGCCAGGTGAAGTGTAGGCTGAGGACCGAACGAAGGAAGACGCCCCAGAAGACCCACGGCCAACCGCCGATGGCATAGAACGCTACCGCCACGACGACTGAAGGGATCACGTGCCACTTGCTGATCCACAGATGGAACTTGTCTTTGCGCAGGTCGGGCACATACGGGAGAAGCTCTTTGCGATCCTGGTGCATTGCCCGGCCGGTGATGATCCAGCCCATGTGCGCCCAGAAGCCGCCGTCGCGCGGCGAGTGCGGGTCGCCCTCTTTATCGGTGTTCTGGTGATGAATCCGGTGCGTGGCGACCCAGGCGATCGGTCCGCCTTCGAAGGCAAGCGCGCCGCAAGTCGTCAGGATGTACTCGATGAACTTTGGTGTTTTATATCCGCGGTGGGTGAGCAATCGGTGGTAGCCCATGCCGATTCCCAAGCTACCGGCGACCCACCACATCACGACGCATACGATCAGCGCCTGCCACGAGAAAAAGAAAATAGAAGCAAGGGCGCACAGATGCAGCCCGATCATGATACTGGTCACACCCCAATTGACGGGTTGGGTAAATGTTTTGTCTTTTTTAAGAAAGGAGAAGAGGCTCATGTATCTATCTACTGTAGCAGCTTCGACGAAGAACTCCTCGTGAAATCGTGCTGACCATGTGAAAAAGTCACGTTCGCATTTCGTCGATAGCCTTACCGCGAGATGCCGCTTACCGGGCACGAATCGCACGGTCCACGGCGGACTTTTCTTCGTTGCGAAGAGTGCGGTGCGCTCCTTTGGCGAGATCACCGAGCGTTAGTGGGCCGATCGCGACTCGGACCAGCCGCAACACCTTCAGGCCCAGGGCATCCAGCATGCGCCGGATTTGGCGGTTCTTACCTTCATCCAGCACGATCTCCAGCCAAGCGTTTTTCTGTCCGGAGCGCAGTACCCGCGCGGTCTTTGCGGTCAGTTGTTCTCCCGACGGGGTTTCAATACCGCGCTCCATGGCTTCCAATGCGCGGGCATTTGGAAATCCGTCGACCTGCACGTGGTAGGTCTTGTCGATGTGGAATTCCGGATCGGTAATCTTCGCCGCCCACTCCGAGTCGTTCGTGAACAGCAGTAGTCCTTCCGAAGCCTGGTCGAGCCGTCCGACAGGTGCAATCCAGTCCACTTCTTGTGGCAGCAGCGAATAGACCGTGTTTCGGCCCTTCTCGTCTGAGGCGGTGGTGACCAATCCGCGCGGCTTGTTCACCATCAGGTAGGCCTTCTTGGCGCCGCCGATCTCTTTTCCGTCTACCAGAATCTGGTCCTTTCCCATGCGAACGGGCGCCTCGGGGTTTCGCGCGACGGAACCGTTGAGGCGCACGCGTCCACCGCGGATCAGCACCGAGGCTTGCGAGCGGGAGCAGTAGCCGAGCTTTGAAAGCGCTCGCGCCAGCCCCACACGCCTGGCATCCGCCGGGTCTGGGTTTCGTTTGTGCCGGGATTGAGGATTCACCGGAGATGAATGTACCACCAAGGAGCGGCAGGCACCGATTGTCCGCGTCGTGCAGGAGAAGCGGAGGGATCGTACGCGCGTCAGCTCTTTTTCTGAGGAACTGCGGCCGGCTCTGCAGGCGGCGCCGCTTGCGGTTTCACTTCCCCATATCGCTGAGCGAGCCAGGCCCGCACTTCCTTCGGATCGTACTTGAACGGCCCGTTCCCGCCCTTGTAGGTGATAAGCCCGTTCTCGTCGACGATGTACAACCGCTCGGGCCAGGCTGCGAACGCGTCATTCGCCGAGTTACTCATGTCGTCGATCGCGAAGGGCAGCGTGAACTTGAAACGCTTCGTGAAATCGTTTGCGATGGCCACGCGCTGCTCCAAGGTCTTCGGTTGCGTGTAGCACACATCATCCTTGTCCTTGTCGTTGGAACGCATCCGCCACTCGTCCGTGGGATGCGCTTCGCGGATGTAAACGGTCAGGAAGTCCGCGTGATCCTTGTAGTCGTCAAATAACTTCTCGACGTCGCCAACCTGGCGACGGAATGGAGGTCAAGTGAAGCTACCGAACACCAGCACCAGCGGGCGTCCCTTCAAATGCTCGCGCAACGGGAAACGCGACCGGCCGTCGAGCGCCACCAGCTGGACATTGGGCAGAGCGTCACCGACTTTCAGGTCGCCGCGATGCATGTACGGCAAAGCGTAGCGGACCATCTGAATGGCGTCCTTCGGGCTGCCTGCCATGATGCTCAATCCGATGAACGCCAGGACGACGAGCGCTGCAAAGGCGATGAGTCCCCATTTGAGAAGCGGATTCATATAGGTGTCCAGACTAGTGCTGCTCCAGGCGCAACTGATCGCGTAACGCATTATATCGCGCCAGGGCCTTTTCAATCACGTTCATGGCTGCATAGGCAGGCTTGATATCCTCGACCTGGACCTGTTTGCCTTCCAGTTGCTTGTAGTCCTGGAAAAAACGCTTCAGGACAAGCAAACGGTGTGGCGGCAGATCCCGCGCTTCGAGGTAACTGCTGAATTCGGGATCGTTCGTGGCCACGGCAATGATCTTGTCGTCGCACGCGCCCGAATCGATCATGGTCATCACCCCGATCGCCCGGGCCTTGATCAACGCCAGCGGCTGCACGGGTTCCTGGCACAGCACCAGCACATCCAGAGGGTCGTTATCCTCCGCGTAAGTCTGCGGGATGAACCCGTAGTTCGCCGGGTAGAACACCGCGGAATGAATGATGCGGTCGACGCGCAGCAAGCCGCTCGGCTTGTCCAGTTCATACTTCACATTGGATCCCAAGGGGATCTCGATCAGGGCCTGAAAATCACGCGGAATCTCCTTGCCCGGGGATACATCGTGCCAAGGGTGTTTCAAAGATTGGTTCTCCTCGAATAATTTTGCCTACCTATTATCACCTGAGTCGCGGCGAATCCGCCAAGCGCTAGGCGCGGGCCTTGTCGATCATTTGTTCCCAAATCCCCTTGGACTTCAGGATCAGCTCGACGGCGTCGCGAATCGCACCCCGCCCTGCCACCGACCTGGTGGTGAAATGGGCCGCCTTTTTCACTTCGGGCACCGCGTCTGCCACAGCGACGGCCAACCCCACGCGACGCATGACCGGCAGATCCGGAAGGTCGTCGCCCACGTACGCCACCTCTTCTTCGTGGACTCCCGCCTTGCGCAGGATCTCCTCGTACGCCGGAATCTTCATCGGTTGTTTCATGTATATGAATTCCATACGCATCTCGTTCGCGCGCCGCAGCAGTGACGCGCTCTCCCGTCCAGTGATGCAGCCGGTGCGCAATCCCGCGGTTCTTGCGAGAGTCAGTCCCTGTCCGTCGTGTGCGTCAAACGTCTTGATCTCGAGCGCGGTACCATCCGGCTGGGAGAGCAGCGTGACACCGCCATCCGTCATCGTCCCGTCGACATCCATGAGCAACACCTTGATCCGCGCTGCCCGCTTCTTCACAGCGGGCGCGATCTTCGCTGATTGTGCCAAGTCGGCCTCCGGTTTCCGAGTCTGAACAATACTGAGCGGCGGCAAGCAGAAATTTAGATCAATTCCAAAGTCCACAGATCGTGCAGATGCACCACGCCCAGCACCCTTTTCGCGTCGTCGACCACGACGACCGAGGTAATTTTTTTCTTCTCCATCAGATTCAAGGCTTCACTTGCCAGCACTAGCGGACCGATGGTCTGCGGCGTTTGCACCATGCAATCTCCCGCCGTCATCGACAGGGTTGCGCCACCATGGTTTTCCATCAGTCGGCGCAAATCTCCATCCGTCAAAATTCCCAGCAATTCTCCATTCGCGGCGGTCACTGTGGTCATTCCGAGCTTCTTCGCGCTCATTTCATGGAACGTTTTCGGCATCGGTGTTCCGGCCAGTACCCGAGGAACCGCGTCCCCGGTGTGCATCAGATGTTCCACGCGTAGCAACTTCTTTCCGAGCCTGCCCGCGGGATGGAGAGCCGCGAAATCATCGGGCTTGAATCCACGCCGCTCGAGCAGCGCGATCGCCAGGGCGTCCCCGAGCGCCATCGCCACCGTTGTGCTCGCCGTCGGCGCCAAGTTCAACGAGCACGCTTCTTCCTTCACGCTGGCGTCCAGCACCACTTCGCTCGCCTGCGCCAGGGTCGATTTCAGATTTCCTGTCATCGTGACAATGGGCACTTCGAGCCGCTTCAGAGTCTCCAGCAGGTTCAGGATCTCTGTCGTCTCGCCGCCATAGGTGATCGCCAACAACGCATCGCCACGCGCCAGCATTCCCAAATCGCCGTGCAGTGCCTCCGCGGGATGCAGAAAGAACGACGGCGTTCCGGTGCTCGAAAATGTCGCGGAAATCTTGCGCCCGACGAGCCCGGACTTGCCCATCCCGGTGACGACCACGCGGCCTTTGCACGCAAAGAGCAGTTCCACGGCCTGCTCGAACATCGCGTCCAGTCGCGCTTCCAGGTCTCGAATGGCTTGCGCTTCAATCCTCAGAACGCGGCGCGCGACGTCGAGGCTCATGCCTTGCTCCAGGGCCGGACGAGTTCCGACAACGCTTTCAGCCTTCCCAGCAACTGCGGCAACTGCTCCAATGGCAGCGCGTTAGCCCCGTCCGACAGAGCCGCCGCCGGATTATCGTGCGTCTCCAGGAAAATTCCGTCGATGCCCGCCGCGACCCCCGCACGAGCCAGCGGTTCGATGAATTCCGGCTGCCCACCGCTCGCGTGCCCCTGTCCTCCGGGCAGCTGCACCGAATGCGTCACGTCGTAGACCACCGGGTATCCGAATTTCCGCAACACTGGAAACGTCCGCATATCCACGACGAGGTTGTTATAGCCAAACGACGCGCCGCGTTCGGTCAGGATGATCTTGTTGTTTCCCGCGGAAGCTACTTTCTCCGCGACGTTTCCCATGTCCCACGGCGACAGAAACTGCGCCTTCTTCAGATTAACGATGCGGCCTGTCTTGGCCGCAGCCACCAATAAATCCGTTTGCCGCGCCAGGAACGCAGGAATCTGCAGGATGTCCGCGACTTCCGCCGCCGGTTCGGCCTGCGAAGCGTCATGAATGTCCGTCAGAATGGGTAGCTTCAACTCGCCCTTGATTTTCCCGAGGATCCGCAGGCCTTCCCGCAATCCCGGCCCGCGAAATCCTTTCACAGACGACCGGTTGGCCTTGTCATAGGACGCCTTGAAGATGTACGGCACGCCATGGTCCGCCACGATTTTCGCTACGCGCTCTGCCATCGATCGCGCGTGAGATTCCGACTCGATTACGCAGGGCCCCGCGATCAGGAAGAGCGGATGACCGCCGCCGAGCCGCAGCGTTTCTAGTTGAATTTCTCGCGTAAAAGACATGGACTGATTCGAAGATACCACAAGGCTGTGCGGCAGGGGTTTTGGCCTACGGTTCGCCGTCAAGCCGTTGCGTGAGGCTGTGCGCGCAACGCCGGTGCCGGTGGCTTCACTTCAGCGCCCGTCGCATTTGCCGCCGGCCGCGACTTTTGTATTTTGTGCTCCAGCGACGCACCGATAAACGCCGCGAACAATGGATGCGGCTCCAGCGGTTTGGACTTGAACTCCGGATGGAACTGGCAGCCGAGGAACCACGGGTGTTCCGGCGCCTCAACGATTTCCACGTAATTCTCGTCGGGTGTCCGCCCCGTAATCTTGAGGCCCGCGCCGACCAGAGTCTTCTCATACTCGCGGTTGAATTCGTACCTGTGCCGGTGCCTCTCACTGATCTCCGTCTTCCCGTAGGCCCTTGCGGCAAACGATCCTGGCTCCAGCTTGCACGGCCACGCGCCCAGCCGCATCGTGCCGCCCATCTCATCCACACCCAGCAGTTCGCGCAGTTTGTAGATGACGCGGTGAGGCGTTTGCGGTTCGAATTCCGTGCTGTCCGCCTGGGTCAATCCCGCGGCGTCTCTGGCGTATTCGATCGTCGCGCACTGCATCCCCAGGCAAATGCCGAAGAAGGGAACCTTGTGCTCGCGCGCGTACTGGATGGTGTGGATCATGCCCTGGATTCCGCGCTTGCCGAAACCGCCCGGCACCAGAATGCCGTCGTAACCCTTCAAGGTTTTCTCGGCGGACTCCAGGGAGTCGATCTCTTCAGACTCAATCCAGTCGATCACCGTCTTCTGATTGTGCGCCAGGCCTCCGTGCAGCAGCGCCTCGCGCAGGCTCTTGTACGCGTCTTCCAATTGCACGTACTTTCCGACTATACCGATGCGCACTTCGCCCTTAGGGTGATGCA
>Ga0335082_10001744_pt1 | contig 23243 bp, 20 predicted proteins | sample Lox_Sample_41_FD_206718 | JGI IMG/M metagenome (GOLD analysis project Ga0335082, IMG submission 206718) | Soil microbial communities from Loxahatchee National Wildlife Refuge, Florida, United States - Lox_Sample_4.1 | ecosystem: Environmental > Terrestrial > Soil > Wetlands | place: USA...
GCGGTCTTGAAAAACGCTCTGCAGACCACCTGATCAGGCGATGAATCAACCGCAGCTACCCACCACAAAATCCCGTCTCGCCATGTTTCCCACTCGATTTCATCAACGAGTTTCGTAACAGCCTCACTTTTCGAGAAGTGGCCCGTCCGTGCCGCCAGAAGTCGTAGTGACGCAGGTCCTTGACAACCCCATGCCGCTACAAAGATAATTACTGTTACTGAACAATAGCTCATTGACAACATAACGAGGACCTGTCCTGCCCATTCGGCGAGGGAGGGTTGGTTAGCTCGAAGCTGGAAGCTAGAGGCCAGAGGCCAGAAGCTAGCAGCCCCTAACTCCTTATTCCGGAATATTTTGCCTCTAACCCCTTGCGGCTCAAGATTTTGCCCGGATTGTACAGCCTAAACCACTGATTCCGGATATTTTAGCTCGGGAAGGGGGAGGGGGAGGGGGTAACCCCGTAACTTCGGAGTACATAGGGCCAAATGAGGGTCCGGCGCGCAGACGGATCACCGCAACCGGGCCTCTCGGGGCCGGCGCGGTAGAATAGCCGGGACTGCCATGAAAAACTCCATGTCCCGCCCGCTCTACGAGGTCGATCCCCTGGTCGCCGCCGCCATTGACAACGAAACCCGCCGTCAGCACGAAGGCCTGGAGCTGATCGCTTCGGAAAATTTCGTCAGCGAAGCCGTGCTCGAAGCCGCCGGCTCGGTGTTCACGAACAAGTATGCGGAAGGCTATCCCGGCAAACGTTACTACGGCGGATGCGAGTTCACCGATGTGGTGGAGAACCTGGCGCGCGATCGCGCCAAGCAGTTGTTCGGAGCCGAGCACGCCAACGTGCAGCCGCACTCCGGATCGCAGGCCAACCAGGCCGCGTACGCGTCAGTGCTGCAGCCTGGCGACACCATCCTCGGCCTGAACCTGGCGCACGGCGGTCACCTTACCCACGGCCACCACCTCAACTTTTCTGGAAAGACTTACAAGGTCATTCCTTACGGCGTCACCAAAGAAACCGAGACCATCGACTACGACGAACTGGAAAAGATCGCCGAGCGCGAGCGCCCCAAGCTGATCATTGGCGGAGGAAGCGCCTATCCGCGCATCATCGACTTCGCCCGCATGCGCCAGATCGCCGACAAGATCGGCGCGCTCTACCTCGTAGACATGGCCCACTTCGCCGGGCTTGTCGCCGGCGGCGCGCATCCATCGCCGGTTCCGCACGCGCACATCGTCACCTCAACCACCCACAAGACGCTGCGCGGCCCGCGGTCGGGAATGATTCTGAGCAAGCAGGAATTTGGCGCGCCCATCGACAAGACGGTTTTCCCCGGAATGCAAGGCGGGCCGCTCGTCCACATCATGGCCGCCAAAGCAGTCTGTTTCCTCGAGGCCATGCAGCCCGGTTTCCGCGACTACGCCCGGCAGATCGTAGCCAACGCCAAAGTGCTCGCAGAAACGCTCGCTGCCGAAGGCTTCCGCATCATCTCCGGCGGAACGGACACACACCTCATGCTGGTCGACGTCTTTTCCAAAGGCATGCTGGGCAGCGAAGCCGAGAAAGCGTTGGGCGAAGCCGCGATCACGGTCAACAAGAACGCGATTCCCTTTGACACTAATCCGCCGATGAAGCCGAGCGGTATCCGCATTGGTTCTCCGGCTATGACCACGCGCGGCATGAAGGAGCCGGAGATGCGCCACATCGGTCACTGGATCGCCGAAGCCCTGCATCATCGCACTGACGCTGCCGTGCTGGCGACAATTCGCAAGCAGGTCCTGGATCTGGCCGAAGAGTTCCCGCTCTACGCCGAGCGGAGGGCCAAGGCGCAAGCGGAAGTGCGCGCGTAGGCGATCGCAATCATTCTTCCACCCACGATGAAAGTTGCTTTCGTCACCGGCTCCGCCCAAGGCATCGGACAGCGCACCGCCGAAGTGCTCGCCCAGCGCGGCTTTGCACTCGCGCTCAATGATCTGCGCTCTCCGACCGAAACTGCTGCAAAGGTTCGAGCCTCCAACGCTGACATGCTCGAAGCTTTAGGCAGCGTCTGCGAAGAGGCAGCAGTGGCCAGCATGGCTGACGCGGTCATGGCCAAATATGGCCGCATCGACGTTCTCGTGAACAACGCCGGAGTCAGTTCCATCACTCCGGCGGAAGAGATCACCGCCGACGAGTGGCAGCGCGTGATGAACGTCAATCTCCTCGGGCCATTTCTATGCTGCCGCACATTTGGGCGAATCATGTTGCAGCAAGGTTTGGGCAGCATCATCAACATCGCATCCGTCGCTGGACTGCTCGGAGTGGCCGATCGTGCCGCCTACAACGCGTCCAAGCACGGCCTGATCGGCCTGACCCGCACCCTGGCTGCAGAATGGGGAGGACGCGGCGTCCGCTGCAACGCCGTCTGTCCCGGCTGGGTGAAGACGCCCATGGACGACTCCGCGCAGGATGCCGGGCTCTACTCCGACAGCGACATCACGAACCGCGTGCCCATGGCTCGCTTTGCGACACCCGACGACATCGCTCAGGCAGTCGCGTTCCTTGCAGATCCTGCGCTGAGTGGCTTTATCAACGGCCACACTCTCTCTGTGGATGGAGGTTGGGCAGCCGATGGAAGTTGGGAGAGCCTGCGGCTCAAGCACCGATGAACGGCCGAACACTTCCGCCGACGGACAAGAGGAACGAGAGACATTGCCGCCGACTAAGACGCGGCAAGCCGCGTCTCTACGGCGATTTCCTTGTCCCTCTCGGTCTCGCCTGTGATTAAATTCAAATCGTGAAAGTTGCCATCGACATCCGGCGCATGACGGAATTCGGCGTCGGCACTTATATCCGCAACGTGGTGAAGACGCTTGCCCGCCTCGACCGCGAGAGCAAATACTTTCTGATTGGCTCACCGGAGAAGGTGGCTGAGTGCGGACCGCTGCCGGGGAACTTTCACGCCGTTCCACTTGCCGACCGTGAAAATACGCTGAAGGGAAGTCTTGAGTTTCGTGCCATCGTGAAACGGCTGCAGTGCGATGTCGCCCATATCCCGCACCTGTTCTGGATTCCGCGCGGCCTGCCTTGCCCCTACGTTGTGACCGTGCACGACCTGCTTGAGCATATGTACGGCGCGCGCGACCGGTCGAACCTGCGTCGAAGAATGCACCTGCAGCTGACGCGAAGGGCCTTGCGCAAAGCGGCCCGCGTTGTGGCCGTTTCGCAATTCACCAAGAGCGAGATCGAGAAGATCATGGGCATCCCCGATGCTCGCATCGAGGTCGTCTATAACGCGATCGACGAGCGCTTCCTGCACGGCCACGCCACCGACACCGACCGGCAACTGATCTCGGAACGCTACCAGGTGAACTATCCGTTTGTGCTGTATGCGGGCGCGATCCGGCCGCACAAGAACGTGGTGCGCACCATCGAAGCCTTCTCCGCGCTGAGAACGGAACTGGAGAAGGAGAAGCAGCTCCGCGACCTGAAGCTGATCATCATCGGGGACGATCTCTCCGGACATCCCGATCTGCGCCGCACCGTCGTGCGCAGCGGCGTGCAGAACGACGTGCGCTTCCTCGGATTTGTGCCCATCGAAGTGCTGCGTATCTTCTACGACGTGGCCAAGCTGTTCGTGTTCCCGTCTCTCTACGAAGGTTTCGGACTACCGCCGCTCGAAGCGATGGCGCATGGAACGCCGGTCGTGACCTCGAACACGTCAAGTCTGCCGGAAGTCGCGGGCAATGCGGCTTTGCTGGTGAATCCGGAGAATGTGTTCGAGATTCGGCGGGCAATGCAGAAGGCGCTGCTCGACGCAACGCTCCGGGAACGAATGAAGGAACGCGGTTACGCGCAGGCGCAGCGCTTCTCCTGGACGACATCGGTCTCGCGAATTCTGGAAATCTACAAAGAAGTTGCGGGCCACGGACTGGCTCGCGGCGTGGCAGCGGACTAGGTTTTGTTGGGGAGAGACGACGTCAGCAGTAATGGCTGCTTCACAAACGGTTGTTCCCCTGCACGGTTAAGAAAACGAAAAAAGAGTAACAGCCCTCTTTGCCACTACCAGTATACAGCGCACCCGGGGGCTTGCGGCCAGACCCCGGTCGTGCGGCATAGTTGCCGGCAGATGCTGACGGGAGGGTGCGATGGACGAGCATGCGGTGGTGATTGCCGGAGGGGGTCCGACAGGGCTGATGCTGGCGGGAGAACTGGCATTGGCACGGGTCGACACCGCCATGGTAGAGCGGCGCGAGAACCAGGATCTTGCCGGCCTGCGCGCACTCGGGCTGCACATACGCACGCTCGAGGTGCTCGATCAGCGGGGAATCGCTGATCGCTTCATTTCGCAAGGGCAGGTGATTCGGCGCGCACCCTTCGCGGGCATGGCTCTCGACCTCAGCGACCTGCCGACTCGCCACAATTACTTTCTCGCGCTATGGCAGATCCACATCGAACGCATTCTCGCTGAATGGGTTGGCGAGCTGGCGGTGCCGATCTATCGCGGATGTGAGGTGACGGGTTTCGCGCAAGATGACGCCGGCGTCGACGTGGAATTGTCCGACGGACGATCGTTGCGGGCACAGTATCTGGTCGGTTGTGATGGCGGTCGCAGCCTGATCCGCAAGAAAGCAGGGATCGACTTTCCAGGCTGGGATCCGTCCACCGGCTACCTGATTGCCGAGATCGAGACCGCCGAAGAGCCGGAGTGGGGGATACGGCGCGGTGAAAAGGGCATCAATGCTGTGGCCAAACTTGAGGACGGAAAGCGCGCGCGGGTCGTATTGAATGAACGCGGTGTCCAACAGGGCGGCGAGCCGAGCCCAGGCGATGTCCGCGAAGCGCTCATCGCTGTCTACGGAACGGACTTTGGTCTTCGCAGCGCCGCCTATATCTCGAGGTTTACGGATATGGCGCGGCAGGCAGCGCGCTACCGGGACAGACGCATTCTCCTGGCCGGCGACGCGGCGCACGTGCACTCCCCAGTCGGCGGACAGGGTCTCAACGTCGGTGTGCAGGATGCGGTGAATCTGGGATGGAAGCTGGCGCAGGTGGTCCATGGGACTTCGCCGGAGAGCCTTCTGGATACGTACCATGCGGAGCGGCACCCAGTTGGCGCCCGCCTGTTGCGCAACACGATGGCGCTCACCGCGATTGAGCGGAGTGATGATCGTATCTCGGCATTGCGTGAGATGGTCTGTGAGTTCATGCAGAAGGAGGCGACTCGCAAGCAATACCTCGCGATGACCTCTGGCCTGGATGTTCACTACGACCTCGGCGAGGGACATCCGCTGCTCGGACGCCGCATGCCGGATCTCGACCTGGTTACCGCCAACGGCCCGTTGCGGGTCTTTACCCTGCTGCACAATGCGCGGGCGGTGCTCATCAACTTCGGTGAGCCGGGCGGCTTTGAGATCACTCCGTGGGCGGATCGCGTTCAATTGATTGACGCCAAGTACGATGGCACGTGGGAGCTTCCGGAGATCGGGGCGGTGACCGCTCCCGGCGCCGTGCTGGTTCGGCCCGATGGATATGTGGCATGGGTGGGAGATGGGGCCCGGCAGGGGCTTGCGGACGCGCTGACTGTTTGGTTTGGACCGGCTTAGTGGGTAGTGATAGTGATTGGTGATGGCATGCGTGCACGCAGACTCGCACTACAAGCCCGGTAATACTCAAGTGCCAAACGTTCTGAGTAAAATCGCTGGGTTTCGACAGCGACCGTGAAATTTGTCAAAATGCAATGCGGAGTGCTGTGAACAAGCACAAAATCAGCATTGAAGACCTAACGGCGAGCGGTTTGGAAATCTGCGCAGGGGTATGAATTGCAGTGGTCAAAGCTCAAATCGAGACTGATCGCAGTCATCGAACCCGAAATAAGGAAACGGGTTGATTTCCACTTAACCCAACATCGCACACATTACGATGAAGTTTCTCAACGGGTCTGCACCTGCCCCAGGCGCAGTTTTGCTCGCGCTGTTACTACCAAGACGAGAACAGCCCGTAGTCGTCACGCAATGATTGGAAAATTGGACGGGATCGAGCGACTAGGATCGCGAGGATATCAAAACGGGTTCATCAAACCTCGCGATGGAGGGCCTGGCGTTACCCTGCCGTTGAGCACCAAAAAGAACGAAGGCCGCCAGCTCGCGCTGACCGCCTATCTGCCTTGCGTTCCTCCACACGCGTGTGATGACCGACACATTTGCCAGTGACGAATGTCACACGGACTCTTACTCAGCGACAGCTAGGCTTGTCTGTCTGCCACCTGCAGAGCCGACTTTAGGAATACTCACCTGAAGCTCAGCCAAATACGACAAAGGAGGGCAGGAGATGGCATCTCATCGGCCCCGCATTCTCATCGCTGACGATCACGCACTGGTGGCCGAGCTGTGCAAGCTGGTGCTCGAAGCTGAGTTTGACGTAGTGAGCATCGTGGGTGATGGGCGCGCCATGGTCCACGTGGCTGCGGAGTTGAAGCCGGACCTCATATTGGTCGATTTGGCTATGCCGGTTTTGAATGGTCTGGACGCTGGAGAGCAGGTGAAAAAAGCGTCGCCCGCGATCAAGTTGGTATATCTGACCATCAACGCGGACCCTGACGTTGCTGCCGAAGCCTTCCGTCGCGGAGCGTCCGGGTATTTGTTAAAGACCTGTGCGTCTTCGGAACTGGCAGTCGCGGTTCGGCAAGTCCTACGCGGCTTCACCTATATTTCAGCGGCCCTTCCCAAGGACAGAATTGACTATCTGCGGCGGCAAGATAGAGAGATGGTCGGAAGAGAGTCGCGTCTCACCGAACGACAGCGGGAAGTTCTGCAGCTATTGGCGGAAGGAAAAGGTATGAAAGAAGTTGGCTCGGTCTTAAACCTGACGATTCGCACGGTTGCTTTCCACAAGTACCGGATAATGGAATCGCTAGGCGTCAAGACGAATGCTGACCTCGTGCGCTATGCCGTTCGAAGCCAAATGGTAGCTTAGAGGCAGTCATCCTCAATTTGCCTGTTACAACAATTCAGTCTCGAATCGGTATGGCTCGTGCAAAATCCCTATCCGATTCAAACGGTTTCGGAAAGACACCGTTCGCCCCCGCCATAGCCCAGGGCCAGAAAGAAACTCCACGCGCCCTCCACTGCACGCTGCGAAATTTCAGGACGAACCGCCTTTGCCCCTACAGCAAACGCCCCTACGGTAGCCCGCGCTGCCACCCGTGAAGCTTGTTGCTCGGTGATGCTTTCCACCGCCATTAATGTATCGAGCCTTCTTTCTACGGATCGGAACTTCCCTGCGGGCCATTTCTGCTGCAAAACCTGAATCCATGCCGGCATTCGTGTATCCTCAGCAGCGGAGAGGGTCTCTGGCAGCATGGCAGGACCGGATTCGTAGTAAATCGCTGCTCCGGTCGCGATCCGTCGAGCCAGAAAACTGCCCAAGTCCCTCCAGTCCGCGACATGCTGGATGTCGAGTTTGCGTTCCGATTTCGCCCCCGGTCGAATATCTCCTGACCGTTTGAGGTCGAGGAACAACCAATTATCCCCGCTTGCCCCTTCAACTGCCAGAATCGCGCCCGGCAATTCTCAAGACCCGTCAAATAGTAGAAGGCGGGCGCGCCTCCCGATAACCGTCGTCTGGGTCATTCGTTGTTGTCTTTGAATGCAGCAGTAGGATGCCGTCGGAAAAGGCTTTCGATGACCGCTGGCGGCGTTCCTTGCGTTCTCCCGGATCTGCTGACCAACCGGGTACCGCGAACGCAATAATGGAAAGTAACCAAAAGAAAAACAGCCGCGTTCGTGCCGTATTGAACAACGTGACCACCCCTGAAACGCAATCTTAGACCACAGTTGTCGAAATCAGATGGGATGAGAAGGCCGGTCTCCGGGCGGGATGCGGTGTACGCTCCCAAGTTATCGACGTGCTCAAGGCACAGGAGATAAAGGAGACCGGCAATGAAAAAGGGTAGCACCGCAACGGCGAAGGCGACCAAGAAAATCTCACAGCAGAAACTAACCGTCGGATTAGACATGGGCGATCGATTAAGCTGGTATTGCGTGCTGGACGAAGCCGGCGCGACCCTTGCGCGAACAACGGGTGAGCACGACGGCGAAGGCGTTGGGTGAGGTGTCCGGCAACATGCCGCGCAGCCGCATCGCGCTGGAGACCGGGATGCATTCGCCCTGGGTCAGCCGCCTGCTGAGCGAGTTGGGGCACGAAGTGATCGTGGCGCATGCGCGCAACGTGCGACTGATCGGGGATAGCCGCAAGAAAGACGATCGGCTAGATGCGCAGACATTGGCTCGACTGGGCCGGATCGATCCCAGGCGGGCTTGCGCTGGTGGATGTTCAGAGGCCGAAGAAGGGGCGCTGGTGCAGTGGGCTTTGGGCGCACCCGATCGTTAGCCTCTGGTGTGAGATTTCGCGGCTCGGCTTCACCGCCGCAGTGCTAACCTTCTTCATTGTATCGTTTCGCGTGAACCAACATTTTGACACTGTATTTCTGACCTGTGCCCGAAGAGACTTCCAAACCGGTGAAGCGATTGCTTGATCCGATTGACCGGATTTCGGAGATCCTCTTCGGACTCGTGATGGCTCTGACCATCACGTGTTCTTTCAGCGTCGGGGGCGGCGGGCGGACAGAAGTACATCAGATGCTCATCGGGGCGCTAGGCTGCAACGTGGCATGGGGGGCGATTGATGCGGTCCTTCATTGGTTGGCCTGTTTCCATGCACACGGGCAGAAGATCGTCGCGCTCCGAGCTGTTCGCGACGCCGAGAATCCTGAAAAAGCGTATAGCGTGATCGTCGAAGCGCTGCCGCCTCTCATCGCGTCGGTGATGACTCCCGTCGAGTTCGAAGCGATTCGGCAAAAGCTCCGAGACTCACCCGAGCCACCACAACGTCCTCGGCTCACGAAAGATGAATGGCTTGGCGGTCTGGGCGTCTTTCTGTTAGTCGTCATCTCCACTTTGCCACTCGTTTTGCCGTTCGTCTTTGTCCATGACCCGACTCGCGCCTTGCGTATTTCTAACGGCATTGCGGTCTTGCTTCTCTTTTTGACAGGTTATGTGTACGGCTACCACACCGGCCATCGACCTCTGAGGAGCGGTCTCATCATGACGATTATCGGTGGAGCCATGGTCGGGTTGACCATCGCGCTGGGGGGATGAAAAGCCGGCCAAATATCGTGATGCTGCTTGTTCAACTTGCTCTCTGGAGTGCAGCGGTTAGGGCTCAGGGTACCGGTGCCGTTGTGCCGGGGCAACCGAGCGAAGAAGTCGACAGCAAAGCTTGGTCATTCGCCGCAGCTGGTTACGGGTACATCGTTCCCAATGATCAGTCTTACTTTTCTCCGACGTTCCGGGCCGACCGCGATTGGCTGCATCTTGAAGCACGGTACAACTATGAAGATCGGAAGACTGGATCAATTTGGCTCGGATACAACGTGAGCTTCGGGGAAAAGCTTGTCATCGACGCGACTCCGATGGTGGGAGGTATATTTGGCAATACAACCGGCGTGGCGCCCGGATACCTTTTCGCGCTAAGCTACAAAAAGCTCTCCCTTTACAGCGAGGGTGAGTTTGTCTTCGATACCAAGAATTCCGGCGGCAACTTCTTCTATACCTGGAACGAACTTGCATACTCCCCGACCGACTGGCTTCGTTTTGGCTTAGCCTCGCAAAGGACCCGCGTTTACGAGACACCGCTCGATGTTCAGAGAGGTGTTTTCGTAGGGTTCTCGCACAAACGAGTGGATTTTACGACCTACGTCTTCAATGCGGGGTGGACAGATCCAACGGTCGTTCTAGCCATGGGTTTCAAATTCTGATCGCCCCACCTGATCTCGTTGGAGGCTCTTCTAGTTGGTCTCTTCCGGTATCTACGTTAACCGCTTCTTCGACAGCGTCAAGCTCAACTGGCGTAATATCCCCATTACACTCATTACCTCCTCATTTCACTCATTCCCTCCTCAGGGCGTTCCGCATCAGGCGATCTGGTTCGGGGCTCATCTTGTGCTTCTGCGGCGGTGCTCGCCGTAAGCTTGGTTCATTGCCCGGGTCGATTTCCCCCGGAATCGAATCGGAGGTTCGCACGCCTGACCTGATGGTTTTCTCGTGCCTATATAATCGGAAGTTCGCGCTGCGAGCCCAACTTTGGTGGCTGATCCCAACCCGTCCACTGCTGCTGAGCCTAGTCCATCAAGTCCGCAAATCATGAATGAACCGCGAGGTCTCTTGTCAGACTGGCGGATTGCCATTCTGGTATTGACCGCTCTCTGGTTTGTCATCTACATCATTGGCCTCTCGACTCCGGCACTGCTGGATGATGCCGACACGGTGCATGCGGAAGCGGCGCGCGAGATGGTCTTGCGGCATGACTGGGTCACGCTTTATGCCAACGGCGTTCGATACCTGGAAAAGGCGCCGCTCATGTACTGGGGCATTGCCACCAGCTACACGCTGTTCGGGGTGAGCGAGTGGAGCACGCGGCTTCCGCTCATGCTGGGCGTGCTGGCCATGATTCTGTCCACTTACGGGCTTGGGCGCTGGGCGTTTGGGCCGGAGGGAGGATTCGATTCCGGGCTCGTGTTGGCCACGGCTCTCGGTCCTTATTTATTTACGCGGTTCATGATTCCGGATGTGCCCGTCGGGCTCTGGCTCACACTGACCTTCTGGTTGTTTCTGATCTCTCTGGAACAGTCTCCACCGTCGCGTTGGGTTTGCTGGGGGCTGGCTGCGATCTGCGCTCTCAACGTACTGACTAAGGGCTTGATCGGGCTGGTGTTTCCGGCGGGCGCGATCGGTGTCTACCTATTGCTGACTGGCAAGCTGAGGCATCTGCTCAAGCTTCGCCTGTTGTCCAGTTCACTGGTGTTTCTCGTGATCGCCGCGCCCTGGCACATTCTGGCCGCGCTGCGCAATCCCGCCCAGGGCAATGTGCGCGGGTTTCTCTGGTTTTATTTCGTCAACGAGCACATCCTGCGATTTCTCAACAAGCGGGTGCCGCGCGACTACGACACAGTCCCACTGTTTCTGTTCTGGGCGTTGCTGATCGTGTGGTTGATTCCGTGGAGCGTTTTCGTTCCACAAGGACTGATGGAAGTTCCGCGGCGCTGGCGTGAATTCCGTTCGCAGATGACGCGCCGCCAGCGCGCCAACCTGATGTTCATCTTGTGGAGCCTGGTGATTGTCGGCTTCTTCAGCTTCTCGACGCGGCAGGAATACTACACAATTCCGGCGATTCCGGGGATGGCCTTGCTGATTGGAGGATGGCTCGAACGCGAGAGGATGTCCCCGGCCCTGAGCCGGGAACGCAAGGCGGGGCGGATCTCGTCACTGGCGCTGGTCGCCGCGGGAGCCGTCATGGCTGTCGTCGGCCTCGCTCTCGTCTCCTTGTCCAAGGTTCCGGCGCCGGGAACCGATCTCTCCGACGTGCTCAAGAAGCATCCTGAGGAATATGCGCTGTCCTTCGGACATTTTCTCGATTTGACGCCACAGGCAATGGGGTCATTTCGCGGTCCGCTGCTGATATTCTCCATCGCCTTGCTGCTCGGATCACTGGCCAATTGGGTGCTTCGGCGTCGCGGCCGGGCCGGGGCCGGTAACGCGGCTCTGGCCGTCATGATGATCGCGTTGCTGGCGTGTGTGCATTCCGCGTTTACGATCTTCTCGCCGGTTCTTTCTTCGAAAGACCTGGCGCTGGCGATCAAGAAAGTTGCCAAGCCGGGTGATGTGATCGTCGTGATCGGCAAGTACGAGAATGCGTCTGCTCTGAACTTCTACACCGGCATTCCGCTGCGAAGTTTGCGGCCACCGGCCGGCAACATGTGGTATGGCTCGCAATTTCCGGATGCGCCGCGGGTCTTCGAGACGCAAGACACGTTTCGAGCGTTGTGGAAAGGAACGCAACGGGTGTTTCTTTGGGCCGAGGAAGAGAATCCGCGAGAACTGCAAGGGCTGATCGCGTATGAACTGGCCCGTCGCGGCGGAAAAATCATCTTCACCAACCAGCCGTTTGTTGCCTCAGGGCCGGGGTAAGTGCGGTAGCTCCCGTTGCAAGGCAGGGTCGTCGGGGCGCACGAGTTGGCCATGCGCAAGGTAGAAGACTTCTCCGCGCCACGATATTCGATTTCCCGCAAGACCCAAAGCCCAAACCACCGGAGCCAGGAAGTCGCGTATCGGCAAGAGGTATAAATCATGCAGGGACGGTCGATCGTCGAGGACCGCCAGGGCTGAACTCAGTCCGACCACCAGTCGCGCCGCGACGGTGGCGGCCAAGAGCCACCATGCCCAGAGAGACCCACGCGCCGCAAGCAACGTGACCAGTGCCCAGGGAAGGCCATGGGTCAGAGACAGGCCGAGGTATCCCCAGCTTCGCGCGCCACGCACACTGCGCGCCCAGCGCAACTGGTGATCGATAAACTGCCGCCACGAGTAAGGGGGCAGGAACGTCTCGACGACTACTTCGCTCAGCTCGACTCGCTTGCCCAGAGTCGCGATCCGATGGCCGAGTTCGTAGTCGTCGGCGAGGTAGTTCACCATGCCTTCGAACCCGCCGATTGCCTGAAGATCGGAACGCCGAAACGCCAGGGTTGAACCGAGCCCGAAATGTAAGCCATCCTCGATGACTCGCGCACTGAGCACTCCGGGAACGAAATCGGTGCTGATGCCGAGCGCCTCGAGCCGAGAGCCGAGGGTGGGCGCGGCAACGCCGCGATAAAGGCATGTAACCATGCCCACGGCCGGATCCGCCAGCGGCCGAATGACGCGCCGCAGGTAGTCGGGTGCGACGCGAATGTCACTGTCGTTCACCAGCAACATTTCGTGACGCGCTGCGGGGAGCATCTGGGCGAGCGTGCTGAGCTTGCGATTGGTGCCCAGATCGCGCTCGCACACCAGGAATTCGATCCGCCGGTGCGGGTATTGGTCGCGGAGTTTACGCACGAGTTCAGTCGCGGGGTCCAAGGGATCGCTGACGCCGAAGATCAATTCGTACTCGGGATACTCCTGCTCGCAATGGCTGCAGAAAGCCTCCCAGAGGTGCGGATCGATGCCCTTGAGCGGCTTGAGAATGGAAACCGGCGGCAGAGGCAGATTTTCGCGGTTGCCGCTTTTTCCCCGGCGTTTTGCGCTGAGGAAACTTGCGATCCCGCAGGCAGAGAGGACGTAGAAGCCAAGGCTCGACAGCGTGACGAGCGCAGCGATGGTCTCAACAACGAGTCTTGGAGTCAGGTGCACTTTGTCCTATATTTTGCGCTTTCGTCCGCGGGAGCGGGTCGCCACCGCGACCGCCGGCAGGTTGCCGGTACTACGCTCTTATTGCTGACGCCACTTTGGAGTCTATTCGTATCGCAGCGATTCTATCGGATCGAGGTTGGCCGCTTTCCACGCGGGATAGATGCCGAACAGCAGGCCCTCCGCCGCGGCGGCGCCAAAGCCGAACGCAGTCCAGAAGAACGACATGCGTGCCGGCATCGAGCTCCAGATCGCTGGGATCACCCAGGTGACAGCTGCCCCGACGAGGATACCGATGATGCCCCCGACCGCGGTCAGCGTGATGGCTTCCAGGGTGAACTGCATGAGGATGTCTCCCTTGCGCGCGCCAATCGCTTTTCGCACCCCAATTTCGCGGGTGCGCTCGGTGACCGACACCAGCATGATGTTCATCACGCCGACGCCCCCCACGATCAGGCCGACGCTCGACACCGCGAACATGAAGATAAAGACCGCGCCGGTGATCTGGTTCCAGAAGTCGGTGAAGGCCTCCTGCGTGAAGATCGCGAAGTTGTCGGCCTGGTCGGGCCTGAGCTTGCGACGGCGGCGGAGGAGTTCGCGCATCTCGTCCATGGCCTTGGGCATGTCGTCGTGGGAAGTGGCCTTGACGCTGATCCAGTACTGCTTGAGTTCCGGGTGCAGCTTGCGAAACGTGTTGAGCGGGAAAAGGACGATGTTGTCTTCCGGATTGTTGCCGCCGGCGAAAGCGCTCTTACGCTTCTCAGCGACTCCGATCACGGTGAAGAGCTGGCCGTCGATGTTGATTTCCTTGCCCAGCGCGTCGCCGTTGGGGAACAGTTCCTGGTTGGTGTCGTAGCCGAGCACGATGACGGGAGCATGACGCTCATCATCGAGCTCGTTGTACCAACGCCCGGCGGAAAGTTCCAGGTCGAATACCTTGTTCCATTCTCCGGTATCGCCTTCGAGCATGGTGTTTTTGGCGCGGCGGTCGCCGTACTTCACGGTATAAGTGCCGGTGCCGAATTCGGGCCGCTGGTAGCGCAAGCCAGTGGTGGCTGCCTTAACGTGCGGCAGATCCTTCATGGCCAGCGCGTCTTCCAGGGTCAGCTCCTTGCGGGTGCGCATTTCTTCGGTGGGGCGGCCGAGCTGAAAGGGCATGATGTGGAAAGCGAAGATCAGGTCGGAGCCCATGCTGCTGATGGACTCGCTGACACTCTGGTTCAGCCCGCGAACGACGGAAGAGATGGCGATGACGACAGCGACACCGATCACGATGCCCAGGACGGTGAGGGCGGAGCGCAGCTTGTTGCTGCGGATGGTATCCAGCGCCATCCGCACGACTTCGCCGTAATCGCTTCGACGCATCATAAATTCAGCTTCGAGCTACGAGCTGCGAGCCATGAGGCAACCGCTTCCTGCTCGCCGTTGGTCGAAGAGCCAACGACGCTGCGCTACAGTTCAAACCTCAAGGCCGCGATGGGATCCAGTTTCGCCGCGCGCTTTGCCGGATAGACGCCGAAGAACAATCCCACACTCGTGGCCACAATCAATGCAGCGAAGACGGCCCACAGTCGTACCGCCGACGGCATACCGATCAGGGCCGTAATGGTCTTGGCAAAAGCAATGCCGAAGATGATTCCGAGGAAGCCTCCCAGCAGCGCCACGGTGGCGGATTCGATGAGGAACTGCATGAGGACGTCTTGCCGGCGGGCGCCCATGGCTTTGCGAATTCCAATCTCACGGGTGCGCTCGGTTACCGCGACCAGCATGATGTTCATGATCACGATGCCGCCCACCACCAGGGCAATGGCGGCGATGGCGGTGATGGTGATGAACAGCGTCTGGGTCAGGCTTTTCCACAAGCTCAGGAAGTTATCGTTGGTTTCGGCAACAAAGCTGTCCGGCTTGCCGGGAGCATCGTGGCGGCGGGCGCGCAGCACGACCCGCACCTCGTCAATGGCGGCGTTGAGTTGGCTGCCGACGCCGTGGGCTTTGCCCGAGATGCGGATACTCGTGTGTGCGCCATACTGCTTCAAGTAAGCGGAGATGGGGACGGCAACATAGTTATCGAGGGTCTGGCCAAGCGTTTTTCCCTGTTTTTCGCCAACACCAATGACACGATAGATCTGCCCCTCGATGCGTAGTTCCTTGCCCAGGGGATCCTCGCCGGGGAAAAGTGTATCGACGACATCGGTGCCGATGACGGCGACCGGGGAACGGTTCTCCTCGTCCGTTTCATTGAGCATGCGGCCGGCCGAGAGGTTGAGATCGAGCACGGTCGCCATGGTGGGGGTGATGCCGCGGATCCAGGTATCGTTGATCGAGCGCTCAGCGTATCGGATGTGGCCGGAGGGGTTCAGCACGGAAGCTGCGACCACTGAACATCGATCGCAGGCGTCGCGAACGGCCTCATAGTCTTCCATGGTGAGGTCCTTGCGCTTCTCGCCCTCGAGGAACTGGTCAATGTTGGTGATGACGGGAGAAATCTTGCTGACGATGAAGACATCGGTGCCCAGCCGGAACACGCGCTCAGCAACGTAGCGATCGAGACCGCTGGTAAAAGTGACGACCGCAATCACTGCCGCCACGGCGATCACGACTCCGAGCATGGTCAGGAACGACCGCAACTTGTTTGCCCACAGGGACTGCAGGGCGATGCGGACGCCTTCCGAGGTGTTCATGGCTCCGTGTCGCAGGTTGTCAGCGCGCGGCATGCGTAGGATGCCCCCTGAACTGCAGTCTAGAGTCTAGCAGAGCGATCTGGAACCAGCGGTTCGCGCGGCCAGGGCTGCACTCTCGAAGGCGAAAGGCTCCTTCCTGGTATTACGTTGCCAAGGGACAGGTTGTTCCCGAACGGGGCGTCCAGGTCGAATATAATGACAGAGTTGGCAGCCGGATCGGACGGTCGCCCCGCCCATTCTGGCAAGAGCGCTGCGCGTTCGTGGTTGCTCTTTCGAGAATGGGCGGGGAGGAAAGTCCGAACTCCGCAGAGCAGTGTGCCGGATAACGTCCGGGAGGCTGGTTTCAAGGCCAGTCGACGGAAAGTGCCACAGAAAACATACCGCCGCGCCGCAAGGCGGGGTAAGGGTGAAAAGGTGCGGTAAGAGCGCACCGCCGCGCGAGTAATCGGGCGGGCAGGGCAAACCCCACACGGAGCAAGACCAAATAGGGAGGAAGCTCCAGAAGAGCGGGGCACGTGCCGGCTCGGTGCGTCAAACCTCCGGGTAGGTCGCTAGAGCCGGGCAGCAATGTCCGGCCCAGAGGAATGGCCGTCCCGCGAGAGCAATCCCGCGGACAGAATTCGGCTTATAGGTCCGGCTGCCACATCATTTTCCTTTCAACGACTTGCACAATCCAAAATTTGATTGTGACGCCGGTGTGAGGCACTCCAAGCACTCGGCACGAAAAAGATGATGGTCGTCCGTCGTTTTGCCTCTGTCCGAAAAACTGCAATTTTCGAGACACCAGGACCTCCAGGGGAAGAAGGGCAAGTTGCAGCCGAACGCTTCCGAGTAGCCGACGATACGTCCAGAGACTTTGGTGAATGTCCTCCGCAAACGTTGAATAAGCCGCAGGTGGCAACTATCAGTCTTTGTGCTCAATCTGAATGATCTTTATCGGCACATGGTCGGGGTTTTCGTCCGAATGCGGCCCCTCCCCCGGGTTCCACAGCACAAAAGGCGCCTTTTGCTTTTCGTCTTCCTTCATCCGGCGAGAGTCGAAGATAAGTTTCCCGTCAGTGTCTCGGACGATTATGTCGCCAATTTGCTGGATATAGAGCGTACTGGGCAAACAATGCGTATGGACAGGTTCTTTGCTGTGTGGTGGGATTGTTACTTCCAGCACCCGGACGTGCTCATTCTCAAAGATGACCTTGTGAGTTTCAGGCGCTGCTTTCACACCATCCAGGTTTCCGGGCCAAGGGCATGTCTCCTGGGACCGATTCGTTGCTGTCTTATTCTCAACCCGGACTAGTTTCAACGGTAAATCATCCAGGTTCTCGATCGAATGGGGGGGATCCCCAGGGCTCCACTGCACAAAAGGTACCTTTGGCTTCACCCTAAGCTGGCGAGAGTCGAAGAGAATCTTTCCATTAGCGTCTCGGTCGATTATGTCCCCCGCTTGCTGGATATAGAGCGTGCCGGGCCAACAGTGCGTATGGATTGGTTCTTTGCTGTGTGGCGGGATTGTTACTTGCAGGACTCGGACATGCTCATTCTCAAGGATGACCTTGTGAATTTTAGGAGCTGCTTTCACGGCATCCAAGTTTTCCGGCCAAGGGCATGCCGCCTTGGAGGGATTCGTTTCGTTCTGGGCCTTGGCAGCTGGAATGGCCACTAATATCGTGACAAGAATCGACAGAAACGCGGTCGTCTTCACCGATACCCCCCATTTGGGTTGAGACCTCACAGTGTTATCCCGTCAGGTTCTCTGCAGCCAGGCGATTGTGTGGCCTATCAACGCCGATTGCGCAAGGACCGGAACAGCCACCTGCAAGGCGATCATGAGCGCCACACCCCAGATGGTCGCTCGATGCAGTGCATGTCGAGTCCAGAGATCGTAGACCACCAGAAGCGCAGGAAAGCTGTTCACAGAGGTGTAAAAGACCCCGAGATTTTCCGATACGTTTCCCACTATTGGCCAACGCGCAATTGCAGGGATGATGATCAGAAATGTAGCGCACAGAACAAGCCGCTTGTGCGTTGGTGCATCACGACGAGCAAGAAAAGCCCATGCGATCAGAAAGGAGAAGAGGCAGAGGATGAGGATGTCTTGCGCGGTAATGATTTGAAGGACAAAAGAAGGGGCGAATCTTCTCTTTATCCCACCAATCAGTGTGGCGAAGCCGGTAATTACCATAAGCGGCGCCAAGACCATTCCGGCAATTCCTAGACGCATGTGCCAGGGTGTACGGCGGCTTGCAACAAGGGAGACTTGGGCTACAAGCAGGGCAATCCAAAGAGTGAATAGCGCGCCGTGAACATGAACCACAGCGCTGGGGAGTTCGCCCAGAACGCGCCGGCCAGGAAGTAGGTTCGCGCAAAGCCCACCGCGACCGCGATCAGAACCAGTAAGGCCATTCCCGAGAAAAACAGCCTATCCCTTTGCCTGGCGCGCTCTGGGTGCTTAGTTTGCGAAATCGCCGCTGTTGCCATGCAGATGCTCCTCTGAATCAACAATCTCTCAACTAGCCGTCGTTCCGCATACGAAACGAGCGTTTTCTGTAGCGAACTCAGCTTAGGGAGATGTGCCCGAAGGCGCTAGTAAAAAAACGACATCCAGGTTTCGAGCCGGTGTATATTTCTCGCGCGGCATATGTTCCCCATTCGCTTCCAAATTCCAAGCATAGCGTTGCGGCCCTTCATCCAGTTCTACGTGCAGGCGGAGGTGAGCCTTCGGGATCCTTTGGTGATCCGCCCGATTCCTGCCCGCGCGAGCCCGATGATCGAATTCGTATTTGGGGACCGTTTCAAGGTTCGCTATCGGGATTCGCGAGACGAGGTGACCACGCCAGCCGTAGCCCTGGTCGGCATGTTGACGCGTCCGCACGCCACGCTCCTGCACCAGGGCACATTTCACTCCTTCGTAATTGCGTTTCAGGTTCATGGCCTGACGGACCTCTTTGGTGTTCCCTCGAGTGAGATCACAAATCACACCTATGATGCGGACGCTGTCCTTGGCAAACCGATCAGGGAATTAGAGCAGTGCCTCGGCAACTGCGAGACCTTCCAGCAGCGGGTTTCAGTTGCAGATCATTTCTTCGCGGAGCGTTTGAAGCATGCGCAAGCCGTTGATCGGATGGGTTTCGCCGCCGATCAGATTCTGAGCTCGAGTGGGAAGCTGTCCAGCGCGGAACTGGCCGGGCAAGCCGGGATTGGCGTTCGCCAGTTTCAACGCGAGTTTTCCGCGCGTTTCGGCGCCAGCCCGAAACTGTTCTCTCGCATTGTGCGATTCCAGAATGCCTTGGACACCAAAGCACGTAGTTCAACGAAATCGTGGACCGATGTCGCGTATGAGCTCGGGTACTACGATCAGATGCACATGGTGCATGATTTTAGGGAATTTACGGGCGAATCTCCGTCCGAAACATTGTGCAAGCTGGAACTTCTTTTTCGAGCACAGATTGACGTGGTTCGCGCGGGCCGAGCAGCGGAGCGTCCAGACGTGGTTCGCCGCTTTGTGATCTGAAATTTGAGTGACGAAAATCCTCGATGAGCGGCTAGCCAATTCACTCATCGAGGCAGATTGGACTACTGAGCGGTTGACGGGCTATCCAGAGGTTAGCCACGTCCGTCTTCACCGCAAGCGAGCTTCTCCGCAGGCAGCACTTTTATGGCGACAAATCGATCGAGACGGGTGTCACGGGCCTTGTAGACCACACCCATCCCACCTTCTCCAAGTTTCTCGAGGATGGTGTAGTGCGAGATGGTTTTACCGATCACAATGGGCGCGGGAATTCAGCGTTGCCATGTTAGGAGGCATGTGTTGGCAAGTCAACGCGAGCACATTGAACGCAACGAAAAGTGGATCACCATAGCGGAAGCCAGCCGGATTGGATCATCCGGATCGATACCAATTCTTCTCTCATTCGAGATCAGGAACATAGCAGGGATATTCGCGTTGCGCGAGCGCAGCTATCTTGGGATCAAGTTCTAGGATCTGCACGGGGTGAGCAGCGTCAGTCATTCCGAGAAGCTGTCCACGTGGCGCATAGGCGTAGCCGCCTCCGCCGAACTCGGTACCGCCTTGGCCACGACCGACGCGGTTCGAACTGACGACGTAAGCACCCGAAACAAGAGAGGCCATGGCCCCGGCGATTTTCCACGATTCCAGGTTCGTTCCTGAAGCACGCGGAATCACGATCAGGGACGCGTCCTGTCGTCCATAGGCTCGGGCGCGCTCGTTGAACATGGCATCGGTACACAAAAGCACACCAACCTTGATTCCCAGCACTTCGGCCACGGCAAAGCCGGAATCATCGCCGCAATACCACTGGCTTTCAAACCATCCGGGCTCGTTGGGGAAATACTGTTTTCTGTGTACAGGACGGGCTGCTCGCTTCTCCAGCACGAATGCCTCGTTGGCGAGGCGTTGTCCGATCCATACCGGCCGCGAAGAGATGACGGCGGAGAGATCAAGGTCGATCAGCCCTTCCAGTCCTCGTTCATGGACGGCAATGCTGAGGCGCGCCGCGTCCTCTGAAAAGACTCCGCTCTCGGCAATCCATGGGCCGAATGGCAATTCATTGGTAACCAGGATATCCGGATGCAAGGTCGTGATGGCGCTTTTCAATCCGCGCCACTGCGGATGATCGGGGGACAGAGCTTCGGGCCATTCCACAAAGGCGATGCGCAACGGTTTCACCATATCGCGATGCGGTCCTCTGGTTTCAGATACAACTTGTTGGCGGGCGTGACGTCGTAAGCCTTATACCATGCATCGACATTGCGCACCGTGTCGCTACGATATTCTCCCGGCGCATGAGTGTCGGACTTGACCTGGCGGCGAAGTGCCGCTTCGCTCTGGGCGCGCCGCCACCTCTGGGCGAAGGCCAGGAAGAATCGCTGTTCGCCGGTCAGCCCGTTGATGACGACATCCGGTTTACCTTTCAGCCAGAGGCTATAGGCGTCGTGGGCGATCAGCAGCCCCGTCAGGTCAGCGATATTTTCCGTCAGGACCTGCTCGCCATTCACACAAACATCAGAGAGCGGGCAGTAGGCCTTGAATTGTTCCACCAGCTTCGCCGCAGCCGCGTGGTATCTGGCTGAATCCTCCTCGGTCCACCACTTGCCGAGGCGGCCCTGGGCATCGTAGATGTTGCCCAGTTCGTCGAAGCTGTGGCTGATTTCGTGAGCCATACCAGCTCCGGCGGATCCGTAATTCGAAGCCGCGTCGCCTTGAGGATCGAAATAGGGGGGCTGCAGGATGCCTGCGGAAAAGGTCTCGGTGTTTGGGCTGAACAGAATGATGGCGCCGACGATCTGGGGATCGATTCTCCACTCGTCCGGATCAGCCGGGCGTTTCAGTTTGGCCAGGTTGTAGGAACGATTGAAAGCTTCTGCCCGACGCATGTTTCCGAAAGCGTCGCCGCGGATGACGTCAAGGGTTGAGTAGTCGATCCAGGTATCCGGGTAGCCGACGCCGATCCGAAGGGTGGCCAGCTTGGCCAACGCCTTTTCCTTTGTCTGCGATGACATCCAGGTGAGATTCGGAATGCGGGCACGATAGGCCGCGATCAAGTCGGCGACCATGGCTTGCGCTCTCGCCTTGGCCTCAGGAGGAAAATAACGTTGCGTATAAAGTTGGCCGACCGCCTGCCCCAACGCGGCATTGGTGGCAGCGATGGCGTCCTGGTTGCGGTCCGGCGTCTGCTGCATGCCCGACAAAACCGTGCCGTAAAAAGCGAAGTGTGCGGCAGCCACGGCCTTGGGCAAGACGCTGGCATAGTGGTCGATCAAGTGGAACTTGAGATAGTCCTTCCACACATCGACTGGTTCACTCCCAACCAGCGCGGATGTTCCGGTGACAGCCGATGGCTGCCAAACGACAAATTCCGGCTGCTCGGCCACCGCGGCCGCTTTGAAATACGCGTCCCAATCCATGCCCGGCGCATTGGCGGCGAAGTCGGCGCGCTTCCAGGGATTGTTCTGCTTGAATACATCCGCGGCATCGCTGTCCGGCGCGTGGGCCTGCGCGATCCGGATCTCAAGCGCTAGAACATGCGCCGCTCTGTTCTCGCTGTCGTCGACAACTGCCAGTTTCAGCATCGCCGCAATGTGCGACTGATATTGCGTGCGCAACGTTGCCATCTTCGGAGACGGGTCCAGATAGTCATCGCGGTCGGGCATTCCGAGACCGCCCTGCAACAGATGGAATACGTAGTGTTGGGAGTGGGTGAAACTCTGATTCACCCAGACGCCGAGAACATGGTCGGCATTACCGGTGAGTCCGTCGACTTCACTATTCAACGTAGTGCCGAGATAGGCTGACAGGGATTTCTTACTGTTGATTGCGGAGATCGCGGCCATTTCATCGGCCAGCGGTGTCATCCCCTTGGCCTCGATGCCAGTTTCGTCCATGAAGCTGGCGTAGTAATCGCCCACCTTCTGGGTAACGCTGCCCTTGGCGGAGTGGGCCGCGGCCGCGTCCTGGATGAGATCGCGAACTCGCTGGCTGGTTCTTGCTACCAGGATGGAGCGTGTATCGTAGCTGGTCTGACCGGCAGAGATCGCAACTGTTTTGAGCCAGCCCCCGTTCGCATAGTGATAGAAATCGTCACCGGCCTTGATGGACCGATCGATGTCTTGGGAACCGTTCTGCGTACTCACATCGTGATCGGGAGAAGCCGCGCTCAATGCCAGTGTGCAAGCGAATAGTGAGAGCAGTGCTGTACCGCGAAAAGAAGTCATGGGAAATGTGCAACCTGTCCGAACTGAGCCTGATTGTTGCACTCATCGTGACTCAGAATTGGACGTTCGCGGACATCGTCAGTTCATCTTCTCTTCGAGATCATTTTGCAAAAAGTTTGTCACGCCCTTGTCACGACGCACGCGTGGCGCGGCCGTCGGACACGCGATGCGAAGTGTGGTAAACACAGCCGCGATGCCGCACACTAGGCATACGGCACCGTTGTGACCCGGCAATGGCGTGCCCACCACGCACTATGAAGTCGCCGAACTTCTTCATCGTAGGTGCCCCCAAGTGTGGCACGACAGCCCTCTACACCTACTTGCGTGAGCATCCGCAGATCTTCATGTCCCCGGTCAAGGAGCCGCAATACTTCGCCGAAGACCTGCGAGGTGACCGGAGGCGCGTTCGCACGCTGGCAGAATACCTGGAGTGTTTCGCCGGAGTGCGGGACGAAGAAGTAATCGGTGAAGCCTCGACGGCCTATCTGGGCTCGGCGCGGGCAGCGGAGGAAATCAAAGCCTTTGCCCCGGAGGCCCGCATCGCGATCATGCTCCGAAACCCGGTGGACAAAATGTACTCGCGGTTCAATGATGCCCGGTTTCACAACCGTGAGCACCACAAGAGCTTTGCAG
>Ga0335082_10001746_pt1 | contig 23235 bp, 22 predicted proteins | sample Lox_Sample_41_FD_206718 | JGI IMG/M metagenome (GOLD analysis project Ga0335082, IMG submission 206718) | Soil microbial communities from Loxahatchee National Wildlife Refuge, Florida, United States - Lox_Sample_4.1 | ecosystem: Environmental > Terrestrial > Soil > Wetlands | place: USA...
ACTGAAACCAGACCCCCAGGGCCAGGAAGAAGGCCACCGCCGCGAGCGCCATGGGATTGCGCGTCCAGGCGTACATCCAGTCGACCGACAGCTTGCGACTGAGCGCAATGAAGAACGGCGCGCCGAGGCCCTTCACCGCCAGGTTCATCACCGTCAGGAAGGCTGCCGCCCCGGTACCGATCACCAGCGCTTCGCCGATCGAGGGTGGCACCGGGAGGATCCAGCCTCGCCAATCCCGGTGCGTGACGATGGCCCGGACCAGGGGAACACCGAAGGTCATGCCCAGGCCGACGTGCACGCAGGTCGTCGTCCACACGGCGCGCGCCACCGTCGGCCGTCGGTCCAGGAACCGCCTCGCGAGCCGGACGAGGGGAAACGTCGCCAGCACCCCCGCCCAGATGACGGTGAGATTCGCGGCACCCGAGAGTCGTGCGTCGGCGGCCAGCGAGAACACATAGCAGATGAGCGCGAACAGGGCGACCCTGACCAGGACCACGAGCACGTGCTTCATGGGAGTCCTTCCCGGGCTCGGGGAAAGCCGCGTGGGACCGTCACGTGCGCAGCCACTGGTTGCGCACCAGGAACCGGCCGTCGAACCGCATCGCCAGGGGCTCGCCGTGCCACCAGTCGCCGTCGGACGCGCGCGCGGCCTGCATGTGCAAGTGAATGGCCTGGACCACGATGCTCGTGAACGTCTTGCCGAAGAAGCGCGGCCGGTGGCACACCGACTTGCAGGTGGGTTGCTTGCGCGCGCTGCCAACGAAGGCGGTGACTCTCTTCATCGGCGACCTCCTCCCGGCCACCCGTGTCGCGTCCACGAAGATGGGGGTGGCGAGGAGGGGGTCAAGCAGGAATGCGGAGCGCTTGGAGACCCCAGCAATCCCGACGGCGGTGGTCGGCGGCACTCTCGGCGTGCGGGGGATGCTGTACGCGGCTGGGCGCCCGCGCGACATTTACGTGATGAGTGCGAGTGGCCGCGGCACGGCCGACCTCGCGCTGACCGGCCAGGCCGGATCTCACCCGCTCAGGGAGATTTCCTTCGGCATGCCCCTGACCACCAGGCGCTCGATCTCCGCGATCGGCCCGGAAGGGCCGGTCCTCGCTCTCGCGACGCTCCTGGCGTTGTGGAACGGCCTGGAGCGCGCCGCCGCCGAGCCGATCCGCGCGGCGCCGTACGCGGTGGGCCTGAGCGGCCTCTTCCTCGGCTGGCGGCTGCGCCGGAGCCGGCTGGTCTTCGCTCTGCTCGTGCTCGGTCTCGCCTTCGAGCTGGTCACGGCCTGGATGCCCGGCGATCCGACGGTGTTCCAGCTGGTCGCCATCCTCTTGCCCCTCGATCTCGCGGCCATCGCGCTGCTGCCCGAGCGCGGCCTGTTCACACCCGCCGGCCTGTGGCTGGGTGGGGCGCTGGTGCTGGAGGTCGCAGCGGCCGCCGTCGTCGCGCGACACGCCGGCACCGGTCCGGCGTGGCCGCCGCTGACGCACGAGTTCGTGGCACCCGCCGACGCGGTGCGGACCCCTCTGGGCCAGCCGGCGCTGCTCGCATTCGTCGTCTCGGTGTCCGCCGCAGCCATCGGGCGCTGGCTCGGGCACGACGCGACGGGGCGCGGCTACGTGTGGGCGCTGGCCGCAGCGTTCCTGGCCTTGCACGTGCCCGACGCCGGGCTCGATCGAACGCTCTTCTTCGCCGCCGCGGGCGCGACGCTGGTGATCGGCGTCATCGAGCTGTCCTACGTGCTGGCGTATCACGACGGACTGACCGGGCTGCCGGGGCGCCGCGCGCTGAAGGAAGCCCTCGACCGGGTCGGCGGCGCCTACGCCGTCGGGATGGCGGACGTGGATCACTTCAAGCGGTTCAACGACACCTACGGTCACGAGGTGGGGGACGAGGTCCTGCGATCGGTCGCGTCGCGCCTCAGGGACGCGCTGCCGGGAGCCGAGGTGTTCCGCTATGGCGGCGAGGAGTTCGCCATCCTCTTCGCCAGGCGAAGCGTCGAGGACTGCCTCCCCATGCTCGAGGCCGCGCGGGAAGCCGTGGCCGCCGAGGCGTTCACCGTGCGCCGCCGCGTGCGCCCGCGGAAGAAACCGAGCCGGCCGAAGTCGCGCCCCCGCCAGACGCGGGAGACGATCACGGTGAGCCTGGGAGTGGCGCAGGCCGACCGGCAGCACCGGAGTGCCGAGGACGTGATCGCGGCGGCGGATCGGGCGTTGTATCGGGCCAAGGAAAACGGGAGGAACCGCGTGGCGTCGTGACGGCCTCCGGATCGCGGCGGGCGGCGTGGCGGGAGCGTGTGGGAATCGAACCCACCAGGGTCTGCTCAGCAGGCCCCAGCCAGTTTTGAAGACTGGTCAGACCACCAGGCCCGATCCGCCCCCGCGCCGTCGCTTCGCGTGCGTGACGCCGACGCGCTCGAAGATGCGCCGGCCCCCGGGACCGGTCAACGCCGGCCCGGGCCGCGCCCGTTTGACAGACGGCCGTCCGCGTGGTTGAATCCGTCGCCTCCCAACGACCACGCCGTCCCCGTTAGTCCTCAGCCCGAGGAGCACAGCATGGCCGCCATGCCGAGCCTGGAACCGGTTCTGAAGGCGCTCGATGAAGGTCGCGTCATCCGCTCGTGGGCCGCCACCGCGCTCCGCGTCGTCGCGGTGCTCGCCGTGATCGGAGGCCTCGTCGGAGCGTACCACGCCCTGAAGGGCCTGTCCGAGTCCGGCCAGACCGGCGCCGGCGTCCTGCTCGCCCTGATCATCGTCGTCGCGATCGCGATGCTGGCGCAGATCCTGTTCTACCGCGCCGGCGTCGTCGCGGCCCTGCCCGACTCCAGGTTCACGGTGATCCCCATCTTCTCGCAGCTGCTGCGCTGCGTCGGCGAGATCTACGCCTCGTTCGCCGCGGTGTTCGGCGTCGGCGGCATGATCTTCCTGTGGGTGACGAAGACGAACCCGCTGGGTCTGATCGGCGCCCTCGCGACCTGGCTGCCCCAGGGCGCGGGCGGGGCCGAAGGCTCGTTCATCGGCGGCATCCTGTTCCTGATCCACATGCTCATCATGGGCTTCCTCGGCCTGGTGGTCTTCTACGCCGCGGCCGAGGGCAGCGTCGCGCTCGTCACCATCGCGCAGAACACGGAGCGCAAGTAGCGCCAGGTACCCGGGGCGCCGCGACGGGGACCCCTGCCCCCGGGCCCCGCCGAGCGCCGAACCGCAGCGCCAACCGGCCCCCCGCGAGGAGGGCCGGTTCGGCGTTGCGGACCTGCGCGGCGCCCGGAGCGGCGCCCCGGCGCCCTACAGCGACTTGAGGAAGGAGATGATCGCCGCCTGCTCGGCCGGCGTCAGGTCGCGGAAACGCTCGGTCACGTCGGCCGCTTCGCGCCGGTGCCGCTCGATCGCGTCGCGCAGCGTGACGGAGTTCCCGTCGTGCATGAGCCGCGGTCGGAACCGGACGCCCCACAGCGGCGCCGTGCGCACCTTGTTGCGGGCGCCGAGCACGGAATCCATCGAGAACTCCCGCCAGGTGTAGCGGCCGTAGCGGCGGCCGTAGTGCTCCGGCACCGCGATGGCGATGCCGTCGCCCGTGCCGACGTCGTGGAGAAGGAAATCCCCGAACGGGTGGAACACCCGCCCCGCCAGCGGCCCGTTCACCGTGTCGCGGCCGCCGTTGATGACCGTGCCGGCGGCCGCCGTCATCAGGCTGCGCACGTGGCAGGTCACGCAGCCGATGCTGTCGAACAGCGTCGAGCCCCACTTGGCGGCCGCGGTCGCCGCGAGGATGCTGTCCCGGGCCGGCGCCTTGGTGGCGCGCATGAACCGCGCGAACCGGTCGATGTCCGAGACACCGTCCGGCCCCGGCTTGTCGTTCGGCTCCGCCGCCGTGTTGCAGACGTTGGTGACCTCGTCCGGGAACAGCACGTTGGTGATGCCCATCTCGTTGAGGTAGGCATCGCCCGCGAACGACAGCACGCTGGCGTGCTGGTCCTTCCATCCGAACCGGCCGACGCCCGTCATCCCCGGCGATTCCACGATGGGGACGAACAGGGCCTGCCCGTGGATCCTGCCGTTGGTCACGCGACGCTGATCGCGCGCGATCTGCAGCAGCGTCGCGTCGGCCACCGCCTCCACCAGCCCGTCGCCGAGGAGGTTGAGCGAGGCGCGACGGGTGCTGATCGTGTCCTCGTCCGGGACCCGCTCCTGGACCTCGCTGTCCGGGAAGGCGGCGTTGGGGCAGATGGCGCGGTCGTTGACCAGGGTGCGGCCGCGGATCGTGTCGGCGCCCCGCCCGACCGCGACGTCGGGGTTGCGGAACCTCCCGTCCGGGCCGAGCCGGCCCACCCGCAGCTCCGTGACCTGGCTCGCGCCGCCCGAGGTGGGGTTCTGGTGGCACTCGCGGCACGACTGCGCGTTGAAGATCGGGCCCAGGCCGTCGCCGATCTCCTCGACGTCGTCGAACACCGTGCGGTCCGCCGCGTGGACCGAATCGCTCACCAGGCCGTTGCTGCGATCGTCGAAGCCGGCGACCGCCTCGGGACCGACGGGGGTGGGCGGCGGCGGGGGGGGCGCCGGAGGCGAGGTGCGGCAGGCGGCGAGCAACGACACGACCAGAGCCAAGCCCCACGCGTGGTGGGGACGCAACCGGCGAGTCATGGGAACCTCCGGACCTGTAGGGGATCGCGACTACGTTAACGCCGACGGCGTACGGTCGTCCACGGTCGCCCGGCCGCCGGGCCGCGTCGGGCACGGCCCGACCTACGGTGGGACCGCCCCCGGGAAGGCCAGGTAACGCGCCGCGGGCGGTCGCGGCGGTCGCCCCTCGCGGGCAGCCGGCGCCGGCCCCGGAGCCGCGGGCGCTTTGCGTTCCGCGGCCCGGAGTGCGATTCTATGTACCGGGCCATGCGCGAGACGACCGAAGAGCCCTCCGCGGGAACGGCCACGGACCCGCGCCCGCCGGTCGAGCGCCGGCGGCTGTGGGACCGGCGCGCGGCGGCGCCGCGCCGCGCCGAGGCGGAGCGCAGGCACGGCGAGCGCCGCCGGGCGACGGACGGAGAGAGGGCGGACCGCCGGGCCGGCCGCGACCGGCGCCAGGCGGAGCGCCGCATGGCCGCCGAGCGGCGGGGTGGCTCGGTGCGCCGCCGCGACCCGAACCGCGGGTCCACCCCACTCCCCTTCTCGGTGGCAGAGGCCGCCGACCTCCGGACCCGCTTCGCCGCACCCAGCCCGGTGCGCTGCCCCGCCTGCGGCGGCAGCTTCACCCTCGGCCCCGCCCGGCATCCCGGAGCACGGACCGAGCGCCTGGTCCTGTGCACGGCCTGCGGCCGCGCCGCCGTGGTGCACGACACGCCCGCCGCCCGGGTGCTGGTGGTCTCGAGCATCGCTCCGCTGCGGGGGCTGCTGCGCGACATGCTGGTGAACGGCGGCCACGAGGTCGTCGAGGTGGACGACGCGGCGGTCGGGCTCGGTGCCTGCCGGGTGCTCCCGCCCGACGTGGTGCTGCTGGACGTGGTGGGGACGGGCCGCATCGACCCGGCGCAGTTCCTGGAGCGGCTGCGCGCGGACCACGCGAGCTCGCGTGTCGTGGCGCTGGCGGGCCGGCCCGACTACGCCGGCGTCGATCCCCTGCAGGTGGTGCCGGGACTGGGCGAGCTGGCCACGATCCAGGTCCCGATCTCGCGCGAGGCGCTGCTCACGGTCGTCCAGGACGTGCGAGCCTAGGGCGCCGGCCGGCGGACGCCGGCCGCCCGCTACAGCTGCGCGATGACGTCGATCTCCACCAGCACGTTCCTCGGCAGGGTCTTGACCGCGACGGTCGATCGCGCCGGCCGGTGGTCTCCGAACGCCTGGGCGTACACCTCGTTCATGCCGCCGAAGTCGTCCATGCTGGCCAGGAAGACGGTGGTCTTGACCACGTGCCGGAAGCTCGAGCCGGCCTCCTCGAGCACGGCGGCGATGTTCTGCAGCACCCGCTCGGTCTGCGCGCGGATGTCCCCCTCGACCACCTGCATCGTGCCCGGATCGAGCGCGATCTGTCCCGAGGTGAACAGGAAGCCCCCCGCCACGACCGCCTGGCTGTAGGGGCCGATCGCCTGCGGCGCGTGCCGCGTGCCGATGCTCTTCAGCTCGCTCATGCTCTCTCCGTGCGTCGCTGCGTCCGTGCGGTCAGGACCCGCCGAGTCCGAAGAGACTGCGCGCATTGCCCGCCGTCAACTCCGCCAGCCGCTCCGGCGTCGTGCCCCGGAGCGCCGCCAGCCGCGCGGCGGTGGCCGCCACGTACGACGGCTCGTTGCGCCGGCCGCGGTGCGGCACCGGCGCGAGGTAGGGCGCGTCGGTCTCGACCAGCAGGCGGTCGTCCGGCACCGCCGCCACGGCCCACGCCTGCTCCCAGCTCCGGAAGGTGATCATCCCGCTGAACGAGACCATCAGGCCGCGCGCCAGCGCGGCCTCCAGCACCGGGCGGCCCGCGCTGAAGCAGTGCAGCACGCCCGTCAAACCTGGTGCCGCAGTTGCCAGGAGATGAGCAGTGTCCTCGTCCGCCTCGCGCGAGTGCACGATGACGGGCTTGCCGCGGCGCGCGGCCTCGGCGAGGTGCCAGGCGAACGCCTCGCGCTGGGCCTCGCGCGGGGAGCGGTCGTAGTGGTAGTCGAGGCCGGTCTCGCCGACGGCGACCACGTCGGGTGCGGCGAGCAGCCCCGCGAGGGCGGCCGCCGCGGCGCCGTCGAACCCGGTGGCGTGGTGGGGATGGAGGCCGGCGGTGGGCACGACCCGCGGCGCCGCGGCCGTGGCCTCCGGGTGCGCCGCGGCCAGCTCGCGGCAGCGCCGGGACGCCTCGACCGTGTCCGCCACACAGACGACCGCCTCGACCCCCGCGGCGCGCGCGCGCGCCAGGACGTCGAGGCGGTCCCCGTCGAACGCGGGGTCGGCCAGGTGGCAGTGCGAGTCGATCAGCCGCACCGTGCGCCGCCCCCCCCCACCCCCGGCGCGGCCGGCCGCTACCGCCTGGCCGCCGCCTCGCGCGGCGGCTCCGGCGCCGGCACGGCGGCCGGCTTCGCGCCGCCCGCGGCCGCGACCCGGTCCCGGACACCCCGCGCCTCCTTGCCCGGCCAGCGGTGCTCGATCGCGAGCAGCACGGGGCCGGCGATGTAGATGGAGGAGAAGGTGCCGGTGAAGATGCCGAACGTCATGACCCAGGCGAACGGCCGGATCACCTCGCCGGCGAAGATCAGCAGCGCCAGCGTGGTGGCCATCGTCGTGCCGTGGGTCAGCACGCTCCGCGGCAGCGTCTCGTTGATGCTGCGGTTGAGGATGCCGGCCAGGTTGTCGCGCTTGTACTTGTGCAGGTTCTCGCGCACCCGGTCGAAGATGATGATGGTGTCGTTGAGCGAGTAGCCGACCACCGTGAGGATCGCGGCCACGACCACCAGCGACACCTCGAGGTTCAGGTACCTGATGAACGCCAGGGTGGTGAGGATGTCGTGCGCCGTGGCGATGGTCGCCGCCACGCCGAACCGGAACTCGAACCGGAACGCCAGGTACACCAGCGTCGCCGCGAACGAGAGCAGGATGGCGAGGAACGCCTTCTGGCGGAGCTCGCCGCCCACCTTCGGACCCACCGCCTGGCCCTGCTGCCGGGTGTAGCTGCCGGCGCCGAACGCCCGGGTCAACGCCGAGTCCACCGCGGCCGAGGTCCGGTCCGCCTGCGCCTGGTCCACCGCCGCGGTGGGCGAGAGCCGGACCCGGATGGTGTAGTCGCGCGCCGAGCCGAACTGCTGGATCTCGGCCTCCTTGAGACCGTGCCGGTCGAGGGCCGAGCGGATCGCGCCCGCCGAGGACGGCTGCGCCATCTGCACCTGCACCAGCGTGCCGCCGGTGAACTCGATGCTGTAGTTCAGGCCGCCGAACAGGATCCACACCAGCCCGGGGACGATGACGGCCGCGGTGAGCCCGTAGGCGAACTTCCGCAGGCCGATGAAATCGTAGTTGGCGTTCGCGAAGAATCTGGTCATTTAGATGCTCAGGGTCTGGAGCCCGGGCCGGCGCGCCAGGTAGATCATGTAGAAGGTGCGCGTCACGAAGATCGCGGTGATCATCGAGGCGATGATGCCGAGGATCAGGGTGGCCGCGAAGCCCCGCACCGGTCCCGTCCCGAACTGGAACAGGAATGCCGCGGTGAGGATGGTGGACACGTTCGAGTCGACGATGGCGTTCATCGCCATCTTGTAGCCGGCGTCGATCGCCAGCCGCACCGACTTGCCGAGCGCCAGCTCCTCCCGGATCCGCTCGAAGATCAGCACGTTGGCGTCGACCGCGATGCCCACCGACAGCACGAAGCCCGCCACGCCGGGGAGCGTGAGGGTCGCGCCCAGCGCCGAGAGTCCGCCCACGGTGAACAGCGCGTACAGCGTCAGGGCCGCGACCGCCAGGGCGCCGGCCAGGCGGTAGTACCCGATCATGATGACGATCACCAGCGCCACGCCCACGATCGCGGCGATGGTGGCGTCGTGGATCGAGTCCTTGCCGAGCGAGGGGCCGATGGTCCGCTCCTCGACGATCATGAGCGGCGCCGGCAGCGCGCCGGCCTTCAGCACCAGGGCGAGGTCCTGGGCCTCCTGGAGGCTCTTGCCGCCCATCTCGATCTGGCCGTGGGTGCTGATCTGGCCGCGGATCACCGGCGGCTGGCCCTGCACCAGGTTGTCCAGCACGATCGCCATGTAGTCGCCGATGTGGGCGCCGGTCTCGCGCTCGAAGATCCGGCCGCCGCGCCGCGAGATGGTGAAGTTCACCACCGCCTGGCCGTTGAGCGGGTCCAGCTGGGCGCGCGCGTCGGTCAGCTCCTCGCCGGTCAGGATCGGCTTCTCGACCAGGGCGTACAGCCCGAGATACCCGCGCGCCACCCGCGACAGCGGCTGCGCGCTCCACCGCATCACCAGGCCGCGCGGCATCAGGCGCATCGAGTCCAGTCGCTCCAGCATCGCGGAGACGATGGCCACCTTCTCCTGCGGCACCAGGAACTCGCCCGGCATCTGGCCCTGGAACAGCAGCCGCGACAGGGCGCCCGCGGTGTCGGCGCCCGGACCGGGGAGGGTCGACGCGGCCTTGGACGTGTCGCGCCCCCTGGCGCGGCCGGTGTCGGGCGCGCCGCCCCCCAGGATCCGCTCCACCGACGGCGCGGCGGCCGGCGTCGCGCCCGGCGGGGCGGCCCGATGCGCCGACTCGGCCACCGCGAGGCCGATGCTGCGCTCGGTCACCCCGGCGGCCGCCAGCGCGCGGTCCAGCGACGGCAGCCCGCGGCGGAACGCCTCGTCCTTGTCGGTCATCTCGAACTGCAGGAACGCCGACCGCTGCACGATCGCCTTGGCGCGGGACGGGTCCTTGAGGCCCGGCAGGTCGACGATGATGCGGCTGGTGCCGAGCTTCTGCACCAGCGGCTCGGCCACGCCGAACTCGTCGATCCGGGTGCGGATCACCTTGAGCGCGCGGTCGATGGCGTCGGGCACGTCGGCCACCTTGCCCTTGCTCTGGTCGAGCTCGAGGCCGAGGTGGATGCCGCCCTGCAGGTCGAGGCCCTGCTTCAGCGTCACCTTCCGCTCGGTCGTGTCGTGCATCAGCCCGTCCGCGCCCCGGGTGCGGATCTTGACGTCGCGCGGCCACAGGCTGAACACCGCGATCGCGACCAGGGCACCGATGGTGATCAGGCGGGCGCGTATGGAATCGAACATGCCGGACTCGTGGAAAGAGGCAAACGTCAGAGGTTAACGGCGCCGTCGGACCCCGTCAACGCGTGGAGCGCGTCGGCGCGATCGCGCTCCAGCTGCCGCCGCAGCGCCTCGGGCGAGGGGAACCGCACCACGTCCCGCAGGCGCCGCACGAACTCCACCGTGACCGTTTCGCCCACCAGCTCGCCGTCGAAGTCGAACAGGTGGGCCTCGAGGACCCGGTCCGCTTCGGCGAAGGTGGGCCGCGGCCCCAGATTCAACATCGCTCCGCGGCGCCCGCCCCGCCACGCGACCCGCGCCGCGTACACCCCGTCCGGCGGCAGCAGCTTCCTGGGATCGGGCGGCGCCAGGTTCACCGTCGGCGTCCCGAGCCCGCGTCCCCGCCCCGCCCCGCGCGACACCACGCCCGTGACCGCGTACCCGCGCCCCAGCCCGCGGCGCGCGGTGTCGAGGTCGCCGCCGGCCACCGCCCGCCGGATCAGCGTCGAGGACACCGGCCGGCCGTCGACCTCCACCGCCGGCACGACGTCCACCGCGAAGCCGTCCTCGCGGCCGATGCGGCGCAGCAGCTCCACCCCGCCCGCCCGCCCGCGGCCGAACCCGTGGTCGTAGCCGATCACCAGCTCGGCCAGGGCGAACCGGCGCTCCAGCTCCTCCCGCACGAACCGTTCCGGCGGCAGCTGCGCGAGCGCCGCGGTGAACGGCAGGAACACCACGTGGTCCACCGGCGAGGCCGCGAGCACCGCGCGCTTCTCGCCGGCCGTGGTCAGCAGCGGCGGCGCCGCCCGCGGGTTCACCACCTCCAGCGGGTGCGGCTCGAAGGTCACCAGCACGCTGCGGCCCCCCGACGCCGCGGCGCGCCGCGCGATCTCCGCGAGCACCGCCTGGTGCCCGAGATGCACGCCGTCGAACGTGCCCACGGTCAGCACGTCGCCGCTCACGAGATCAAGACCACCAGGGGCGCGTAGCGGCCTTCCTGCCACTCGGCCACCGCCAGCAGCCGCCCGCCGCCGAACACCGCCACCGGCCCCTCGAGGCGCGGCGACTCCTCGATCTTGCGCCCGTGGGCGATGGCCTCCGCGTGCGCGGCGCCCACCTCCAGCACCGGCAGGTGCCGGACCGCCTCCGCGAGCGGCAGCAGCGCCGGCGCGCCCGCCGCGAGCGCCGCCAGCGGCACCGCGTCCTCGACGCGCCACGGCCCGATCGAGAGGCGGCGCAGCGCGGCGAGGTGCGCGCGCGAGCCCAGCTCGCGGCCGAGGTCGCGCGCGATGGCCCGCACGTACGTCCCCGACCCGCACTCGACGTCCACCACCAGCTCGCCGGTGCCGCGGTCGAGCGTCCCGCACGCCGCCACGGCGATCTTGACCGGCACCGCCGCCAGCTCGACGTCCTCGCCGCGCCGCGCCCGGCGGTAGGCCCGCTCGCCGCCGACCTTCTTGGCGGAGACCCGCGGCGGCACCTGGGTCGGCCGCGCGGCCACGCGCTCCAGGGCCGCCGCGGCCTCGGCGTCCGACCTCGCGCGCCACGCGTCGTCGCGTTCCCCCGGCTCGCCGGCCGCGTCGTCGGTGGAGGTCTCGAACCCGAACCGGACGGTGCCCCGGTAGCGCTTGGGGAGCAGCGCGACGAACCGGGCCAGCCGCGTCGCCCGCCCCGCCAGCACGATCAGCAGCCCGGTCGCCGCGGGGTCGAGGGTGCCGGCGTGCCCCACCCGCCGCTCGCCCAGCGCGCGGCGCGCCGCCGCCACCACGTCGTGCGACGTCGGGCCCGCGGGCTTGTCGACCAGGAGCAGCCCGTCCGGGCGTCCGGGCGCCGGCGCGTCCGCGCGGCCCGCCGTCAGGCGCGCTCGTCCCCGGAGTCGCGCAGCTGCGCGAGCAGCGCGTCGATGCGCGAGGCGCGCTCCTCCTCGCGATCCAGCTCGACGACGACCTCCGGCAGGGTCTTGAGGCGCAGCCGTTCGCCGATGACGTGGCGCATCGCGCCGGCGGCGTGGGTCAGCGCCCTGCGGCTGCGCTCCTTCGACTCGTCGTCGCCGTGCGCCATCACGCTCACCACGGCGCGCTTGAGGTCGGGCGTCACCTTGACGCCCGTCACGGTCACCAGGCCGATGCGGGGGTCGCGCGCCTCGGCGGTGAGGAACCCGGCGACGGCCTCGCGGATCGCTTCGGCCACGCGCTGCGGGCGGCGGCCCGGGGTGCGGTTCATGCGAACGTGAGCTCGGTGGAGATGACGTGGGCCAGCGGCTCGCCGGCGATCAGCCGGTCGCAGGAGGCCAGGACCTCCTCGGCGTGGCGCCGGTCGGTGGTGACGACGCCGCACGCGAGGGCCGCCCGCTGCCACGCGTCCTGGTGGTCCACCTCGGCGGCGGACACGTTGAACTGCCGGTGCAGGCGGTCCTTCAGGCTCTTCACGATCCGGCGCTTGTCCTTGAGCGACTGGCAGCCGGCCAGCGCCAGCTCCCACGTCCGCACGGCGACGACCACCGGGCTACTCGACCCGGGCCGGCCCCGCCGTCTCGAGGCTGCGGGCCACGCTCTCGATGCGGAACGCCTCGATCACGTCCCCGACCTTCAGGTCGTTGAAGTTCTCGATGCCGATGCCGCACTCCAGCCCGTCCTTGACCTCCTTGACGTCGTCCTTGAAGCGGCGCAGCGACCCGAAGCCGCCACTGTAGACCACGACGCCGTCGCGGATCACCCGCGCCTTGACCCCGCGCTGGATCACGCCGCTCCGGACGTAGCAGCCGGCGATGGTGCCCACCCCCGAGATCTTGAACAGCTGCCGCACCTCCGCCTCGCCGAGCACGAGCTCCTTCTGCTCCGGCTTCAGGAGGCCCTCGAGCGCCGCCTTCACGTCGTCGACCGCCTCGTAGATGATGCGGTAGGCGCGGATATCCACGTGCTCCTTCTCCGCCGCGCTGCGCGCGTTGGAGTCGGGCCGCACGTGGAAGCCGATGATGATCGCCTGCGACGCCTTGGCGAGCAGCACGTCGCTCTCGTTGATGGCGCCCACGCCGCGGTGCACGACCTCGACCTTCACTTCCGCGGTCGAGAGCTGGCTCAGCGCGTCGGCCAGCGCCTCCGCCGGGCCGCCCTGGTCCGCCTTGATGATGATCCGGAGCGCCGCGCCCGCCGCCTCGTCCTTCTTCTGGAAGAACTCCTCCAGCGAGACGCCGGCCCGGCTGCCGCGCCGGTGCTGCGCCTCGCGATCGAGCCGCTGCCGCTTCTGCGCGGTCTCGCGCGCCTGGCCGCTGTCGGCCACCACCGCGAACGAGTCGCCCGCCTCCGGCACGCCCTGGAACCCGAGGACCTGCACCGGCGTGGAGGGGCCCGCCTCCTTCACCAGCTTGCCCCGCTCGTCGAACATCGCGCGCACCACGCCCGAGTACATGCCGCAGATGAACGCGTCGCCGACCTTGAGGGTGCCCCCGGTCACGAGCACCGTGGCCATGGGTCCCTTGCCGGGATCGAGCGAGGCCTCGAGCACCGTGCCGGTCGCGGCCTTGTCGGGGTTGGCCTTGAGGTCGAGCAGGTCCGCCTGGAGAAGGATCTGCTCGAGCAGCTTGTCCACGCTGGTGCCCTTCTTGGCCGAGATCGGCGTGGCCAGCGTCTGGCCGCCGAAGTCCTCGAGCACCACCCCCTGCTGCAGCAGGTCGCGCTTGACCTTGTCCACGTTCGCCGTGGGCAGGTCGATCTTGTTGATGGCGACCACCAGCGGCACGCCCGCGTTCTTGGCGTGGCTGATCGCCTCGATGGTCTGCGGCATCACCTGGTCGTCCGCCGCCACGACCAGCACGACGAGGTCGGTGACCTGCGCGCCGCGCGCCCGCATCGCCGTGAACGCCTGGTGGCCCGGCGTGTCGAGGAAGGTCACCCGCCGGCCGTCGGCCAGCTGCACGTTGTAGGCGCCGATGTGCTGGGTGATGCCGCCCGCCTCGCCCGCGATGACGTTGGTCTTGCGGATGAAGTCCAGCAGCGACGTCTTGCCGTGGTCCACGTGGCCCATCACGGTCACGACCGGCGGGCGGGTATGGAGGTTCTCCTCCTTCTCCACCTCGGCCGGGGCGGCGTCGGCCGCGGCGTACTCCTCCTCGCGCACCGCCTGGAAGCCGTACTCCGAGCAGATCAGCTCGATCTGGTCGAAGTCCAGGCGCTGGTTGACCGTGACCATCATCCCCAGCTCCTTGAAGGCGAAGGCGACGATCTGCGACGCCGGCACCTTCAGGATCTCCGCCAGCTCCGCCACCGAGATGAACTCGTTGACGTGGACCAGCGTCTTTTCCTTCTCCTTCTCTTCGGCGACCCGCTGCGCCTCCAGGTCGCGGAAGCTCGGCTCGTCGTCGCGGCGCCGGACGCCCTTGCGGGCCGGGCCCCGGATGGTGGCCAGGGTGCGGGCCACGTTCTCGGCCACCGCCTCCTGGTCCACCGTCCACTTCTTGCCCTTCTTGCGCTTCTTCTTGTCGCGACGCCGGTCCTCGATCACGCCGCCGGGCGCGGCCGAGGCGACGGGACGCGGCGGCGGCGCGCCGGCGCCGGGCACGGCGGACGCCACGGGCTTGGGCCGCGCGGAGATGGGCCGGCCCACCGGCGTCGGGATGTGGGGCACGCGCTCGCGGGGGGGCGCGGCGGGCGCACCGGCCGGCGCGGCGCTCGCCACCGGCGCGAGCGGGGGCACGGCGGCCGAGGGCAGCGCGGCCGCCACCGGCGCGGCGGGCGCCGACGCCGCCGGCATGAAGATCGGACGGTCCTCGGCCTCCACCTCCTCCTCGGCGGTCTCCGGGGGCGCCAGCTCGGGCGGGAACAGCTCGGAGACGTGCATGGCCGGCTCTTCGGCCGCCGCCTCGGCGGCGAACAGCACGCCCACCTCAGGCTCACGGGCGGCCGCCTCGGCGGCGGCCTGTGCGGCAGCCTCGGCTTCCTGCGCGGCGACCTCGGCGGCGGTGCGGCGGCGCCGCTTCTGGCGCGGCTCCTCCGCCTTCGGCGCCGGCGCCTCGACGGCGGCCTTGGGCTTGACGGGCGCGCGGCGGCGGCCCTTGGCGGGCGCGGGCTGCTTCTCCTTGCGCTTCTCCCGCTCCCACCGCGTGCGTACCCGCGCGACCTTGTCCTCTTCCAGGGCGCTGAGGTGGCTCCGGACGAAGATGTCCATCTCCCGGAGCAGCTTGATCAGCTCGTCGCTGGCGATGCCGAACTCGGCCGCCAGATCGTGCACCCGCAGACTCATTTCCCGACTCTCTCCCCTCGGTCTCCCACGGCGCCGGACGCCCGCCGAAGGGCTGACGACCCCTCCGAGGCGCCGCTCGCCGGATCCCGCCCTGCTACGTTTGCCACCGCGAGATACGTCTTCAGTCCCCGCGCCAGCTGCCGGTCGAGCACGGCGACGCCGTGCACCGGCGGGTGGCCCAGCGCCTTGCCCAGGGCGTCGGCGTCGGGCCCGATCAGCACGGTCACCGCCCGGTGTCCCGCCAGCGGCTCGAGGCGCTCGCGCGCCCGCTCGCTGGCGTCCCTCGGCAGCACCACGGCCTCCGCGAGTCCCCGCCGCAGCGCCTCGCGCGCGGCGTCCACGCCGATCGCGAGCCGGCGTGCCCGGGCGCCGAGGCCCAGCAGGCCGAGCGCGGTCCGCCCGGCGTCGGTCACTGCGCCGTGGGCTCCCCTGGCGCCGGGGGCTCCCCTGGCGCCGGCGGCTCCGACGCCGGCGCGCCGCCCTCGGCCTCCGCGGCCCCCGCGTCCTCCGCGGCCCCCGCGTCCTCCGCGGTTTCGGCACTCGCCGCCGCGGCCGACTCGTCGGTCGTGGTGAGCTCGTCGATCAGCGCCAGCAGCCGGTCGGCCATCTCGGGCGCCATGCCCGGGATCGCCCGCACTTCCTCGGGCTCGAGGTCGAGGATGTCCGAGAAGGTGCGGTACCCGGCGCCGTCCAGCACCGCCAGCAGGTCCTGCGTGATGCCGCCCAGCTCGGCCAGCGGCACGGACGCGACGTCCTCGCCCTCCTCCGCCGGCGCCGGCGGCAGCGGCGCGAACAGCGGCCGCTCGCCGCCGCGCTCCAGCCACTCGCGGCTGGAGTACAGATCGATCTTCCAGCCCGTCAGCTCCGAGGCGAGCCGCACGTTCTGCCCGTTGCGCCCGATGGCGAGGCTGAGCTGGTCCTCGTCCACGATGGCCTGGATGGTCTTGGTCTCGGGATCCGAGAACACGCGCGCGACGCGCGCCGGCGCGAGCGCCAGCCGCGCGAACCGCTCCGGGTCGGGGCTCCACGGCACGATGTCGATGCGCTCGCCGCCCAGCTCGTTCACCACGGCCTGGACGCGGCTGCCCTTGAGGCCGACGCACGCGCCCACCGGGTCGATGCCGTCGTCGCGGCTGAACACCGCGATCTTGGTGCGGCTGCCGACCTCGCGCGCGGTGGCGCGGATGTCCACGATCCCCTGCTGGATCTCCGGCACCTCGAGCTTGAACAGCGCCTTCACGAACAGCGGGTCGCCCCTGGACAGGATCAGGCGCGGGCCCTTGGGCGTCTCCTCGAGCTTCTTGAGGACCGCGCGGATCGTGTCGCCCTGGTGGAAGTGCTCACGGTGGTTCTGCTCGCGGTAGGGGATGATCGCCTCCGCCTCGCGGAACTTGTTGAGCATCACCACGATCTTCCCGCGCTCGATCTGCTGCACCTCGCCGGACAAGAGCTCGCCCACCCGGTCGGCGAACTCCTCGCGGATCCGGGCGCGCTCGCCCTCCCGCACCCGCTGGATGATGCGCTGCTTGGCCGCCTGCACCGCGTTGCGCCCGAACTCCGCGAAGTCGACGTCCTCCTCGAGCACGTCGCCCACCTGGAAGTCGGGATCGTTCCAGCGGGCCTCTTCGAGCGAGACCTGCCGGCTCGGGTCCTCCACGCTCTCGACGACCTCGCGCAGCACGGTGATGCGGATCTGCCCCGACATGTCGTCGAGGCCGATGTCGGCCCGCACGTTGGGGCCGTACTTCTTGGTCAGCGCCGCCAGGACCCCGTCCTTGATCAGATCGCGCAGCTCGTTGCGATCGAGCTGCTTCAACGAGGCCAGCTCCTTGAACGCCGACAGGACTTCGGTACCGCTCATGTCAGGTGCTCCACGCGCGCCTACCACTCGAACACGAGGCGCGCCTCTTTGATCTCCGCCAGCTTCAGCGTGCGCCGCACGCCGCCCTCGAACTCCAGCTCCACGCTCGGCCCGTCGGGGCCCTCGGTCACCTCGACCGCCTTCACCTTGAACCGCCCGTTCAGCACGGGCACCAGGACCTCGACGCCGTGGCCGAGGAACCGCCGCCACTCGTCGGGCCGCCGGAGCGGCCGCTCCAGGCCGGGGGACGAGACCTCGAGCACGTACCGCCCTTCCCCGACGCCTGCGGCGTCGAGCCACGGCTCGAGCGCGCGGCTCACCGCGGCGCACTCGTCCACCGTGATCCCGCGGCCCGCGCCCGCTTCGGGTCGGTCGATCCGGAGCTGGATGAGCGGGCGCCGACGGGCGCCGCCCACCCTGCACTCGACGACCTCGAAGCCCAGCGCAGCAACCCGTTCGGCCAGGGCGCGTTGGAGGTCGGATGGCTGCAACGCGGATACCCCAGGAAACAAAAAATGTGGGGCAACAACCCCACATCGAGAATGCGAGCCGCGCCCCCACGACCCGCGACGACGCACCAAAACTAGACCCCGAACCTGGCGCCGTCAAGCCACGGCCGGCGGGGCCTCTAGGGGGCGACGAGGGCCAGGAAGCGCGGGTCCCGCCGGATGCCGTCGAAGGCCGGCTCGTCCCGGAGGTGCATCTGGAAGTGCGCATCGCGCCGCGGCTGGTAGCGTCCGAACCACCAGAAGGCGCGGGTCGTGTCGCCGACGACGAGGAGGCCGTCGGCCATGGCGAGCGCCAAGTGGACACTGGGTCGCACGGTGTCGGCCGCCGCCGCGGCGGCGGCCACGTACGCGCGCGCCCCGGTGCTGTCGCCCCGCAGCAGCAGGACCCGCGCCTCCTCCAGGAAGCCCGGGCGGTCCCCCGCCGACAGCAGCAGCCGGTCCGCAGCCTCGAAGGCGGCCTGCGCCTCCTCCAGGCGCCCGCGCCACAGCGCCACCTGCCCGCCGATGGCGCGCGCGAGCATGTAGGTGGGGTCGGCCGCCTCGGCGCGCCTGAGGAGCGCCGCCGCCGAGTCGTATTGCCGGGACTCGAAGTACCCGATCGCGAGGAACGTGAGCCGCTCGGCGTTCTCGGGCTCCAAGGCGACGGCACGCGCGAAGGCGGCCACGGCCTGCTCGTGGTCTCCCGTCTCCAGCAGGTTCATCGCGAGTTGCTGCCAGGCGGCCGCGTTGAGCGGCGCCGCGGCCAGGATCTCGCGGTCGGCACGGATCGAAGCGGAGCGGTCGGTGGGCTCCACCTGCTGGCCGACCTGTACCCGGAAGAGCCGGACGTCCGGATCGTCAGGGGCCAGCTCCACGGCCCGCTCGGCGGCGGCCAGCGCCAGCGCGAGCGCGCTGTCGGGGCTCAGCCCGGGCACGCGGAGGCGCCAGAGACTCTCGCGCTCCAGCACGTGGGCCAGCCCGGCCCAGGCGAGCGCCGAGGTCGAGTCGAGCGCGACCGCCTCCCGTGACACCGTGATGGCTCGCGCCATCGCCGGCTCCGTGCGCCGCGACACGAGGTAGCGCGCCCGCGTGATACGGTCGTAGGTGCCCGGGTTCGTCTCGGCTGGCGGCGGCACCGGCGCGCCCTGCAGACCGATGGCGCGAAGGGCGTCGGCGGCCAGCGCCGGCGCGACCGACGGCAGGTCGCGGGCGGTGCGGGACAGCAGGGTCGTCCACACCACGCGGCCCGTGCGCCGACGTTCCATCCGGCACCTCACGACGACGCCGTCCCCTTCCCGCCGAACCCTGCCGCCCACCACGTAGTCCGCCGCGACGGCGGTCGCGCGCGGGCCAACGAGCACGACGGCGTGGGACGCGACCAAGGCTCCCGCCAGGTCCTCGGTGAGCGCGCTGGCGAGGTAGGCGTACGCCGTGTCCTCGGATTGCAGCGCCAACACCTGGATTCTCGGCAGCGCAGGGCTGACCGCGCCGCAGGGCGCCGGCGTGCCGTCGGGACACTGCGCGGCGGCCGCGCGCGCGGCCAGCAGCGCCGCGAGAGCGGCGAGGCGAAGCCCGGGTTGGAGGTGGGGCACGGCGGCCAATATAGGTCCGGTCTCCGTGGCGAGGGAGGCGTCTAGCCCAGCGGCCGCCCCAGATACGCCACCATCCGCCCGTCGCGGCCCGAGGAGCCGCGGTGCGAGAAGAACCGGTCGCGCTCGCAGGCGGTGCAGTGCGGCGACCGGCTCACCTCGCGGATGCCCAGCTTCGCGGCGCGGGCCGCCAGCACCTCGCGCAGGTCGAGCTGCGCCGGCCGCCGGGTGCGGCGCCCCTCGAGCGCGAGCACCACCTCGGGTCCGACCTCGTAGCAGCCGCCGCAGATGGCCACGCCCAGGTGCACAACCAGGTCGGCCGCGCCGACCCCGGCCCGCGACGCGAGCAGCCCGACGCCGCGCTCCAGGACGCCGGCCGCGATGCCGCGCCAGCCGGCGTGCAGCAGGGCGAACGCCCTGCCTTCGGGGGCGGCGAGATAGACGGGCACGCAGTCGGCGATGGTGACCGCCAGCAGCAGGCCCGGCTGCGCCGTCGCGTGGCCGTCCACGTCTTCCATCACGTGCCAGCCCGGCGCCACCGCCTGGTGCCACACGACCGCGGAGGTGTGCGCCTGCCGCGCCATCTGGACCGCCGGGAACAGAGGACGCACGCCCTGGAGGAAGGCGCGCCACCGGCCCATCACCCGGCCCACCGGCTCCTCCGTCATCAGTCCGAGCGAGAAGCCGCCGTTCCCGCCCCGCACGGTGAGGCCCGCCACCAGGCCGAGGCGCGCGCGCCATTCCTCGAGCTCGGCGCGCGGCACCATCGGGTCGCGGAGCGGCGCCTCGGCGAGGAGCCTCGGCGAGCCCGTGACGGGCGTGGCCTCGTCCGACATCGCGGGGAGCGTCACCGTTCCCGGCGCTCGATCACGGCGCCGAGGGCCGCGAGCCGCTCGTGGATGCGCTCGTAGCCGCGCTCGATCTGCCCCACGTTGTGGATGGTGCTCGTGCCCTCGGCGGCGAGCGCGGCCAGCAGGATCGCCATGCCCGCCCGGATGTCCGGGCTCTCCACGACGCCGGCGCGCAGCGCCGAGGGGCCCGCGACCACCGCGCGGTGCGGATCGCACAGCACGATCCGCGCGCCCATCGAGATCAGCTTGTCCACGAAGAACAGCCGCGACTCGAACATCTTCTCGAACAGCAGCAGCAGGCCGTCGCACTGGGTCGCCGTCACCAGCGCGATGCTCATCAGGTCGGCCGGGAAGGCGGGCCACGGCCCGTCCTCGAGCTTGGAGACGTGTCCACCGAGATCGTCCTGCACGCGCCGCGCCTGGCCGGCGGCCACGACCAGCCGGTCGCCGTCGAGGCGGGCGGCGACGCCGAGCCGCTCGAAGCCCAACAGGGTCGCGCGCAAGTCGTCGCCCCGCACGCCCTCGATGGTGAGGGCCGAGTTGGTGACCGCCGCGAGCCCCACGAACGAGCCGATCTCGATGTGGTCCGGGCCGATCGCGAACCGCGCGCCCCCGAGCGTGCGTCCGCCCTCGACGGTCACCGTGTTGGTGCCGATGCCCTCGATGTGCGCGCCCAGCGCGACCAGGAACCGCGCCAGGTCCTGGACGTGCGGCTCCGACGCCGCGTTCCGGAGCACCGTGCGGCCCTTCGCCGCCACCGCGGCCATGAGGGCGTTCTCGGTCCCGGTGACGCTGGCCTCGTCGAGGAAGACGTCGGCGCCCACGAGCTGCTTCGCCTCGAAGTCGAACGTCGCGCCGACGTCGATCTCGGCGCCGAGCCGCTGCAGCGCGAGCAGGTGCGTGTCGATGCGCCGCCGGCCGATCACGTCGCCGCCGGGCGGCGGCATCCGCACCCGGCCGAACCGCGCCAGCAGCGGGCCGGCGAGCAGCACCGACGCGCGGATCCTGCCGCACAGGGTCGGATCGGGATCGGTCGCCTTCGCCTCGCGCGCGTCGAGAACCAGCGTGTGATCGCCCTGCCACGCGGCCGTGACGCCCTGCGCGATCAGCAGCTCCAGCATCGTCTCGACGTCGCGGATGCGGGGCACGTTGTCGAGGGTGCAGGGCCCATCGGCCAGGAGCGTGGCGGCGAGGATCGGCAGGGCGGCGTTCTTGTTGCCCGCGGGGCGGACCGTTCCGGAGAGACGCCGCCCGCCCTCCACGACGAAGCAGGGAGCCATGGCGCTCCAAGAATGCAGAACGCGTTCGGACAGCGTCAAGGCGACGGGAACCGGCGCGGTGGCACGCGTGGGCCGGCGAGATCGGGCGGGCGGCGCGAATACCGCAGCGTCGTGAGGACGGCTGACGTCCGGCGCCGACATTGCTTGACACCTCCGGCGCGCGGGTCGATGTTGCAGCCGCCATGTCCGCCATTCCCGCCTGGGTCGCGCCCACCATCGCCATCGCGCTCGCGGTCATGGCTGCCTGCCTGCTGGTCATGGGCGGCGTGGCGCTCGCCGTCGGCCTCGGCCTGCGCTCGCGCACCCGGGCGCTCACCGCGCAGCTCGCCAACCTCACCGCCGACGCGCGCGCCGTGGCCGACCGCCTCAAGATCGAGATCGAGGGCTACGCGGACCTCGCCGGCGACACCCGCGCCCGGCTCCGGGGCGCGGTCGACGCCGTGCAGACGCGGCTCGAGGACCTCGATTCGCTGGCCGACGTGCTGCAGGACGAGATCGAGGAGACCGCGCTGAGCGCGGCCTCGCTGCTCCGGACGGTGCGCCGGTCCGGCGCCGTGCTGGGCGCCGCGCGCCGGGCCGTGCGGCGCCGCCGCCCCGCCGAGCGGGAGGGCTGAGGGGCCCGTGCGCCGGGTCGCGGTGGCCCTGGCGGCGGCCGTGGTTCTGCTCGCCCTCGTCCCGCGCGACGCGTGGGCCTGGTCCCCCGGCACCCACATCTTCATCGGACAGTCGGTGCTGGCGAACCTGCAGTTCCTGCCCGGCTACCTGGCCGAGCTGCTGCAGAGCCATCCCCTCGACTTCCTGTACGGCTCGATCGCGGCCGACACGTCGTTCGCCAAGAAGTACGTCCCGGTCGGCCGCCACAGCCACGCCTGGCACGTGGGCCTCGAGATCGTGGAGCTGGCGGGCCGCGCGCCGCTGCGCGCGTTCGGGTTCGGCTACCTCGCGCACCTCGCGGCCGACGTCGTCGCCCACAACTTCTTCGTGCCGCGCCAGCTGGTCCTGACCTCGTCCACCCGGGCGCTGGGGCATTCGTACTGGGAGGGCCGGTTCGACATGCACGTCGGCGACGCGTACGCGCGCACCGCGCACGACATCATCGCGGGCGACCACGCCGAGGCCGACGAGCACCTCGACCGCATCATCTCCCCCACCCTGTTCAGCGTGGGCACCAACCGCCGGCTGTTCCGCGGGATGGTGCAGATCACCGACTGGGCCAACTGGCGGCGGGTGGTGCAGCTCGCGGCCGACGCGAGCCGCTGGGACCTCACCGACCGGGACGTCGAGCGCCACGTCGCCGCCTCTTTCAACTATGTGATGGATCTGTTCAACGCCGGCCACGAGGCCCAGGCGCGCCGCTTCGAGCCGTCCGGGAGCCGCGCGCTGGCGGAGGCCAAGCGGCTGCGCCGCCTCGCGCTCACCAACGGCGGGCGCAAGGACGCCGACCGCGTGGCCGAGGTCGCGGAGGCGCACTTCGGCCTGCGGCCCACCAACCTGGGCTACTGGGAGCGCTACGACATCGTGCCGCCGTGGCGGAAGGCGGGCGCGGCGTAGGTCGCCGCGCGCGGCCGCCCAGGGCTGCAGCGTCGGCCGAGCCCGGCTCCACCGTGCCCATCCGGAACTCGTGGGTGCCGGCGCGGACGTAGATCACCGCCGACTGCGAGTAGGTGTTGGTGACGTTCACGGTGACGCTGTCGAGCGAGGGAGTGGCGGCGGCCGCCGACCCCGCCGGGGGGCGATGCGCGCAGGCCGAGCCGGCGGCGAGCAGCGCCGCGACGATCAGATGCAGTTTGCCGGGCATGGCTCCCTCCCATCGGCGCCCGAAGACGACGCTCGGGTGGGCCGTCGCCCGAGCCGCCTCCAGCACCACACCAGTCCGCCGCCCTACACCAGGACCCGCCGCCGGGGGCGCCAGATGGTCGAGCGGGTGCGCTCGGCCGAAGGACGAGTAGTTCCATCGGGCTTCAGCGGCGCGCGCGAAGCCAGCGCCGGCGTATCGGGCCGTCTGGCGCCCCGGCCCCCGGCGCGTAGGTTCACACCTGTCGGCCGCGCAGCGTGGCTGCGCTCCCCCTCACCGGAGGCATCAGAATGGCCAAGGGTCGCCGCACCACCCATCGGAGCGTTGCGGGCAAGAAGCTGTACGCGGTCCGCGACGCGAAGGGCCGCTTCAAGGACATCCAGACCTACGAGCGTGCCCACCGCGCCGACATGGCGCACCAGAGCAAGGCGGAGAAGGCGGCGCAGGCGAAAAGAAGTA
>Ga0335082_10001747_pt1 | contig 23233 bp, 18 predicted proteins | sample Lox_Sample_41_FD_206718 | JGI IMG/M metagenome (GOLD analysis project Ga0335082, IMG submission 206718) | Soil microbial communities from Loxahatchee National Wildlife Refuge, Florida, United States - Lox_Sample_4.1 | ecosystem: Environmental > Terrestrial > Soil > Wetlands | place: USA...
CACCGTCGAGTGGGGCAGCGGCATGAGTGGCCTGCTGAAACTGGGCACAGAAATTCCACAGCCGCTTGAGAAAGCGGAATGCTCCTTCCACCCCGGCGTCGGACCACTCGAGCGTTTGCTCGGGAGGCGAGGCGAACATGATGAACAAGCGCGCCGTGTCCGCGCCGTACTCGTCGATCAGTGCTTGCGGATCGATGCCGTTGTTCTTGGACTTGGACATCGTGCCCACGCCGCCGGACTCCACCGGCTGCCCATCGCTCTTGAGGCGAGCGCCGATGCGCTGACCGCGCTCGTCGGTCACCAGCTCGACATCGGCCGGGTTGTAGTAAGTGATACGTCCAGCTTCGCTCTTGCGCGAGAAGATCTCGTTCAAGACCATCCCCTGCGTGAGCAGATTGGTGAACGGCTCGTCGACCCGGGAAAGTCCCAGGTCGCGCATGACCTTGGTCCAGAAGCGCGAGTAGAGCAGATGCAGGATGGCGTGCTCGATGCCGCCGATGTACTGATCGACCGGCATCCAGTGATCGACCCGCTGATCGACCATCGCTTGCGAGTTGTCGGGACAGCAGTAGCGCAGGTAATACCAGGACGAGTCGACGAAGGTGTCCATCGTGTCGCTCTCGCGCCGGGCCGTGCCACCGCAAGCAGGGCACTTGCACTGGTAAAAGCTTGGCGTCTTCGCCAGCGGATTGCCCGTACCATCCGGTACCAGATTCTCCGGCAGGCGCACGGGGAGCTGATCATCGGGGACCGGAACGTCGCCGCAGCGCTCGCAGTAGATGAGCGGAATGGGCGTACCCCAGTAGCGTTGCCGCGAGATACCCCAGTCGCGCAGGCGGTATTGCAGGCGTTTGCGCCCCAGTCCCTTGGCTTCCAGCGCTGCAGCGATCGCATCCACCGCCGCCTGGAATTCCAGCCCGTCGAAGGCGCCGGAATTGACGGTTACACCGTGCTCGGCGTAGGCGTCCTGCCAGGGCGCGATCGTATCCTGATATGCACCACGCGTGGATTTGATGACGCATTTGATGGGCAGCTTGTACTGTGTCGCGAACTCGAAGTCGCGCTCATCGTGGGCGGGAACGGCCATCACCGCCCCCTCGCCGTAACCCATCAGGACGTAGTTGGCGACCCAGACCTCGAGCTTCACGCCGGTGAGGGGATGGATCACGTACAAGCCAGTTGCCATTCCTCTCTTTTCCTGCGTCGCGAGCTCCGCTTCCATCACCGCGCCACGTTTGCACTCCTCGACGAACGCCGCCAGGCGCGCATCGCCTGCTGCCGCGCGCGTGGCCAGCGGATGCTCTGCCGCTACTGCGCAATATGTGGCACCCATGAGCGTGTCCGCGCGCGTGGTGAACACCTTCAACACACCGCTGCCATCGGCGTAGGGGAACGCGACCTCAACGCCTTCGCTGCGCCCGATCCAGTTCGCCTGCATCACCTTGACCCGTTCCGGCCAGCCCGGCAGACGATCGAGCGCCTCCAGCAGCTCATCGGCATAGGCGGTGATGCGCATGTAGTACATCGGAATTTCGCGTTTCTCGATGAGTGCGCCGGTGCGCCAGCCGCGCCCGTCGATCACCTGCTCATTGGCCAGCACGGTCTGGTCCACCGGGTCCCAGTTGACCAGCCCGGTGGTCTTGTACACCAGCCCTTGCTCCAGCATGCGCAGGAACAGCCACTGATTCCAGCGGTAGTATTCGGGGCGGCAGGTGGCGAGCTCGCGCTCCCAGTCGATGGCAAAGCCCAGCGACTGCAACTGCCCTTTCATGTAGGCGATGTTGTCGTAGGTCCATTTCGCCGGAGGCACGCCGTTCGCCATGGCTGCGTTTTCCGCAGGCAAGCCGAAAGCGTCCCACCCCATCGGCTGCAGGACTTCGTAGCCCTGCATGCGGTGATATCTGGACAGAACATCGCCGATGGTGTAATTGCGCACGTGGCCCATGTGCAGCTTGCCCGAAGGGTACGGGAACATGGACAGGCAGTAATACTTGCGACGCCCGGCATTCTCCGCTGCCTGCGCTGTCCTGGCCTCCTCCCATTCGATCTGCGCTTGCTTCTCGAGCTCGGAGGGACGGTACTGCGGCTGCATCATGATGGCGAGGCCTGGTTGAGTGCAAAAGGAAAATTATACCGTGCATCTAACTGCGCACACGCCGGCGTGCTTGCGTAGGTGGACCTTAGTCTCTCTTGAGGAAGCCTGCATGACCAGTATGGCGAAATGGGCGTTGGCGCTGTCGTTGGTCGGGACCGCCACGGCGCAAGCGGCGCCGGATGCGGAAGTCGAGTCGGTGCAGATGCCGGCGTGGATGGAGCGTGCAACCCAACGCAGCCCGCTCGAGGTCGGCAGCACGCTTCGCAATGGCGATCGCATCGAGACCGGCCCCGGGTCGCGCGCACTGCTGCGTCTCACCGATGGCAGCATGGTCAAGCTGGGCGGGAACGTGCGCTTCGAGCTTGCCGGCATGCAACGCAGCGGGGCGGAAAACGGCGTTTTCAAAGCCACGTTGTGGGTGCTGGAAGGCGCGGTCCGGTTCACCACGGAAGCCGTGTACAAATTTGCCGGGCGACGCGAGATCGATGTTCGGTTCAGGACTCTGACCGCGGGCATTCGGGGCACCGATTTGTGGGGCCAGTCGGCGGTTGATCGCGACATCGTGTGCCTGGTCGAAGGACATGTTGTGCTCACCCGCAACGGCGAATTGCTGGTTGAGATGCAGCAGCCGCAAACCGTTTATCAGGCACCCGGGTCAGGCGCGGCACCGCCGGTTGCCCCAGTCGATCCGGCGCAGTTCGCCAAGTGGACTGCAGAGACCGAGATCGTCGTGGGCAGCGGGGCGGCGCGCAAAGGCGGCAAATGGCGGGTTTATCTGCAGCGGGGGGAGACCGGTGATGAGCTCGCCGATTTCTCGTCGCGTCTGGCCGCAGCCGGCTATTCCAGCCGCATAACGCGTCTCCCCGAGGAGGGCAAGGCCGTTTATTGGGTCTACATAGGCGGCTTGCCCGATCGCCGCGAGGCAAGCACGCTCGCCGAGCGACTGCGCACGCAATTTCAGCTCACTACCGTCAGCATCGCCACGCAATAATTCGCCACGCGAAGCTTCGGCCTTGTCGCTGATCCCGGCCAGACAAGCTTGGGTTACCATGCTTTAAGACCCATGTCCAGCCGCCATCCGATCATCGCCGTCACCGGCTCTTCCGGGGCCGGTACCACCTCGGTTCGAAAGATCTTCGAGGATCTATTGCAGCGTGAAGGCGTGCGTGCAGAGCTGGTCGAAGGCGACAGCTACCACCGCTACAGCCGCGACGAGATGCGCCTGGCGATCGAGCGCGTGGAGCGCGAGGGCGGGCGCCCGATCAGTCACTTCGGCCCGGAATCGAACTACCTGGATTTGCTGGAGGAATTGTTTCGCGAATACGGCGAACGAGGCACCGGGCGCACGCGCATGTACTTGCACACGCAGGAGCGGGCAGCGCAATACGGCCAGGCGGCAGGCACCTTTACGGCCTGGCGCTCGATCCCAGAAGATACCGACCTGCTGTTCTACGAGGGCTTGCATGGCGGCGTGGTGACCGAGCAGGTCAACGTGGCGCGCCACGTGGATCTGCTGATCGGTGTTGCTCCGATCGTGAACCTGGAGTGGATTCAGAAGATACACCGCGACATGGAGCTGCGCGGGTATTCGGTGGAGGCGGTGACGCAAACCATTCTGCGGCGTATGCATGACTACGTGCACTACATCACCCCGCAATTCTCGCGCACACACATCAATTTTCAGCGCGTCCCGATCGTGGATACGTCCAATCCATTCGCCGCGGACGGTATCCCACGTCCCGAGGAGAGCCTGCTGGTAGTCCGCTTTGCCCAGCCGGAGACCATGGAGCTGGAAGGCTTGCGCGACAATATCGCCGATTCGTTCATATCACGCCGCGATACGATCGTGGTACCCGGAGCCGCCATGGCCCAGGCGATGAATCTGATCCTCACGCCGCGCATCCTGCGCCTGCTCGCGGAACGCGAGCCCTGATCCGAACGTCTTCACAAAAACTCGCAGTCAGGGACTAGCCTGGGGTAACAGCCGGTATAATCACGCCATCGCCCATGATATCCAGCAACATCCTCGCCGGCCTCAATCCGCAGCAGCGCGAAGCCGTTGCGCTCCCCCAGGAATCGGCCCTTATTCTTGCCGGCGCGGGCAGCGGCAAGACGCGCGTGCTCACCACGCGCATCGCCTGGCTCATACAGACCGGACAGAGCGGGCCGCACAGCATTCTTGCGGTCACCTTTACCAATAAGGCCGCGCGCGAAATGTTGACGCGGATCTCCGCGATGCTGCCGATCAACACCCGCGGGATGTGGGTTGGAACGTTTCATGGCCTGTGCAACCGGATGCTGCGCGCGCATTTCCGCGATGCCGGCTTGCCGCAGGCGTTCCAGATTCTGGACACACAGGATCAACTAGCGCTCGTCAAGCGGGTTCTCAGGGCACTCAACGTCGACGAGGAGAAGTATCCGCCGCGCGAGCTGATGTACTTCATCAACAACAACAAGGAAGCGGGCAGGCGCCCGCCGGCGGTGGAAGTGCAGGACGAGTTCTATCGCCGCATGGCCGAGCTCTATGCGGAGTATGAGCGGCAGTGCAATCACGAAGGTGTGGTCGACTTCGCCGAGCTGCTGCTGCGCTGTTACGAGCTGCTGTCGCGCAACGAAATCCTGCGTGCACACTACCAGCAGCGCTTCGCGCATATCCTGGTCGACGAGTTCCAGGACACCAACCGTCTGCAATATCTGTGGCTCAAGCTCCTGGCAGGCGCCCACAATGCGATCTTTGCGGTGGGCGACGACGATCAGTCGATCTATACGTTCCGGGGGGCTTCCGCGCGCAATATGTTCGACTTCGAGCGCGAGTTCGCCAAGGGCCGGGTGATCAAGCTCGAGCAGAATTACCGCAGCCAGGGGAACATTCTGGACGCGGCCAACGCGCTCATCACCCACAACAAGAATCGGCTGGGCAAGAACCTGTGGACCGCGGAGGGCGGCAGCGAAGCGCTGCGGCTATACGAAGCGCCCACCGATCTCGAGGAAGCGTCCTTCATCGTCGAAGAGGTGAAGGCGCTGCGCGCCACTGCAATCAGGCTGTCGCAGATCGCTTTGCTGTATCGGTCCAATGCGCAGTCGCGCGTGCTGGAACATGCCTTGTTCAATGCCGCGCTGCCCTACCGCGTCTACGGCGGCTTGCGTTTCTTCGAGCGGCAGGAGATCAAGCACGCGCTCGCGTATCTGCGCCTCGCCAGCAACCCCGATGACGATGGCGCATTCCTGCGCGTGATCAATATCCCGGCGCGTGGCATCGGCGGGCGCAGCGTCGAAGTTTTGCAGGCAGCCGCACAACAGCGCGGAATCAGCCTGTGGCAGGCGGCGTGCTCTACACCGCTCAGCGGTAAAGCCGGGCAGGGCGTCGCGCAATTCGTTCGACTGATCGAGCAGTTGCGGCAGCAATGCGCGCCGCTCTCGCTCGCGGAAACGGTGGAGCTGGTGGTTGAGCGCAGCGGCCTCATGCGCTACTACGAGGGCGAGCGCGACGGTCTGGATCGCATCGAAAACCTGGCTGAGCTGGTCAACGCCGCCGCCGGCTTTCAATCCGAGGAGCCGTCCATGGCGGTTGCCGATGCAGCAGCAGTCGATGGCGCGGCCCAGTCGGTCAGCGACCCCGATCCGCGCCTGGCGCTGCTGGACGAATTCCTGTCGCACGCCGCGTTGGAGGCTGGAGAGCACCAGGCCGCTGCGGGTTCCGAAGCGCTGCAGCTGATGACGGTGCATTCCGCGAAGGGCCTCGAGTTCGATGCGGTGTTCATCAGCGGTCTCGAGGAAGGTTTGTTTCCGCATGAGAACAGCCTGAATGAGGCCGAGGGCGTCGAAGAAGAGCGGCGGCTCATGTACGTGGCGATCACTCGCGCCCGCACCTGGCTCTACCTCACGCACGCGCAGACGCGCATGCTTCACGGCCACACCCGGTACAACATTGCCTCGCGTTTCCTCCACGAGATTCCGGCCCCGTTGCTGCGGCGCCTCGGTACATCGGGGCGCCGCGGGTACGGGACTGCCAACGCTTCGGCCACTGTGCTCGGCTACAACACCTCCGAGCCTGCTTCTCCGTGGCGTGTTGGGCAGGATGTGCTGCATCCGAAGTTCGGCAACGGCACGATCGTCGGTGTGCAGGGCAGGGGGTCAGACGCGCGCGTGATGGTCAACTTCCGTCAGGCGGGGATGAAAGAGCTCGCGGTCGAATACGCAAAGTTGACGCCGGCTTCATGAATTATCCGGGCTAGCCGCGGGCTCGCCCGCGAAGATGTCGCGGTACCCGACGTACGCCGAGATCAGCGTGAGCGAGACCCAGAACGTCATGACGACCATCGCGATCGGCTCGCGCACGACCGCGAGACTCTGCGGAACGAATGCCAGCACAACGCGCACCGCGAACAAGAGGCCCAGCAAGAGTGCGCCCATGGTCAGCCCGTAGACGCTCATCGCCGAAAGGTTACGCACGCTGCCCTGAAGACTGAGCTTGATCGCGTGCGCTGCCGGAAGTCCATCCAGCACGGCAAGCACCGGCGCAAACCACACGGCCATCGCCAGCGGAACAAACAGCGCGCCGGCAAGTACTACGGACACGAGTACGCGGTCGCCAAACGTTTGCGGCAAGGCAGTGTGGTCGTCGCGCAAAATCGCCTCCATCAGCGCCTGCAATTCGGCCCCGCCGATCGTCGTGAGCAACCCGAAAATGGCAATCTGCCCGACTACGTATACGCCGCCAATGCTCACCAGGGCCGCGGCGTTGCGCTGAAAGCCGGCGAAGAGATAAGCCGGCAGCAGCGGCTTGCCGGCATCGACGTCGCGACAACCGAGTGTCAGGCCACCGGCGAAGACAGGCGTCAGAAGTGCGAATAGCAGCCCGCCCACCACGGGAATCATGATCAGCACCGAGGCGATCACCAGCAGCACCAGATTGAGCGCAATCCATGTGAGCGGCCTGCGCGCGAAAATTTCGATCGAGCGTGCCACCCAGCGCCAGCCCCGCACCGCCGTCACCCGCTGGATTCGCTCGGGCACCATTCAGATCGAGTGGGCTACGTTGGGTTCGGGAGTCGGCGTCGGCACCCGAGATCAGACCGTCAGCCGCACCACGCGGGCCGCATCCGAAATGTGTCGCACCAGCACGCGGCGGAATCTCTCGGGATCATGCTTGTGAGTGAGCTCTCCGTCGCGCGGGAGATAGAAGTCGTACAGGCGCGAGACCCAGAACCGCAAAGCCCCGGCGCGCAGCATGACCGGCCACGCATCGCGCTCATCTTCGGTGAACGGACGGACGTTCTTGTATGCGGTCAGCAGCGCGGTGGTGCGTTCGGGATCCAGCGAGCAATCGCGGTTGGTGCACCAGTCGTTGACCGTGATCGCCACATCGTAGATCAGGACATCGATGCACGCAAAATAGAAATCGATAAAGCCGCCGACCCGGGCCGCGCCTGCCCCTGCGTCGACGAACAGCACGTTATCGCGAAACAGATCCGCATGGATCACTCCACGCGGCAGCCGATCGTGCCGGTGGCTCGCCTGAAAGCGGATCTCGGACTTGAGCAGCTCGACATCGGTCTCGTTCAGGAATGGATAGATCTCAGGCGCGGCTGCGCTCCACCAGCGCGGACCGCGCAGATTGTCCAGGTGTCCGCGATAGGTCTGCCCGGCGAGATGCATTTCTGCCAGCACCTCACCCACGCGTGCACAGTGCTCGACGCCCGGCTCTATCACCGGCTCGCCCTCGAGGAAAGTGACGATGGTCGCGGGCTTCCCGTTGAGCTCGCCGAGCAGCTGGTTTTGCAGGTTGGCGAGCGGCTTCGGACACGGGATGCCGTGCATCGACAGGTGCGCCATCAAGTTCAAGTAGAACGGCAGCTCTGCGGGCTTGAGCTTCTCGAACAGCGTGAGGACGAATTTTCCGTGAGTAGTCGCGACGAAGTAGTTGGTATTTTCGATCCCCGAGACGATGCCGCGCATGTCGGTCATCACGCCGATGGAGTAATTCTTGAGCCACGCGGATAGTTGCTCAGATGCGACCTTTGTGTATACCGACATGGAAGCTTTGGCCTCTCACAGGTTGAGCTGCGCCTCGCGCTCAGCCGGTGAAGGCTCGAAGCCGCGCTTCTCGTAGTGATCGAAGATGGCTTTCACTACTTCGGCCGGCTCGTCGATCACTTGAATCAGATCGACGTCCTCGGGATCGATCATCTTTTCATCCACCAGAGTGGTCCTGATCCATCCCGTCAGTCCGTGCCAGAAGGCGCTATGCACCAGAATGACAGGCATGCGGCGGACCTTGCGCGTCTGCACCAGCGTCAGCGCCTCCATCAACTCGTCGAGCGTGCCGAAGCCGCCCGGCATGACTACGTATGCAGAAGCAAACTTGACGAACATCACCTTGCGCGCGAAAAAATGCCTGAATGTCTGGCTGACATCCTGATATGGGTTTGCCTGCTGCTCGTTCGGCAGCTGGATGTTGAGCCCAACGGAAAGCGAGCGGCCGTGAAATGCGCCTTTGTTGGCAGCTTCCATGAGCCCCGGTCCACCGCCCGAAATCACGGTGAACCCGGCGTCGGAGAGCTGACGGGCGATCTCCTCGGCGAGATGGTAGTAGGGGTGACTGGCGAGCACGCGCGCACTGCCGAAGATGCTCACGGCCGGGCGGATCGGGCTCAGACGTTCGGTGGCTTCGGCGAATTCTGCGATAATCCCGAATACGCGCCACGCCTCTCTCCCGGACCAGGGCTTTTCGATCAGCTCGGAGGCCAAAGGCCTTGGAATTTTGTCTGCAGGATTCATGTTCGCTTAACTGCGCTGACGCGCCTTGGACGGTGGGCGCTGCCCTCAACGGGCAGCTCTGGAAGCGCACGGACCAACCCCCTGCGGTCTCATCCGGGCAAGTCGCGCCTGCCCTTGAAGTTACTCAGAATGAAAACACTGCTGCTGGTCGATGCTTCGTCGTATCTGTATCGCGCCTTTCACGCATTACCCGATCTTCGCACGAAGGCAGGCGAGGCAACCGGCGCCATCTACGGCGTGCTCAACATGCTACGCCGCCTGCACAAGGACGTGCCGGCGGATTATAGCGCCTGTGTTTTCGACGCAAAAGGCAAGACTTTCCGCGACGACTGGTATGTGCAGTACAAGGCGACCCGGGCGCCCATGCCCGATGAATTGGGCAGCCAGATCGCGCCTTTGCACGAGTGCATCCGCGCCATGGGCTGGCCGTTGCTGGAAGTAGGCGGGGTGGAAGCCGACGATGTGATCGGTACACTTGCGCTGCAGGCCACCCGGCAGGGTATGCGCTGCGTGATTTCCTCAAGCGACAAGGATCTCGCGCAACTGGTCGGGCCGCAGGTGACGATCATCAATACCATGTCGAACGAGACCTTGGACGAAGCTGGCGTCTTAGCGAAGTTCGGTGTTGAACCCGTCCAGATGATCGACTACCTCACGCTGATCGGCGACAGCGTGGACAATATTCCAGGCGTGGAAAAGGTCGGTCCGAAGACGGCCTCCAAGCTGCTCGCACAATATGGGACGCTCGACAATCTCATGGCGCATGCCGGTGAGATTACGGGCGTGGTGGGCGAGAACCTGCGCAAGGCGAAGGACTGGCTGCCGCAGGCGCGCAGGCTGATTACCGTCAAATGCGATGTAGCGCTCGATGTGCAGGTCGAACAGCTGCATCACCAACCCGCCGACAAGCCGACCTTGGCAGGGCTGTTCGATCGCTTCGAGTTCCAGGCCTGGCGGCGCGAGCTGGGCGATGACATCGACGTTGCTCCCCTTAGAGCGCAAGCACGCGAATACGAGACGCTGCTGCAACCTGAGGAGCTCGCTCGATGGCTTGCGAAGATCGCCTCGGCAGCGCTGGTGAGCATCGAAACCGAAACCACCAGCTTCGAGCAGCAAAGTGCCAAGCTGGTCGGCATTTCGCTCGCTGTCGAAAAAGGCAAGGCCGCCTACATTCCGCTCGCACATCGCTACGCCGGGGCGCCACAGCAGCTCGATCGGGAGGAAACGCTCGCGCGCCTCAAGCCCTGGCTGGAGGACCCACGGCGGGCGAAGCTCGCGCACGGCGCGAAGTTTCACATGCACGTGCTGGCCAATCACGGCATCGCGCTGTCCGGTATTGCCCATGACACGCTGCTGGAATCCTACGTGCTCGCCAGCCACCGCCCGCACGAGCTGGACAGCCTGGCACAGCGCCATCTGCGCCTGAAGATGCTGAGCTTCGAGGAGATCTGCGGAAAGGGTGTGGGTCAGATCTGCTTCGATCAGGTTGCGGTGGAGCGCGCCACGCAGTATGCAGCCGAAAATGCCGATGTCACGCTGCAGCTCCATAGCACCTTCTACCCCGAGATCGAGCACGATGCCAGACTGAGCGGCATCTATGGCACGATCGAGCTGCCCCTAGCGGGCGTGCTGTTCGCCATGGAACGGCACGGGGTCCTGATCGACAGCGCCCTGCTGGACGCGCACGGGGCGCAGCTCGGTAAGCGGATATTCGAGATCGAACAGCAAGCGCATGCGCTTGCGGGCGTGCCGTTCAACCTCAATTCCCCGCGCCAGATCCAGGAGGTGTTGTTCGATCGGCACAAGCTGCCGGTGGTGAAAAAAACCCCAAGCGGCCAGCCGTCCACCGATGAGGACGTGCTGCAGGAGCTGGCTCTCAACTACCCGCTGCCGAAGCTGATCCTTGAGTTTCGTGCTCTGTCGAAACTGAAGAGCACGTACACCGACAAGTTGCCACGCATGGTGAACTCGCGCACGGGTCGGGTGCACACCAACTATGGGCAGGCGGTGGCCGTAACCGGACGCTTGTCCAGCAATGACCCCAACCTGCAGAATATCCCGATTCGCAATGCCGAAGGCCGCCGCATTCGCGAAGCATTCATCGCCCCACCCGGGCACCGTATTGTGTCAGCCGACTACTCGCAGATCGAACTGCGCATCATGGCGCATCTGTCTCAGGATCCGAGTCTGCTCGCTGCGTTTGCTTCGGCGGAGGATGTCCACCGCCGCACTGCAGCCGAAGTGTTCGGGGTGCCCCCGGAGCAGATCACCAGCGAGCAGCGGCGCTACGCAAAGGTGATCAACTTCGGATTGATGTACGGCATGTCTGCGTTCGGACTGGCGAGTCAGCTCGGGGTCGAGCGCGGCGCGGCGCAGCAGTACATGGACCGCTACTTCGCACGCTATCCCGGCGTGGCGAATTACATGCAGCGCACGCGCGAGTCGGCACGCGAGAAGGGGTATGTCGAAACGGTATTCGGACGGCGCCTGCACATGATCGACATCAAAGCATCGAACAATCAGCGGCGCCAGGCGGCGGAGCGAGCGGCGATCAACGCACCCATGCAGGGGACTGCCGCCGATCTGATCAAGCTAGCGATGGTGGCCGTGCACGCGTGGCTCAGGCAGCGCAACCTGCGCTCCGCGTTAGTCATGCAGGTGCACGACGAACTGGTACTGGAGGTGCCCGAAGCAGAGTTACCGCTGATCACCCAGGAGCTACCGCAGCTGATGACCGATGTGGCGCGGCTCGATGTTCCGCTCGTGGTGGACGTCGGCGTGGGCGCAAACTGGGATCAAGCGCACTGACAGCGCTTTACGTAGCATGATGCGCCGGACTTTCCGCCATACCGCCCAGGGCAAATTGGATACGATGCAGGCGTGCGTAAGTCCCGTTTTTCTCCAGCAGCTCTCGATGCGTGCCGATCTCGGTGATGCGTCCCTGTTCTAGTACGACGATGCGATCGGCATTCTCGATCGTAGACAGGCGATGGGCAATGACAATGGTGGTCCGGCCGCGCATCAGGGCTTCCAGTCCGGCCTGCACATGGCGCTCCGATTCGGAATCCAGCGCCGAGGTGGCTTCGTCCAGGACCAGGATCGGAGCATTCTTGAGCAGCGTGCGCGCAATCGCGAGCCGTTGCCGCTGACCTCCGGACAGCTTAACGCCGTTTTCTCCAACCAGCGTATTGAGCCCATCCGGCAGCGCTTGAATGAATTCCCAGGCGTGCGCACCCTTCGCCGCGGCGATGATCTCCGCCTCGCTGGCACCCGCCTTGCCACCGTACGCAATATTCGCCGCCACGGTGTCATTGAACAGAGTGACATCCTGGCTCACCAGCCCGACGTTGGCGCGCAAGCTGGACAGTCGTATGTTTTCGATATCGTGACCGTCGACCAGAATGCGACCCGCAGTAGGATGGTAGAAGCGCGGTACCAGATTTGCGAGCGTAGTCTTGCCGCTGCCTGACTGGCCGACCAGCGCTACCGTCTCGCCAGCAGAGATCTCCAAGGTGATATCTCTCAACGCAGGCCGCTCGGCGCCGGGATAGGTATACATGAGACCGATCATGCGAATATCACCGCGGGCGCGCTGCAACTCGACGCGGCCGAGGTCGTCTTCCGGTTTCTCGTCGACCAGTGCGAACACGCTTTCTGCGGCAGCCAGGCCGCGCTGCAAATGCTCGGTTACGCTGGTCAAACGCTTCACTGGCGGCGTGACGAGCAGCATCCCGGTGATGAACGATACGAAGCTGCCCACGGTGGTGCGATCCGCACGCACTTCCGCGGTAACCTGGTAGATCACGACGGCGACCGCGATTGCAGCGAGCAACTGCACTACAGGCACATTCGCCGCGGCGGCGATTTGCTCCTTGAGTACCAGCCGTCGGACTCGATTCACCGCCTGTCCGAACCGGGTCATCTCGTAGCTCTGGCCGCCGAAGATTTTTACTACTTTCTGGTTTTCGAGACTCTCCTGCAGCACGTGATTGATATTACCCATGGCCTGCTGGGTCTGGCGCGTGAGCCCCCGCAAGCGACGATTGAAAGCCCGTACCACCAACGCAATGGGCGGAATCACCACAAACGTGATGAGTGTGAGCGACCAGTTGAGCCACAGCAGATAAGCCAGCAGTGCGATGACGGTGAGCGAATCGCGGATCAATACGGTCACCACATAGGTAACGGCGATCGCGATCTGAGACACATCGAACGTGAACTTGGAAATCAGCTTGCCGCTCAAGTTGTCGGCGAAGTAGCCGAGCGGCAATGCGATCAGCTTGTTGAACATCTGCTGTCGCAAATTCATGATCACCCGCATCGAGACCCAGCTGCTGGCGTACTGGCCTAGAAATGATCCCAGCCCGCGGACCACGAACAGCAGTACCAGCAACACAGGTACCCAACGCATCAGGAAGGGGTCCTTCTGGATAAAGGTCCCGTCCAGAAACGGTTTGGCTGCTGCCGGCATCGCTACTTCGGTGCTGGCGGCAATCAGCATACCGACGACGGATGCGGCGAAGATCTTCCAGTACGGCCGCACGTAACCAAGCAGCCGGATATACAGTTGAGGACCGGTCATGGCGGCACCTTAACACTCATTGGCGGAAATTCAAGCCATGGCGGCGGGCGCCCACTGCGCCGGGACATGGCGAATCGTCTGGCGTACGGACGCATTTTGTTATCTTGGAACGACATTGAGCCATGGGGGCTGAGCATTCAGAAGTGCTTTCGCAGGTGCTGACGCGTTTGGTCGGAGCTCAAGATATGCGCTTCGTAGCCGATGAAACGACGTTCAGCTCCAAATGGCGTTCGCGCGTCGCGCATGGCACGTGCGTAGGCGATGAGGAGTCTACAAGCCAGCAAGGCACATGCCAAAGAACATTCAAAAAAAACCGTTAGCAGTTGACGTATCAAGATTTTTTTCACTATAGTGTGCCGGTGGAAGCGGAGCTCGACATCCTTGACGAAAAAATCAGCCAGCTTGTGAAGCTATGTCATCGTCTACGCACAGACAACCAAGAGTTACGGCAGGAACTGGCCGCAGCACAGAGCGCAAACAAGCAACTGAGCGAAAAGATCGCGGCGGCACGGACACGCCTGGAGACGTTGCTGACCAGGCTGCCCGAGGACGAGGAATGAAGGATGGGCGGGCGATCGAGGTCACCGTCCTGGATCGCACGCTCAAGATTGCCTGCAAGGAAGACGAGAAGGCAGATCTGCTCCAGGCAGTAGAGTATCTCGACGCGAAGATGCGCGAGATCAAAGCCAGCAGCAAGGTGTTGAGCGTAGAGCGCGTGGCCATCATCGCTGCGCTCAATATCGTGCACGAATTGCTGAGGGCCCGCCAGGTAAGCGGTTTTGACACCGAAGCGTTTCGGCGTAGAATGAAAACCATGGCAGATGCGATCGACCAGGCCATGTCCGCTCAGGAGCACTTGTTCTAGCGCTCCAGCACGATTGAAATCCGGCGGATGTGGTTAAGGCGTTCGCCGGCACAGTCTTCAAGCGTTGCCCCCTGCGGTGTTTGTTCAGGCTGTAATTTCTGTGAACCAATGTGGTAGATCCGGTTGCGGCCTAAAGTAGTGCTGTTGTGCGCGTCCGAAACGGAAGCGCCTGATGCGCTCGGAAAGCGACCACCCTTGAACCTCCGGTTCAAGATGTCGGCCTGAACGGCATTTGCGGGGGGCCCTTATTCGCAAGAGCGGCTACGCCGCTCTTCGTCTTTAAAGGGAGCCGGTCCCGTGGACGGCGTGCATGGTATAGCGCGTTAGCTTTAGTCCGATGACGCCAAAGCGCTATTGGTTGATGAAGTCGGAGCCGGACGTATTCGGCGTCGATCATCTGGCCCGATCCCGCCGGCAAACAACCGCATGGTGGGGTGTGCGCAATTATCAGGCACGCAACTTCATGCGTGACGACATGCATCTGGGTGACGAAGCATTCTTCTATCACTCCGGGTGTGCAGAGCCGGGCATCGTGGGAATCGTCACCGTCAGCAAGCTGGCCTATCCCGATGCGACCCAGTTCGATCCGGCAAGCGAATACTTCGACAAGGAAGCAACGCGGGATAATCCACGGTGGCTCAACGTGGACGTCAAGCTGGTCCGCAAAACCCGATTCCTGGGCATCAAAGAGATGCGGCGCTATCCCGAGTTGAGCGGTATGCGCGTACTGCAGAAGGCCAATCGGCTGTCGATCACGCCGGTGCAGCCCGAGGAATGGAGATTCATTCTCCGTTTGCTCGACCGCCCTCAGCCGACCGACTGAGCGTGGAAGCATGGGGGCCGGAGGTCTGGTGGCTCGCGTATCTGGCGATGGGGCTGCTGACCGGATTTCTCGCCGGTATGCTCGGCATCGGCGGGGGTGTGGTCATCGTGCCGCTGCTCGTTTTTCTATTCAACGCCCAGCACCTCCCGTCTGAGCGCGTGCTGCACCTGGCGCTTGGGACTTCTCTCGCCAGTATCGCGTTCACCAACCTGTCCAGCGTGCGCGCGCATCACGCTCACCAGGCGGTCCGTTGGGATATCGTTCGCGTCACCACCCCCGGCATCATCGTCGGCACCCTGCTCGGCACCGTCCTTGCCGAGCATCTCTCATCGCGCTACCTGGCGATAGTCTTCACCCTCTTCGTCCTGTTCTCGTCGGTGCAGATGCTGCTCGATCGCAAGCCCAAGCCGACCCGCCAGTTGCCCGGGTCGGTCGGGATGTGGATAGCCGCGTTAAGCGTAGGCCTGTTGTGCAGCCTGGTCGGGGTAGCCGGCGGCATCCTGATCGTGCCGTTGCTAGCCATGTGCAATATCCCGATGCGTAACTGCATCGGCACATCTGCCGCCGTGGGACTGCCGATCTCCCTCGCGGGCGCGGCAGGCTACGTCATCACCGGCCTGGCCAAGGCACACCTGCCTCCCTATAGCATCGGGTATGTCTACATACCAGCGCTTTCCGGCCTGGTGCTCGGTACCTTCGTAACTGTGCCGTTTGGCGCACGTGTGGCCCACACTATTCCGGTTGCGCGGCTCAAGAAAATCTTTGCCATCGTGCTGTCGGTGCTCGCCGTCAAAATGGTCATCGCCCTGTTCTGATACGGCGCGGCGATCAGTGCGCAAGGATGACTGGGAGCTCTATCGTCATCACCACGCCAGTTCCACCCGCTCGGTTCTCAGCACGCGCCGACCCGCCGTGAAACTGCGCGATCATGCGCACGATGTAAAGTCCCATGCCCAGGTGCGGGTCAGCCCCCGCCGTTGCGGGTCGGATCGACACCATGGAGTCGAACAGGCGACCCTGCATATTTTCAGGCAGCGCCGGACCCTCGTTGCTCACGCTCAACAACGCGCGGGCCCGGGCCAACTCCAGCTGAACGACGATGGAGGTTTCTGCACGCGCAAAGTCGACGGCATTGGCCGCCAGCTTGTCCAGCATCTGCGCGATCAGCTCGGGCGCACCGCTGATCAGCACCGGCTCGCTTGGAACCATGAGCTCGAATGTATTGTGCCCATAAGCCAGGCGATAGCCGCTGACACAACCTGATACCACAGCGGTGAGATCGAACTTTTCCGCCTCGGCCTGCTGCAGCGTTTGCTCGAGGCGCGTGGCTTCCGTCATGCTCGCAACGACACGCGACAGGCGCGCTAAGCCTTCCCGGGCCCGGTCCATGTAGCGCTTGGCGTCGTCCGGTACCGTCTGCAAGGTGAGGTTATCGAGTGACGAGCGGACCACTGCAATCGGCGTACGAATCTCGTGCGCCAGGCGCCCGCTCATACTCTCGAGATAATCGTTGTACTCGGCAAGGCGCTTGACCATTGTCGACAGGCTGCGCGACAGATCACCGATCTCGTCACGAGCTCGCGAAGCAGCGATTCCACCGCGCACTCTGCCTTGCGCGTCGACCGCTTCCTCTGCATCGTCGCGCAGGCGGCGGATGCGAGTCGACAATCGGGTGGCAAACACGAACAAGGTGAGTGTGCCCAGAGTAAGCACCACCAGCGCTGTGCTGAACAGCGTCTCTAAGGCGCGCGTGCGCACAGATAGAATTGCGTTGGTGGTTTCCTCCACCACGACCGCGCCGGCTACCGCGTTCGCCGCCCGGATCGGGTGGGCGGCTGACAAGACCACCGCGCGTTGGTCCGCCGTGGCGCGCCAGCGAGTGGTGCTCGAGCCGCTGAGCGCCTCATCGACTTGAGCCCCGATCAAGGCCGATGGATCCTGTGTGCCTTCATCGAAGTCGTTGCTGGGCCGGCGGAACACCTGGCCGTAAATCCGGCGCAGCGTGGCCTGTTCCAGCGCGGTCCATGCCCTGGACCACACCGATGTCTCGAGGTGATTGGCAGGAGGTGCATCCGCGGCGGCCCTCAGAGTTCCGCTCTGGGCCAGCACGCGATGTTCGCGATCCACAACCCAGATACGCGTGGTCGTGCGGCCGAGCTCCTGCAAGGCCAGATCGATCTCCGATTCGGGAATGAGCACGGAGGCGAGCACGCCAGCGTGCTCAGTCCCAGTGGGTCCCGCCATGGAAGTGGTTTCACGGCGCTCGCTGTCATCGACGCTGGCCGCCAGCAAGCCCAGCCGCGGGCCGATCATCGTAAGCGGCATGCGCAATTCCACCACATAGCCCTGGCGGGTCTCGCGCCAGAAAGCTTCTACTCGCGGCTCGTTTACGGGGTCGTCCCAGGATGCGCCCTCGCCGGTAACGCGCAAACCTTGCGACGCTCCCGCGGCAACCGGCGCGATGACATAGCGATGAAAATTACCGTGTGGATCCACCACCGCCAGCTCGATGCGGTCGGCGCTGTCGGGACGCGCCTTGGCATTCGCACGGTGGATCACATGCTCATCCGATACCTTAGCCAATACGTAGAGAAACCGGTCTCGTTTGCCCAGGCGCGGCACCAGCGACACCGTCGCGCCGGCGTAGGTCGGGGTATCGGCCGCATCGCTCGGCGCGGGCCAGTCTGCATCGAATCCATCCAACACGATTGGCCCGGACAAAGCGCGCACGTACAACCCGGACTCGGTGGCGCCCAGCGGCACGCTGCCGCTCGCCGCGAACAACGCCGGTCGGTCGTGCAGTGCGGTCGCTACCGCGCGCGCGGTGGCGCTGAGCGCTCCCTCCTGACCTTCGCGCAGGAAGCGCTCCATCTCCAGTACGTAGCGGTATCCGACCCATGGCACCGCCAGAAGAATGAGTGCGAGCAGCAGGACCTGCATGCGCAATCCGGGCGCCGGGACGCGAAGATTCAACCGCTCGAGCTCCAGCGATAGCCCATTCCGTACACCGTGTCGATCGCATCGAAGGACGGATCCACCGCAAGGAACTTCTTGCGAATGCGCTTCATGTGGGAGGTGATAGTGCTGTCGTCGACCACCAGGTTCGCGTCGCGCATGAGCTGATCGCGGTCTTTTACGTGCCCTGGGTATCGCGCGAGGCTATGCACCATCCAGAACTCGGTCAAAGTCAGGTCGACCAGGCGGCCGTTCCAGGTGACGCTGAACCGCTTCAAGTCCAGTTGCAGGGAACCGCGCTCTAGCATTTCTTCCTGAGAGGCGGGCGCGGCCGCAAGGTCGCTGCGGCGGAACAACGCTGCGATGCGCGCCAGCAGGTGCGGCAGGCTGACGTCCTTCGTCAAGTAGTCATCGGCTCCGAGCCGCAACCCCGACACGACGTCAAAATCACTGTCGCGCGCAGTCAGGAAGATGATCGGCAAGGTGGCGGACAAAGCGCGCAGGTCTCGGCACAGTGTAAAACCGCCTTCCATCTCGTCCCCGAGTCCAACATCGATAATGGCGAGGCTCGGTAGCTGCGTCCGGAAGGCCTGCATGGCAGCCGGCCGGCTCGCAAAGGTAGCGACCTCGTAGCCATGCTTGCGCAGCACGTCCGCGTAGTTTTCGCGGATCGCGGGTTCATCTTCGACAACAGCGATTTTTCGGCCCATGCCCGACCTCCTCTCGGCTTACCCTTTCGCATCGGAGCAAATCCGGCGCCAGGCTTTGCCACGATTCCGCCCGAATTGCTCAGCGCTTTTGCTCGATTCGTTCCCCATCATGCCACCCGTGCGCGTTCCAATGACATCGACACCGGATCGGCGTCAATCAACCAGATGGAGATGAAGATGAATCGCGCGCGCTATAGAGTAGTCCAGGATTTCCTCCACGTCGTCATGATCGGCGTAGTCACGGGTGTTCTGTTCAGCATGGCGGTAACCGGGGTGGTATTCCTGATCTCCGGGCATGCACATGCCTGAAGGTTCAGCGCAGCACCGGCGCGGGCTTACCGCTGCGCTAGCTGGTCGCGGAGGAGGTTTTTTTGCACCTTACCCATCGCGTTACGCGGCAGGGCGTCGACGAAGTACACGCGCTTGGGAACCTTATAACCGGCGAGCTGCGCTTTGAGTTGTGCGATGACGTCGCTTTCACTCAGGGTCATCGCTTCGGAGCGCAGCACCACCGCGGCGGTCACCGCCTCGCCATAGTCCGGATGCGGAATACCGACGACCGCTGACTCGAGAATACCGGCTAGCCCGTCGATCGCCAGCTCGATCTCCTTCGGATAGACGTTGTAGCCGCCGGTAATGATCAGATCCTTCGCCCGCCCGACGATCGACAAATAGCCGTCCGCATCGAATACTCCCACGTCGCCGGTGCGAAACCAGCCATCGGCGGAGAATTCTTCGCGGGTCTTTTCCGGATTGCGCCAGTATCCGCTAAAGACGTTCTCACCATGGACCTGAATCCCACCGGTTTGCGCCGCTGCAACGCTGCGGTCCGCGCTATCGGTCACGCGTACTGCAATGCCTGGTAGGGGAAAGCCCACGGTGCCCGGACGCCGTTCTCCGTGCAGCGGGTTGGAAGCGATCATTCCGGTCTCCGACATCCCGTAGCGCTCGAGGATCGAGTGTCCCGTGCGCGTTTCGAAGCTGCGAAAGGTATCGGGCAGCAGCGGCGCCGATCCGGAGATGAACAATCTCACACCGGCGCAGCCCGCCCGATTGAAGGTCTCCTCTGCCAGCAGCCGGGTGTAATAAGTCGGCACACCCATCATCACCGTCGCACGCGGGAGATCGGCGATCACTGCGCGAGGGTCGAAACGAGCATGCCAAAGCATCTTCGCACCGGAGAGTAGTGCACAGTGGTTGGCGACGAACAGCCCGTGCACGTGAAAGATCGGCAAAGCATGCAGCAGGATGTCATCGGCACTGAAGCCCCAATACCGCACCAATGTCTTGGCGTTGGAGGTGAGGTTGCGATGCGTCAGCATTGCGCCCTTGGAGCGCCCTGTCGTCCCGGACGTATAAATGATAACCGCAAGATCGTCCGGCTGGGCCACAGCGACGTCTGCATACGGCGATGCGCTCGCAAGCCCGGCACTGAGCGAGCCACTACCATCAGCGTCCAGCGTGAATACTTTGGCAGGCAGCCGTTGCCGCTCGGTCAGCGCCACGACCTCAGAGTACAAAGCGGGGCTGGACACCATTACGGCGGGCTCGGCATCACCGAGGAAATAGGACAACTCAGCGGGACGATAGGCGCTATTGAGCGGCAGATAGACAAAACCCGCACGCAGGCATCCCAAGTACAAGAACAGCGACTGCGGCGACTTTTCCACCTGCACAGCAACGCGGTCGCCTCGCTGCAAGCCTTGAGCACACAGAAACCCCGCATAACGGGCAGTTTCACGCTCTACATCGGCATAGGTATGGCGCTCGCCTGCGGTGCTTTCGATGGCAACGCGGGCGGCATTGCGCTCGAAACTGGCGTGGAGCTCAGCATACAAGTTTGCGTTTTGCGTCATCTGGATTCGGAAGCACCGGCGTACGAGCCTAGACGACTATCGAGAAGAGCGTCGACTACGCCGGTGCGAATCCAAGTGTCGGCGTCGGTGCTTTGCATCGGCGCGTTACGGACAATCTGCGCCGCCGCCGCGTGCGGGAGAATGCGCAGTTGCGCCGACGGCAGCGCAGAGACCGATTCGGCCGGCGCTGCGAAGGCCACATAGACCGCGCCGGCGGCCTGGCCGGGAATCCACAGGAGAATACGGTGATTGCGGGCCGCTACCCACGCTGCAGTCAAGGCAAAGTGCGTGATGTAGGCCGACAACAGGAGTTGCTCGTCGCGGCGTGTGGCGGCCTGGCCCGTGGCATCGAGCAGAAGAATCACCGGGGTTCCGGGACGCGCGACATGGAGATCGATCAACTCATCGGCCAGCATCCAGCTCGTTGCAGCACCGATCGACGCACCGCTCAGCACGCCGATGAACGCCGGCCCTCCGCGAGGATCCGCCGCTATCGCGCGCACTACATCGCCGCGTGCGGTGCATCGATAACCTGATGGTGCGAGTTGTCGCATACGACCGATGGCTTCGTCGGATGGTGGGGTTGCGCCTTCGGCGCTCAGGCGTTGTGCCAGACGCTCATGTTGCGCACGGATGTTGACCTGGTGGGGCGTGGTCACGCTCATGAGCTTTTGCGCGCGGTCACGAAAAGCTTGCAGCTCGTCTGCGCACAAGATTTCATCACCACCCAGTGCGGCTCTCGCCTCACCGCCCATAAGCGCCCGCACGGCAGTCGCATCGCCGGCATCCAGCTGATCGCGCCCGGCCAGCGCCTGAATGACGGCCGGTCCCGATGCACCCAGCAGCGTGCGCTCGGAATAGAGGCGCGCATTGCACAGCGTCGCCAGCATGCTGGCACCGCCGAAGCAGGAGCGTCCGAGCAAAGCGAACATCGGCACACCCGCCAGCCGCGTCAGCAGTGCTTCGCGAAACAAGCGCCGAAAGGCGCCGAGCGCAGCCAAACCTTCGTCGACCTTCGCGCCCCCGGAGTCGACGAGGAGGCAAAGCGGCGCAGCCTCTGCGCGCGCTGCCACAAACACATCGCACAACAAGCTGGCCTCTGCGACACCAATAGCTCCGCGCGAGCGACTTGCATCGGTGCCCGCAATCCAAACCGGCCGCCCAGCGATGCAGCCTCGCGCAGCACGCGCTGAACGCAAGGCATGCGACGGCCCGAATTCGCTGCAGGTCCCGGCGTCGAGCAGGGCCTCGATTCTGACGTCGAGCGACGCGTTGCTGTAGCTCATGGTTGTGAGGCGCTTATGCTGAACACCAGCGGCGGATGATCTGTTCGTACGCATCGACAGCGACATCGATCCGCTGCACAGTACAGTACTCGTCGGTCTGATGTGCCATTTGCGGCTCGCCAGGCCCGAGAATGACGGTGGGTGGATTGGCGTACGCCAGGTTGAGTGCCGCCGCATCGGTGAAATAGGTCGCGACGCGTGGCTTAGGCTGCTCACCCAGCAAAGGACGCATGATCTCGAAGACCTCCTGCATCCAGGCATGGCCGGCGTCCGTGTACACCGCTTCGAGATCCATCAAAGATTCCAGCTCGACATCAGCCCCGAGCTGTGTCGCCAGAGTCTGGATCAGCTTGCCATGATCGACCGTCGGCACGGTGCGGATGTCGATGGCGATCTCAGCCGCATCCGGCACCGAATTGATGTTGAGCCCACCGCGAATGGTGCCGACGTTGAGAGTAGCCTGGCCCATCAGCGCGTGAGAAGGGTTATCGAACCGAAATGCTTCGAGCTTGGTCACCGCGCGTGCAGCTTTGTAGATTGCATTGACGCCTTTCTCTGGCATGGAACCATGGGCGGTGACACCACGGGCTGTCGCCTTGAGCCAAAGAGCTCCCTTGTGGCCAACAAATGGATAGTTCGACGTCGGCTCAGCGACGACGACCGCTCCCGCGCGATCGAGTACACCGTCTCTGTAGAGATGGAAGGCTCCCTCGCAGCCAGTCTCCTCGCCAGCGGTGATGACCAGCGTGAGACCCGGTGTCGATGACAGGTATTTCGCGCTATTGAGCGCCGCTACGGTCAGCGCAGCAACGCCGCATTTCATATCGCTGGTACCACGTCCATAGAGCTTGCCGTCACCCGTCTCAGCGGCGAAGGGATCCACAGACCAAGGTGTCGCACCCAGCGGAACAGTATCGATGTGACCGGTGAGACAGAGCGGCGGCTTGGTAGATTCTCCGCCGATGCTCGCAACTAGATTGACCCGGTCATCGCCATAGGCGTGGTAACGAACGCGAAAACCGGCGCTTTCCAACAAAGCCCCCAGGTGCCGAGCGCAAGGTTCCTCACGTCCTGGCGGGTTGATGGTATTCATCCGCACCAGTTCTTTGCTGAGCTCAACGGGATTGATCGACATGAGGGCTAAGGAATGGCTGCTGTCGGTTACATTTTGCCCCACAACCGCGGAAAGTTCTCGGCGCAAACGACGGACGTAAGGGTCGTGAGGGTGAAGCAGAGGAGCTCGCGGCGCGCAGCACCCGCGAGCGAAGAGGGAATCGCCGT
>Ga0335082_10001748_pt1 | contig 23232 bp, 13 predicted proteins | sample Lox_Sample_41_FD_206718 | JGI IMG/M metagenome (GOLD analysis project Ga0335082, IMG submission 206718) | Soil microbial communities from Loxahatchee National Wildlife Refuge, Florida, United States - Lox_Sample_4.1 | ecosystem: Environmental > Terrestrial > Soil > Wetlands | place: USA...
ACATCCACGGCATGAACGGCATCGCCGAGGGCGTGCGTCAGGTGCGTGGCACCTCGCAGAACCCGGTGAAGGACGTCGAGCACGTGCTCGTCACCGCCGGCACCGGAGTTCCGACCAGCGCGGTGATTCTGCGGCGGGACTGAGGCCCTCGCGGTAGGGTCTGCGACCTCATCCGGAGGTTCGTCGTGTCTGCACCGCTTCGAGTCGGCTCCGTATTCGCCGCGCTGATCGCGCTCGTCGCCTGTGCGTCGAAGGATGCGATCCCCGTGTCGACGAACTTCGACCCGCTGTACCGCTTCCCGGCTCGCTCGACCTACGCCTGGGACGACGCCGCCAACACCTTCCCGAACAACCCGGACATCGATCGCAAGGAGATGGACGCGCTCCTGAAGGACGTCGCCAACGAGGCGTTCGCGGCGCGCGGCTACCGCGTCGCCACCGGTCCGGCGGACTATCGCCTGTCCTATCAGTTCGCGGTCCAGAGCCGCAGAGGCGTGGAGTCGATCGCCGTGGGCTCGCTCTCCCTGCTGCTGACCGAGACGAGCTCCGGACGGCGCGTCTGGACCGGGTTCGGACAGGCCGAGGTCTTTGTGGGGCTCAAGCCCGAGGAGCGCCGCGCGCGGCTCCGCGATGCGATGGAGCGGATGCTCCAGAACTTCCCGCCGAATCAGCGCCCGAGCTGAGCGGCTCGCGCCACTCCGCTACCACCCGCGAAACCGGCTGATTCTCCTCGATTCTGGCCAGCTCCGCGAAGCCCGAGCGCCGCAGCGTCTCGCGCACGTTGCCGCGCGCCTCGGCGAGGCGCAGCGCGATGCCGCGCTCGCCGAGCGCGTGGTGGAGCTCCTCCAGCAGCGCGGCCCCGGCGAGGTCGACCATCGGCACGGTGCCGAGGAAGAAGACCGCCAGCCGGATGCCCTCGCTGCGCTCGGCCAGCAGCTCGAAGAAGCGATCGCGCACGTGCTCGACGTTGAAGTAGAGGAGCGAGGCGTCGCAGCGGAAGACGAAGACGTCCGGCAGGCGCTCGTTCTCCGGGTGCCGCACGGCGTCGGCCCAGTAGTCGGTGCCGGCGACGTGGCCGAGCTCGGTGGTGTAGGGCACGGCGCCGCGGCGCAGCAGCAGCACGAGCGAGATCACGGCGCCGATCAAGACGCCGCGCAGCAGCCCCGAGCCGAGCACGCCGAGCAGCGCCGCGAAGGCGATCGCGGCCTCCGCGCGGCTGAAGTGCCAGAGCTCGCGCCAGGCCGAGATCTTGAACAGGCCCGCGACGGCCACCAGCACGATCGCCGCCAGCACCGGCTTCGGCAGGTCGTGGAGCAGCCCCGAGAGGAAGAGCGCGACGAGCATGACGAGGAGCGCCGCCACCAGCCCCGAGAGCGGCGTCTTCGCGCCGCCGCTCTCGTTGACGAGGGACTGCGACATGCCGCCGCTGATCGGGAAGCCGCGGCCGAGCGCCGCGCCGAGGTTCGACGCCGAGAGCGCGAGGAACTCCTGATTCGCATCGAGCCGGTAGCGGTGCTTCGCGGCGAAGGTCCGGCCGATCGCGGTGGTCTCGACGGCGCCGAGCAGGAAGCAGGCCATCGCGAGCGGCAGCAGCGCGTTCCAGTCCTGCGCGTGCACGGCCGGCAGCCCGAGGCGCGGCAGCCCCTGCGGCACCGCGCCGAGCAGCTCGACGCCGCGCGCTTCGAGGCCGAGCCACGGTACGCACGCGATGCCAGCCACCAGCACGACGAGCGACACCGGTCGGTTCGGCAGCCAGCGCTTGCCCGCGATCAGCAGGGCCAGCGCGCCGAGGCCGAGCGCGACGGAGGTCGGGTTCGATTCGCCGAGGTGACGGACGAAGTCGGCGCAGCGCTGCCAGAAGTTTCCGTGCGAGCCGTGGATGCCGCAGAGCTTCGGAAGCTGCGAGATGGCGAGCACGAGCGCGACGCCGCTCTTGAAGCCGACCAACACCGTTTCGGAGATGAAGTTCACGACCGAGCCCGCGCGCAGGGCCCACGCGCAGAGCGCGAGCGCCGCGACGAGCCCTGCGGTCGCCGCCGCGAGCGCCGCGTAGCGGGCGGCGTCGCCCTGCGAGAGCGCACCGAGCGAGGTGCCAACCAGCAACGAGATCGCGGAGGTGACCGTGACGATCGTCTGCTGCCCGCTGCAGAAGAGCCAGAAGACGAGGCCTCCGAAGAGGCAGGCGTAGAGTCCCGCCTCCGGCGGCAGCCCGGCGAGCGATGCGTCACCGATTCCGGAGGGCACGAGATAGGCCGCCAGCGTGAGTCCCGCGACGAGATCGCCGCGCAGCCACTGGATCCGGTAGTCGCGGAGCTTGCGCAGTCCCGGCGCGACGCGGAAGACGAGCGGCTCGGAGTCCGTCACGCTGCCTAACCTCCGAGCGCGATCGCGATGGCGACGAGCGCCACGCCGATCGCCGTGAACACGAACGCGGCGAGCCAGGGCTGGATCTCGAGGTGCCGGCCCCAGAGATAGCCGACGACGAAGAGCAGCCCCACCAGCAACGCGTTCGAGAGACGCAGCGCGCGGTGCGGATCGTCGACGACGAGGAAGGGCAGCACGGCGGGTAGCGCAGGGGCGACGACCAGCACGAAGACCGCGAGCGCCGTCAGCCAGTCGTCCCTGCCGAGCGTCATGCGCCGCGGGCGCGCGTGAGCGAAGACCGTGTGGATGCTGCGGTAGAGCTGCTCGCGGTCCTCCGGGCGGCTCTCCACCTCCACGCCGGACTCGAACTCGTCGCGGATCGCGGCGAGCGCAGACTTCTCGTCGTGCGCCGCGCGGATCGCGCGCACCAGTCGGCCGTGTCGGTGGCGCGCGTAGCGGCTTCCCATCACCACGAGCACCGCGTCGATCACGCCCCAGGCCACGTTGCAGCCGATCGCCGCGACGATCAGGCCGCGCTCGTAGCCGGACGCGATCGCGGCGCCGAGCGTGAGAGTCAGCACCATGATCAGCCCGAAGAGGAGCTCGCCGAGGATGTCGGACGGGTCGAGCTGCCGTTCGATGAAGGTCACCGCGCGTCGCAGCATAACGGCCCGCGCGTGGCGCAGCCGTGCGAAGATCCGCCGCCATGGCGCCCTATCTCGTGTGGATCGAGCTCGCGATCCTGCTCGCCTGCATCGTCGTCGGCTCGCGGCTCGGCGGCATCGGCCTCGGCGCGATGGCGGGCCTCGGCCTCTGCCTCTTCGTGTTCGGCTTCGGCCTGCCGCCCGGCGGTCCGCCCGGCACGGTGCTCGGCATGATCCTCGCGGTCGTCACCGCGGTTGCGCTGATGGAGGCGGCTGGCGGCCTCGACACCGTCGTGCGTGCGGCGGAGCGTCTCCTCCGCCGCAACCCCCGCCGCGTCACCTGGCTGGCGCCGCTCGTCACCTATGCCCTGATCTTCGCGGCGGGCACGCAGCACGTCGTCTATGCGCTGCTGCCCGTGATCGCGGAGGTCGCGCGCAAGGCCGGCGTGCGCCCCGAGCGCCCGCTCTCGATCTCGGTGATCGCCTCGCAGCAGGGGCTGGTCGCGTCGCCGGTGTCCGCCGCCACGGTCGCGCTCGCGGGCGCGCTCGCCGGCGTGGACGTCGCGCTGCCGCAGATCCTCGTCGTCGTCATCCCCTCGACGCTCCTCGGTGTGGTGGCGGGCATCCTGGCCGTCGTGCGCCGCGGCCCCGAGCTCGATGCCGATCCGGAGTACCAGCGGCGGCTCGGCGCGGGCGAGCTGACCGATGCCGAGGCGGGCGGGACGGGTGAGAACGCGACGCGGCCGGGCGCCGTCGGATCGGTCGCCTTGTTCCTCGTCGCGGTGGCCGCGGTCGTCGCGATCGGCCTCTTTCCCGCTCTGCGGCCGGTCTACGAGAAGGTCGCGGAGGGCGTCACGGAGACGGGTCAGGTCGAGATGGGCCGCGCGATCATGATCGCAATGCTCGGAGCTTCTGCCCTGATGATGCTCATCTGCAGGGCCGACCCCGAGGCCGCCGTGCGGGGCGGCGTCATGCGCGGTGGGCTCGTCGCGCTGATCAACATCCTCGGCGTCGCGTGGCTCGGCTCGTCGTTCTTCGAGGGCAACGAGACGGCCATCGTCGGCGCGATCTCCTCGCTCGTGCGCTCGGCGCCGTGGATCTTCGGCCTGGGGCTCTTCTCGCTCTCGATCCTGCTCTTCAGTCAGGCCGCGACGGTGCTGCTGCTCGTACCCGTCGGCCTCGCGCTCGGCCTGCCCGGCGCGCTGCTCGTCGGGCTCTACCCCGCCGTGAACGGGAACTTCTTCCTGCCGACCTACGGCACCGTGCTCGCGGCCGTCTCCTTCGACCGCACGGGCACGACGCGCATCGGACGCTTCCTGCTCGACCACAGCTTCATGCGGCCGGGCCTCGCCGCGACGATTGTCGCGACCGCCTGCTCGGTTCTCTTGTCGCGCGTCCTCTTCTAGCTCTGATCTCCGCTCGGCTACGCCCGTCTTTGCGGGGGCCCACCTTCGCTCGGCTTCGCCTCGCTGCGCGCCGCCTACGGCGGCTTGCTGCGCGCGCCTTCGGCGCTTGCGAGCCGGTCGATGTGCGCGCAGGCCTCCTCGACGGAATCCGTGATCAGGAATCCGCCGACCTCGCCTTCCTCCGCGCAGCCCTCGCGGAACATCGTCTGCGAGATGAAGTCGAAGAGCCCCTGCCAGTAGTCGCGGCCCATCGCCACGATCGGGAAGCGCCGGATCTTCCCGGTCTGCACCAGCGTGGCCGTCTCGAAGATCTCGTCGAGCGTGCCGAAGCCGCCCGGCATCAGCACGAAGCCGAGCGAGTACTTGACCAGCATCACCTTGCGCACGAAGAAGTAGTCGAAGTCGACGGTGCGGTCCAGGTAGGGGTTGGGCTTCTGCTCGTACGGCAGCACGATGTTGCAGCCGATGCTCTTGCCGCCGGCCTCGCGCGCACCGCGGTTGGCGGCCTCCATGATCCCTGGCCCGCCGCCCGTCATCACGGTGTAGCCGCGACGGGCGAGCGCGCTGCTGAGCTCGCGCGCCATCCGGTAGTAGCGATGCGTCTCGGGGAAGCGCGCCGAGCCGAAGACCGTGACCGTCGGGCCGATGTCGAAGAGCGCGCGGCAGCCGCCCACGAACTCCTGGAACATGCGATAGGCGCGGTCGAAGTCGACGAGCAGGTCGTCGCTGCGGCGCAGCAGCGCCTCCTCGGTCAGGCTGTGCGGCTCCTTGCGGGCGGTCTCGGTCACGAGGACTCCTTCGGGTCGTTGCGCGCCGGGCGACGCGCGGTCAGGCGGCTTGCAACACGGCCGCATCGCCATGCTCGGACAGCGTCCAGCGCTGCGCCATCAGCTCGAGCGCGGTAGGTCGCAGGCCCGCGGCGATCATCGCGGTCCGCGGCAGGAGCTCGATCAGCGTGTCGTAGAGGCGCCGCTCGCTCGGCTCGTCGAGCGCGGAGGTCGCCTCGTCGAGCAGAAGCCAGTCCGGCTGCTGGAGCAGCGCGCGCGCGATCGCGACGCGCTGCTGCTCGTGCACCGAGAGCTGCTGCTCCCAGGGCAGCGCCGCGTCGAGCTTCGGCGCGAGGTGCGCGAGGCCGACCTGCGCGAGCGCGTCGCGAACGCGCGCATCGTCGAACGCGTTCTCGGCGGCGGGGTAGCAGACGGCCGCGCGCAGCGTCCCGAGCGGCAGATAGGGCCGCTGCGGCAGGAAGAGCATGCGCTCGCGCTCCGGTCGTTCGATGCGTCCCGAGCCGAAGGGCCAGATGCCGGCCAGGCTGCGGAAGAGGGTGGTCTTGCCGCGCCCGGGCGTCCCGAGCAGCGCGACGCGCTCGCCCGCGCGGAGCGACGCGCTCGCGTGCTCGAGCAGCACGCGGCCCCCCGGCGCGTCGAGCCGCACGTCCACGAGTCGGATCGCTGGCGCCGGCTCGATGCGGATCGGCGCCTGCGCGAGATCGCGGCTCGTCGCGTCCATCACATCGAGGAAGCCCTCGAGGCGCTCGATGTTCGCGCGCCAGCGCGCGATCTCGCGGTAGGCGTTCACGAACCACGAGAGCGCGCCCGACACCTGATCGTAGGCGACGCGCGTCTGCACGATCAGCCCCAGCGTCACCAGCCCTTCGAAATACGAGGGGGCGGCGAGCAGCAGCGGCACGAGCCCGTTCAGGCGTCCGAGCGTGCCCGTCAGGATGCTCAGCTCGAGCTCGGCGCGGACGAGCGACAGGAAGACGTCGAACACGTTGCGGAAGCGCGCCAGCGCGCCGAGCCGCTCGACTGCCTCTCCGCGCGAGAGCGATACCTGCTCGACGTGGTCGCGGAAACGCACGAGGCCGTAGCGGAAGTCGGCCTCGTAGCGGAAGCGGTCGTAGTTGATCGGCACGAGCCGGCGGCCGAGCAGATGAGTCAGCCACATCGACACGATCGCGAACGCGACGGCGGCCCACAGCAGCAGGCCCGGGACCTGGTGCTGCGCCCCGCGGAACGGGATCTGCCAGCCGCTCGAGAGCGTCCACAGGAGCCCGCCGAACGAGACGAGCGTCGCGACCGCGGCGAGCAGCGAGAGCGAGAGCCCGAGCGCGCTGCCCACGAAGTCGCGGATGTCCTCCGCGATGCGCTGGTCGGGGTTGTCGATCTCGCCGCCGTGGAGCTGCGCCTGTCCATAGCCCTCGCCTCCCATCCAGCGCGACACGAACGCGCCGGTGAGCCCGCGGCGCCAGCGGATCTCGAGCACCTGGCGCAGGTAGACGCGGACGCTCGAGACGAGGATCGAGAGCAGCGAGAGTCCGAGGAAGAGACCGACCAGGAAGGCGAAGCCCGATGCGTCGCGGCTCTCGAGCGCCTCCACGGTGCGTCGCTGCGCGTCCGAGACGTAGACGGTCGCCTGGACCGATCCGAACTCGAGCGCGATCGCGCCCGCGAGTAGCAGAGCGCCCCACCGGGCATCCGGCGAGGTCCAGTAGATGCGGACCAGCCGCCAGAGCGAGGAGGCGAGACGCCGTCCGCGCAGCGCCGGCTTGCGAACCGTGGCCATGGAGTGCTCCTTCGGGCCCGCAGCATCGCGGCCGGGCCCGAGGCGTGCCAGATTCCGCGTCGTCCCGAGAGCCCGACACGATGAACTCCCTCCGCCCCGTTCGACTCGCGAGCCCGTCCGAGCTCGCCGTCGAGCTGTGCGCAAACGGGTCGATCCGCCGCATCACCTGGCGCGACGTCGTGGTGAATGCCTTCCTCGGCAACGAGCTCGAGGGCGGCCCCGCGAACCTGTGGCTGCGGCGCCGCGGCGAGCGCGTCGCGTGGATCCCGCTGCTCGGCCCGCGCTCGCCGGGCTTGCTATGCCTAGACGAGGGCGGGCTCGACGTGCGCGGCGAGTGGTCGGGTCTACGCTTCCGCGCGTCGCTGCGGCTGGCGCAGCAGGCGCCCGCGTGGTTCTGGCACGTCTCGCTCGAGAACGTGAGCCGCGTGCCGCTCGCGCTCGACCTCGTCCACGCGCAGGACGTCGCGCTCTCCGATTACGGCGCGATCCGGCTGAACGAGTACTACGTGAGCCAGTACGTCGACCACACGCCGCTCCAGCACGACGCGCACGGCGTCGCGCTAGCAAGCCGGCAGAACCTCTCGGTCGGCGGTCGGCACCCGTGGGCGCTCTTCGGCTCGCTCGACCGAGCCGCGAGCTTCGCGACCGACGCGCTGACGCTCTATGGCGTCGAGGCGCGCGAGACCGGCGAGCCCGCCGGGCTCTCCGCGCCGAGCCTCCCGAGCCGGCGCCTCCAGCACGAGCACTCCATGGCCGTGCTCCAGGACGAGCCCTTCTCGCTCGCGCCGGGCGAGCGCGCCGCGCGCGGCTTCTTCGGCTGGCTCGACCCCGATCACCCGGCGGCGAGCGGACCCGCGGACCTCGCGTTCCTCGACCGCGCGCTCGCGCTGCCCGAGGCGGCGCCGCCGGCGGACCCCGTCGCCGCGCCGACCGGTGCGGCGCCCGCGCGGACGCTCTTCTCCACGCGACCGCGGCTCGAGCCCCAGGAGCTCGACGACGCGCAGCAGGGCGCCAGCTTCGGCCCCGCGCGGCGCGCGCAGGAGCGCGAGGACGGCCGCGTGCTCTCCTTCTTCCACGGGGAGTGCGCGCACGTCGTGCTGCCCGCGAAGGAGCGCGCGAGCCTGCGGCCGCATGGTCAGATCCTGCGCACCGGCGATGCGCTCGTGCCCGACGAGTCCGCGCTCACGTCCACCGTCTGGATGGGCGGTGTCTTCCACTCGATGCTGACGCAGGGTCACGTCAGCATCAATCGACTGCTCTCGACCACGCACGGCTACCTCGGCCTCTTCCGCTCGCACGGGCTGCGGGTCTTCGTCGAGGCGGAGGGCGGCTACGCGCTGCTCGAGCGGCCATCGGCCTTCGAGATGACGACGAACGGCGCGCGCTGGATCTACCGCCACGCTGGCGGGCTGCTCGAGGTGCGGAGCTTCGCCCCGGTCGATCGCCACGAGATGCAGCTCGCGATCGACGTGCGCGAGGGACCCGCGGCGCGCTTCCTGATCTCGTGCCACCTGGCCGTGAACGGCGACGACGGCTCGACTCCCGGGCCCGCGCGTGTCGAGCGCGACGCGGAGGGCGTCACGGTGAAGCTCCTCCCCGACACCGATCTCGGTCGCCGGTTCCCGGACGGCAGCTTCTGCTTCGAGCCGGCGCCCGGCACGCGCTTCGAGTCGATCGGCGGCGACGAGCTGCTCTTCGAGGACGGGCGCTCGCGCGAAGAGCCCTTCCTCGTCTTCGTCGGCGAGCCGACGCGATCGCTCGGGCTTCGCATCACGGGGCGCCTCGTCGGCGAGCCACCGCGCCGCGCGCCGGGCGACGTCGCCGCGCGCGCCGCGCAGGACGCCGCCGCCGCCGATCGCTTCGCGGCGGGCGCCACCGGCTCGCTCGACCTCCACCGCGGCGAAGACGCGCCCGCGCAGCGCGCGATCGCGCCGCTCGCGGAAATGTTGCCGTGGTACGCGCACGATGCGCTCGCCCACTACCTCGCGCCGCGCGGGCTCGAGCAGTACTCGGGCGGCGGCTGGGGCACGCGCGACGTCTGCCAGGGTCCCGTCGAGCTGCTGCTCGCGCAGGGCCGCACCGAGCCGGTGCGCGATCTCTTGCTGCGCGTCTTCCGCCAGCAGAACCCGGACGGCGACTGGCCGCAGTGGTTCATGTTCTTCGAGCGCGAGCGCGGGATCCGTCCGGGCGACTCGCACGGCGACATCGTCTTCTGGCCGCTGCTGGCCCTCGGCCAGTATCTGCTCGCCTCCGAAGACGCGACCTTGCTCGACGAGGTCGTTCCGTTCTTCCACGGAGAAGGCGACGCGAAGGCCGAGCGCGCGAGCGTGCTAGCGCACGTAGAGCGCGCGCTCGCGCTGATCGCGCGGCGGGTCATCCCCGGCACCTGCCTCGCGGTCTACGGTCACGGCGACTGGAACGACGCGCTCCAGCCGGCCGACCCCGCGTTCGCCGAGCGGCTCTGCAGCGCGTGGACGGTGACGCTCCACTTCCAGATGCTCGGGGCGCTCGCCGCCGCGCTGCGGCGCGTCGGGCGCGAGTCGCTCGCGCGCGAGCTCGACGCGCAGCGGCCGGGGATTCGCGACGACTTCCAGGAGCGCCTCGTCGCGGACGGCGTCGTGACCGGCCTCGCGCACTTCGGCGAGGACGGGCGCGTCGCGCCGCTGCTCCACCCGCACGACCGCGACACCGGCGTCTCCTACAGCCTGCTGCCGATGGTCCACGCGATCCTCGCGGAGCTCTTCACGCGCGAGCAGGCCGAGCGCCACCTCGACCTGATCCGGCTCCACCTGCTCGCCGCCGACGGCGCGCGCCTCTTCGACCGGCCGCTTCCGTATCGGGGCGGCGTGCAGCGGCTCTTCCAGCGCGCGGAGACCGCGAGCTTCTTCGGCCGCGAGATCGGGCTCCTGTACACGCACGCGCACCTTCGCTATGCGGAGGCGCTCGCGCGCCTCGGCGAGGCCGAGGACCTCTTCACCGCGCTGCGCCAGGCCTGTCCGGTGGCGCTGCGCGAGGTCGTGAAGAGCGCACGGCTGCGCCAGGCCAACTGCTACACGTCGAGCTCCGACGCCGCGTTCGCCGACCGCTACGAGGCGTCGGCGCGCTACGACGAGGTCTGGACGGGCGCGGCGCCGGTCGAAGGCGGCTGGCGCGTCTACTCGAGCGGCGCCGGCATCGCGCTGCGCCTCGTGCGCGAGTGTCTGCTCGGGCTGCGGCTCTCGCGCGCCGAGCTCGTCGTCGACCCGGTGCTGGCGTGCAAGCTCGACGGACTGCGCGCCACCGCCCTGATCGGTGGACGGCCGGTGGAAGTGCGCTACCACGTCGGCGCGCGCGGGTACGGCCCGACGTCGCTGCGCCTCGACGGCGCGCTGCTTCCCTTCGAGCGCGGCGAGAATCCGTATCGCGAGGCCGGCGCGCACGTCGCGATGGACGCGCTGCGCGCGCGGCTGCGCGAGGGCGGAAGCGTCCTCGACGTGGATCTCGGCTGACGTGCAGAGCGAGACGCTCGACGACTTCCGCGACCTCTTGCCCTGGAGCACCGTCGCGTCCGGCGAGGCCACGCTGCGCCTCTCGCAGGAGCCGGGCCCGCACGGCTCTGCCCTGCGCATGGACTTCGACTTCCACGGCGGCGGCGGCTTCGTCGTCGCGCGGCGCCTGCTCGCGCGCAGCATGCCCGAGAGCTGGGCGCTCGCGCTGCGGATCCGCGGCGAGGCGCCTGCGAACAAGCTCGAGCTGAAGTTCGTCGATCCGACGAACCGCAACGTCTGGTGGTGGCACCGCGACGCCTTCGCCCCCCCGCGCGAGTGGGAGCCGCTCCGGATCCGCAGCTCGGAGGTGTCGTTCGCGTGGGGCCCGGCGGGCGGCGGTCCGCTCCGCGAGCTCGCCGCGATCGAGCTCGCGATCGCGGCGCCGCCCGGCGGTCGCGGCAGCGTCTGGATCGAGGACCTGCGCTTCGAGGACCTCTCGCTGCGCGAGCCGCCGCGCGTGCGCGCGTCGAGCGAGCGGCCGGGCTGCGCCCCGGAGCGCGTGCTCGAGGCCGACCCGGCGACCTGCTGGCGCAGCGCGCCGGGCGCCGCGCCGCAGTGGCTCTCGCTCGACTTCGGCGCCCTGCACGAGTACGGCGGCCTCGTCGTCGACTGGACGCCGGGCGGCGAGCCGCGCGCCTTCGAGGTGCAGGCCTGCGACGACAGCGACGACTGGCGCACGCTCTGGTCGGCGCGCCAGGCGGAGGGGCGTCGCCAGTACGTGTATCTGCCGGGCGGCGGGCGCTCGCGGCGGCTGCGCCTCTTCCTGCGCGAGCCCGCGAGCGCGGACGGCTTCGGCATCGCGTCGCTGCAGGTCGAGCCCTTCGAGTTCTCGCGCTCGCTCCACGACTTTTTCCACGCCGTCGCCGCGCGTGAGCGCCGCGGCCTCCACCCGCGCTGGCTCTACCGCGAGCAGAGCTACTGGACGCCGGTCGGTGTCGAAGGCGGCCGCGTCGCCGCGATCCTGAACGAGGAGGGCCTCTTCGAGCCGGATCGCGCGAGCTTCACGCTCGAGCCCTTCCTCTACGCCGACGGCGAGCTCGTGACCTGGGCCGACGCCGAGATCACGCAGTCGCTCGCGGAGACCTTCCTGCCGGTGCCGTCGTCGCACTGGCGCTGGCGCGACCTGCGCCTCACCACCACCGCCTTCGCGACCGGATCGGGCGAGAACGCCTTCGCGCGCGTGCGCTACCGGGTCGAGAACGCGGGAGGCGCCGCGAAGAAGGTGCGGCTCTACGCCGCGCTGCGTCCCTATCAGGTGACGCCGCCCTGGCAGGCCTTCCAGGGGATGGGCGGCACCAGCGAGATCCGCGAGCTCGACTTCGAGCGCGATGCCTTCCTCGTGAACGGGAACAAGCTCGTCGTCGCGCTCGAGGCGCCGAGTGGCGCGGGCGCCGCGGCCTTCGAGCAGGGCGGCGTGCGGAGCCACCTCGTGCGCGGCGAGCTGCCTCCGCGCAAGCGCGTGCGCGACGCCTTCGCCCATGCGTCGGGCGCGCTGGCCTGGGACCTCGAGCTCGCGCCGGGCGGGGCGCGCGAGATCGAGCTGGCCGTGCCCTTCGGCGAGAAGGCGCGCGATGCCGTGCGCGTGCGCGAGTCGGAGCGCGCGGAGACGCTCGCGCGCTGCGAGCGCGGCTGGAAGATCCGCCTCGGGGAGGTCCGCATCCGCGCGGGAGGCGATCCCGCCTGGATCGAGACGCTCCGCACCGCGACGGCCCACATCCTGGTGAACCGCAATGGCCCGATGCTCCAGCCCGGCCCGCGTCGCTACACGCGATCGTGGATCCGCGACGGCGCCACCATGTCCGCGGCGCTGCTGCGGATGGGACGGCACGGCGCCGTGCGCGAGTTCCTCCTTGGCTACGCCCCTTATCAGCGACCCGACGGTGACGTGCCGTGCGCGGTCGACCAGAACGGGGCCGACTGGCTGCCCGAGCACGACAGCCACGGCCAGCTCGTCTACACGCTGGCTGAGGCCTTCCGCATCCACGGCGACCTCGGGCTGGTGCGCGAGCTCTGGCCGCACGCGCTGCGCGCGACGCAGTATCTCGAGACGCTGCGTGCGCAGCGCCTCGTGCCCGAGCTCCGCACGGGCGAGCACCGCGCGCGTTACGGACTGCTGCCGGAGTCGGCGAGCCACGAGGGCTACCTCGCGCACCCGGTGCACGCCTACTGGGACGACTTCTGGGCGGTGCGCGGCTTCGCCGACGCGGCCCATCTCGCGCAGGCGCTCGGCGACGAGGCCCGCGCGGAGCACCTGCGCGCACAGGCGGCCGACCTCGCGCGGTGTCTCTACGCCTCGATCGAGACGGTGATCGCCGAGCGCAAGATCTCGTACGTGCCGGGCTCCGTCGAGTGGGCGGACTTCGATCCGACCGCGACGTCGACCGCGCTCGTGACCACCGACGCCGCGGAGCGCCTGCCCCAGGCGGCGCTCGCCTGGAGCTACGACGAGTACCTCGCCGGCTTCCGGCGGCGGAAGCGCGGCGAGATCGACTGGAACAACTACACGGCCTACGAGATCCGCATCCTCGGCGCGCTCGTCCGCCTCGGGCGGCGCGAGGACGCGCACGAGCTTCTCGACTTCTTCCTCTCCGATCGCCGCCCGCGCGTCTGGAACCAGTGGCCGGAGATCTCGTGGCGCGACCCGCGCAGCCCCGGACACCTCGGCGACGTGCCGCACTCGTGGATCGGCGCCGAGTACGTGCTCGCCGTGCTCGGGATGCTCGCGTACGAGTCCGCGTCGGACTCGCTGGTGCTCGCGGCCGGCGTGTCGCAGGCGTGGCTCGCGGGCGACGGGCTCGAGGTCGACGGACTTCCAACGTACTGGGGCCCGCTCACCTACCGGTTGCGACGGGACGGTGACGACGCGCTGCGCCTCGAGCTCGCCGCGGGGATTCGCACGCCGCGCGGCGGGATCGTCGTGCGCCCGCCGCTCGCGTGCCCGCTCGTGCGCGCGGAGGGCGAGGGCGTCGCGCGCTTCGACGCGCAGAGCGTCACGTTGCGGGAGAGCCCGGCTCGCGTGCGCATCCAGCTCGGGAGGTAGCAGGTTCGGAGATTCGGAGCGTTCGTAATCGCTCCAAGGTGGAATCTCCGCTTCGCCGGCCGGCGTCGCCGCCTTCTGGGGGGCTTCTACAGGACTTGGGCCCTTCAGGAGCCTCCATCTCAGGGAGGCAGGTCAGACTGCCGAATGAGCTGCGGGTGGGAATGCGCGGGGATGGTCGGCGCCCGACCGGCCATGGCTGCGAGTTGGAAAAGTCGTGCTCCACCACGCTGCGTCGACGAGCCGCAGGGACCCGCTTCAGGAAACGCTTGGGGGCTCGTTCAACGGCGAGGGTCTCGAGCACTTCTTCAAGGCTGCGAAGCCTCGCGAGCCGTGCCGAGCCGCGCGCGAGCCCGTCATCGCGGGACAGTGTGGCCGCGGGTTGAGTCACCGCGCCTCACGAACAAAGCCGCCGAGAGGGATTCCGCGCACGGGGGCTAGTCATGCACACAATTGGGCTTGGCCCGCCCCTTGCACGATCGAAGCGCCTGCAGCGTTTCGGCACACGTCGCGTTCGCGCGTGGCGCACGACAGGAGACCACATGGGCAATACGACCAATCGCGTCAAGGGCAAGATCGAGGAGCTGGCGGGCAAGGCCAAGACTCGCGTGGGGAGGACGATCGGCAACGAGCAAATGCAGGTCGAGGGAAAAACCAAGCAGCTGACAGGCAAGGCCAAGCAGGAAGTCGCCAAGGCCGGCGAGCGCGCGAAGGGCAAAGTCGAGCAGGTCGCGGGGCTCGCGAAGCAGGTCAAGGGCAAACTCGAGGAGATCAAGGGCGTCGCACGCCAGCGTGCACACAAGTAGGTCGCGCAGTCAGCCCCGCGGTGCGCCAACCGGGCAGCGGCGGCGGGCGTAGGGGAAGGCCGCTGCGCGATCCCACGAGAGGGTACGCAGAAGGTGACACCGTTCCACTCGGTCTCGCGCTCCAAAATCCCGAGAGCTACGCATCCGCCATGCTGTTCCGCACCTGCTTGCGGCTCGGGGTCGGCGTCATGCTCGTCGGCTGCGCAGCGCTCGGCGGGGCCGAGCTGGCCGAGCGGTATGGAGAGAGCCACCCGCGCAGCCGCGTGGTTGCGGAGCTGACGCCCGGCGAGGTCGACTACTGGCGCCAGGTGAAGCCGGTGCTGGAAAGCCGCTGCGCGGTCTGCCACGGCTGCTACGACGCGCCGTGCCAGCTGAAGCTCGATTCGATCGAAGGGGTCGAGCGGGGTGCGACGACCGAGCGTGTCTACGACACCAGCCGACTGAAGGCCAGCGAGCCGACGCGGCTGTTCGTCGACGCCCAGACGCCGGCGGAGTGGCGCGAGCGCGGCTTCCACCCGGTACTGAACGAGCGCGCCGATGTGCCCGAGGCGAACCGCGAGCTGAGCCTCCTGTACCGCGTCCTCGAGCAGAAGCGGCGCAAGCCGCTCACACCGGACGACCTCGGCGTCTTCGACTTCACGCTCGATCGGCCGGAGACGTGTCCGACGGCGGAGGCCTACGACGAGTTCGCCGCCGCCCACCCGCTGCTCGGCATGCCCTATGCGCTGCCCGAGCTCACTCCGGAGGAGCAGGCCGTCGTGATGCGCTGGGTCGAGGAGGGCTCGCCCTACCAGGCCCGCCCGCCACTTCCCGAGCGGGAGCAGCGCGCCGTCGCGACCTGGGAGGCGTTCCTGAACGGCGACTCGGCGAAGCAGCAGCTGATGAGCCGCTACATCTACGAGCACCTCTTCCTGGCGCATCTCTACTTCGCCGAGCCGACCGACGGCGAGCCGCCGCCCTTCTTCGAGCTGGTGCGGTCGAAGACGCCGCCGGGAGAGCCGATCGCGATCGTCGCGACGCGGCGCCCGTACGACGACCCCGGCGTCCCGCGCGTCTACTACCGGCTGCGGCCAGTGCTGGGGGCGATCCTCGACAAGACCCACATGCCCTACCGGATCGACGAGGCGCGGATGCAGCGCTGGCGCGAGCTGTTCCTCGCGCCGGACTACGTGGTCACGAAGCTCCCGGCCTACGACGTGGAGACCACTTCGAACCCCTTCGTGGTGTTCCACGATCTGCCGATCCACACGCGCTACGCGTTCATGCTCGACGAGGCCGAGTTCACGATCATGGGCTTCATCAAGGGCCCGGTTTGTCGCGGCCAGGTGGCGCTCAACGTCGTCGACGACCACTTCTGGGTGTTCTTCATGGACCCCGACCTGCCGGTGCAGCGCGGGCAGTCGGAGCTCCTGGAGCAGGAGGCGTCGAACCTCGACCTGCCGGCCGAGGAGGGGAGCAGCGTCGTCCGGATCGTCAAGTACTGGCACGAGTACCGGAAGCGGGAGGAGTCCTTCCTGGAGGCGAAGGCTCGGTTCGTCCAGGAGCACATGGTGGAACGCCGACTGCTCGACGAGCGGATCATCTGGGACGGTGCCGGGTCGAACGCGAACGCGGCGCTCACCGTCTTCCGTCACTTCGACAGCGCGACGGTGGCAAAGGGACTGCTGGGCGGCAGCCCGAAGACCGCGTGGGTGATCACGTACCCGCTGCTCGAGCGGATCCACTACCTGCTCGTCGCCGGTTACGACGTCTACGGCAACGTCGGGCACCAGCTGCTCTCCCGCATCTACATGGACTTCCTGCGGATGGAAGGCGAGTCGAACTTCCTGTACTTCCTGCCCGCCGATGTGCGAGAGCGCGAGATCGCGTACTGGTATCGCGGGGCACCGAAAGAGGCGCTCGATTTCATCGAGCTTCAGCAGCCCGAGTTCGAGAGTGATCCGGCGATCCACTTCGAGACGGACGACCCGAAGACCGAGCTCTTCGCGATCCTCGGGCGTCGTCTGGCTCCGGCACTCGAGCCGACCCGCTACCGCACGCTGGCGGGCGCCCGGCCCGCCGCGATTGCGCTCTGGCAGCGTCTCGAAGCAGCGCGCGGGCGCGCGCTGTCCCTGCTCCCGGAGTGCAGCTTCGTGGCGGTGCGCCTCGCCGACGGACGCACCGCGCGCTTCACGCTGCTGCTCAACCGCGCCCGTTCCAACCTCTCGACGATCTTCGAGGAGAAAGAGACGCTGCTGCCGGACGAGGACACGCTGAGCGTGGTCCCGGGGCTGATCGGCGCCTACCCGAACGCGCTGTTCGAGGTGGACGAGCGCGACCTGCCGGACTTCGTGCGGCACATCGAGCAGCTCCAGCAGCGGGCGGACTTCGACGCGCTCGCCCGGCGCTACGCGGTGAGGCGCTGGGACCCGACGTTCTGGGAGTACAGCGACCAGCTCCACGCGGACCACCGCGCCGCGGATCCGGTCCACGCCGGCCTGTTCGACTTCAACCGCCTCGGCTCGCTCTGACCACTCGTCCTCAGGGCTGGTCTCAGGGCTGGTCGGCTCGGCGCCTTCCCAGGTCTACTTGACGCCCGACCTCACCCTGGCCTTCGCTTCCTCTCGCCGCGCGCGTTCTTCGGTGAGCAGCTTGTAGGCGACGTAGTACTTGTAGATGTTGCTGACGTAGGTGACGGTCTCCCGGCCGATCCGCTCCGACGCGATCTGCTCCACGTTGCCGAACCAGACGTCGGGGTCGAGCCCGCGCTTCTCGGCCTCTTTCCGGAGCTGTCGGATCCGCCCCGGCCCCGCGTTGTACGACGCAAACGTGAGCAGCAGCTTGTTGAGGCGATCCATCTTCGGCTCGTCCGCGAAGTACTCGTTCTCCATGAACCGCATGTACTTCACGCCGGCGTGGATGTTGGCCTCGGTCTGCGTGATGTCGCCGACCTTCAACTCCTTGCCGGTCGCGGGCATGACCTGCATCACGCCGATGGCGCCGACCGGGCTCTTGACCTCCTGATTGAGCTGCGATTCCTGGTATCCCTGGGCCGCCATGAGCAGGTAGTCGAGGTCGTACTGGTCGCTGTACTTCTTGAAGTACTCCGTCAGCGCCAGGAACTTCTTCCGCTCGGCCTCGGTGGTGGCGCTCTTCACATACTTCGTGCTCGCGAGATAGCGCTTCTGCACGATGTTTCCGAACGCCGTCCCGAGGCCGTACTTCGCGATGAACTCGTTGAGCTGCGCCCTGAGGAGCGGGCTGTTCTTGCGAATCGGCACCGCAAAGCTGGCGCCGGTCCGGAGCGTCACATCGTCGTGGACGGTGATGTTCGGGAACACCTTCTTCCAGAACTCCGCCAGGTAGTCGTGGACGACGATCGTCGGGATGAGGCCGGCGTTGACCATCTCGAGCAGGTCGTCGTCTTCGAGGTTCCCCGGAACCTCCTCGATGACGACCGGCGGCTTGCCCTTCGCTTTCAGCCGCTCGTTCAGCGCCACGAGGCTCGCGTAGAAGTTGCTGTGCTTGCGCGTGAAGACCTCCTGGCCCGAGAGATCGTCGACCGAGTGGATCGCCGGCGCGCCGGGGCCGGTCACGACCACCTCGCTGACGTTCGTGCGCGTGTCGTTGCTGAAGTCCATCAGCGCCTGCAGCTCGGGCCTGACGGTGACCTGCGCCATCACGAAGTCGACCTTGCCATCGAGCAGCGCCCGCGCCAGCTGGTCGCGCGGCATTGCGAGGATGACGACGTTGATCTTCGCGTTGCCCGTCTTCAGCTTCTTGTTCAGCCAGTCCTCGAAGGCCTTCGCGAACTCGTAGCAGGCGCCGCGCTGCACGCCCTTTTCCGCGAAGTAGAACGTGCGGTTGTAGGTGACGCCGATGCGGATCAGCCGCCGTTTCACCATCTGGTCGAAGTCGCCGGTGAACGGCGTGGAGATCAGGGCCCGGATGTCTTCCGGCAGAGCGGCTTCGAACGCGGGCGGCGGCAGCGGAATCTCCGCTTCGCTGGCCGGCGTCGCGGCTGGGTGGGGAGCCCCTCCAGGAGCCTTGGGCTCGTCACCGCGGGACGGGACGCCCACGCTCGCGACGATCAGGAAGACGGCGACACCGAGCCACGTCGAGCGTCTCGGCACGATGAGCATGACGGTTCTCCTGCTGCGCGCGGCTGCCACTTCACGAAGTGCGTGTGGAACCCGGCGAAGATCAGTAGCCCGGCTCGCGTGACACTATCGCGGTCCCTGCTCGATTGGTGCCGAGAAGACCTGCTGCCCGAGGTCCAGGCACAGGTCGAGAAACGCGTCGCAGGAGCCCACGATCGAGTCGAGCATCGGATGCGGATCCGGACAGACGTCGTCCGGGTGGCTCGAAACTTGGAGGACCGAGAACTTGCTGGCATGCTTGGGCGTGGAGGCTCCTTCGTGGTTGTCATCCCGCCATACCACCACGGACGGTGAAGGAGCGATCGAGCGGATGAAAGTAGCGCCGGGAGCACGGAGCCGCGCCCCGCTCGCTGAGGAGCTTTGCTACGGAACCCTGCGCGGGGCTCAGGGGTCCACACGAGAGCCCGCAGCAGCTCGAAATCCGGCGGGTATATCCCTTGCGGACCGCGGCCTCGACGAGCGGCCCCCTTCGGAGGACGATGCATGAGCAGTTCGAGCACGAAGCGACAGAGCGGATCTCAGGGTTCACTCGCCGACGCGGAGCTCCGCAAGCTCGACGCGCTGTGGCGCGCCTCGAACTACCTCTCCGTCGGGCAGATCTACCTGCAGGACAACCCGCTCTTGCGAAAGCCGCTCGCGCGCGAGCACATCAAGCCGCGGCTGCTCGGGCACTGGGGTACCACGCCGGGCCTCAACTTCCTCTACACGCATCTCAACCGCGTGATCCGCGCGAACGACCTCGACATGATCTACGTGATCGGCCCCGGTCACGGCGGTCCTGCGCTCGTCGCGCACGCGTATCTCGAGGGCACCTACACGGAGGTCTATCCAAACATCAGCCGGGACGAAGAGGGCATGAAGCGGCTCTTCAAGCAGTTCAGCTTCCCGGGCGGCATCCCGAGCCACGTCGCGCCCGAGACGCCCGGATCGATCCACGAAGGCGGCGAGCTCGGCTATGCGCTCTCGCACGCCTACGGCGCGGCCTTCGACAACAAGGATCTGATCGTCGCCTGCGTGGTCGGCGACGGCGAGGCCGAGACCGGTCCGCTCGCGACGGGCTGGCACGGCAACAAGTTCCTGAATCCCGCGCGCGACGGCTGCGTGCTGCCGATCCTGCACCTCAACGGCTACAAGATCGCGAACCCCTGCTTCCTCGCGCGCATCCCGCACGACGAGCTCGCGAAGCTGATGGAGGGCTACGGCTACACGCCGTACTTCGTCGAGGGTCACGAGCCCGAGCCGATGCACCAGCAGATGGCCGCGACGCTCGATCGCGTCGTCGCCGAGATCCAGCAGATCTGGCGCGAGGCGCGTGCGGGCGGTCCCGTGAAGCGTCCGCTCTGGCCGATGATCGTGCTGCGCACGCCGAAGGGCTGGACCTGCCCGCGCGAGATCGACGGCAAGCTCTGCGAGGGCTACTGGCGCAGCCACCAGGTCCCGATGGGCGACATGGACCAGCCGGGGCACATCCGCATCCTCGAGCAGTGGATGAAGAGCTATCGGCCGGAGGAGCTCTTCGACGAGAATGGCGCGCTCGTGCCGGAGCTCGCGGCGCTCGCGCCGGAGGGCACGCGCCGCATGAGCGCAAACCCGCACGCCAACGGCGGCCTGCTGCTGCGCGACCTGCGCCTGCCCGACTTCCGCGACTACGCGGTCGCGCTCGCGAGCCCCGGCGCTGCGACGGCGGAGTCGACGCGGCTCCAGGGCAAGTACCTGCGCGACGTGATGCGGCTGAATCTCGACCACGACAACTTCCGCGTCTTCAGCCCGGACGAGAACAACTCGAACCGCTGGCAGGACCTGCTCGAGGTGACCGACCGCTGCTACGTGGCGGAGATCCTGCCCGAGGACGACCACCTCTCCCCCGACGGCCGCGTGATGGAGGTGCTGTCCGAGCACCAATGCCAGGGCTGGCTCGAGGGCTACCTGCTGACCGGCCGCCACGGCTTCTTCAGCTGCTACGAGGCCTTCATCCACATCATCGACTCGATGTTCAACCAGCACGCCAAGTGGCTGAAGGTCTGCAACCACATTCCCTGGCGACGCCCGATCGCGTCACTCAACTACCTGCTCTCCTCGCACGTCTGGCGGCAGGACCACAACGGCTTCAGCCACCAGGACCCGGGCTTCATCGACCACGTGGTCAACAAGAAGGCCGAGGTGATCCGCGTCTACCTGCCGCCGGACGCGAACTCGCTGCTCTGGATCACGGATCACTGCCTGCGCAGCCGCAACTGCGTGAACGTGATCGTGGCGGGCAAGCAGCCGGCCCCGCAGTGGCTCACGATGGACCAGGCGATCAAGCACTGCACCGCGGGCATCGGCATCTGGGAGTGGGCGAGCAACGATCGGGGCGGCGATCCCGACGTGGTGATGGCCTGCTGCGGCGACGTGCCGACCCTCGAGACGCTCGCGGCGGTGAAGCTGATCCGACGGCACCTGCCCGAGATCAAGGTGCGCGTGGTCAACGTCGTCGACTTGATGCGGCTCCAGCCGCAGGAGGAGCACCCGAACGGACTCTCGGACCGCGACTTCGACGTGCTCTTCACCAAGGACAAGCCGATCATCTTCGCCTTCCACGGCTACCCCTGGTTGATCCACCGCCTCACCTACCGGCGCACCAACCACGTGAACCTTCACGTGCGCGGCTACAAGGAGGAGGGCACGACGACGACGCCCTTCGACATGGTCGTGCTGAACGATCTCGACCGCTTCCACCTGGTGCAGGACGTGATCGACCGCCTGCCGCAGCTCGGCGCGCGCGCCGCCTACTTCAAGCAGGCGATCCGCGACAAGCTGATCGAGCACAAGCAGTACATCTGCGAGCACGGCGAGGACATGCCCGACATCCTGGGCTGGCGCTGGGAGGAAGACTCGTCGGGCGCCGGCGCCCGCAAGAGCTCGACGGAGGGCGACAACGCCTGACACCCGTCGGCGCGCCGCGAAGGAGTGACCCGTGGACCCGAAGGTGCGTGAGGACCTCTCGAAGAAGATCGAGCGCTACGGCTGTGGCCCCATCGAGTTCACGGGCAGCGAAGACGCGCTCTACGAGCGACACCTCGTCTTCGACGACGTGATCGCCGTCTCGGACGCCGGTCCGCGCGAACGCTACGAGGCGCTCGCGCGCTCGGTGCGCGACGTCCTCTCGCAGCGCTGGATCGCGACCGAGAAGACGTACGAGCGGGAGAATCCGAAGCGCGTCTACTACCTGTCGCTCGAGTTCCTGATCGGCCGCTCGCTCGCGAACAACCTGACGAACCTCCAGCTCGACGAGCACGCGCTCCGCATCGCGGAGGAGAAGCGGCTCGACTGGACCCAGCTGCTCGAGCAGGAGCCCGACGCGGGGCTCGGCAACGGAGGGCTCGGCCGCCTGGCGGCCTGCTTCCTCGACTCGATGGCGACGATGGCGATTCCCGCGATGGGCTACGGGCTCCGCTACGAGTATGGGATCTTCCGCCAGACGATCCGCCACGGCTGGCAGCACGAGCGCCCCGACCACTGGCTGCGACACCCGGATCCGTGGGAGGTCGTGCGGCCCCACGAGTTCGTGACGGTCCCGATCGGCTGCTCGTTCACGATGCGAGAGGGCCGTGTCCAGCTCCTGCCCGGAGTGCCGGCCCGCCTGATCGGCATCCCCTACGACCGCCCTGTGGTCGGCTACGGCGGGAAGACGATCAACACCTTGCGGCTCTGGGCGGCGCACGCGCCGAACGACTTCGATTTCCAGCGCTTCAGCCGCGGGGAGTTCGTCGAGGCGCTGACCGACACGCTCGCCGCCGAGTCGCTGACCCGCGTCCTCTACCCGGACGACTCCACCGTGCGCGGACAGGCCTTGCGCTTCATCCAGGAATACTTCCTGGTGGCCTGCTCGATCGCCGATCTGGTGCGCCGCTTCCGCAAGCGGAACAGCGACTGGAGCGCGCTGCCCGAGAAGGTCGCGATGCAGCTGAACGACACGCACCCGACGCTGGCCGTGTCCGAGCTGATGCGCGTCCTGCTCGACGACGCGCATCTCGGCTGGGACGAGGCCTGGGACCTGACCCGTGGCGCGCTCGCCTACACCAACCACACGCTCTTGCCCGAAGCGCTGGAGAAGTGGCCGGTCTCCTGGTTCGAGCTGTTCCTGCCGCGAAACCTTCGGATCATCTACGAGATCAACCGCCGACTGATCGAGGAGGTGCGGGCGCGCTTCCCGGGCGACGAGGCGCGCGTCGCGCGCACGAGCCTGATCGAGGAGGGGGCGGAGAAGCACGTCCGCATGGCGCATCTCGCCGTCGTGGGCTCGCACAGCACGAACGGCGTGGCGGAGATCCACTCGCAGCTGCTGCGCACGACCACCTTGAAGGACCTGGCCGAGCTCTACTCGGAGCGCTTCAACAACAAGACCAACGGCGTGACGCCGCGCCGCTGGCTGCTGCTCGCGAACCCGGCGCTGGCAGCCACGATCAGCGAGGCAATCGGCGATCGCTGGATCACCGATCTCTCGCAGCTGCGGCGGCTCGCGCCGCTGGCCGACGACACGGGCTTCCGCGACGCCTTCATGAAGGCGAAGTTCCAGGCGCGCTCGGAGCTGTCGCGCTGGCTGCGCGCGACCACGGGCATGACACTCGATCCGGACACGATCATCGACTGCCAGATCAAGCGCATCCACGAGTACAAGCGGCAGCTGCTGAATGGGTTGCGGATCGTCGTGCTCTACAACCGGCTGCGGCAGAATCCGCAGCTCGTCATGCCGCCGCGCACC
>Ga0335082_10001749_pt1 | contig 23232 bp, 22 predicted proteins | sample Lox_Sample_41_FD_206718 | JGI IMG/M metagenome (GOLD analysis project Ga0335082, IMG submission 206718) | Soil microbial communities from Loxahatchee National Wildlife Refuge, Florida, United States - Lox_Sample_4.1 | ecosystem: Environmental > Terrestrial > Soil > Wetlands | place: USA...
CGCGTTCCGCGCGTCGCAAGCGGTGCACGTCGTCATCTGGCGCGAGGCCGACGGCTCGCTCCGCGTCGCGCCGCGAGGCACCGCGGTGTCGGCGGTCACGATCGAGGCGCTCCTCGTCGCGCCGAGCTCCGAGGTCGATCTACTCGCTTGGCTCTCGCCCACCTGAGTCGCGATAGAGCGAGGGCGGCGCCGCGCACGAGTCGGTCGCGCCTTCGATCTGCACGGTGACGTACTCGACGGCGTAGAGCTTGCGGAGCCGCGTCGAGAGCGCGTGCCCGAGCATGTCGTGCGTCCCGTCGGAGTGGACGTGCACGACGATCGCGTCGTGCCCGGCGCCGAGCGACCACACGTGCATGTCGTGGACGTCGACGACGCCGGGCTCGGCCGCGATGACGGTGCGGATCTGGTCGACGTCGAGGTGCTTGGGCGCCGCCTCGAGGAGCACGAGGAGCGCGTCGCGCAAGAGGCTCAGCGCGCCGACGACGAGGATCCCCGCGACGAAGAAGCTCGCCACCGGATCCGCCGCCACCGGCCCGTGCATCCGGATGATCACCGCCGCCGCGAGCGCCGCGAGACTCCCGAGCGTGTCCCCCAGCAAATGCAACCTCGCCCCCCTCAAATTCAGATCATGCCCTTTCTTCCCATGCCCATGCCCATGCTCGTGCTCGTGCTCGTGCTCGTGCTCGTGCTCGTGCTCGTGCTCGTGCTCGTGCTTGTGAATCACCCCGTGGAGCAGCCACGCGCTCAACCCGTTCACCACGAGCGCCCCCGCCGCGACGACGAGCATGACCCCAGCCTCCGGCGTCGCGTGCGCGCGCAGCGCGCCGACCGCGTTCACCACGATCCCGACGGTCACCCCGAGAACGAGCACCGCGTTGAAGATCGCGACGACCGGCTCCACGCGCCGGAGCCCGAACGTGAACCGCGGCGTCGGCCGCCGCACCGCGACCCGCATCGCCACCACGTTGGTCGCGAGCGCGAACACGTCCATCAAGAGATGAATCGCGTCCGCCTGGAGCACGCTGCTCCGCGCGACGATCGCGCCGCCCAGCTCGAGCACGAAGAACACCGCGACGAGCCCGGTCACGATGCGCAAGCGCAGCTCTTGGCGCGCCTCGTGCGGCTGGAACTCGCCGCTCATGTCAGACGAGGACGTAGTCTTCGGCCACGTTGACCGAGGAGACGCTCATCACCGACGACGTCTCTTCGTCGCGCGCGACGGCGAGCAGGTAGAGGCTCTGCAAGATCGCGGGATGGTCGCGAACGAGCGTCACGAACTCCTCGCGCGGGAGAAAAAGCGTGACCGTCGGGTGCACGGCGACGACGTCGGCGTTCGCCTTGCGCCGGAGGACGAGCGCGACCTCGCCGACCACGTCGCCGACGCCGAGCGTCGAGATGACGAACGGCTCGCCGCCTTCGTGACCGACCACGGCGACCTCGCCCGACGCGACGAGGTGGAGGCCCGTCGTGTCCTTGCCTTCGGCGATGAGCTTCTCGCCTTTTTCGTAGACCTTGGTCTCGAAGCGCTCGACGAGCGCGTGGCGCTCGTTCGGGTCGACGTGGATCAAGACAGGCGACGTGCGCACGAGGTTCGCGACCATGCGCCGCCGGCAGTGCGCCGCGAGCTCGATGCCCACCTCGGGGCGTTTCTCGGCGACCGCCTCGAGCGCGTCGCGCCGCGCGACGAGCAGGATCGACGGCCGGCACGCGACCACCGCCGCCGCGCGCGGCGCGCGCGAGAGGAGCGCCATCTCGCCGAAGAGCGCGCCGTTGGTGAGGCGCGCGAGGGTCATCGTGCTGTTGGGCGCGTCGTCGCTCTCTTCGCTCGTCCGCCTCACCTCGAGCTCGCCGCGGGCGACGATGTACGCCTCCGCGCCCTCTTCGCCCTGCTCGATGACGTGCTTGCCCGCGGGCACCGTGATCATCTCGAACGCGGTGATGAGCGCGCGCAGGCCGTCCTTCTCGAGCGACGAAAAGAGCGGGAGCGGCGCGATCTGCGCCTCGGCGGCCCCGTCGCCTTCGTATTTCTGGCTGGCCTGGTGGACGATCTGCGTCGCCTTCGACAGGAGCGCGGGGCCGGTCAGAAACGACGACAGCGGCTGGAACGAGCTGAACGCCGGCAGCGGCGGCGGCGGCGGCGCGGCTTCGGTGAGGCGCTCCGACCCCGAGCAGAACGCCGCCGCGACCGCGTCGACGTGCTCGTCGACGTTCACGCCGAGCTTGCGCAAGTCCGCGATCGCGGCGACCGCGAGCGGGAGGTTGCCCGAATCGATCGCGCGCTCGAGCCCGAGGCGGAAGCCTTCGGTCGCCGCCTCCGTGCGCCCGAAATCGGCGAGCAGGCGACACGTGAGGATGAGCGCGCTCGGCACGGCCTCTTCTTGCTCCACGACCGCCGCGCTCCAGCGGAGCGCCGCCTCGCGCTCGTCCGCGAGCATGAGCGACAGCGCGCGATCGAGCGGCGAGTCGTTCGCGGAGGCTCCGGGCAGATCGGGCGGGGCCGTGGGCATTCGCCGGCAGGATACAACAACTGGGAAGGGCGGTACGGGGAACGGGTTCAGTCGTCTTCGTCGTCTTCGACGACGGGCAGCGACGAGGCCGTCGACGGCTGAGCGTCCATGATCGCGCTCATCGCGTTCGCCGTGGCGGCGACGATGGGGAGCACCTTCGGGTAGTCCATGCGCGTCGGACCGATGACGCCGACCGCGCCGGCGCGCTTTCCGTGCTCCATGTACGAGGCGCCGACGATGGCGAGCTGCCCGCCGCCGAGACCGCCGGCCTCGCTCCCGACCACCGCGGAGGCCCCCGCCTGCGCCGCGCTGAGCGTCGCGTCGAGGAGCGCGACGATTCGCTCGCGCGCGTCGAGCGCCGTCATCACCTGCTTCATCCCTTCGGCGTCCTTGAACTCGGGCTGTTCGAGCAGCTTCGCCTGTCCTTCGATGTAGAGCTCGTCCGGCGGGGCGAGCGCGCCGGCGAGCGCCGCTTCACCGAGCTCGAACGCGCGGCGCCGCGTCGCGTCCGCCCGCACCGGCTCGCTCGCGAGCCGCCGCGCGAAGAGGTCGCGCAGATCGCGGAGCGAGCGCCCTTCGATGACGTCGTCGAGCAGGTTGTGGAGCGGGACGAGCTCGGTGTCGGTCATCGTCGCGCGCACGAAGCGGTTCTGCACGGTACCGTTGCTCATCACGAGCACCGCGAGGAGCTCCTGCCCGACGGGCACGAAGCGGAGCGCGCGGAGCGTCGCCGTCTCGGTGCGCGGCGCGACCACGACCGCCGCGGTCCCGGTGAGCTCGCTGAGCAGCTTGCCCGTCTCGCGGATCACGTCGCGCCCCGGCTCGGCGGCCTCGAGGTGCAGCCGGATGCGCGCGTGCTCTTCGACCGAGAGCTGCTTCACGTGCATGAGCGCGTCGATGAAGAAACGAAACGCTTTGTCGGTCGGCACGCGCCCCGCGCTCGTGTGCGGCTGCACGAGGTAGCCGAGCTCGTCGAGATCGGCGAGCACGTTGCGGATGCTCGCGGGCGACAGATCGATGCCCTCTTTCTTCGAGAGCGTGCGCGATCCGACGGGCTCGCCGGTCGCGACGAACTCGGAGATGACCGCGTAGAGGATCTGCTTCGCGCGATGGTTGAGCTCGGCCGGCATGTCGGACGCCAAATTGTAGCCACTTTCTGCGGTCGCGGTAATCTCGACGCATGCGTGCGCTCGTGCTGCCGCTCCTCCTGTCGCTCGTGGCGCCGCCGCGCGTCGCGCACGGCTCGAGCCCGGTGGTGGTGCCCGAGAGCCCCCGCGCGACCCCCGCGTACCGCTACGGGAGCCTCGACCGCGCGTCCTGCGAGGCCGAGCTCGGCCGCCGCCACGTGCCGTTCGTGGCGGTCCCCAGCGCGCGCGGCGTGCTCGCGCCCGTGCGACTCACCGGCCCGCTCCACGGCGTCGTCTACCACTCGGCGCTCCCCGCCTCGCAGCGCGCCCGCTCGCCTTACGAGATCCTCGACTGCCGCCTCGTGCTCGCGCTCGACGATTTTTCCACCATCCTCGCCAAGCACGACGTCGTCGAGGTCATCCATTTCTCGGTCTATCGCCCGCCGAACGCGCACTTCGCCGCCGGTCGCCTCGGCCGGCAGCACGACGGCGCGCTCGCGATCGACGCAGGCTGGTTCAAGCGCAAGGACGGCACGGTGCTCCAGGTCGAGCGCGACTTCCACGGTCACATCGGCGCGAAGACGTGCGGGCCCGGAACGGGCCCTTCGCCCGCGACGCCCGAGGCGCTCGAGCTCCGGAGCATCGCCTGCGAGGCGGCCGACGCGCACCTCTTCAACGTCGAGCTCACGCCCGACTACAACTGGCCGCACCGAAATCACTTTCACCTGGAAGTGACGCCCCAAGTGCGCTGGTTTCTCGTTCACTGATGCAGGACAAGACCAAGAAGCTCGTGGTGGCGATCGTGATGATCGTCCTCGCGCTGTCGCTCGCGATCGGGATGATCGTGGCGCGCTTCGTTCACCCGCGCTGACGATCCCAGAGCTCGCGGAAGTCCGCGGGCGGCGGCTCTTCCCAGCGCACGGGCCGCTCGGTCTTCGGGTGCACGAACCCGAGCACCGCGGCGTGGAGCATCACGCGCGGAGCTTCGATGCGCGGGCCGGCGTAGTCGCGGATGTAGACGCGCTCGCCGACGAGCGGGTGTCCCATCTCGGCGAGGTGGATCCGGATCTGGTGCGTGCGCCCGGTCTCGAGCCGGCATTCGACGAGCGTCGCCTTCCCGCGCGTCTCGAGCGGCGTCACGTGCGTGACGGCGCGCTGCCCCGCCTCGCCGTGCCGCGCGCTCCCGCGGAGACCGTCGCCGCGATCGCCGATCAACGTGGACGTGATCGTCCGCTTCGGCACGACGCCGTGCGCGATCGCGAGATACCTCCGCTCCACGGTGTGCGCGCGAAACTGCGACGCGAGGCTCTTCTTCGCGAGCCACGTGCGCGTGAACACGAGCAGGCCGCTCGTCTCCTTGTCGAGCCGGTGCACGACGCCGAGCGACTTCGGTCGCTGCCCGATCGCGCGCGCGGCGAGCTCGTCGAGCGTGCCGCGCTCCCTCTCCTCGTAAGGCACGGTGCTCACGCCCGCGGGCTTGCGCACGACGACCACGTGCGCGTCGACGTAGACGACGAGATCGCTCGGCGCCGTCGCGCGAGGGCGCGGCGCGCTCTCGCGGACCTCGACGCGCTGTCCGGGACGAAGCTCGGCGGCCGTGTCCGCCGCGCGCTCGCCGTCGACGAAGACTTTGCCCCGCTCGACGAGCGTCCGAGCCTTCCCCCACGACAAATCGAGCTTCTGCCGCAAAAACCCGTCGATCCGCGCCGCGGCGTCGACCTCCCAGCTTTTTGCGGAACTCTTCACCATTCGCTCCGTATCGCGTACGCTGAAGCGCGTCCATTCCGAGGAGAAGACCGTGCCGAAGACTCTGCTTGCCGTCGACGACAGCGCAACCATGCGCAAGGTCATCGAGATCACGTTCGTTGGCGAGGATTTCAACGTCCTCACCGCCAGCGATCGCGGTGGTCTCCTCGCGAAGCTCACGGAGAATCCTTCGGCCGTCGTGATCGACACGACGCTCGAGGGCGACGACGGGTACGCGATCTGCAAAGAGGTGCGACAGCGCGCGCCTCGCGCGGCGGTCGTGCTCCTCGCGAGCCGCTATACGCCGTACGACGCAGCGCGCGGCCGTGACGCCGGCGCCGACGACTACATCGACAAGCCCTTCGATACGCAGCAGCTCATCGACAAAGTGAAGAAGGCCATCGGCGTGCGTGAAGCGTCCGCGCCGGCCGAAGCTCCGCCGCGCGCGGAGGCGCCGTATCGCCAGCCTGCGCCGGTCGCGCCGTCGCCGCCCGCTCCGCCGGTCGCGCCGCCTCCCGCTCCGCCGCCCGCCGCCGCCGCGGTCACTGCCGCGCGCCCCCCGTACCAGCCGGGGCCCGCGCCGCAGCGCTCGGGCACGCTCATGTTCTCGGTCGACGGTCCCGCGGTCCCGCCCGCGCCCGGCGCCGCGCCCGCTCCGCCGGCTCCGCCGCCGCCGAGGCCCGCGCCGCCGATCGCCGCGAAGCCCGCCGCGCCGGCGCCCGCCGCGCACGCCGTCGCCGCGCAAGCCAACGGTCAGCTCGCGCCGAAGCTCGCGCAGATGGGCCTCACGCCCGCGCAAGTCGAAGGCGTGCTCGCGCTCTCGCGCGAGGTCATCGAGCAAGTCGTGTGGGAGGTCGTTCCCCAGCTCGCCGAGACGCTGATCAAAGAAGAGATCGCGCGTCTGACGAAAGAGTAAGGTTCGGCCCGCTCGCGCGTCCGTGCTAACTCGGAGGCTCTCATGAGCGATCCGAAGGCTCCCGATCTCTCCAAGCCGTACGACCCGCGTGAGGTCGAGTCACGCTGGTACGAGCGGTGGGAAAAGGCGGGCGTGTTCGAGGCCACGGACGACGCGGCCGACGCGCGCCCGGTCTACGTCATCCCGATGCCGCCGCCGAACGTGACGGGCTCGCTCCACATGGGCCACGCGCAGCGCTGCACGCTCGAGGACGCGCTCGTCCGCTGGCACCGCATGCGCGGCTTCAACACGCTGTGGCAGCCCGGCATCGACCACGCCGGCATCGCGACGCAGACGGTGGTCGAGCGCCAGCTCCAGCGCGAAGGCAAGACGCGCCACGACCTCGGCCGCGAGGCGTTCGTCGAGCGCGTGTGGAAGTGGAAGAACGAGAGCGGCGGCCGCATCGCGCTCCAGCAGCGCGTGCTCGGCGCCTCGCCCGACTGGCGCCGCAGCAAGTTCACGATGGATCCGGACCTCGGCGTCGCGGTGACCGAAGCGTTCGTGCGTCTCTACGAAGAGGGCCTGATGTACCGCGCGACGCGGCTCATCAACTGGTGCCCCGAGTGCCGCACGGCGCTCTCCGATCTCGAGGTGGAGAACGAAGAGGGCGCGAACGGCGAGATGTTCGAGTTCGCCTACCCGGTCGACGGCAGCGATGAGCAAATCGTCGTCGCGACGACGCGCCCCGAGACGATGCTCGGCGACACCGCCGTCGCGGTGCACCCCGACGACGAACGATACAAGCACCTGCACGGCAAGAAGCTGCGCCATCCCTTCGTCGATCGCCTCGTGCCGATCATCACCGACGCGATCCTCGTCGACCCGAAGTTCGGAACGGGCGCCGTGAAGGTGACGCCCGCGCACGACTTCAACGACTTCGCGACCGGCAAACGCCACGGCCTCGAGGAGATCAACATCTTCAACCTCGACGGCACCGTGAACGAGAACGGCGGACGCTTCGCCGGGCTCGATCGCAAGGAAGCGCGCCGCGCGGTGAAGAAGGCCCTCGACGAAAAGGGCCTCGCGCGCGGCTCGAAGCCGCACGTGCTCACGCTCCCGCGCTGCCAGCGCTCGGGCGGCGTCGTCGAGCCGATGATCTCGACGCAGTGGTTTCTCAAGATGAAGGGCATGGCCGAGCGCGCGCTCGAGGCCGTGCACACCAAGCGCGTCGAGATCATCCCGCCCGAGTGGATCAAGACGTACGACCACTTCCTCGAGAACATCCAGGACTGGTGCGTCTCGCGGCAGCTCTGGTGGGGCCACCAGATCCCCGCGTGGCACGGCCCGGGCGGCGAGATCCGCGTGGCGCGCACGCGCCCGCCCGAGTGCGGAGAAGGCTGGACGCAGGATCCCGACGTGCTCGACACGTGGTTCTCCTCGGCGCTCTGGCCGTTCTCGACGCTCGGCTGGCCCGCCGCGACGCCCGCGCTCGCGAAGTTCTACCCGACCAACCCGAAGCAGACGAGCGATCTCGAGACGGGCTACGACATCCTCTTCTTCTGGGTCGCGCGCATGATCATGTTCGGCCTGCACTTCACGAACGAGGTGCCGTTTCGCCGCGTGCTCCTCTCCGGCCTCATCGTCGACGAGACCGGCGACAAGATGAGCAAGGTGAAGGGCAACGTGATCGACCCGCTCGACCTCGTGCACGGCGCCGCGTTCGAGAAGATGGTGCCCGACGCCGAGGCGATGGCGAAGTTCAAGAAGGCGTACCCGTCGGCGGCGCAGATGGGCACGGGCTTTCCGGCGTTCGGCGCCGACGCGGTGCGCTTCACGCTCGCGACCTACCCGCCGAGCAACATGCGCATCGCCCTCGCGCCCAAGCGCATCGAGGGAAACCGCCACTTCCTCAACAAAATCTGGAACGCGACGCGCCTGTGCACCGAGCTCTTGGGGGACGCGCGCGTCCCGGCGAAGGCGCCCGACGCGAAAGAGACGTTCAACCGCTGGATCCTCTCGCGCCTCTCGAACGCCGCGCGCGTCGCGCACGAGGGCATGGCCGCGTTCCGCATCGACGAGGCGGCCAACGAGCTCTATCGCTTCTTCTGGTACGACTTCTGCGACTGGTACCTCGAGATCGTGAAGCCGCGCCTACGCGAGGGACGCGACGAGGAGACCGCCGCGACGCTCGCGTGGACCCTCGGCGCGTCGCTGCGCCTGCTCCACCCTTTCGTGCCGTTCGTCACCGAGGAGCTGTGGCAGAAGTTGCATGATTATCCGGAAAAGCTCGCATCCGTTGCACTCGAGCGTTTTCCGCAGGCTGGCGACGCGCCGCGCGACGAGGCGGTCGAGACGCGCGTCGAGACGCTCAAGAACGTGATCGTCGCCGCGCGCACGGTGCGGAGCGAGCACGGCTTGAAATGGGCGGACCCGATCCCGCTCGTGGTTCGCGGAGCCGACGCGTTCGTGCGCGAGCACGCGGCGGAGATCAAGCGTCTCACGAACTGCAAGGACGAGCCGACGTTCGCGGACGCGGGCGGCGCGCGCCCGAAGGGCTTCACGATGAGCGTCGTGCCCGCCGCGAGCGGGCCCATCGAGGTGCTCGTCGGCCTCGCGGGGCTCGTGGAGGCGAAGCACGAGCGCGAGCGCGTCGAGCGCGAGATCAAGAAGTGCGACAAGGACCTCGCCGCGCTCGACAAGAAGCTCTCGTCGCCCAACTTCACCGACAAGGCGCCGAAAGACGTCGTCGAGGAAGCGCGAGCGCAGAAAAAAGCCATCGAGGAGGCGCGGGCGCGTCTCGCCGAGGCGCTCGCCCTCGTCGACGAGCTCTGAATCAATACGTCGGAACGCTCCCGCACTCGCGACCGCCTTTGCCGCACTTGTCGGGGAGCACCGTCGCGGTCGGTCCCGCCCCATCGCAGCGCGCGAAGTAGTGGTAGCCGACGTCCATGAAGCGATAGACGCGGCAGCCGTCGTGCTCGAAGAGCAAATCGACCTGAATTCCCGGGTTGTTGGTCATCGCGGTCCCGATCGGCGGCGTGACGCAGCCCGCCGAAGCGAGCGCGACGAAGAAGAGGAGGGTGCGCATGCCGCGCGGAGAGCAACGCCCGTGCCGCGCATGTTATGGTTCGTGCCGATGCTGACGCGCGAGGAAGAAGCCGCGCTCCGCGCCACGCTGGGCCGCCTCCGCGGCCGCGCGCGGTACGCCGAGCTGCGCTTCGTCTCCGAGCGAAACGAGCGCCTCCGCGTGCGCGACGGGCGGCCCGAGCAGGCCTCGACCGGCGGCACGCGCGGCGTCGGCATCCGCGTGCTCGGCGAAAAGACCTGGGGCTTCGCGTGCACGCCCGACGTGAGCGAAGCCGCGCTCGCTGCGGCCGCCGATCGCGCCGCGCGAATCGCCGCGGCCTCTGCCCCGCTCGCGCGCGCCCCCGCCGCGTTCCCCGAAGCCGCCGCGGCGCGCGGCACCTACGAGACGCGCGTCCTCCGCGATCCGTTCGCGATCCCGCTCGACGAAAAAATGGCCGCGCTCGACGCGCCCGTCCGCGAGCTCCTCCGCGGCGGGAAGCCGGTCTCCTCCGCGTCGGCGTGGATGGAGTGGGTGCGCCTCGAAAAGCGCCTCCTCACGACCGAAGGCACCGACACGACGCAGCGCTTCACCTACGGCGGCGCCGGGATGGAGGTCCACGCGCTCGGCGACGACGGCGTCTCGCAGCGCCGCAGCTACCCGACCTGGCAAGGCTCGGAGGGGTTCCAGGGCGGCTGGGAGAAACTGGACGCACTCGACCTCGTCGGCCACGCGCCCGAGATCCGCGACGAGGCCGTCGCGCTCCTCACTGCGCCCGCCTGCCCGGAGGGCACGCGCGACTTGATCCTCGACGCGAGCCAAGTCGCGCTCCAGATCCACGAGTCGTGCGGCCACCCGACCGAGCTCGATCGCGCGCTCGGCTCCGAGATCTCGCTCGCGGGCGGCTCGTTTCTCCAGCCGCGCATGCTCGGCAAGCTCCGCTACGGCTCGGACCTCGTCACGCTCGTCGCCGACTCCACCTCCGAAGGCGGCATGGGCACGTTCGGCTGGGACGACGAAGCCGTCGCCGCCGGCCGACACCCGCTCGTCGAGCGCGGCACGTTCGTCGACTACCTCTCGAGCCGCGAGACCGCCGCCGCGCTCGGCCGCCCGTCGACCGGCACGATGCGCGCCGACGGCTGGAACCGCCCGCCCCTCATCCGCATGGTGAACGTCTCGCTCGAGCCGAAGAAGGGCTCGCTCGACGATCTCCTCGCGGACACGAAGGACGGCATCTACATGCTCGTCGACAAGAGCTGGAGCATCGACGACCTGCGCCTCAATTTTCAGTTTTCGTGCGAGGCCGCGTGGGAGATCAAGAACGGCAAGAAGACGCGCCTCCTCCGCGACCCGCGCTACACCGGCATCACGCCCGAGTTCTGGCGCTCGTGCGACGCGATCTGCGGGCCGGACGAGTGGAGGCTCTTCGGCATCTCGACGTGCGGCAAGGGCGACCCGATGCAGATCATGCAAGTCGGCCACGGCGCGGCGCCCGCGCGGTTTCGCGCGGTGTCGGTCGGGAACACGGGGCGCGCGTGACGGGCGCCGAGCTCCTCGCGCTCTGCCGCGACGCGCTCGCGCGCGCGGGCGAAGCGCACGCCGAGGTCTACGCGACGCACCGCGCGCGAGGCTGCGCGCGCTTCGCGGGCGGCGAGCTCGGCCAGCACATGGAGCTCGACGAGCCGCTCGCGACCGTCCGCGTCGCGCGCGGGAAGCGCGTCGCCGAGGCGCAGACCTCCCAGCTCGAGGTGGCGGCCATCGTCGACGCGATCGCGCGCGCCGCGGCCGCCGCGCCGCTCCTTCCGGAGAGCGAAGGGTTCCCCGGCTTCGCCGGCGCGGGCGAGCCCACGGCCGCCGCGAGCCGCTTCGCGAAGGACACCGCCGACGCGACGCCCGAGACGCGCGCCGAGCTCCTCGCGCCCGTCCTCGCGCGCGTGCGCGACGCGGGCCTCTTCGCCGCGGGCATGCTCGAGTCGGCGCGCGGCGCCGCGGCGGTCGCGACGACCGAAGGCTGCGCGCGCTCGCACGACGACACCATCGCGAGCTTCAAGGTCTGGGCCCTCGAGACGCCGGGCGCGGGCGGCGCCGCGGGCTACGGCGGCCACATGCACCAGAGCCTCGCCGCGCTCGCGATCGAGCGCGAGACCGAGCGCGCGATCCGCATGGGCACGCTCGGCAAGAATCCCATCGAGCTCGACGCCGGCCACTACGACGTCGTCATGGAGCCCGCCGCGATGGCCGAGCTCCTCGAGTGGCTCTCGCAAATCGCCTTCGGCGCGCCCGAATTCGAGCAAGGCGGAAGCCCGATGAAGCTCGGCGAGCGCATCACCGGCGAGCGCGTCACGATCCGCGAGGACGCGACGCTCGACGATCCCGCCTTCGGCTTCGGCGTCCCCTTCGACCGCGAGGGCACGGCGCGCCGCCCGGTCACGCTGATCGATCACGGCGTCGCCCGCGCCATCCTCTACGACCGGACCTACGCCGCGCGCTCGGGCGCCGCCTCGACGGGCAGCGCCCAGCTCGGCGAGGCCGGCGGCGCGGGCGCCATCGGCAGCGCGAGCCTCCACATGGACGGCGGCGACGCCGCGAGCGTCGACGATCTCCTCGCCGGCATCGACCGCGGCCTCTACGTCTGCCGCCTTCACTACGTGAACGGCTTCCTCGAGACGCCGCGCGCCGTCATGACCGGCCTCACGCGCGACGGCTGCTTCCTCGTCGAGCGCGGCAAGATCGCGCGCGCCGTCGGCAACATGCGCTTCACCGACAGCCTGCTCGAAGGCCTCGCCCGTTGCGACGCCATGACGCGCGATCGCTCCGCCATCCCCACCTGGTGGACCGACGGCGGCTCGGTCGTCGCCCCCGCCGTCCGCATGCGCGGCTTCTTCTTCAACGGCCGGAGCCAGCGCGCGCTCGCCTCGATCGTCTGATGGCCAAACAGTACGTCGCGGTCGCCGGCACGATCGGCGCGGGCAAGACGTCGCTCGTGCGCTGGCTCGAGAAGCGCTACGGCCTGCGCCCCTTCTTCGAGCCGCACGAGCACAACCCCTACCTCGAGAGCTTCTACGCCGACATGAAGCGGTGGGCGTTTCACTCGCAGCTCTTCTTTCTCGCCCACAAGCTCGAGCTCCACCAAGAGCTCCTCGCGAGCAAACAGCCCGCCGTCATCGACCGAACGATCTACGAAGACGCCGAGATCTTCGCGAGAAACCTTCATCTCCAGCGCGCCATCGACCGGCGAGACTGGGCCGTCTACCGCCGCCTCTACGAGGGGATCGCGCGCTCGCTGCCGCCGCCCGACGTGCTCATCGCCCTCACGTGCACGGTCCCGACCGCCAAGAAGCGCATCCGCGCGCGCGCCCGCGCGATGGAGCAGACCATCCCCGACAACTACTTGAAGCGTCTCCACAAGCTCTACGGCCAGTGGTTCGACAGCTATGATCTTTCTCCGATCGTTCGGATCCGAACGGACGACATGGATTACGTCGAGAACCTCATCGACCTCCTCGACCTCCAGCGGACGCTCGACGCCGTCCTCCGCTAAGCGGGGCGCTCCGCTACACAACATTACAATTGCCCGAAATGGCTCGACGCGATCGCGGACATGAGGGAACGCAGGTTGCTATTTCTTCGCAACTCGCGGGTTCCAAAGCCGATTTTGACGATTTCTGTCGCCGCTTGCCCTAGCGCCGCTTCGGCTTGCGACAGAGTGCCCCTCACGAGAGAGCGTCCATGAACGAGACTCCTTCCGCCGTAGTCGCTGCGCCCGTTTCCAAGGTCCGCATTCTCCTCGTCGAGGACGACGCGACGCTCGCGAGCCTGCTCGCGCGCGTCCTCCGCACCGACGGGCATCAGGTCGACATCGCCGAGTCGGGCGAGGCCGTCCCGCAAGCGGCGAAGCTCGTGGGGTACGACGTGGTCGTCACCGACGTGCAGCTCGGCGGCAAGGTCACCGGGCACGACGTGCTGAAGAAGGCCCGCGAGGCCAACCCTTCGATGCCGGTCATCTTGATGACGGCCTACGCCGACATCGAAGGCGCGATGAAGGCCGTGGGCGACGGCGCGTACGATTACCTCGCCAAGCCGATCGACCCGACCGAGCTCCGGCGCATGCTGCAGGAGGCCATCGCGCGGCGTCGCCTCGCGGAGAACAAGAAGCCGCAGGCGGGCGCGCGCGAGACCGCGGCGGCCGAGGCGCAGATCGTCGGCACGACGCCGGCGATGCTCGACGTCTACAAAACCGTGGCCCAGGTCGCGCCGACCACGGCGAGCGTGCTCATCGTCGGCGAGAGCGGGACGGGCAAGGAGCTCGTCGCGCGCGCGATCCACGCGAAGTCGCCGCGCGCGCAAAAACCGTTCGTCGCGGTCAACTGCGCGGCGCTGCCGGAGTCGATCCTCGAGAGCGAGCTCTTCGGGCACGAGAAGGGCGCGTTCACGGGCGCGGCGGCGAGCAAGCGCGGCCTCTTCGAAGAGGCGAACGGCGGGACGCTCTTCCTCGACGAGGTCGGCGACATCTCGCCGAAGATGCAGGTCCAGCTCCTGCGCGTGCTGCAGGAGGGCGAGATCCGGCGCGTCGGCGGGAGCGACGTGGTGAAGGTCGACGTGCGCGTCGTCGCCGCGACCAACCGCGACCTCAAGGCCGACGTCGCGGCGGGGCGGTTCCGCGAGGACTTGTACTTCCGGCTGCAGGTCGTGACCGTGCGCGTGCCGCCGCTTCGCGAACGGAGGCCGGACATCCGCTTGCTCGTACACCACTTCCTCGCGAAGCACGCCGAGCGGCAGAAGCGGCCGCTGCCGCGCGTCGCCGACGAGGCGATCGCGTCGCTCGAGCACTACGGTTTCCCCGGGAACGTGCGCGAGCTCTCGCACATCGTCGAGCACGGGATGCTCGTCGCGCGCGACGGGGTGATCACGCTCGCGGATCTGCCGCAAGAGGTCGTCGGCGGGAAGCCGAGCGGCACCTCCGGGCTCGCCGACGACTGGCCGACGCTCGCCGTGCTCGACCGCCGCTACATCGACCGCGTGCTCGCGCGGACCGGCGGGAACAAGACGCGCGCGGCCGAGGTGCTCGGCATCGACCGGCGCACGCTGAACCGCATGTTCGCGCGCGAGCGCGCGGCGGCGCGCGCGGCGCAAAAGTCCTGAACGTAGTAAAGGGAGGAGCGATGGCCTCGCTCCTCTCGACCCTCCGCGCGCAGGACGCGGCCGTGGAGACGCTCCGCCGGGCGCTCCGCACGGGGCGCGTCCATCACGCGTACTTGTTCGAGGGGCCGGACGGCGTCGGCAAAGAGGTCGCCGCGTTCGGGCTCGCGCAGGCGCTCGTCTGCGAGAAGGGCGGCGCCGAAGCGTGCGGGACCTGCAGCGCGTGCGTGCGCGCCGTGGTGGATCCGAAGACGCGGCTGCCGAAGCACCCGGACGTCGTCGTGCTCGAGCGCGGGCTCTACGAGCCGGGGCAGATCGGGCGGCGCACGCCGGAGAACGTGGACCTCTCGATCGATCAGGTGCGCACGCTCGTGCTCGCGCACGCCGCGTACCCGCCGCACGAAGGGCGGGCGCGCGTGTTCGTGGTGCGGCGCGCGGAGGAGCTCAGCACGCCGGCGGCGAACGCGCTCCTGAAGACGCTCGAGGAGCCCATCGCCAAGATGCATTTCATCCTGCTCACGTCGCAGCCGGACGCGCTCTTGCCGACGATCCTCTCGCGCGTGCAGCGCGTGCGGTTCGGGGCGCTGCCGGAGGCGGTCGTCCTGGAGCTGCTCGCGGCGCGCGGCATCGAGACCGCGAAGCGCGTCGCGCCGCTCGCGGGCGGGAGCATGGAGACGGCGCTCTCGCTCTGCGACGAGGAGGCGACCGCGGCGCGCGAGGCGTTCGTCGCGGCGGCGCTCGCGGCCATCGAGGGGCGGACGCTCGCGGCGACGCTCGACTTCGGCGAGCGCGAGAAGCGCGACAAGGTCGCCCTGCGCGTGAACCTCCTCGCGCTCGCGTCGCGGCTCGCCGATTCCGCGAAGGCGGACCCGGCGCCGGAGCGCCTGGCGACGCGCTACGCGCACGTGCTCCAGGCGCTGCGCGATCTCGACGCCAACGCGTCCCCGCAGCTCACCATCGAGTCGATGTTCGTGCGAATGCGCGCGAGTTAGAGCGGCCTTCACTCGAGCCGATCTGATCTTGCCGTGGCGTGGGCGATCAAGCAGCGGCAGCGAGAAATCCGCGGCCGGGCCGCCGCTGGACACTTTCGGCTCGCGAGAGCGGCGTCGCGCTGATGCTTCGCAGTGGCCCACCCGAGCGCGGCTGCTCGTGACGGTTGACGAGCGAAAACGTCGCCTAGTCTTTGCCGCCGGGCAGGACGTCGTAGCTGCCCGCGCCGAGCGCGGGGCCGCGAAAGGCGCGCGACGCGGTCTTCGTCGCGAGGACGACGAGGTGGTCGTCGCCGAGGCCCGTGTATTCTGCAAAGATCACGTCGGGTCCGAGATCGGGCGCGCCCGTGCCGGCGCGCTCGGCGCGGAGCGGCAGGCGGCGGCGGCGCTCGAAGCGGTCGGTGCCGATTTCGAGCGCGGTCGGCGGGTCGCCGAGGGCGACGACGACGCCCTTCTCCTCGGCGAGCCAGAGGAGCTCCGTCGAGCTCGGGCGCGCGAGCACCACGCGGTCGCCGCCGGACTCGGGCGCGACGAAGAGCGCGGCGGCCGGCGCGTCGCCTTCGTAGAGGACGAGGGCGCCGGCGAGCCACGCTTCGTCGCCGCCGGTTCGCAGGACGACGTCGCCGAGCTGGCAGGGGAAAGACGCGAGGACGGGCGCGCGCGGCTCGGCGGGCGCCTCGGGTTTCGGTGCTGGCACGGGCTCGGCCTCTTTCTGCGGCGGCGGGCCGCCGCGCGCGATCATGCGACCGACGAGGACGCCGCACCCGACGAGCAGGGTCGTGACGAGGACGCTCACGATCGGCCCGCCTCGGGAAGCGACACGAGCGACGCGCGCACCGGGTCGACGAACGCGGCGGCGAACTGGCTCGTGCGCGCGCGCACGTAGGCGTACGCGTCGTCGCCGGCGAGATCCGACGGCGGCAAGAGATCCGAGATCACCGCCGCGGCGGAGACGAAACCGGCGATCTCGGCGACGCGGTCGAGCGTGACGCCGCCGATCGCGACGAGCGGCGGCGCGTCGCCCGTCTCCGCTGCGTGATGGCGGAGGAGGCGCACGGCCTGCTTCAACCCTGCGACGCCCACGACCGGGTCGGGCGCGGATTTGGACCGAGTTTGCCAGACCGGGCCGAACGCGACGTACGACGGCATGTGGCGGAGGGCGTCGTTGAGCTGCTCGGGCGTGTGCGTCGAGATGCCGAGCGCGAGCTTGGGGGCGACGGCGCGCACGAGCATCGGCGAGGCGTCGGTTTGGCCGACGTGGACCATGTCGGCGCCCGCGACGACGGCGAGATCGGGGCGGTCGTTGGCGACGAGCGGGACGCCCGCGGCCGAGCAGAGCGGGCGGAGCGCGCGGAGGAGCGCGACGGTCTCTTCGGGCGTGGCGCTCTTCGCGCGGAGCTGGAGCGCGCAGGGACGCCCCGCGAGCGCGGCCGCGGCGAAGGCGAGCGGGTCGAGCCCGCGCGCGGCGAGCGCGTCGAGATCGACGATGACGTAGAGACCACGCACGGGGCGTCTTCCTAGCACACGCGGCGGACGGTGGCGTGCGGCGGAACGCGAGACGCTTCTCCGAGCGGCGGATCGATTTCGAGGACGTCGCCCCGAGACGCCTCGGACCACGCGGTGCGCGGGCGCTCGTCGCGATCGAGGCGCGACACCTTGCGGACCGCGCCGCTCGCGCAGAGCCAGAGCTCGCGCTTTCCCTTGGTCACGATCGGCAGCGACACGACGCGCTCGGCGCCGCGCGCGACGCGCTCGCGGAGCGTGCGGCCGTCCTTGCGCAAGACGAGATACGAGAACGTGAGCCCCTGCCAGCGGAGGCCCGCGGCGCGCGCGAGCGTCGCGACGCGCGGGGGCAAATCGATCGGCAGATCCTCGTGGCACCAGGATCTCGGATCGCGCAGCATCGGGCACGGCTCGGCGTGGAGGCAGGGCGCGAAGACCGTGGCGCCGCGCGCGACGAGCGCGTCGCGCACGCGGTGGAGGCGGCGCGTCCGGTCCGCGAGCGCCGGCTCGATCACGACGAGCGCCCCGTGCGGCTCGAGGTGCTCGAGGAGGCGTCCGAGCAGAGCGACCTCGGTCGCCTCGTCCGGTGAGATCTCGCCGAGCGCTTGGCCGACGAGCACGAGATCGAATCGCCCGTCGACCGACGTCGCGCGGCCCGCGCAGGTCGTGACGGAGACCGCCTCCCCTTCCCGCTCCTTGCGGTCGGCGATCGCCCGCGCGACGCGGAGCGCGGCCTCGTCCTCGTCGACGAGCGTCGCGTCGATCGCGCCGCCGCCGGAGAGCCGGGCGATCCCCCACGTCGACGCGCCGAGCCCGGCGCCCACGTCGAGCACGCGCGTCGCGCGGCCCTCGGCGAAGAGGAGCTTCGCCCACGCGAGCTCGCGCGCCGCGCACGCGCTCTTCGGCACGTCGCGCGGAAACGAGAACAGAAGACGCGCCGCGAGCGCCCCGCGCGTCCGCGCGCGCGCGAAGTCGCCCGCGTTGTAGGCGTCCGAGAGCGCGCGCACCTCGGCCGCGAGGCGCTTGGGCGGCAGATCGAGCCCTTCGGCGCGCGCCACGTCGTCGAGGAGCGCGAGCCACGCGTCGTCGAGCGGGAGCTGCATGCCGGAGGTGTACTACGCTTCGCCCGATGGCGAAGCTCGCGGTCGGAGGCGTCGTATTTCGCGCGGACGGCGCGGTCCTGCTCGTCCGGCGAGCGCAGCCCCCGGCGGCGGGGAGCTGGACGCTTCCCGGCGGCAAGGTCGAGCCCGGCGAGACGCCGGAGCGCGCCGTCGTGCGCGAGATCGCCGAAGAGACGGGCTTGGCCGTGACCGCGGGCCCGATCGTCGAGACGCTCGATCTCGCGCGCGAGGGCTACGCGTACCGCATCGTCGACTTCGCGTGCCGGCTCGTGACGGACGGCGAGCCGCGCGCGTCGAGCGACGTCGACGCCGCGCGCTGGGTCCTCCCGAGCGAAATCGCCACGCTCGATCCGACGCCCGAAGTGCTCCGCGTCATCGCGCGCGCGCGAAAGCTGGTCTAGGCTTCCCTCCCCATGACCAAGTGGATCGCGCTCCTCGCCGCGCCCTTCGCGCTCGCGTGCGCCACCCCGCCGCCGCCGTCGCAGCTACCGAACGCCCAAGCCGCGATCGATCGCATGCGCGCGTCGAGCTCGTGCGGCAACGCGATTCAAGTCGACGGCAAGCTCGATTACTTCGCAAGCGAGTCGGGCCGGACGCGCCTGAGCGTGCTCTTCCTCGCCGCGCGCCCGGCGAGCCTGCGCATGGACGCGCTCGCGCCGCTCGTCGGCACGGTCTTCACGCTCTCGACCGACGGCAAACAATTCCAAGTCTCCGACCAGCGAAACCACCGCTTCATCTACGGCGCGGCGACGCAGGAGAACATCGCGCGCGTGACGCACATCCAGATGCCGATCCACCCGCTCGTGACGATGCTCATGGGCCGCGCGCCGGTGCTCAAGCACGACGAGGCCGGCCTTCCGCCGCCGACGATCGCGTGGGACGGCGGCGGATATTACGTCGTGAAGATCCCCGGCAACCACAAGGCGCTCGAGGAGATCCACCTCGCGCCGACGCCGGACGACTTCAAGAAGCCCTGGGGCGAGCAGCGCTTCCGCGTGCTCGACGTGTCGGTGTCGCAAGAAAACATCCAGCTCTATCACGTGGAGCTCGAGGACCACGATGCGACGCCGATGTTCGGCACGGGTCCCAACTCCGCGCCGGCTTGCGACGAAGTCTGCAAAGCGCTCGGTCAACAGCCGACGCAACCGAGCGGGCCGACGTGCACCGCGGACCTTCCGCGGGGCATCCACGTCGACATCCCGCCGTTCTCCACCGACGTCCTCTTTCGGTACGACAAGGTCGTCTGGAACCCACCGATCGACGCCGGGACGTTCACGCAACAGCAGCCCGCGGGGCTGACCCCCGTGCCGCTCGGAGGCATGTTAGGCACGGCGTCGCTGCGACGACCCTTCCACGAAATTCGGTGAGAGCCGGTCGCTCTGGACCGGCTCTCGCCGCTTCTCTCCCTCTCGCCTTCTGACCTTCTGACCTTTCTGTTCCACTCTCTCTTCGGCGACAACATTCCTTTACCGTGAAGCCCCGTAAAGCGGGCTTTCGGGCGCGGAGCCCAGCTCTACGTTTCGAGCATGAAGAAACCCATTTTCATTCTCGGAGCGCTCCTCCTCTCCACGGGCTGCACCTACGCGAGCATCGGCGACGGCGAGCTCGGCGTCGTTCGCACGCCGGCCGGCGTCTCGGCGTCGCCGCTCGAGACCGGCGACTGGCACATCGGCGCGGGCGACTCGGTCACGCGCTACAACGCGCGGTCGCAGCAGGCCGACGAGCGCCTCGAGGTGCTCGCGTCGAACGGGCTCAAGATCATCCTCGACGCTTCGGTGCGCTACCACATCATCCCGAACGAGGTCGTCGCGCTCGATAAGGACATCGGCGACGACTATTACACCGTCCTCCTCCGTCCGACGCTGAGCTCGCAGGCGCGGCGCGTGGTCGGGCGCTTCCAGCCCGAGGAGATCTACTCGACGCAGCGCGATCAGATCGAAAAGCAAATCTTCGAAGGCATGTCGAAGGCGATCGCCGGCCACCACATCCAGCTCGAGGCGGTGCTCATCCGCAACGTGCAGCTCCCCGACACGATCCAGGCGGCCATCAACGACAAGCTCCAGGCCGAGCAGGCCGCGCTCAAGATGAAGTACGTCATCGACCAGGCGAAATCGCAGTCGGAGAAGGATCTCCTCGAGCAGAAGGCCGAGGCCGAGCGCAAGAAGATCGCCGCCGACGGCGACGCCGAGGCCATGCGCATCCAGGCGCAGTCGCAAGCCGACGCGAAGCGCATCGACGGGCAAGCGATCGCCGACTACCAAAAGTCGCTGCGACAGAACCTCACGCCCGACGTGCTCCACTACTACCAGATCCAGGCGACGCGCGACGTCGCGAGCTCGCCGAGCACGAAGCTCGTGCTCACGGGCGGCTCGTCGGTGCAGCCGATCCTCGACCTCCGCACGCCCGACAAGAAGTGATCACGGGTCGCCGACGGCGCCCCACCACGTGCGCGAGATGCTGCCCGACGTCGCGACGAGGGCGAACCCCTCGATCGGATACTCGGAGCTCGTGCCCGTGCGCGTGATGGTGAGCGACAGCGTGTCGCCGACGTTTCCCTGCGACGGCGACAGCTCGAGGTCGAGCGCGGAGGTGTCTCCGAAGACCGACGCGTCGAAGGCTTGCACGGCGATCGGGCCGGTGAACGGTCCGTCGGCGACGAGCTTCACGTCGATCGTCTTCTTCTGACCGACGGCGAGCTTCACGCCCGTGGCCGTGCTCGGGCCCCAACCGAGATCGAACGAAATCGAATCGCCGACGACGGGCGCGGCGGCGAAGAACACGCTCTGCGTCGACGGCTGACACGGGTCGTGCCCGGCGTACGCGCTCCGCTGCGACCACTGGTGCTGGACGAAGAACGGATAATCCGCCGGCTGGAAGAAGGCGGTCGCGAAATCCCACGGGCCGTAGTCGAGGTAGCAGAGATCGCCGACCTCGCCGCCGCCGGCGAGCGCCCACGCGATGGCGTCGTCGGTCGGGTCCATGTTGGCCGGGTTCGTGAACGGGCGCGGATCGGTGACCGCCTCCATCAGCTCGTGGCTCGTGACCGCGGTGAGCGTCTGCACTTCGTCGAGCGGGTCGATGGGCGTGCAGCGCGGCACGATCGCGTAGGACACGACGTGGCCGTTCGAGAGCTTCGCCTCGGAGTGATAGCCGTAGAACCCCTCGCACGAGACGCTGCCTTCGAGCGTGACGGTCGTCGTCTCGGGCAAGAAGAGGACGTAGAGCGTTTGGTCCGCGATCGGAGCGGGGAGCGCGTTCGACTCGATGAGCGGGTCGAGGTAGCTGTCCATGCCGGTGTCGTCGAGGCCGCTCGGCGCGGTCGCGAGGTGCACGGGCGTCACCGCGTACGCGTCGCCGACGCCGTAGTCGTTCGCGATCGAGCGCCAGTAGGACGTGCAACCGACGGACGCGACGAAGTCCTCCAGCGGTCCGCGGAATGGATCGTCGCCGTACGTGACCGGGACGAAGACGGGGCGCGCGAGGACGGGTCCGCCGAGCGGGTGCATGATGGGCGGGTGGATCGGCGCGGCCGTGCCGTCCGGCGTCCACGGCGCGGGCGGCGCCGCGTCGGGCGGGTCACACGCTTTTCCGACGGGGTGATACGGCGGCGGCGCGACGTCGACCAGGTTCGCGTCGTGCGGGCCGCCGTCGTGGACATCCGGCTTGCCGGCGTCGGCGGGCACGAGATCGTCGTCCGCGAATTTTCCGCCGCACGCCGCGCCGACCAGAAAGACGCATGCCGCGAGCGCGTGGCGAAGCACCATGTCCGACTCCCATGGCCATGCTAGCGCGAATCCATCAACGCGCCCGGACGATCCGTGATCACCCACGAAGCTCCGAGGGCGCGGAGCGAGCGCGCGTCGGCGGGCTCGTTCACGGTCCACACGCCGACGCGCACGCCGCGCGCGACCATCGGGCGGACGACGCGAGCGCGCGCGTGAGCCTGCTCGAGGTGCACCGAGAAGAGCGCGCGCGCCGCCGCGAGGGCCCGCGCGAGCGGGAGCGACCAGCGCCGCTCGGTCGTCGTGAGCATCGCGAGGCGGACGTCCGTCCGCGCGCGGACGCGCGCGAGGATGCGCGGGTCGAACGACGAGACGACGACGTCCGCGCGCGGAAACTCGCCGAGGATGCGGCACACCTCGGCGGAGAGCCTCACGCAGTCGACCGCGTCGTACTTCACCTCGACGTTGAGCCCGGCGCGGCGATCGTTGCAGAATGCAAGCACGTCGCGGAGGAGCGGCGCCCGGTGGCGCGTCGCGAGCTCGAGGTAAGGCACCGCTTGGACCTCGCGCCGATCGCGCTCGCCGCTCATGCGCTTCAAGTCCGGGTCGTGGAAGACGACGACCTCGCCGGTCGCGCAGAGGCGCGCGTCGATCTCGATCGCGTCGGCGCCCTCGCGGAGCGCGCGCTCGAACGCGGCGAAGGTGTTCTCGGTCGGCCAGTCCGGCCCGCGCCCGCCGCGATGACCGACGACGACGAGCCGATCGCTCCGCGAAAAGACGCTCATGTCGCGGGCGACGAGAGCTCCTCGGCGATCTCGGCGGCGATCTGCTTGGCGCGGGCGACGTCGGCGGCCGGCAGGCTCACCGCGCCGACGACCGCGTGCCCGCCGCCGCCGTAGCGCTCGCAGATGGAAGCGACGTGGTGCGTGCGCGGCCGCGGCGCCCAGGGGTTGTACCCGATGGAGAGCTTGCACTTGGTCTGCGAGCGCGTGACGACGACCGAGTAGAGCTCCTCGGGGAAGAGCGCGTAAGTGACGAACTTGCTCGCGACGTCGATGGTCTTGTCGGTGAGGTCGACGAGCACGGCGTCGCCGCGCAGGACCGAGTGCGCGCGAACGAGCTCCACGAACTCGACGTGCGCCTTCTGGAGCGGCGCGAACGCGTCTTCGACGTCCTTCGAGCTCGCGACCGCGTCGAGCGGCTCGGCGAGCAGGCGCTTGATCATCTTCGCGAGCATCGCGTCGTCGCCGAGGTGCTCGATGACGGTCATGAGCCGGAGCGGCGGCTCCTTGCGCGCGACGGCCATCTCCGCGCTCGGAAACGCCGCGGAGTCGATGATGTCGGCCCAGCGCACGAGCTCGTCGAGCGACGAAAATTCGACGCCGAAGACGCTCTTGCCGATGTCGCGGATGTACTTCG
>Ga0335082_10001750_pt1 | contig 23221 bp, 23 predicted proteins | sample Lox_Sample_41_FD_206718 | JGI IMG/M metagenome (GOLD analysis project Ga0335082, IMG submission 206718) | Soil microbial communities from Loxahatchee National Wildlife Refuge, Florida, United States - Lox_Sample_4.1 | ecosystem: Environmental > Terrestrial > Soil > Wetlands | place: USA...
AGCCCATACAGGTGTACGCCCCGGCGGGCGTAATCGGGCTGCTCACACGCGAGTGGCCGCTCTTCACCGTGCTGGGCGCATACGGTGGCGTCTCCGCGTGTGGGCTGCCAGAAGGTGTCCGGACCGCGCTCCAGGATTCGGAGGGGGGGAGCGCCGGCTTATGGTGCACGGCGGTCGCGCTGTCCCGCCGCGCGCCGCGCTACGCCCGCGAGCGGCCCACCGGATCCTGGGAAGTGGGATTGCGGATCGAGGATCGTGCAGAGTCCGGCGGGCCCGTGCTCGCCTACATCCCGGCTGCCGGATGCATCGACGAACGGGTGGAGCGCATTGCGAGGGCGGCGGACCTGCTGCTGTTTGACGGTACGTTCTGGTCCGACGCCGAGCTGGCGCGTGCCACCGGGCACCGAGACGGTGCCACTGCTCGCGCGATGGGCCACCTTCCGCTGGGCGGCCCGGACGGCAGCCTCGCCGCGCTCGCGAAGCTTCAGGCAAAGCGCACCGTGTTCGTTCATATCAACAACACCAACCCGATACTCGATCCTGGCTCGTCCGAGCGCGGGCAGGTGGAGCGCGCGGGCATGACGGTGGGCGAGGATGGCATGGAGTTCGAATTGTGAAGCGCGAGCCCGCTCGCACCGCGCCCCGGTCTCCCGCCGAGCTCGAAGCGGAGCTGCGCGCGATCGGTGAGGCGCGGTATCACAACCGACATCCGTTCAACCAGCGTATGCATCGCGGCGAGTTGAGCCGGGCGGAGCTACAGCTCTGGGTCGCCAACAGATTTTACTATCAGGAAGCGATTCCCCGCAAAGACGCGGCACTGATGTCGAACTGCCCGGAGCGCGATGTCCGCCGCGCGTGGATCCAGCGGATCATCGATCATGACGGTGACGCAACCAACGAAGGTGGGCTCGAAGCCTGGCTGCGCCTGGGGGAGGCGATGGGGGTGCCGCGCGAGACGCTCATCTCCCATCGCTGGCTCCTGCCGGGAGTCGAGTTCGCGGTCAATGCGTACGTGGAGTTCTGCCGCGTGCGGCCGTGGCTCGAAGCCGCAGCCGCGTCCCTGACCGAGTTGTTCGCGCCCACGATTGTTGGGGAGCGCCTGTCCGCGATTCTGACGCATTATCAGTGGATCGATCCGGAAGGTCTGCAGTATTTCCGCAACCGCTTGAGCCAGGCGCCGCGCGACGCCCGCTACGCTCTGGCGCTCGTGAAGGAGCGGGCCACGACGCGGGAGTTGCAGGACCACATGATTGCGGCGCTCGAGTTCAAATGCGATGTCCTCTGGTCGCTGCTCGATGCGGTGGAGCGCGGCCCGGTCCCCTGGACACGGGATCCTCCCTGACCACCGCTCGCTCCCCCAGCCCCGGGGACATCCCGCGCGTGGCGGCAAAGGCGCGGCTCCAGTGGGATGAAGTTCGCCAGCGCCACGTGCTGCTGTACCCCGAAGGACTGGTGGCACTCAATCCGACGAGTGCGGAAATCCTCGAGCTATGCGACGGACATCGCAGCGTGGCCGACATCAGCCGGACGCTGGAACAGCGGTACGCCGCCGCGGGGATCGAGCGGGATGTGCAGGAATTTCTCGCCGGTCTGACCGCGAAGGGGCTGGTGCTGTGGTAGATTTTCTCTGATGGCGACGCATCCGCTGTGGCTCCTCGCCGAGCTGACGTACCGTTGTCCGCTCCAGTGTCCCTACTGCTCGAACCCGCTGGATTTCGCGGGCCCAAGGTTCAAGCACGAGCTCACGACCGACGAATGGCGTCGGGTATTCCGGGAAGCCAAAGCGCTCGGGGTGCTGCAGCTCGGACTATCGGGTGGCGAGCCGACCTTGCGGCCCGATCTCGCGCAGCTGGTAGGAGCGGCACACGATCTCGGGCTGTACCAGACGCTCGTGACGTCCGCCTACCGGCTCACGCGGGAACGCCTGGCCGAGCTCAAGTCCGCCGGGCTGGATCACGTGCAGATCAGCATTCAGGCCGCCGAGGCGGAGTTGTCCGACTGCATTGCGGGCGCTCCATCGCATGCCGACAAGCTGGCCGCCTATCGCTACACGAAGGAGCTGGGATTTCCGCTCACCGTGAACGTCGTGTTGCACCGCCGCAACCTGCACCAGGTTGGAGAGATGATCCGGCTGGCGCGCGACCTGGGTGCCGAACGCATCGAGCTCGCGAATACCCAGTTCTACGGGTGGGCGCTGCATAACCGGCGAGCGCTGATGCCGACCAGGGAGCAGCTCGCGGCAGCGTGGCTGGTCGTGGAACAGGAACGAGCGCGACCGGACAACAGGCTCGAGATCGTCTGGGTGCTTCCCGACTATTACGAACAGTACCCGAAGCCGTGCATGGGCGGCTGGGGGCGCTCGTACATGACGGTCACCCCGTCGGGCGAAGTCTGGCCGTGTCACGCGGCCGGCCGCATCACGACGCTGCGGTTCGACAATGCCCGGGAGCGTTCGCTCGAGTGGATCTGGAGCGAATCGGACGCCTTCCGCCGATTTCGCGGCGACGCGTGGATGCCCGAGCCGTGCCGCTCGTGCGCCCGCAAGGACGTGGACTTCGGCGGCTGCCGGTGCCAGGCGTTTCTCGTCGCCGGCGACGCGGCGGCGACCGATCCCGTGTGTTCGCTCTCTCCCCATCGCCACCTCATCGATGCGGCGTTGCACGAGAGCGGCGGAGGAGACGAGGGCTGGACCTACCGCGCCGCGCGCAGCTCCCGAGCGTTCGCCTCCCGGGAATGAGCGAGCGGAATTCCATCGAGGTCCGAGGGTTAGGCAAGGATTTCGGTGCGGTGCGCGCGCTCGATGCGCTCGATCTGACGGTTCGCGCCGGGGAATTTTTCGGATTCCTGGGGCCGAATGGGGCGGGGAAGACCACGACCGTGCAGATCCTCGCCACGCTGCTCCGGCCCAGCCGGGGCGCCGCACGCGTGGCCGGGCACGACGTGGTGTCGGAGAGCGTCGCCGTGCGACGTGCGATCGGCATCGTGTTCCAGGAGACCACGCTCGATCGTGACCTGACCGTGCTCGAGAACCTCCGCTTCGCGTCGCGATTGTGGAACATTCCGGGTCGCGTCGCGCGTCCGCGCATCGAGCATCTGTTGCGCCATTTCAGTCTCTATGAGCGCCGCAACTTTCCCGTCCGCACGCTCTCCGGCGGGATGCGGCGCGCCGTGGACGTTGCCCGGGGGCTGTTGCACGAGCCGCAGGTCCTGTTTCTCGACGAGCCGACCGCCGGGCTCGATCCGCGCGCCCGGCGCTCGCTGTGGGAGCTGATTCAGTGGGTGCGCCGGGACGAGGGCATGAGCGTCTTTCTCACCACCCATTACGTCGAAGAAGCCGAACCGTGCGACCGCGTAGCGGTCATGGATCGCGGACATCTGGTGGCGCTGGGAACGCCGCAGGAGCTCAAGGATGCGTCGCGCGTCGCGACACTCGAGGACGTCTTCTTCGCGCGAACGGGTCACGCGCTCGCGCTGGCCGAGGCGTAGGCGTGCGAGCGATCTACGGCATCGTCGTTCGGGAATTGATGCGCTTCGTGCGCCAGCGCGGTCGCTTTCTCTCGAGCATCGGACGGCCGTTTGTGTGGCTGATCTTCGCCGGGGCGGGATTCGCCACCCTGTTCAGGAGCAGCGAGGGGCTCGACTATCGCCAGTACATGGCGCCCGGCTTGCTGGGGATGGTCGTGATGTTCGGCGCGCTGCTGGCGTCATTGTCCACTGTCACCGACCGTGATGCCGGGGTGCTGCGCATGGTGCTGGTGGCGCCGATTCGTCACGGCACCGTGGCGCTCGGCAAGGCGCTCGGCGCGATGGTGCTCGGAACCATGCAGTCGGTCATCGTGGCGGCCATCCTGCTGCCCCTCGTCCACCTCGATCCCGGATGGCGAGCGCTGGGCCTGGCGTTCTGTGCCGTCCTGCTCTCGAGTCTCGCGATCGGCGCACTGGGCCTCTTGCTGGCGGCCACGATTCGTTCGATCGAGAATTTTGCCGGCGTGATGAATTTCGTGATCTTTCCGATGCTGTTCCTGAGCGGCGCGCTCTATCCGGTCCGGAATCTCGGACCAATTTTGCGGCTGGTCACGTATGTGAACCCGCTCACCTACGCTGTCGATCTCCTGAAGCACGCACTGCTCGCGCCGTGGGCGGGGACGCCGTATGGAGGAGAGCTGCCGATCGGGCTCGACTGCGTCGCCCTCGGCGCCTGGACGGTGGTCGGTCTTGTGGCAGCCACCCCGCTGCTCGCCCGCGAGAGCGGTGTGACAAGGGTGGCGTTGAAGCGAGCTTAACCGACGACGAGCTGCAGGGTCGCGCTGATCAAGAGGACGATGACGATCCCGCCGATCGCGGTTACGAGCGTGGCGAGTGCGGATTTCTCAGGCGGCACGTCGGTCACCGTCGTGAGACCGGAGGCAAACAGGCGCGCGCTGTACAGGCTCAGCAGCAAACCGATGGGAGTGAGCTTGGGCAGGACCGCGAGCCCGCTCGCGAGCCAGTAGGGCGTGCTCCCGTACGCGGCCACCTTGAGCGCTTGCACCCGATTCCCCTGCCCGCCCAGAGCAGCCGAGAGCATCGCAATCGCCACGGCGAAGAGATAGACCCCCGTCAGGTTCAGGGCATACTCCAACACACCGCGCGTGATCGCGTCCACCGTGGAAATCGTGTACGTCCCCGCGAGCGAGCTGCGCTCTCCGCCGGACATAATCGTCCCGATGGTGGCCGCGACTGGTCCGATAGCCGCCATGGGAACCAGGAATCGCAGGTAGATCGGTGTCGTGGTCGTGAACTCGGCCTTGATCGCCGTCCATTCCTCTGCGGGGCTCACCATGATGCGCCGCGCCCGCTCGACCCACGACGGCGCGGGCCGCGGTCGCGCCGGTTTGGTGACGACGACCTTCGGCTTGGGTTTGACCGGGGCGACGTTTTTCGGCGCGGCCGGCGGGCGTACCGGAGTGACCGGACGTACCGCACCGGGCGCGGTTTGCCCCCGCGGCGGTTGGCTCGGGGGACGGGGAGCGGATGGCTTGAACGGCCCGGACGGCCCGGACGGCCCAAGCGGCGGTGTAGCAGGCACGGCCTAAGATAGGAAAACCGTTCCAGGGCGCCACGACGCCACGTCACATGACGGTGGGTCACTCGTGCAACGTGGCGTCGTGGCGTGGTTTAACTACCTTCCCCCGATGCTTATCGACGTGCACGCCCATTTCTACCATGACCGCACTCCTCGCGCCGACTGGGCGGAACGCAACGCGAGCCGGTTGCGCGCGGGGGAGCGGATCGGGATAACGGTCCACGTGGCTTCGATCCTGGGGAGCTGGGGGCACACGTCGCCCACGTATTTCCCATCGCCGGCGGACCTCGAATACGGCAACACGGCCCTTGTCGACCTGGCGCGTCGCCACGCGGGCCGCGTGCGCGGCTACGCGACGGTGAACCCGAACTACACCGCCCACGCGCTGGGGGAGATTCAACGCTGCTTGAGCCTCGGCATGATCGGCATCAAGCTGGCGGCGAGCCGGCGAGCGACCGACCGGCTGCTCGACCCGATCTGCGAGGCGGCGCGCGAGGTTCGAGTGCCGATTTTGCATCACATCTGGCAGCACCGGCGCCGCGACTGGCCCGGGCAAGAGGCGTCCGACGCGGCGGAGCTCGCCGCGCTCGCCGCGCGGCATCCTCAAGTCAATTTCATTCTCGCGCACATCGGCGGCGGCGGGGATTGGGAGCATTCCCTGGCGGCCGTGCGCGATGCCTCGAACGTGCTGGTGGACCTTTCGGGCAGCGGGGTTGATGGCGGGATGCTCGAGTCGTGCGTGGACGCGGTGGGAGTGGACCGCCTGCTTTGGGGCTGCGATCTCACGATGGACACGGGCTGGGCCAAGTTGCGCTATCTCGAGCGGGTGCTGGGAAGGACCGCGCTCGAAGCCGTGCAATGGAAGAATGCCGCGCGGATCTTTCCCCGCGCCGCGTTTCCGTCCGACTGATGCGCATCGACGTCAACTGCTTCGTCGGCGCGTATCCGTTTCGCCGTGTCCCGGGTACTTCCGCCGCCGGGATCCGCACCGCACTCGACCGAGCGGCCATCGACGAGGCGTGGGTCAGTCATCTCCCCAGCGTGTTCTGGAAGTCGCCCGAAGACGGCAATGCCTGGCTCTACGAGACCACGTCGGCCGAGTCGCGGTTCCGGCCCGTTCCCGCCGTGCATCCCGGGTTCGCGCATTGGGAGGACGCACTCGGTGAGGCCGTCGATCGTGGTGTGCCGGCGGTCCGCTGCGATCCCACGTTCTACGGGCTGGATCCGGCGGGTTCCGAGATGCGCGTGCTCGTGGCGGCGTGCAGTGCGGCCCGCGTGGCGCTGCTCATGGCCGTACGGCTGGAAGATGGACGCCAGCGGCACCCCAACGACCGCGCACCCGAGCTGCCGGCCGCCGCCGTGCGCGCACTGGTGCGCTCCGACCCCGATGCGCGCTTCATCATCACGCACGCCGATCGGGGATTCATAGAAGAGGTGCACTTCGGGTCCACACCGGAGGAGGCGGCGCGCATCTGGTGGGACATCAGCTGGATCTGGGGACCTCCCGAGGATCACCTCGAAACGCTGTTGCGAACCGTTGGCGTCGACCGGTTCGTGTTTGGCACCGGGCAGCCACTGCGCTTGCCCGAGACCGCCATCGCCAAACTCGACCTCCTCGACCTGAACGCCGATCAACGCGAGCGCGTCGAGTCCGCGAACGTGCGGAAGGGGATCGGGGCATGAGCGCCCGCGCGGCTGAGCAACTAGCCGCGCGGCTGGGCGGATTGATTCCCGCCGTTCCAGTGCCGTTTCGCGGATCGACGCTCGCGGAAGACGCGCAGCAGGCGTATGTGCGCTGGATGGCGGGGCAGGCGATCTCGGGGGTCGCTGTCTGGGCGCACACCGGGCGCGGTCCCTATCTCGCCCCTGGCGACCGGCGGACCGTGCTCGCCACGTGGCGCGCCGCGCTACCAGGTCGCGTGGTTGTCGCGGGCGCCAACTCACCGCACATGGCGCACGAAGCCCGCGCGGGCGGCGCCGATGCCGTGCTCGCGTTTCCGCGCCGCGACGATCCGGTTTCGTACCACCGCGCCTTGGGCGCGGAACTGCCCGTCCTCGCGTTCTATCTGTACGAAGCGGCCGGCGGAGTGGCGTACGATCCCGAGACGTTGTGCCGCATCATGGACCTTCCCGAAGTCGTGGGGATCAAGATCGCGACGCTCGATTCCGTTATCACGTTCCAATCGATCGCCGAAATTCTCCGCGCCTATCCGGATAAAGCTTTGATCACCGGAGAAGATCGGTTTCTCGGCTACTCGCTCATGCTCGGCGCGAGCGGCGCCTTGATCGGCATGGGGTCGGCGCTTACCGACCTGCAGGCGCAGCTATTGAAGGCATATGTGGGCGAGGACTACCCCGCGTTTCACACCCTGTCCGCCCGGATCGATCGGTTCGCCGCCGCAACGTTTACCGCGCCGATGGAAGGCTATATCCGTCGCATGCTGTGGGCCCTCGCCGCCGAGCGGGTGATTCCGGACGACGCGTGCGACGATCCCTGGGGCCCGCCGCTCGACGAGCGCGATCGGTCGCGGGTGCGGAGTGCCGTACGCGAAGCGCGCGCCCAGTGACCCAGGCTGACCTCGAGCGCGACTTCGAACGCTTCAAGCGCGAGTGTCCTCCCGACCTTGCCGGACACATTCGCGAGACCTATGGGATCGATCTCTCCGCGCGCTACCTGGGGGTTTCCCTCCCGCACCCGATCGGCAAGGGCTCGGGCCAGCTGTCGCTCAACGCCGCGCAACTCGAGGAAGACGCGGCCGCGGGCCTGGCCTTCGTGGTCCTGAAAACCGTCATCGCCGAAGACAGCACCGGGACTCGGAGCATGTCAGCCTGGGCGATTCACGAAACCCGGATGAAGGTCGAGCGGCGCGAGGCGGCGGACGGTCGCACGGGCTGGACGGTGACCTGGAAGGGGAGGGGCTGGGATCGCACGCTCGAGGAGTATCTCGCGCTGGTGCGTGCGGGCCGCCGGCTGTGGGCCACGACGGGGATGCCCGCGATCCCGTCCGTAAAGTATCACCTGCCGGCGCTCGACGAGCCGTTTCACGAAGCAGAGTACCAGTTCACGACTGGCCAGCTCGCCTCGGCATGGGGAGAGCCCCCGCTGCTCCTCGAAATCGATTTCTCTCCGACCCTGGCCGGCGATCGCCTCGCCGCCGACCGCGCGCAGATCATCCGCTGGCTGTCGGAAATACCTGGTCGCATTCGCGCCGCATCCCCGATGCCGGTTCGGATCGCGGTGAAACTCATGAACGCGCGCTTCGACGATGCCTTTCAACTCGAAATGATGGACGCGTGCGCCGACGCAGACACGCTGGTGTGTTTCAATCGTCTGTTCGATGCGGAGCGAGGTGTGGCGTACGGCGGCTGGGAGTTGAGCGAGCGAAATCTGCGGGTGCTCGACGCCTTCACGATCCGCCCATCCGCCCACCCGCCCATCCGCCGTCTCTCCGGCACCGGCAACATCCATTCGGGCCGGCTGGTGGTGGAGTATGCGTTGCGGGGATGTGCGAGCGTCCAGCTGCACACGTTTTTCCAGCTGCCGCTCTCGGAATATCCGGCCCTCCAGGGCTCCCGCACACAACGCGCGCTGCACAAGCTCATGTTCGATCCGTCCGATGGTCTCGTGGCCGCGATGCTCGATCTGGAGCGGCGCGGCCGGCTCGAGCGGCGGAACGGCATGCTGCATTTTCTTGATCTCGCACGCCATGCGGATTGAGCGCGCCGAGCTGTTCGATCTCGTGCTGCCGCTGGTGGAGCCCTTCATTATCTCGGGGGGTGCGGTGCCGGCGCGGCACTCGCTGATCGTGGCGCTCCACGACGCGGATGGGCACGTGGGATACGGAGAATCGCCGCCGTTCGACCTCCCGTTCTATTCCGAGGAGACGGTGTCGAGCGCGCGCGCTCTCTTGTGCGAGACGCTGTTGCCGCGCGTGCGCGGCCGCGACTTCGAGACCGCTGAATCGCTGGACGCCGTGCTCCGCGAGAACGTGCGTGGTAACCCCTTCGCGCGCGCGGGAGTCGAAACGGCGGCCTGGGACCTGGAGGCGGCCTGCCAGGGCATCGGGCTCGCGGAGCTCGTCTCGAACCGGCTGCACCGGCCAACGGCGTCTACCGTCCCCTGCGGCGTCGCGCTCGGGATCCCCGAAGACCGCAAGCCGGACACGCTCACCCGGCGGGTTGCCCGGGCCGTGGAGCGCGGATACCGGCGCGTGAAGATCAAAGTCGCGCCGGGATGGGACGCGCTCGCGGTGCAGGCCGCGCGTCGCGGCCTCGAGGGCACGAAGCTGCCGCTCACCGTGGACGCGAACGGCGCGTATCGCTGGCCCGAGGACGAAGGCCCGCTGCGTCTGCTCGACAACTCGGGTCTCTTGTACATCGAGCAGCCGCTCGCACCCGACGAGCTGCTTGGGCACGCGCAGCTCAAGCGCGCGCTGCGCACGCCGATCTGCCTCGATGAAACGCTGCGCAGCGCGAGCTGGGCGCGGCAGATCGCCGCGCTCGAAGGTCCCGAGGTGTGGAACATCAAGGTGCATCGGGTGGGCGGCCTCGCCGAGGTATGCCGCATCTACCGCGTCGCCGAGGAATACGGCGCCGATCTCTGGGCAGGCACGATGCCCGAATCCGGTATCGGCTCGCAGGCGGTGCTCGCGGTCGCCGGGCTGCCGCGTTTTGTGTATACGTCGGACCTGGAGCCGAGCGATCGCTGGTTCGGTGCCGACGTCGACGTGATCGCGCTCGAGATGGGTAGGGACGGTCGGATGGCGGTCCCCATCCGTTCGGCGGGGCAGCTCCTCGACTCCGGGCGGTTCGCGGCGCGCGCCCGACTCGTCGACTCCTGACCTTTTCGACCCACCGGCCTCGCTCTACTTTATGTGACTTGATGATACCGCTTGAGAAACAACCACCCGGTTACTGGGCTACCACCCTCTACAAGGATCCTCGCAAGCGTCCGAAGGTGGATGCGCCGCTCAAGGATCTGCCGCCCCGGGCGGCACAGCGCTTCAAGGCGGCGCGCGAAGGCGTGCGCTCGTTGAAGCATGTGACCGAACAGGTCGTCTTCATGGGGACGGCCTGGAAGTGGGTCTGGATGTACGAGGTTGGTGGCCGGAAGCTCGGCTATCTCCATCCGATGGAATCGAGCGTCAGCGCCACGTTCATCGTCACCGAGCAGGAAGAGCGCGAGCTGTCGCAATCGAACGGTCTCGCGTCGCGGTTGCGTGAGGCGCTGGCCGGTGGACCCGTGTCGGCGCGAGTCCGCTGGTGCTGGATGGAGCTACCCGATCTCGAGGCGGCGGACGAGTTCGTGCAGATCGTCCGCTTGAAGCACCAAATTCTCGCGCGTCCCGAATAGGGGCGGAGCCCTCTTGTCGCCCTTCGGGACGAAGGCTACATTCGCCGCCCCCTTCGCCATCGAGCGCCCGGATGACGAATAGGCGTCGTATGGTCGTGGCGTGGATTGGGGTGGTGGTGTGCAGCGTCGTTCCCGCCACCGCCCAAAACGCCCAGACCACGCCTCGATACAACGCACCGGTGATCAAAGACACGGCTTCCCTCTCCGGGCCGCGTCAGCCGATTTTTTTCCGGCACGATGTGCACGCGGGCCAGAATCTCATCCCCTGTCTGTACTGTCACTACTCGGTGACGGTTTCGAGCGAGCCGGGCATTCCGTCGCTCCAGACCTGCTTCGGCTGCCATCAGATTGTGAGCGGAACGCCTCCCACGCATCAGGCCGAGATCAAGAAAGTGCGCCAGGACTGGGCCGACAAAGCCACCCCGCAGTGGGTCCGCATTCACAATCTTCCGCGCTTCGTTCACTTCCCGCACATGCGTCACATCAAGGCACTCGGTACCGAGAGCTGCACCACGTGCCACGGGGACGTTCGCGGCATGGCGCAGGTCCATCAGGTGGAGCCGCTCACCATGGGTTGGTGCATCAACTGTCACGAGCAAAAGAAGGTGACCCGGGATTGCACGGTATGTCACTACTGAGCGCACGAGAGGGAGAGCGATGAGCGACGGCGGCATCAATCGCAGGCGGTTTCTCGCCATCCTCGGCGCCACCGGTGGTGGGGCGGCGGCGCTCGGCGCCTGCCGGGTGGACGCGAAGAGCTCCGAGAAGCTGATCCCGTATCTCGTGCAGCCGGAAGATCAGGTTCCCGGGATCGCCACGTGGTACGCCACGACCTGCCGCGAGTGCGGGTCGGGGTGCGGGCTGCACGCCAAGGTGCGCGAAGGCCGCGTCATCAAGCTCGAAGGCAATCCGGAGTCGCCGATCAGTCGTGGCCGGCTGTGTGCCCGAGGCCAGGCGGCGCTCCAGGGCCTCTACAACCCCGATCGTCTGACCGATCCACTCGCGCGCAACCCGCAGGGGAAGCTCGAAAAAATTTCCTGGGACGACGCGCTGGCGCGGCTTCGCTCCAGGCTGAAGGGTGCGAACGCCCCGGCGGTCGCGATCGTGACAGGGAATGAGTCGGGCAGTTTCGGTGATCTCGTGGACGAATGGGCCAAGGCCATCGGGGCGCGCCACGTCACGTATGAGGCCTTCGCGTTCGAGGCGCTGCGCGAGGGCAACCGCCTGGCGTTCGGCACGAGCGAGATCCCGGCGTACAATTTCGCGGCGGCCCGGTACATCATTTCGTTCGGCGCCGATTTCCTCGACTCCTGGGGCTCGTCCGTCGAATACCAGAACGACTTCGCGCGCGCGCACGGCTTTACGCGTGGGGGCGACACCCCGATGGCCCGGTTCGTCTTCGTCGGTCCGAGAATGTGCCTGACCGGAATGAACGCGGACGAATGGATCGCCGCCGCCCCCGGATCTGAAGGCCTGCTGGCGCTCGCGCTCGCCCACGTGATCGTGTCCGAGCGGCTGATCGCGGTCCCGGCCGACACAGGGCGCCTGAAGGACCTGCTCGAGCGCCACTCCCCCGGCGCCGTCGCCGATGCCGTCGGAATCGAAGGAGGGGTCATCGAGCGGCTGGCTCGTGAGTTCGCCGCCGTGGGTGCGGGACACGCCCTGGCGGTCGCGGGCGGCGTGGCGGCGCAGTATCCCAACGGCGCGGAGATCGTGGCCGCCGCGAACATCCTGAATTACGTCACGGGAGCGCTCGGGAAGACGGTCCGGTTCGGCGCCAGTCAGAGCGGGGGCGAGACGAACCCGTTCAAGAACATGGCGGCCCTCGTTTCGGACATGCAGGAGGGCAAGGTCGCGGTCCTCGTGGTGCACGGGACGAACCCCGGCCACTCAGTGAACAATTTCTGGGCCGGGTGGAACAAGGTGGGATTCAAGGTCGTGTTCGCGACCACCCTGGACGAGACCGCGAGCGCGGCGGATCTCGTGTTGCCGGATCAGCATCCGCTCGAACAATGGAACGACAGCCGGCCGCGCGCCGAAGTCTTCGCCCTGCAGCAGCCGGCCATGCAGCCCGTGTTCCAGAACACGAGGCCCGCGGGTGATGTCTTGCTTGCCGTCGCCGGCAAGAGCGGCAGCTATAAGGAATACCTGCAGGGTCGCTGGAAAGCGCTCCAGACGCGGTTCGGCAAGGGCAGGAGCTTCGACGAGTTCTGGAACGATGCCCTGCAGCACGGCGGGATCTACAGCGCGGCTCCAGAGCAGACGGTACGACTCTCGGCCGATGCGGCCCGCATCATGGCCGGCAAGCCGGCGCTGCCGCAGCTCGAAGGGAACGGCGCCGATGCCACACTGATCGTCTTCCCGTCTCCGTCGCTGCACGACGGGCGCGGGGCGAACAAGCCGTGGCTCCAGGAGCTGCCTGATCCGGTGTCGAAGATCGCCTGGCACGCCTGGGTGGAAGTGCATCCGGAAACCGCGGCCAAGTGGGGTGTGGTGGACGGCGACTACCTCGTGCTCACGTCTCCGTACGGCGCGGTTCGCGCGCCCGTGTGGATCACTCCGGGCATCCGGCCGGACGTGATCGCGGTGCCGACCGGTCAAGGCCATCGCGCCTACGGGCGGTACGCGCGCGACCGCTCGTTCAACGCGTTCGACCTGCTCGCCGCAACTCCGAACGCGTACGGCGGCCGGACGTTCGCCATCGGCGTGTCCGCCCGTCGGACCGGCGAGCACCGGTTTCTGGCCACGTCTGCCGGTGATTCGAGGCAGCTCGGCACGGGACACGAGATCGTCCGGGTCCTGCCGCTCGCGAAAGCGGCGAAGCTCGAGCCGGGTGAGCGCGCGTTCGAACGGCGCGAGAGTCCGGCGTACGCCGACAGCGCGCTGGCGGGCTGGGCAGAGGCGCAGCGCCAGAAAGCGTCACTCGGCGACTACGCCGGGGCCAAGCCGCGGTGGGGCATGGTCATCGATCTGTCGCGCTGTACGGGATGCTCGGCGTGTGTGACCGCCTGTTATGCGGAGAACAATCTTGCCACGGTCGGTGAAGACCTGGTGATGCGGCATCGCCAGATGAGCTGGATGCGCATCGAGCGCTACTACCGTGGCGGCGAGCGCCGTGGCAAGCCCGTCCGCAGCGTGGTCACTCCCATGCTGTGCCAGCAGTGCGGGCAGGCTCCGTGCGAGCCGGTCTGCCCGGTGTTCGCGGCCTATCACACGACGGACGGGCTGAACGGGCAGATCTATAACCGCTGTGTCGGGACGCGGTACTGCGCCAACAACTGCCCCTACAAGGTCCGCTACTTCAATTGGTATGATTTCGCCGAACCGGGCGGCGAGTGGGAGGCGTGGCCGTCACCGCTCGACTGGCAGCTCAATCCCGACGTGACGGTGCGCGAAAAAGGTGTGATGGAGAAGTGCACGTTCTGCGTGCAGCGGATCCGCGGAGCGGAGCACCAGGCGCGACTCGAGGACCGCAACGTCAAGGACGGCGAAATCCTGCCGGCGTGCGCGCAGGGGTGTCCGTCCGAGGCGATCGTGTTCGGCGACCTGCACGACACGACGTCGCGCGTGGCGCAGCTCGCGGCCGACCCGCGCGGCTATCACGTGTTCGAGGAGCTCAACACCCAACCGGGAATCACCTATCTCGCTCGCGTCGTGCACGGCGGGGAGAGCGAGGGTGGGGGGGAGTCCTGAATGACTATGACCGAAATCCGCGCACCTGAGCGCACCCATGAGGGGCTGACGTACGATCGCGTCACGCGCATTGTGGCGCACACGCTCGGGAATCCGAGTAAGGGCTATTACGCCCTGCTGGGCGCCGCCGTCACACTGCTCGCCGTCGGCGTCATCTGCCTGCTCTATCTGCTGCGCTACGGCCTCGGGCTCGCCGGGTACTCGATGCCCACCTACTGGGCGATCTACATCACGTGCTTTGTCTTCTGGGTTGGTATCGCGCACTCGGGCACGCTGATTTCGGCGATCCTGTTTCTGTTCCGCTCGGGGTGGCGCACCGCCGTGTACCGGACGGCGGAAGCGATGACGGTGTTCGCGGTCATGACCGCGGGACTGTTTCCGCTGATTCACATCGGGCGGCAATGGTTCTTCTACTGGCTCGTTCCCTACCCGAACCAGCGCGGCTTGTGGCCGAACTTCAAGTCGCCGCTCGTGTGGGACGAGTTCGCCATCGGCACCTACTTCACCGTGTCGACCCTGTTCCTGATCATGGGCCTGATTCCCGACGTGGCGGCGATCCGCGACGTGTCCACGGGCTGGCGGAAGAAGTTGTATACGATCACGGGGCTCGGCTGGCGCGGCACGAACGATCAGTGGCGGCATTACCGCCCCGCCTATCTCTATCTCGCGGCGCTGGCGACCCCGCTCGTGCTGTCGGTGCACAGCGTGGTGTCGTGGGATTTCGCCATGGCCCAGGTCCCCGCCTGGCACGAGACGCTGTTCGCGCCGTACTTCGTGGCGGGAGCGATTTATTCGGGCTGCGCGATGGTGATCACGCTGCTCGTCCCCATGCGCCGGCTGTTCCGGCTGGACGAGGTCGTGACGGTGCACCATTTCGAGAATCTGGCCAAGCTGTGTCTCCTGACCGGCATGATCGTCTGCTACGCCTATAGCACCGAGAATTTCGTAGCGTGGTACGGCGGGCCGACACCGGAGCGCGCGGCCTTCATCTACCGCGCGTTCGGCCGGTTCTGGTGGGCCGGCTGGACCATGAACATCTGCAACGCGTTTCTGCCCTGGCTGCTCTGGTTCAAGAAGGTCCGCACCAATATCACCGCGCTGTTTGTGATTTCGATTTTCGTGAATCTCGGGATGTGGATGGAGCGGTTTGTGATCATCGCGGTGCACTTGGCTGGTGAGCCGTTCGAGCCGTACGTCCGTGCGAGCTACAACGCGACCTGGGCCGACTGGGGCATCATGGCGGGGAGCTTCGGCTGGTTCTTCATGTGGTTCCTGTTGTTCGTCAAGAACTTCCCGGCCGTGTCCGTGTCCGAAGTGAAGGAAGAGCTGCCACCGCCGCGCCGAGCGGCGGCGGCCGCGAGGCACGCGTGAAGATTCCGCATCCGCTGAGTCCGATACTCGATCGCCCCATGACGCCCGGCGTGCTGGCGGTATTCCAGCACCTGGACGGCACGGTGGACGCGATTCGGGAGTTGAAGAGCACCGGGCACCGGGACTTCACGGTGTACTCACCACTCGCGCGCCACGAGATCGAAATCGCCCTGGCGCAGCCCACGAGCCCCGTACGCGCCTACACGCTGATCGGTGGCATCGCGGGATGTTCGATCGGCGCGTGGATCGCGCTCTACATGTCGTACGATTGGCCGATTGTCGTCGGGGGAAAGACGATCGGGTCGATCCCGCCCTACGTCGTGATCATGTTCGAAATGACGGTGCTGTTCGGCGCGCTGACCACGCTGCTCGGGGTGTTGTTCAACATCCTGCTTTCGGTCCGGCAGCGGGGACGCATCGCCTACGATCCGCGCTTCACCAACGATCGCTTCGGCATCTTCGTCCCGGCGAGCGGCACGCAGGTGACCCGCGTCGAATCGTTGCTCAAGGAGTGTGGCGCGGAAGAGGTCCGGCATGCGTAACGGACGGCTCGCCGTGGTGGCGTGCAGTGCACTGCTCCTGGGCGCTGCCTGCCAGCCCGAGGACGTAATCCACAAGGTCAGCTGGTTCAACGCGATGGTGCATCAACGCAGCATTCGCCCCTACGCGATGCCGCGCGACCCCGTGGAGGGGACCGTGCCGGTCAGCGGCACGTTCCCGGACGGGGATCTGGCGACGGCCGACCATCTGGTGAACCCGCGCACGCGGACCTCCGAGTCGGTCAATCGCGGCAAGCTGTTGTACGAGACCTATTGCCTCGTATGTCACGGCGCGAGCGGGCGCGGAGACGGGCCGATCTCCTCTGCTGCGGGAGGACCGTTCTTCGGCGTCCGCTCCGTCGTGACCGATACCGTCGACAAGAAAACCGACGGCTACTTGTACGGCGTGATCGTGAACGCGCCGATGATGGGACGCGGCCTGATGCCGCATTACGGCGACAAAGTGCGAGGGCTTGATCGCTGGGACCTCGTGAACTACGTCCGCACGTTGCAGGCGATGACGCGCCAGCCGTCCGCGCGCGGAGCCGCCGAATGACGACCACCACCACGGCGGCCTCCCGAGCCCAGCTTGCCGAGAAAGCCCGCAAGGCTCCGGTGCGGACGATCGCGCTGGCCGGCGCCGCGGCGGCGATCGTGGGCGCCCTGGCGTTCGTCTGGTCGTTGAGTGGCGGGAATGCGGCCCGCGCCTGGCAGTCGTATCACTTCAACTTCGTGCACTGGATCGTGATCTCGCAGGCGCTGGTCATCTTTGCGGGCTCACAGAAGCTGGCCAAAGGCCACTGGTCGGGGCTCATTATCCGGTTCGCGGAAGCCGCGGTCGCCTTTCTGTTCGTGGGACTGGTGCTGTTTCTTGGCTTGTTCGTGGGGCGCGAATATCTGTTCGGCTGGCTGCACGACACGCCGCGCCCCGACCTGGGCAGCTGGTTCACGACCAAGTTCTTTTTCGTCCGGAACGAGCTGATCCTCGCGATCCTGGCGGTGCTGTCGTGGCGGTTCGTGAAGCGCGATCTCGCTCCGGACATCCAGGAACTGGCCGAACGCCGTCCCGTCGAGATCGACGCGGAAGAGAAAGGCCGCATCAGCCGCGATGCCGCGATCATGACCATCGCCTATGCGTTCGGCTATACCATGCTCGCCTTCGACCTCGTCACCTCGCTGCATCATCGCTGGATGAGCAACCTGTACGGCGCGTTCTACTTCATGGGGGGCTTCCTCGGGGCGCTCGGCACGTTGGCCGTTGTGTCGCTCTTGCTGCGCCGGGCGATGGGACTCGAACAGCTCTACTCCGGACGCCAGATCCACGATCTCGGGAAGCTCGTGTTCGGCTTCACCGTGTTCTGGGCCTATCTCCTGTGGGCGCAGTTCCTGGTGATCTGGTACGGCAACATGCCGGAAGAGACCTACTTCATCTGGTACCGGCTGTGGGGTGCGTGGCGTCCCTTCGGCGCGGCGGTGTTCATCCTCGTGTTCGTCGTGCCCTTCCTCGGCCTGCTCGGCGTCAAACCCAAGCGCTATCCGCCGACGTTCATCGGATTCGCGCTCGTCAGCGTCACCGGGCTCTGGCTCGAGCGCTACCTCGAGATCGTGCCATCGATCAACGGCGGCGTGGGCCCTGCCATCGGTGTTCCCGAGATCGGGACGACGCTGCTGTTTCTCGGACTGTTCCTGCTCTCCTGGGCCTGGTTCGCGTCGAGATATCCGATTATCTCACCCAGATTGGCGGCGGATACCCTGAGTCGAGAACACTAGGTTCACCGCACTTTCTCCAGCAGCCGTTCCAGAGAGTCGCTTCCCACTGGGCCTTCGATTTCGACGCGCGTGTTGCCGACGTAACGCGCCAGGCGTTCCCCGGACGCGTTCGCCGGCGCATCGGAACGGGTTGCGACTTCGGGTGCCGCGCCAGCCCCGGCGCGGGGCGCTGCGGCCCGCTCGGTGGGGCGTGCGGCTTGAGCCACGGGACCTGGTGGGTACTCGTACAGTCGAATGACCGTTCCGCCCTCGAGTTGTTGTTCCACGACCGTGGCCTCTCCGCTGGCGTAGGTCCGCAGCACGGGCAAGCCGGGAACGTGCGCGGGTTCGCGCGCACCCATATCGGCGTTCATCGTGGCCGCGCTCGGTGGCTCGGCACCCACGCTCGGTGCCGCGGCTCGAGGTGCCGCTGCACGGAGCTCGTCGCGGTTCGGCTGACTCCGGGGCGGCGCCGCAGCGGTCTTCGCCGTCGTGGACGGCGGTCGGGGAGTAGCGGTGGTGGGAGAGGACGGGCTGGGCGCCGGTGTCATCATCCGCTGATCCAACGAACCGCCGATCCGCCCGGCTTCCAGATATCGGCCCATCACGAATGCGATCGTCACGGTCGCCGCCCAGGCGAGCGGCAGGCGAATCGACGGCCACAGCCGCCTGGGCTTCGGTCCGGTGCCGGCGCGGATCTCCCGGGGCGGGGCGGCCCGCTCGAGAATCGCCGCGGCCCGGATACTGAGCGCCCGCTCTTCCTCGAGTTGTGCCCTGCACGTCGCGCAGTCCTGGAGATGCAGCTCGACGTCCCGCCGGTCTCGCGGCTCGAGCTGTTGATCGAGGTAGGCGTGCAGCGTGGCTTCATCAACGTGCGGCATGCGCGCGGTCTCCTGTGCGTTCAAAGGCCGCGACGAGCCGCCGCCGCGCGCGAGCCAGTGTGGTGCCGACCGCGCCGGTCGCGAGCCCCGTGTGTCGCGCGATTTCCTCGTACGTGAGCCCCGAATCCCACAGCAGCAGGACTTCGCGGTCGCGCGGCGCGAGCTGCTCGAGCGCTTGGCGGACCCGCGCCCGCTCCATGTCGCCCTCGAGTGTCTCGGCGCCCGACGGGGTGTGGTCGGGCGATTCGCGCGCGAGCAGCGTCAAATGCCGCCGCTCACGCGCGGTCTTGCGGGCTTCATCCCGTGCCATGTTCGCGGCCACGATGAACAACCATCCTTTGGCGCGCTCGGGGCGATGCTCGACCGCCCGTGCGAACGCCTCCTGGGCCAGATCCTCCGCCCGTTCCTGATCCCACACCTTGCGGTAGAGAAACCGCACCAGGGAGTGGAACGTGGTCCGGTAGAGCTCCGCGAGATCCTCAGCCATGGTCGAACGCGTTCCGCGTTCGTCTCACCGGAACTCCCTCACGATCCGCTCCAGCTCCCCGTTGCCGAGCGTTTCCTTGCCGCCGTTGGCCAGTTGCAGGCTCACGTGCTTTCCCGCAACCAGCACTGCCGGGGCGAGCCGCGCGGGTCCGACGAGCTCGGGGAGCGCGCCCATCAAGGCAAAGTACGCATCGCTGAACGGCGCAATCGTGACGACCGGAAGCGTGGTCGTGTGCGCGAGATCGGTCCACACGCTGTCACGCAGGAAAAACAGCTTCCCGCCCGCTCGCTCGGTGCGCGTCCCGCGCGATTCGGTGCGCAGCGCATCCTCGGCGGCCGCCTCGTTCAGGGTCGCCGCGCCCGCCGCCGCCGCATCGCGGCGCGCCTTCGCGACTGATGCGGCGCCGTATTGTGCCGTGGGTGCCGGCGCGGCCGGCACATCCATCGGCGGGCGGCGCTCGAACGCGACGACCTCGGGCTCCCGCACCAGGTAGGATGTGTACTCTGTCAGAATGCCGTAGCGAAGCGCCAGATCCTTGAGCTCCGTCGCGAGCTCCGGGTTCATGCCGTGCAGCCGCACCTCCCGGCTCAATGCGCCGGCTTTGCGACTCGCCCAGATTTGCGCGACGTAGGAGTTCGCGCCCGCCTGAGATTCGAGAACGCGCGTGACAAGATGGGGCCGTGCACCCGCGCGGAGGCCCGACATGGACAGCGACCAGGGCTCCCCGTCAGGATTACGATATCGTCCGAACACCACGAGATCTTCTCCGGCAAACAGGTCCGGCAGGTTTCCGGGCTGCACGTCGTACAGCTCGGCGCCGTCCGCGGAGAGCGCAAGATCGGTGAGGACCGGGCTCGCGATCTTCGCCGTGAGCTCGCCCACCGCCCGTTCGATGTCCGCGCCCGGGGCAACGTACTCGCTCGCTCCTCGTGCCTTCTCCGCCAGCCGATCGAGCAAAAACGTGTTCACATCATAGCCAAGTCCGAACGTGAAGACGCGGAACCCGTGGCGGGTCTGCTCAGCGGACTCCGCAATGTGCTCAGGATCGGCATCGCCGACGGTGGGAAGCCCGTCCGTCAGAAACACGACCACCCCCAGAGCGCCCTCAGAGGGCGGTGTGGAGAACGCCTCGCCCAGCGCGGCGGCGATGTTTGTCCCGCCTTCGGCCTCGAGCCCACGCACCCATTCCTCGGCCTGGGCCACGCTGTTCGCGTCCACCGCGGACCAGCCAGGCGCCAGGGCTCGTACCGCCGTGGAGAACGCGATCAGTCGAAACCGGTCGCCGGGATGGAGGCTGTTGAGCAGCTCGAGCAGCGCGGACTTGGCCTGCCGCAGCTTTTCCCCCGCCATCGATCCCGAAATGTCGAGCACGGCGATGATGTCGCGGCGGGCGGTCCAGCTGATCGCGTCCTGGCGCGCGGCGGGCGGCGCGATCAGCGCCATGAAATATCCGTCGGGCTCCCCGGGGCGGCGATCCGTGACGACCGAGATGCCGGGCAGGCCCCGCGTGTTACCGAAGGGAAGGAACAGCTCGACCTCGCCGTTCGCGTTGGAATCGGCGAGCGTGGCCTCGAGATGCTGGTCATGACGCGTCAGCTGCAGCAGATGTGTCGGTGAATAGGGATCACGCACCTGGGTCGCACTATCCACGTCGATGTGCATGCTGCGTGGCGCCGCGGTTGGGTCCTTCGTGAACCGGAAGCGCCACGCATCGCCGACGCGGTCGAGCAGCTGGGTAAACCGCAGCGTGATCTTTCGCGTCTCTCCCGGGTTGATCGGGAACACGCGAGCCCGGATCATGCCGTGACCGGCCAGCTCGATCAACGCCGGATCGCGTCGCCGGCGGACGATTTCCTCGTAGATGCCGCGGGCCTGCGCCGCGTCCATGACTTCGCCCTTGAGCTCGTGATCGCCCTGCCAGAGCGAGAAATCGCTGAAGACGGATTCGCCCGGAAGCGCGTACAGATACGCGCCTTCGTTCACCACGGGCCCCGCGTTCCGAAACCATTCTTCGACGGTGACTCGCGCCACTCGTCCGGTGATCGTGACGTCCACCGCACCGCGAACCTTCTCGATCCGTCCAGCCGGCGTGGCTCCAGCGACTTCGATCCATCCCTGTGCGGCGAGAGAACCGGCGGGCGCGAGAAACAACGCAAGCGCGAGGAGGTGACCCAGTTTCGAGCGACGCATGGCATCTGCTCCGGTTGAGAGATGCCATGAGAGACGTCGTGCGTCCCGAATTCCACACAAACCCGCCTCGCGTCAGCGTAGCGACACTGCGCACAAATTCGGGCCGGTTTCGAGCGTCTCGATTTCTGATTCGGAAGTCTCGATGAGGCCCAGGTTTACGAGCTTCAGCGTCCGGTAGGCCTGGGGCACGTGGGCCTGCTGGTCCGCGATCCAGCGCAGGAATGAGGGTTCATCCGCGAAGGACAGGGCGGGATTGGTGGCGCGGATCGAGGCGAACGCCGTGGCCACGGCGCGGTCCTTCCGGCGCTCGGTTTCGTTCGTGTAGTGGGCCGGGAGGATCACGCGATCACCCGGCCACGACTCCCTGGCGTGGACGACGCTCCGCCACAAGAGCTTTGCCCATGCGTCGGCCTGGGCACCGAGGTCGGGGCGACCGATGGACTCGACGAAGAGGAAGTCTCCCGTGAGGACGTAGCGGTCGTCGGCGAAGAGCGCGATGCTGCCGAGCGTATGTCCGGGCACATGGTCGACCACGAGCGTTGCTCGGCCGAACGCGATGGTGTCGCCCTGTTCGACGGGCTGATAGGACAGTTTGCCCGCGGCTCCGTCGAACGGTGAGATCGCATCCGCCGGGTGAAGGAAGTACGGAACGCCGAACCGGCGCGCTGCTCGCGCCGCTCCGCTCTGGTAATCGGCGTGCACATGGGTGTCGATCACCGCGGCGGGAGTGGCGGCGATCTGGCGCAGGACCGCTTCATAGGGATCGAGGTGCCGGCCGGGATCGACGAGCACCGCGTCGCCGTCGCTCGCGAGCACGTAGGAGAGCGCCCCTTTGCCGACGCGGTCGAACTGGACGACGTGCTCGATCTTCCCGGTGGGCTCGAGCCGCCGGTCGAGGTAGACGGCCTCCCACGCGGCCATGCCACCTGATACGGAGCGGGCATCGATGCCGCGGGCGCGGAGGAATGCCGCGACCTCGCGGCTCGAGTTGCCGTGTCCGCACACCACCGCCACGGGGCGGGCCTGATCGATGCCGAGGGACGCGAGGGACTCGTCCTGGTAGATCTCGGACGCGGCGCGATTCCGAAACACGAGCTCCGTGCCGAGGGCGATGCGCTGCTCCGCCACACGCCGTGCCGAGCGCACGTCCAGGACCTGCACCGGCTCCCCGCGATCGAGCGCTTGCGCGAGTGTTGCGGCCGGTAATTCGGACGAAACGGCCATGGCGTAGAGTGTCACGCGGGAGTTGACAAAGCGCAACCGCGCCGTATTTCTCACGCCTCAAGCCGCCAACCACAAACCAGGGGGAATGTACCAATGCGGTCGACTGTGCTGACCATGATTGCTGCCGTGCTGCTCGCCTGCGGAGGCGAGAAGAAGACCGAAACCGCGCAGTCGACGGGCGCCCCTCCTGTGCCTCCTGAGAGCGCTGCCGCCGCACCCCAGGCCGCTGCTCCGGCCGCTCCGGCGGGACCAGTCGTCGAAGTGAAGATGACCGGCGACGGAACGAAGAAAGCCGCCTTTGAGTCCCACACGCTGACGATCGCGCCGGGCACGACGGTCCGGTTCACGAACGTCACCGGCGGCCCGCACAACATCGCCTTCTGGCCGGATTCCGTCCCCGCGGGCGGCGCCGCCGCGCTCAAGAACGGCATGCCGAACCAGCTCACGGATCTCGCCGGACCATTTCTCATGAAACCGAACGACACTTATGATGTGTCGTTTGCCGGCGCGCCGGCCGGGCTGTACAAGGGGTACTGCCAGCCGCATCTGGCGCTCGGGATGAAGATCGCGATCACGGTGAAGTAGAGGTTTGTCGATCATGCGGTAGCGGCCCCGGAGCGATGCTCCGGGGCCGTTTTCTTGAAATCCCCTTGATTCGTCGTCGTCATT